>Ga0209185_1000496_pt1 | contig 45769 bp, 35 predicted proteins | sample SidtaG_2_FD_187425 | JGI IMG/M metagenome (GOLD analysis project Ga0209185, IMG submission 187425) | Marine algal microbial communities from Sidmouth, United Kingdom - Sidmouth_Asex2 metaG (SPAdes) (version 2) | ecosystem: Host-associated > Algae > Red algae > Unclassified | place: Sidmouth... | reverse complement strand
ATAAAAGTGACAGGCAAAAACAGGAATAAAAAATAAGTTGTAATCTTACAACAGGAATAAAAAAATAGACAGTAATATAAATCAGGAATAACCCTAAAAACTGTCAAGTAATTTCAGGAAGGTACAGTGCTAGAATCCATTTTTAATAAAAAATAAGACTATTGGGTACATAAACAAAACCAATTAGTACAAAATCAAGACGTTATAGTACAATTATAAAATACTATGGTAGATAAATAAGTCTATTTAGTACAATAATAAGATTATACTACACATATATAAAACTTTGTAGTAGACAAATAAGACTAAACAGTACAAAAACAATACTGTATGGTAGATAAATCATACCTTTAAATAGCAAAACAAAATTATTATGCTACACTACAAGCTCAAAGCCCTACTATACAGCAAAGGCATACTATACCCCAACGCTTGGCTTAAGAAAAATTGTAACTTTTCTTCTACCAAAGCCACCAACCTACTTAGCGGAAAACAAATAAGTATCAGCCGAAAAGACCTAAGCTATATCTGCGGCGTACTAGAATGCACCCCCAATGATCTCCTCTACTGGAAAGACACGCCTACTATTTCCCTAGGGGAAAATCACCCAATCCGAAAAGAATTAACCCCACCACCCCGCATCCAAGATTGGAAAAAACTGCTCCGCAACATTAGCCCCGAAAAAGCCGCCGAGCTCTACGCAATGGCCGTGAAGGAGCTTGGGGATTAGCGGGTGTTTTTTTGTTTGGGTTTGTTTTTTAGGTTTGTTCTTTTTAGAAAGGAAAGAACAATACATGAAATTAATAAAAGCCAGAAATCACAAAATGACCGTCTATAGATTATTCGAATTCTTATTGGGCTCGTAGTATTTATTGCTGCCTTATGCCTCTTACTATCATTTGGTTGTAGCGAAACAATTTGCCTTATAAAGTATTTCCTTTTTTAATTAAAACCATACATAATTTTTTAAACCCTAAAACCCAAACAAAACATGACAAGTAAATTAGAAAACAGAATCAGTATGTACTACAAAGTGGTAGAGTTTTTCTCTAACCACTTAACTACCTTGGAGGTAACCGCCCCTGCGCTTACCGCTACCGTAGGCAATTTTAACACCCAAATGTCTGAGCTAGATGCGCTTATGATAACCGCTAATGAAAATACTAGCGGCTATGCCATCCAAAAGCAAAACTACCGTACGGATATGCAAACCAAAGCACTCAGTATTACTAGTGCCTTAAATGCCTACGGTCTGATTAGTAAAAACGCCCCCTTGGCCGCCAGAGCCTATGCCACCAAAACCAGCCTTAATGGCAAGCGCGATACGGATGTGCTGTACTTCTGCGAGCGATTAAAATCAATGGCAGATACGAACGCAGCCAATCTTACCGACCTAGGAATTACCGCTGGCAAACTTACCGCCTACGGCACAGCAGTCACTACCTTTAAAACCGCTATACAAGATCCTGCTGATAAACGCAGCGAAGGCAAAGCAGCCTACGAAGTAGCTGAAGTAAAAGTGGATGAGATAGATGAAACGCTCAAGATAACCGATGCCATTATGCTAGCCGTACGCGAGGAGCACGAACTGCTCTACAATCAATACCGCGCCGACCGTCTGATAGACGATAACGCCAGTGGCATCTCTACCCCCGATGTAATAGAGGTAATAGAAAGTGGTAATGTAGAAACCCTTTTTGAAATACCATATCTTGAAAGCCGAAGTTTTAAACTAAATAATAAAGGCAACGAACCGCTACAATGGGCTTTGTCCGTTGATGGCACCAATCCGTCAGGCGACTGGCAAAGTATAAATGCCAACACTTCAAGCACGCTACAAAGTAGAACTTTAGGACCCGAAGGCGACTTATTAATCGTCAGTAACCCCGGTGATGCAGACGCAACCGTAGAGCTCACCTTGATAGAATAATTAGAGAACCCCTATTACCAAAGCCTATATAAATACCCTCTAGATACTAGGGGGTATTTTTTTAGCTAGATTTTCTGCCACTACCCGACAACATTCTTGTTCCGGAGATAGTTAGCCTTCTTGGAAAAATGGATAAAACACTGTAGAATCTGATAGGTAGATGTAGATACGCTAAGAAATATTTTACCCAACGTAACTTAATTTTTATTCACTCGTACATTACCGTATCAAGGTTATATCCCCTCGCTGAATGACCTTTCTTCCATTAATCAAATCGGCATTTAGGAAATAATAAAAGGTGCCTATTGGCTGCAATTCACCCTTGAATGTTCCGTCCCAAGGATCGTTTAAGCGATCGGTTTCAAAAACCAATTGTCCCCAACGGTTAAAAATTCGAAACGTAAGTTGATTGATATCACAGCTATTTTCTATTTTAATATTATCATTTCGGGTATCTCCATTAGGCGTAAATGCGTTGGGAATAAAAATAGTACTGCAACTAGTATCAACTACAACGGTAGTGCAAGCCGTATCCTCACATCCATTTTCGTCGGTAACCGTTACACAATACAGTTGAAATTCTGAAATAGGCGTTCGTACTACTGGGTTGGGGCAACTTGTACAGCTTAGGTATATATCAGGAGTCCACGTATACTCTACACCTCCCGTAGCGTTCAGCTGTACGGATTCTCCTATGCGTACACTCACTTCGGGGTAAGGCGTAATGGTAGCAACAGGATTTGGATGGATACCTACCGAAACACTAGCGCTCGTAGTACAACCTTTTGCATCTGTCACTACAACATTGTAGTTCCCTACGGGCAAGTCAGTAATAGTAGCGCCCGTCATGCCACCCCAATCAAATGTGTAGGGCGGAGTGCCTTGTCCGGCAGCAGCAGTAGCCGTGCCATTGTCTTTATCACAATCAGTACGTGTAGAAGAAACGGCAACGATTGGCGGCTCGTTTACTTCTACCACAAATGTCGTAGTATCTGCACAGGCGGGGTTGCTCACTATGGCGGTATAGGTAGTCGTTGCATTGGGTGTAACTGAAATTGATTGAGTCGATTCATTCGTATTCCATGCATACGTTTGCCCTGATGGCTGTACTAATAATGTAGCACTCTCCCCATCGCAGATAGAACTTTCACCCGTAATGGATGCCGTCGGCTGCGCAAAAACGTTAACTACTTTCACCACAGTATCCATACCTACAGAATTGCCAACGATTAAACGAATCGAATGCACCCCTGGGGTGTTAAAACAGACTTGGGGTGGATTTTGCACAGAGGAACTACTGGGTGTACCGCCTGGAAAGGTCCAACTCCACACGGTAGGCGTATCCGTACTTAAATCATTAAACATAATACACTCGCTCTCACAGATGGTATCATTGGAGATACCAAAATCTGCACCAGGTGGAGGCGTTATATCACAAACAGGACAACTAGCCATATCGCTTGGGTTTGGAATAGAATCTGTGTTCGGGGTAAAGCTCAGGTTCGATAGCCCAGTAGAAAATGGTGCGTTATGAAAACCAGTTCCATTGTAAAAATAAATAGTGTTATTTACTATGGCAAAACCTCCACCTGCGTTTCCGCCCGTTCCAGTTGTTGTCCAAGATTGTACCAAATTTGCAGCAGAATCATATTTTCTTACAAAGGATGGACCGCCTGTTGTTTGTGTTCGTATTACATAGAAACCTCCGTCACAGTCCCCTACAATATCAAATGGACCGCCAGAACCGAAACCCGGAATATTAAAAAGTATGGTAGCGTTGCCTGTACCATCATAACGAGTAACATCACCGCCGAAGGAATAATTATAAATGTAATTGCCGCCGCCGCCGGGGTTCACAAATCCGCCTGGGCCTGCGTTATGACCTGTATTCACCCATGCCACACCGTCCCAGTAAACATAATTTCCTCCAGAAACAGCATAAAATGTAGGCGATGGTCCCGATGGATTGTTCAAATTTTGAGAAATTGCTAATCCAGAACCGCCGCTGGGAATTGTATTCAATATAGGATTGGTGGCAGATATAGGAAGAGTTACATCGTAATTGAAAATATTAGATCCTTGTTGTATATAAATAATAGTTGGTGTATTACTACTACAAGTAGGAAGTTGAGCTAAAGAGCTTTCAGAAAATAAAATAGTAGCAACAGTAAGAAGAATAAAAATGTTTCTCATAATCTGTCTTAAAATTAATACAAAAAAGTGAAAATCTCTTCAAATTAACGTAGTCCGTTCTTCACACCCGAATCGTCAGAGTAGGACAAGAATCATAGCCTATCACGCTTGAATACAAACTTCCTTGGTAGCAATCCATATTTTGGAGCAAGCAAAAAAGCAAGCAAAAATAAAATTCCTAAAACAGCAGTCATAGAGCCAGGAATGGAACTATCTAATTGCTTGGCCAAACCGTAACCCAGTACGGATGATAAGATGCCTACCAAAACAGAATAGACTAACATACGTTTTAAATTATCTGTGAGTAAATAAGCAGTTGCCGCCGGCACTACCAAGAAAGCCACTACCAAAATAGCCCCCACCGACTCAAAAGAAACCACTGTGACCATAGAGACCAACGTCATTAAAACATAATGCCACAGCACAGAAGAAATCCCTATAGACACAGCATAAAAGGGGTCAAAGGTCGTGAGTAGAAATCCTTTATAGCCAATAAAGAGCGCTACCACCACAACTATAAACACGATGAATAAAATCATGATCTTACGAGGAACAATATCCAGAAAGGTACCGGTAGTAAATAAATCTAGTGGTACAAATAATATTTCGCCATGCAAAACGCAGTCAGCATCCAAGTCCATTTTATCAGCAAATACTGTAAGCAAAATAATCCCGACGGCAAATAAAAACGTAAAGACCAAACCAATGGCTGCATCGTTTTGCATTCTGGCTTTTTTACTAATAAACTCAATCAAAAAAGTGGTGAGTACTCCTACTAAGGCGGCGCCAACTAACATAGGCAAGGAACTTCGAGAGCCACTTATCAAAAAGGCTATAACAATCCCAGGTAAAACGGCGTGTGAAATAGCATCACCAATCATAGACATTTTTCGCAGCACTAAAAAACAGCCCAACAAAGCGCAAGAACTTGCCACCAAGGCACCCGTCAATATAATCCAAAATGAATAACTCATGACCTATTGTTTTTAACGTACGGAATTGGTTTATCGTGAGGATCCGTTTCGGGATAGTCAAGTTGCTCTTCGAGCATAGCCTCCAGTTTAGGCGTAAAAAAATGCTCCAAACTTTCGGCACCTTCATGAACATGATCTGCAGGAATTTTTAAATATTTACTCATGTACATTTCCCAAAGTCTATGTAGCCTGGCTATTCGTTTAGACTCGTTGATGCCTTCTTCAGTAAGCAACCACCGGTTTTTATTTTCGGTAACTTTACCCGCACGGCAAAGTCGTTTTAAACTCGCCCGCATTTTAGACTCATCAAAATATCTTCGCGCTTGCAATTGTGTAATACTGCGAGCCACTAATCCATTCTTTTCGTTTTCTCCTAAGTGAAAAAAGATTTTTAAAATATTTTCATCCATAGTGGTGTTCGCCTTCCTTTTTTTACGAAGCCACTTAAAATAAAAACCACGTTCGGGAGCGAAGGTCATGGACACAAATGCAATGACAGTAACCGCTATAATAATCCATGGACCCGTTGGCATTTTGGGAGCCGAATACGAAATATAACTCCCAAACCAAGCAGATCCTGCTCCGAATAAAGCCGCTAGCATTACTAAAAAGGATAGTTTGTTCGTCCAATAGCGAGCTGCGGCAGCGGGTGTAATCAGCATGGCCGCCATAAGCACAACGCCAACAGCTTGAATACCAACTGCAATCGCCAAAACGGTGAGCGTAGATAATATAAACTCTAAAGCACGAACCGGTAAACCTATAGCCTGCGCATAATCCGCATCAAAACTAACTAGTGTAAATTCCTTAAACAAAAGCCAAACGGCCAATACCAAGACCGAGCAAACCAGAGCTAGCATAAAAACATCTTGACCCACTAGGGCAGCAGCTTGACCAAACAAAAAATGATCAATGCCCGATTGAGCAGCATTACCCGTAGACTGAATATAACTAAGCAACATGATGCCGACTCCAAAAAAAACAGTTAGCACGATAGCAATCGCTGCATCGGCTTTTATACGAGATCGTTTGCTTATAAAATCTATACTGAGGATGCTGAGCCAGCCTGATAAAAATGCTCCCACTAGTAATACCAACGGATTTTTGACTTGCGAAAAAATAAAGGCTAAACAAATTCCGGGTAGCACGGCATGAGCTACAGCATCACCTACCAATGATTTTTTTCTTAGGAAAGTAAATGTTCCTACTACGGCAGTACTGGCTCCTAAGAGCATGACACCCAAAACCACATAGCGTACATTAGCATCAGACAGAGTAAGAAAGTCAAAAAAGTCTTTCATTAGCCTTTAATTGGAAATTCTTTTCTTCGAATAAAGTTAGAAAGACTGTCTAATAATGTTAGTTTTCCTCCATAGGTTTCTTGAAGCAGTTCGGTAGTGAATACTTCTTCTTTAGGACCACTGGCTACCAAACGCATATTTAGTAAAATAACCCAATCAAAATATTCATAAGCCGATTGCAAGTCATGGTGTACTACCATTATTGTTTTTTCTTCAGCCCGCATCTCCTGCAAAAGATTTAAAATTGAACTTTCTGCTGACGCATCTACCCCGGCAAAAGGCTCATCCATTAAATATAAATTAGCTTGCTGTGCCAAGGAACGAGCAATAAAAACACGCTGTTGCTGACCGCCAGAAAGCTGTGCAATCTGTCGTTTATAGTAATCTTGCATATTGACTTTCGCCAAACTTTCCATGGCAATTTCTTTGTCTCTCTTACTAATTCGTTTAAACAAGCCTCTTCGACCGTAGCGTCCCATGAGCACAACATCTAGCACACTAGCCGGAAAATCCCAATCCACAGACTCTCGTTGTGGGACATAACTGATTTGCTCACGTACATCGTTTAAGTCTTTGTCAAAAACTTTTACGTATCCACTTTGCTTATCTATCAAGCCCATTACCGATTTCAATAGTGTAGATTTACCCGCTCCATTTGGACCAATGATGCCTACTAGCTTACCTTTGGGAATGCTAAAATCTACATTCCAAAGTACCGGATTTTTATCATAGCTTACGGTAAGGTCATGGACTTCAAGAACTGGATTTTCTACTTGGACAATCATCTAGATGGTTTAATTTAGTTGGTTTACTTGTTTATTCGTTTATAGGGTTTTGTTGGCTGGGTGGTTTGCTTTTGAATAGTTAGAAAAAGGTAGACCGAAAACTTTTCACGGAAAGTAACTTACTTCAATGCGTTTACTATTGCATTGGTATTATACTTTATCATACCAATATACGTTCCTTCGGGAGTTTCATCTGCCCCCATGGCATCTGAAAAAAGGGTTCCTCCAATCTGTACTTCCCAGTTTTTCTTTTGGCAACCCTCAATAACCGCTCTCAAGTTTCGCTCATTGACCGAAGATTCTACAAATACAGCCTTTACTTTTCGCTTGATGATTACATCAACCATTTGGGTAATGTCCTTGATTCCTATTTCACTGACCGTTGAAATTCCTTGCAGACCTTTTACTTCTATGTCATACGTTTTCCCAAAGTAATTAAAGGCATCATGCGATGTAATCAGCAGACGCTGTTGCTTAGGAATTTGAGAAATAGCTGCGCTGGTAGTTTCATCTAAGTTCTTCAACTTCTCTATAAATACGGATCCATTCTCTTCGTAAGATGAAGCATTTTCACTGTCTTTACTCACGAGCGATTCTGTAATTACAGGCACCACATTTTTCCAGAGATTCACACTATGCCATATATGCGGATCGTGAATCGTTTCCTGGCCTTGATCGCTCGTTACAATTAGTTCGTTTTCAGCAATATCTTTAGAAACGGCCACCACCATTCTCTGTTTTGAAAATTTTTCAAATACATCCTGCATCTTACCTTCCAGATGTAAGCCATTGTAAAAAATTATGTCGGCCTTAGTCAGTTTTTCTAAATCACCTTGTGTGGCTTTGTAATAATGAGGGTCAACACCTGGTCCCATAAGGCTGATAACCTCTGCCTGATCCCCTGCAATATTCCGCACGGCATCGGCTATCATTTGGGTGGTGGTTACTATGTATAGTTTGTCGGCATCCTTTTTATCATTAGTTTGCTCACATGCGGTAAAAAATAAGAGAGAAATACTCAGGAAGGCTATTATTCTTTTCATATACTAAGTTTCATTGTTAGCACACACTAACAATTACAAATGTAAAGCATTTACAATAAATAAGTTATAAAAATAAATGACAATGTAAATTCGCACACTATGAGTAAAGAAGTTGTAGTGAGCGGCATTCGAAGTACCGGCTATTTGCATTTGGGTAATTACTTTGGAGCGATTCAGAATTATGTCAAAATGCAAAATGACTATGATTGTTATTTCTTTGTAGCTGATTATCATGCACTTACTACTCACCCAGATCCTAAAGAGCTGAAACCAAATGTATATCGAGTCATTGCCGAAAATATAGCCAGTGGCTTGGACCCGGAAAAAGTAGCTCTTTATGTACAAAGTGACATTCCGGAAATTCCTGAATTATACCTTATGCTCAATATGCTAGCCTACAAAGGTGAGCTAGAAAAGACAGCCTCTTTTAAAGAAAAAGCAAGAAATCAGCCTGATAATATTAATGCTGGTCTTTTAACCTACCCTAGTTTAATGGCGGCTGACATTATCATTCATCGTGCTCACAAAGTACCCGTTGGTAAAGACCAAGAACAGCACCTTGAAATGACCAGAAATTTTGCAGGTCGTTTTAATCACCGTTATGGTGAGTTATTTCCTGAGCCTACCGCTTTTAATTTTGGTGAGCAACTTATAAAAATTCCAAGCTTGGACGGAAAGGGTAAAATGAGTAAAAGTGAGAACGAAAATGCTACTATTTACCTTGCCGATGACGATGATAAAATTCGTAAGAAAATAATGAAGGCCAAAACAGACGGAGGCCCTACCGAAGAAAACTCAACTATGCCCGATTATATTGAGAACATTTTTCTGTTAATGAAATTGGTAAGTAAAGAAGAAGACTACACAAAATATTTGACAGACTTTACTAAATGTGATATCAGATACGGTGACATGAAAAAACAATTGGCAGAAGATATGATTCAATTTGTTACACCCATCCGATCGAAAGCAAGTGAACTTCAACAAGATATACCCAGCTTACAAAAGATAATGCAAACCGGAAAAGAGAAGGCGCGAGCAAGTGCCAGCGAAACCCTTACTGCTGCTAGAAAATTAATTGGAATAAATTATTAAAGCACCTAGCTTTTTAAATATAATTGACTAGATTAGCGCTGAATTTATGGCTAAGAAGAAAAAGAAAATCCAACACGTTGCTATTGCCGGTAATATTGGAGCGGGTAAAACTACGCTCACCAAAATACTAGCCAAACATTTTAATTGGTCACCCAATTATGAAGATGTCGAAAACAACCCATATCTAGATGATTTCTATAAGGACATGCCCCGTTGGAGTTTTAACCTTCAAGTGTTTTTCCTGAATAGTCGATTGAAGCAGTTAGTTGAAATCCAAAAAGGAGATCAAGTAGTTGTTCAAGACAGAACAATTTACGAGGATGCTAATATTTTCGCTCCCAACCTTCATGAAATGGGGTTGATGAGCAAACGAGATTTTGAAAATTATCGAAACTTCTTCGACACTTTAAAAGGAATGGTCAACCCTCCAGATTTATTAATCTATTTGCGGGCTAGTGTTCCCGCTTTGGTGGGTCAAATTCAAAAGCGCGGGCGGGAATATGAAGAGAATATTCGCTTAGATTATTTGAAACGTTTAAACGAATACTACAACAATTGGATTGACAACTATAAAGATGGCAAACTTTTAATTATTGACATTGATAAAATTAATTTTGCTGAGAATAAAGAAGATACAGCCAAAGTAATTAACCTTGTCAATACCGAAGTAAACGGTCTATTTTAATTTGGCACATTAATTGTCTCTTCAATTAGTAAGAAATTACATTATGAAAAAAAAGTGTTCCTACTCTACTATACTTTTAATATTGGGCTTAGCGGCTTATACAACTTTAAATACATCATACAGCAGTGGATTTAGCTCGTATTCCAATACGAGCTGCCCAACTTGCCATGGAAGCAATGCACCCAATACCTTAATATCTATAAATAATTTGCCGAGTACCTATTCTTACGGACAGTCTTATCCAATTTCAGTATCTATAACTAACTCCTCAAAGGTGACTGCTGGCTTCCAATTGTTAGCGAGTACTGGAACCCTTACTAGCAGCGACCCTAGTATTTCAATCTATTCTAACAACCGAAGTGGAGGCCACAATTCTCCAAAATTAATGACTGCTGGTACGGCTACCTTCAATATGTTATGGACTGCTCCTACCAGCGGAACTATGGCGGCTAATTTCTCAGCACAAGGTATTGGTGCGGATGGTACTGGAAATACCAACGGTGATAGTGGAGCATTTATTACAATTAGTAATATAGTATTACCTGTTCGGTTTATTTCAATTTCTACTCTTTTAAAAAAGGAGAGTATTGTAGTGACCTTTGAAACTGCTGAAGAAGAGAACGTCGAGTATTTTGCAATTGAAAGAAAAACTGAAAACACAGAATTTCAAACAGTTGCTACTCTGGAGCCTAAACCATCTTGTTGTTATGAATATACTGATACTGATGTAGAAAAAAATATCCGATATCAATACCGCATAGTAGAAAATGACATATCTGGAGGGCAAACGTTTTCAGAAATAACTACAGCGAAAATTAGTAAAGAAAATAATCTTACATTATTTCCTACTATCATTAGCAATTCCACAATAAATTTTGAAGGACTTGAATGGCAAGAAGAATACACCTTGAACCTATTTGACCTAAGAGGCAAAAAAGTATTTTCAAATTCTGTTGTCGCTAGTCCTGTCAAAATCAGTAAGCTATCTGCCGGTATTTATATTGCACAAGTATTAAAAAATAAGCTGCCTGTACTGACTCAGAAAATAAATATCCAATAAAATATTCTTTGATTTCTACATTTTACTTTGGTATAAGTAGAGGTTGGTCAAAATATGTAAATTATATTTCGTATATTTAGTGAGTAAACTTAAAACTCACTCCTATGAAAAAAAAATCTTTACTCTCTTCCCTACTTTTAATTGTTGGTCTTGGATTTTACACAATAATCAACTCTGCCAATAGTGGTGGTTTCGGTTCTTATCGTACAACTTGCGGAGGCTGTCATGGCAGTGCCAATGCGGCCACTACGGTAAGTGTGAATGGCCTACCAACATTTTATACGCCCAATACAGCTTATCCGTTTACCGTAACTGTAACGAATAGTTCTCAGGTAGCAGCTGGCTTCCAAGTACAATCGAATATAGGAACCATAAGCACTACTGAAGCTGGAATAATTGTTTACGGTAATAATCGTAGTGCTGGACATAACTCTTCAAGAAACTTAGTAGGTGGCACGGCTACCTTTAATATGACTTGGACTGCACCGTCTATGTCAGGCACTGCCGCTAGCTTTACAGCATTGGGGAATGCCGTTAATAACAACAACAGTACAAGTGGTGATACTTGGAACAATGCACCTTCTACCTTGGTTCCATTGCAAGTTCATTTTGGAGAAATTTCGGCAAAACAATTTGATACATACACCCTTCTTTCTTTCGAAACTGAATATGAAGAAAACATCAAACGTTTTGAAATAGAGCGCGGCACAGACGGAACAAACTTTACAAAAATTTCAGAACTAAGTCCTAATGGAGTTGGCAGCTACCAATTCAAAGATTATTCAGCCGAAAAAGGTACTATTCATTATTATAGAATAAAAGAAATCAGCAATGACCTTATTGAAAGTTATTCGGCCGTTGTAAAAACAAATTCTTCTACCCAAGCGGTTAATGAAATATCATTATACCCTAGCCTATTGAATCAAAATGGTTCAATAACGATAAATGGCTTAGAGCTGAACAGTAAGTCTCAATTTGAACTATTCGATTTAGCAGGAAGAAGAATATTTTCTTCTGAGATTAAAGGAAATACTATTCAACTTTCTAACGCTCCTACAGGGAATTACTTTGCTGTAATTCGTCAGAATAAGATGATAATAAAAGTACAAAAAGTAAGCTTGCAATAAGTAATAAAAACAAGTACGGAAAAAATAAACTGGCGCTCTAAGAGCGCCAGTTTTTATTTTATTCTTCAAGAAAAATTCTATACATTAAAACGAAAGTGCATCACATCCCCGTCATCTACTACATACTCTTTTCCTTCAATTCTTAGTTTCCCAGCCTCTCTTGCCGACGCCTCGGATCCAAGATTCACATAATCATCATAGGCAATTACCTCTGCCTTAATAAATCCTTTTTCAAAATCAGTATGAATTACGCCAGCAGCCTGAGGAGCTTTCCAACCTTCATGTATTGTCCAAGCTCTTACTTCTTTCTCACCTGCGGTAAAATAAGTAATCAAGGAAAGTAAACTATAAGCTGAACGAATTAAACGACTCAAACCCGGCTCAGTCAATCCGTACTCTTCTAAAAACATGGCTTTATCTTCAGCATCCTCCATGACACTGATTTCAGCTTCAATGCTGTTGTTCATTACAATCACTTCATTCCCTTCGGCTGCTACTGCTTCCTTTAATGCTTCGGAATATTTATTGCCAGTCAACATTGATTTTTCATCAACATTGGCCACATACAAAACAGGTTTTGAGGTTAATAAGAATATTTCTTTCACTACCGCAGCTTCTTCATCTTCCATTTCCATGGAGCGTATGCTATTTCCTTCCATCAAATGAGCTTGGCATTTTTCTAAAATCGCCACTAGCTCTTTTGCTTTGGCGTCACCATTTTTAGCAATTTTATTGTTACGTTCTAGTTGCTTTTCTACACTTTCTAAATCTTTAAGCTGAAGCTCTGTATCAATAATTTCTTTATCGCCTACTGGGTTTATAACTCCTTCTTCGCGGAGAATATTTTCATCTTCAAAACAACGAATGACATGCGTTATTGCATCTACCTCTCTGATATTCGCTAAGAATTTATTACCCAATCCCTCTCCTTTACTAGCACCTTTTACTAAACCCGCAATATCTACAAACTCAATGCTTGTAGGCATTACTCGTTCCGGACTAACTAATTCTGCCAGTTTATCAATACGTGTATCCGGCACATCTACTTGACCTACATTGGGATCAATCGTACAGAACCGATAATTACTTGCTTGTGCTTGTGCTTGCTGATTCACAGCGTTAAACAAAGTGGATTTGCCAACATTGGGCAAGCCTACTATACCTACTTTTAATGCCATAATTTTTTAAATAAGACGACAAAAATAGCTTAGGATTTTAGTTCCCCGCTTTTAATATGCAAATCTCTTTGAGGAAACGGAATTTTAATGCCCGCCTGACTGAATTCATCAAATATCTGAAAACGCATATCGCTTTTAATATTTTCAACAATAAAAGAATGTCGCGTCCAGAAAAAGAGGTCAAATACTAAGGAAGAATCTCCAAAATCAGAGAACCGAACCATGATAGGATGCAAATTGCTTTCTTTGATTACAAAAGAGTTTGCCTTAGCCACCTTCTTCAATATAGTCGAAACCTCTTTGGGGTCCGAACTATAGTCTACCCCAACCCGCACCATGAAACGACGCTCATTTTTGTTGTGACTCCAGTTGATTACTTTCTCGGTTACAAATTTATGATTGGGTACGATTAAGTTCACACCGTCACGATCTAATACTACTGTATGCCTCAGCTTTATGACCTGAATTTTTCCTACTACATCATCTACTTCAATTACATCGCCCAGTTCTATCGGTCTTTCAAATAAAAGAAATAGGCCCGAGACTAAATCGGAAAATATATTTTGTAGCCCCATACCAATGCCCACTAACAAAGCGGCAGAACCTACCAAGAGCGCATTGACTCCAATACCAATGATTTCTAGTACGAGCACAAAACTGATGACGTACATCAGATATTTTAGAATCATATAGATGCTATGTCGTCGGCCGAACTCTACATCCATTTCCGTACGGCTCCCAATGATTAAGCGCTTAGACCCTTTTATTATTGCCCATGTCAGGACCAATAAAACGGCTATAATGATTAATACTCCTGGTGTGAGTTGAAAATCAGAAATTTTAAAAATCTCATAATTCAAAAAACCATCGATATGATGATTGTCCGTATCAATGTTATCAAGATTTTCTAATATTTTATTTTCTTTGTCTTGCATACTAGGCGTCCGTCAAATGTAGTGTTTCTGAATCAAATTTGTAACTATAATTTAAGTCAATACTCTATATTTGCCGCTTCATGGGGGATTAGCTCAGTTGGCTAGAGCGCTTGCATGGCATGCAAGAGGTCACCGGTTCGAATCCGGTATTCTCCACTTCGATTCGATTGCGGTATCTGTCACGGATTGGCCTGCGATAATTATAGTATTTTTTATAATATAACTAATGTGCGGATTGTATCGCCCTTTAACCCTTGGTAAAATCTTACCGCCATAAGATCTTTATCGTTGTTTTTAACGGTAAATGTATTTTCCCTTCGTGGTAAAGTTCTTAGGTAGATAGTAGTGTCTTTATTTTCAAGTGGGGAAAAATCCCCTACCCCAGTTATAATAAAATTTTGGGGATTAAAATTAGGGTTCGACTTTACGTCCACTCGCAATCGTCCTCTTCTTCCTAGAGAGATTGTCAAATTATCTTGAACTGTGGAAGCTATGGGTTGCGCAGCAAATGAATTATACGGATTAGACGTAAAATCTTCATTCAGCACAACATAGTTATCACGCAAGAAGGTGTCCGTAGGATCTTTCAGTACCAAAACATATTTATCATTTTCTGCATTGTTATACTCACAGTAAAAGTTACCTCCAGAATCACTTGTATCATCAATACCTAAGCGGTAATATTCTTTATTGCTCATTAGACTGGGCGTACGACCGATTAATGTTATTACATTTTCAATAGGCGACTGATCATAAGCGTCTGTTATAGTACCACGAATAATTATATTGCCAGCCACTCTGGGTTTCCGACAACCACTGAACACTACTACAAGGAAGGTAATCAGCATTAGGGAATTACAAATTGTAGTTCTCATAATTTTATAGACGTAAAATTAATTCGATTTGTGAGTATTTTGAAATAATCAGTTCAATAAAATGTAATATAGTCACTGTGAGCTGTACTTTTACAATCATGAAACGCACCTTTTGGCAGCAGATATTAGAGTATTTATACATTAAGAAAAAAGACCCTGAAGCAAATAAAGGCATTAATGTAAAGCTTATGCACGGTATGAATAAGATCTCTTTGATTGTTTTTCTCTTCGCTTTAATCGTGGTGCTTTACCGATTTTTTACTCGCTCATAAATCAATTGAGCTGCCTTATTTGAGGCATTTCCCTCTCCTAATTGCTGTCGAATAGTAGCATAATCTTTCTGGATAAGCTCCCTGCCGTCTGCTAAAACATAGCTTAACTGCTTAGTTAACTCTAACTTATTTAAATCGCTTTGAATCAACTCTTTCACCGCTTCTTTTTTTAATATTAAATTGACTAGCGAGATATAAGGAACCTTGATAATTCGCTTGGCGATTTGGTACGATAGTGCCCCACTTTTATAACAAACAATTTGAGGTACATTGTACAAAGCCGTTTCTAAAGTAGCGGTGCCTGAAGTCACCAAAGCCGCCTTAGACTCGTTGAGCAAACTTGCCATTCCGCTTGTATGTAAATGGACTCGCTCATGGCTTAAACAGCTGTCATAAAATCTAGTTTCTAAATTGGGAGACTGGGCAATTTTAAAATCATAATCTGGAAATTCATCAATTATGCTTAGCATTTCGGGTAACATGCTATGGACCTCCTGTTCTCGACTTCCGGGCAGCAGCGCAATCGTGTTTTTTCTAGCGGACTTATTCACTTCAATTTGCTCGAGCAAAGGATGCCCTACATACTCAACTGTCAATCCTCTCTCCTCAAAAAATGTTTTTTCAAAAGGAAGAATGCAAAGCAACTGATCGGTATAAGCTTTTAGTTTTTCAACGCGATTGGCTTTCCATGCCCAAGCTTGCGGCGCTATGTAATACACTACCCGAAACCCTTTTTGCTTAGCCCACTTGGCTAGGCGCAAATTAAAACCCGGATAATCTACCAAAATCAGCACATCGGGCTGCACCTTTTCTATTTGCTGTTTGATAAGCGTAAAATTGCCGAGTATGGTTTTAATATTAAGAATCACTTCTTTAAACCCCATAAAAGCTATATCCCGAATATGCTTATAAACCGTGACTCCTTGGGCCTTCATCCTGTCGCCACCCCAGGCCCAAAACTGTGCTTGCTCGTCAATTTTAGACAAAGCGCTCACTAAATTTGCTCCGTGCATATCACCACTCGCCTCGCCGGCTACTACGAAATATTTCATTTAAAAAAGTTCAAAACGATAGGCTATGACGATACCCGCATAAATGACCACAGCTGCAAAAATGCCATAGAGTGTTTTGTACAACTTACGATTTCGATAATAGGTAAACAGCGGAATACAAGTAATTAATCCCAAGGAAATAGTTGACGAAACCGCCCGCGGATTATCTTGCAATAGCTCAATAAAATAATCGACCGTCACCCCTTTGAGCATATACCGAAACATATACACCAATACAAAGCCCAAAAAGGGTATGACCACTCCTAGCAGGAAACCAAAAAAGTAATTATTGCGAAGCATGTTGTAAAAGTACGATTTGGTTTATAGGGTTTATTGGGTTTTTTGGGTTTATTTGGTTGAATGGGTTTAGGCGGTTTATAAAGTTTCTATGGCTTCTTTTTTAGCCGGGCTTTGCTTTCGAAGTTGAAATATAAAAGCGTTGATAAGGCAGGAAAAAACGCCACGCTTGAAGCTAAGTTGCGTTATTGCCAATTCTTAGTATTTCTCAAATCAAAGTTATTTACTTCTTGGTGCTTGTTTTTTAGTGCTAGTTTACATTTGAAAATAACACTATGAGATTCCAAGTAGTTTTAACCAATTTTATAAAAATGTTATTTTGTATGCTGGCAATTTCTAGACACTGCTCAGATAGTTTTTCAGGCATTCAATGTGTCAAGCGTTTAGATAAGCATATGTTTTTCACATTAGTTCTATTGCACTAAATCGTTGCAGGCTAGTATGTTTTTTGGAAGAAATCGACTAGCCCAGCGCGCATTTGACGTTGGTCTGCTACTTACAATATTATTATATTATGCAATGTCTGTCATGCAGAGTATTTCAATAGTCGGCCATTGGTACTATCTTCTCTGGGTGTAACGTATTACTACACTAGGGATTATTACAATATAAAGAAATAGAAAAGTGTAGTTGCAAACTCCTATCTTTGGCTAAAGGCGATAATGCTCGCAGTGTGTACTTCGCAGATCCGCACTCCTCGTACCCAAATCTCGAGTCGCTACAAAGAAACTATAAATGAAGGATGTGAGAAAGATTGGAATTATTGGCGTCGGACCCCGAGGCGGATATGCCCTCGAAAGATTAGTTCTTGAATTGACGAAGCAAAAAAGGCTGCGTAATATTCATATATCACTCTTCGAATCCACAGGAAATTTTGGGAACGGACAAGTCTATGATTTGAAGCAAAACCCATCGAATTGGATCAATATTTCAGAGCGTAGTTTAGAATTAAACCAACGAGAGGCCATAGACAGCGATACCTTAAAAATCGAAGCATTCCCCTCCTATCATGAATGGATTGGCCAGGATTTTACTGTGCTTTCCGATCAAAAGTTAGATACCTATCCTCCTCGTGCTCTTATTGGGAAATACTTATCCGAAAGATTTCAATCGCTCAGTGAATCATTAATTCATTCAAATATTCTGTCTCTTCATAAAGAATATGTGAAGAATATAAAATGGCTAAATAATCATAAAGTCCAAATAGCGACTAGTAGCCATGCTTATAGGGAGTTCGATGAAGTACTGTTGACTATTGGGCATCAAGAAACAGAACTATCGGAAGACATAAAGATTTGGAGTGAATTTGCCGATGACAAAACAGACATCAACCTCTTCAAATCACCTTATCCAGTAGCTGATTACTTAAACCATATAAATCTAAATGATCAAAGTGTTATTGGGATTCGCGGTTTTGGATTGGCAATGATAGATGCGGTAAGGGCCATCGCTGAAAAAGTGGGCCAATTTGTAATTGAGGACGAGGAGACGCTATCTTGCTCTTTTCAAATGGATGCGGACTGTAAAAATAGGTTGGTGCCCTTTTCACTCAATGGTTTGCCGCCCTCTCCCAAACCCTTAACCGCTAAAATAGATAAGTGGTTCCAACCTTCGGATACAGCCATTTTAAATTTTGAGCTAGAAATTGGTAATGAACAGACGCAGCAAAAAGCAAAAAACCCACATTTTCTGATTGCTGCTTTTGCGCCAATTGCTTCAGCTATTTTTTCAGAATTGCCTAATACTAGAACCTATCCAAACCTTTCCATTGCTGCGATTGAAGTTTTAATTACCCAATGGTTGGAAGACCAAAGTTATGAACACCCACTCTTTATCTCGAACAAACAATCTGCTAGAAAGAGTATGGAAGAATTTACGGATATGGCTATTGGAAAACGAGCTATCAGTTTGGACTATTGCATCGGTCAGGTATGGCGGCATTGCCAACCTTCCATTTATAAGAAATTATCTTTCAATAAATGTACCAATAGTGTGATTGCCCGAATAATAGAGTTGGATGAATCGACCAAACGGTTTTCTTACGGGCCTCCCGTAGAAAGCATCCAACAATTATTAGCCTTGATAGAAGCAGGTATCTTAAACTTAGATTTTGTTAATGATCCGAATATTGAATTACTAAAAGAGGGTTGGCGATTCTCTGTTGGTGAAAAATCAATCACTGCCAATATGATGGTTGATTCAGTGTTAGATTCTCCACAAATTAAAGCTGTAAAATCGTCCATTATTAAAAATATGCTCGCTGATGATTTGATAAAAGTTGTTCATGATGATTTAGGTGTGGAGACAGATGAAACTGCTTATTTGATTTCAGAAAACCACGAACAAAATGTACCTATTGCGTTGCTGGGAAGATTGGCAAAGGGCAGCATTATAGGCGTAGATGCTATTTTGGAATGTTTGGGCTCACGTCCTCAACAATGGGCAAAACAAGCCGCAAAAAATGATAGTGACTGGTTGGATAAAAATTAATTAAACCTATGGAAACGATATTTAAATGTAGCGTTTAGGATATTATGAGGTTTCTTGTTTCAGTGGCAATTGAGTAGGTTTTGATTATTGTTTCGTGCTTAGGTCATTTCTATTTTTATGTTATTTTATACCCTTTGGTGCAAAATTACCTACTCGCGCAAGAAGGCAGCCAAGCCTGAGAGTAGGGTTCTTGTGCTTTTATTGTAATGCACGACAAGCCAACGCTAGAGCGGTGCCTCTTTATCCCGCTAGATATACTCGCAAAACCACCCATTCAATAATTAAACATTCAACCTGAAACATTAAACATTTCCTCTCCCTATCTTTGCCGCTCATTTAAAAAAAAATAAGATCATTATGAGTAACGGCTATTTTTACTTTCCAACTCCAAAAAACGAACCCATACGCGACTTTGAAAAAGGCAGCGACGATAAGAAAAAACTAAAGGCCGCCTTAGCGCGCGCCAAAAAAACTAAGGTGGATGTACCTATGTATATCGGCAGCGAAGAAGTAAGAACGGGCAATACGCAAAGTATGCACCCGCCTCATGAGATTAAGCATAACCTAGGTAAGTTTCACAAAGGTGAAAAAAAACATGTCACCCAAGCGATTAATGCAGCGCAAAAAGCAAAGGCTAATTGGAGTGCCATGCCCTGGGAGCAGCGCGCTTCTATCTTTTTAAAAGCCGCTGATTTAATTGCAGGTAAATATCGCTATGATATGCTAGCCGCTACTATGCTAGGGCAAAGTAAAAATGCCTACCAAGCGGAGATTGATTCTACTTGTGAATTTATTGATTTCTTGCGTTTCAATGTGCATTTTTTAAGCAATATCTATCAGCAGCAACCCGTATCGGGCGATGGCGTTTATAATCGCGTGCAGTATCGTCCGTTAGAAGGATTTGTATTGGCGGTGACTCCGTTTAACTTTACGGCCATTGGTGGTAACTTACCTACTTCGGCTGCCATGTGTGGTAATGTAGTAGTATGGAAACCAGCAGAAACTCAAATCTACTCTGCAAATCTCACCATGAAAATTTTGAAAGAAGCAGGTCTGCCAGATGGTGTAATCAATATGATATTCTGTAAAGGACCTGAGGTGGGTGAAGTATGTTTCTCTCACAAAGATTTTGCAGGGGTTCACTTTACAGGTAGTACAGGCGTATTCCAAACTATGTGGAAGACTATCGGAGAAAACATTCATAAGTTCCGCAGCTACCCACGCATTGTAGGCGAAACAGGAGGTAAAGATTTTGTAATGGTACACCCAAGCGCACAGCCTGTTCAAGTGGCTACCGCTTTGCTTCGTGGTTCGTTTGAGTTTCAAGGGCAAAAATGTAGTGCAGCTTCTAGAGCGTATTTACCAAAGAGCTTAGCAAAAGAAATTTTAACGAAGTTGAAAAAAGATATGAAGACCTTAAAGATGGGTCCTGTAGATGATTTTAGAAACTTCATAACAGCCGTTATTGACGAGCGTGCGTTTGATAGTATTGCCGGCTATATTGATAGTGTGAAAAAAGAAAAAGGAACAAAAATTACAGCGGGTGGTAAATACGATAAGAAAAAAGGTTACTTCATTGAGCCTACACTTATCGAAACAACCAACCCTGAGGCAACCACTATGTGCGAAGAAATTTTCGGGCCTGTACTTACAGTATATATATATGACGATAAGGACTTTAGCAAAACATTGAAACTAGTCGATACTACTTCTCCTTACGCATTGACAGGTTCTATTTTTGCAACGGACCGTTATGCAGTGAAAGAGGCCTTAGAAAAATTAGAAAATAGTGCAGGTAACTTTTATATTAATGACAAACCAACAGGAGCCGTGGTAGGACAACAGCCATTTGGTGGCGGTCGTGCGAGTGGCACGAATGATAAAGCTGGTAGTATGGTAAATCTATACCGCTGGTTAAGTCCTCGTACAATTAAGGAAACGTATAATGCGCCTAACGAATACGGTTATCCATTCTTAGAAGAGAAATAAGCTGAATGGCTTTTGTAAAAAAATATTGGTGGAAAATCATCACAGCGATGATCCTGAGCTACGTTGTAGTCGGAGGCTTGCTAACGCCAGTACCGAATCTACCTTTATTAAATGAGTCGGCTCGTAATTTATTTTTTCATGTCCCGATGTGGCAATCTATGCAGGTCTGCTTTTTTCTATCCGCTGTTTTTGCTATCGTCTATTTAAAAACAGAACAGAATCAATTCGATTTGATTTCTACTTCTTTCGTTGAGACGGGATTTTATTTTGGACTGATGGGACTGTCAACCGGAATGTTATGGGCCAGTGGTACATGGGGAAAAGCATTTCCCAATGACCCTAAAATTTGGGGCGCCACCTTAACTCTCTTAGCCTATGCAGCCTATTTAATTTTGAGATTAAGCATTACTAATAAAAAACAAGTCGCACGAATTTCTGCCGTGTATAATATTTTTGCCTTGGCATTAATCGTACCGGCACTTTACATTATACCGGCTCGAATGGATGGACTTCACCCTGGCTCTGCAGAGGATGAAACTTTATCCGCTTTGCGAGGTCAGTCCAATGTGTTTGCCCATATTTTTTATCCCGCTATGCTCGGTTGGGTAATGCTTAGCCTTTGGCTATTTGATATTCGATACAGATTAAAAAAATTAAAAACTCATGAAATTAAGTAGTAGTCTTCGCTATTTATTCTTGCTAGTAGCATCATTTTGTACCAATTCTTTGGTGAGCGTTGCACAAGATTCTTTACAAAAACCGAAACAAATCATCGCTGCTAATTCAGATTTTGCTACAACATCGTTCCTCTACGAAAACGGAAGAATAAATCTTGTGGTATACGTATTAGCAATTATATTTGTGGGAATCATTCTATACTTGGTACGTATAGAGCGAAAACTAAGTAAACTAGAAAAAAACAATTCATAACTCCCCTATTATTTAAAGAAATCTATGGCAGCACATTACAGTTTCTTCGAAAGCGTAGAACGCAATTTTGATAAAGCAGCTCCTTTTACAAAAATTGAAAAAGGAATTTTGGAACAAATCAAAGCTTGTAATTCGGTGTACCGAATGAAGTTTCCAGTACGAGTAAAAAATAAAATTGAGGTAATTGAAGCCTACAGAGTACAACACTCACATCATAAACTTCCGGTGAAAGGAGGGATTCGATATAGCTTAGATGTGAATCAAGATGAGGTTATGGCTTTGGCTTCCCTTATGACATTTAAGTGTGCCATTGTCAACGTTCCTTTTGGAGGAGCCAAAGGAGGTATCCGAATTGACCCAAGATCATATTCAGAATACGATCTTGAAAAAATAACGAGACGATACACGGCGGAGCTAGTTAAGAAAAATTTTATTGGTCCAGGTATTGATGTACCCGCTCCTGATTATGGAACGGGCGCAAGAGAAATGAGTTGGATTGTGGATACGTATAATTCGCTCCGCCCAGGTGAAGTAGATGCTATGGGCTGTGTGACGGGTAAACCGGTTACGCAAGGCGGCGTGCGCGGACGAACCGAAGCAACGGGATTGGGTGTTTTCTATGGTATTAAAGAGATGTGCGATGATGTAGACGTAATGAAAATGCTAAACCTACCTACTGGCCTTGTTGGTAAAAAAGTAGTTGTACAAGGACTAGGAAATGTAGGATATCATGCTGCTAAATTTTTCCAGAATGCGGGTGCTATCATCGTAGGTGTTGCTGAGTACGAAGGTTCTATTTCTAATGAAAACGGAATCAATATTGATAAATTAATGGCCTATCGCAAAAAAAACAAGGGCAGTATACTTGGTTTTGAAGGCACCAAAAAATTAAAAAATAATACAGCCGCTTTAGAACTATCCTGTGACATTCTAATACCTGCCGCATTGGAAAATGTGATTGATAAAAAGAATGCCAAGAATATAAAAGCAAAAATTATTGGAGAAGCAGCTAATGGTCCCATAACGCCCGAGGCGGATGTAATCTTAAATAAAAAAGGCACCTGCGTAGTTCCTGATATGTTTTTGAATGCAGGTGGTGTAACGGTTAGCTATTTCGAATGGTTGAAAAACTTGAGTCACGTACGCTACGGAAGAATGGAAAAACGCTTTAGTGAAAGCACCAATTCGAGACTCGTGGAAAGCATTGAAAAAATGACTGGTCAAAAAATATCGGCTAAACAAAAGTCTCAATTGATTCACGGACCTGATGAAGTGGATTTGGTCTACTCAGGATTAGAGGATACAATGATCAGTAGCTACCGCGAAATTCGCGATATTTGGATGCGCAGCAAACGTGTGGAAGACATGCGCACAGCGGCGTTTGTAGCCTCTATCAACAAAGTAGGTCTTTCTTATATGGAATTAGGTATTTTCCCATAAATAAATAAGGATTTTAGTTATAAATTATTTACTTTTGCCAATCCTTAAAAGTTATAAGATGCAAGAAGCAGTAAAATTTGTACACGAACAACTATCTGAAACGCCTGACTTACCTAAGTTTGCGGCAGGAGATAATGTATCGGTGAACTATAGAATTAAAGAAGGAAATAAAGAGCGTATTCAAACGTTTAAAGGAAGTGTACTGAAGCGCCAGGGAAATGGAGCTACTCAGACGTTTACTGTGCGTAAAATAAGTGACGGAATTGGTGTTGAACGCTGTTTTCCTGTGTATTCTCCTTTTATTGAAAGTGTGAAAGTTCACAAAGTAGGTAAAGTTCGTCGTTCTAAGCTTTTTTATCTTCGTGAGCGCCAAGGTAAATCTGCTCGTATTAAAGAGAAACGAGTTAATTAAAATTAATATTATAAAAATCCTAACTGGCTACAATTTGATTGTAGCCTTTTTTCGTTAAGATTAATAGTATTCACATTTTTTAGTTGGTATTCAGTTTCTTAAACTGTATTTTTACTACCAAAGAATATAAATTTAACAACATATGTTTAACTCAATTTTTTTATTAGGAATGCCAGCCGGTGCGGAATGGATTATAATTGTACTAGCAGTTTTGGTATTATTTGGAGCAAAGAAAATTCCAGAATTCATGCGAGGCGTGGGTAAAGGGGTCAAAGAGTTTAAAGATGCCAAAGACAATGTTAAAAGTGAGATAGAAGCCGGCATGAAAGAAAACGAAAGCAGCGCTCAATAGTCAATATATAAAATTAAAAAGTACGTGATAGTAAGTAATTATAAAAATATATTGTTTCTCATGCTTATGGCAATGGGTTTTCAAGCATCTGCTCAAATTTCTGCCACTATCGAAGGCAAAAAGAAAGGCAAAAAAAAGGTACAGGTTATACCGATTAAGGACACGAGCCTGCTACCGAAAAATACAAAAATCATTCGATCCGCAGCCTTAAGAGAAAAGAGGAAAATTGATAGTTCTCGATTTATTAAAAGAAAGGTTGCCGTTCAAGATGAACGCGTAAAACCAAAAAGAGTTTCTCACGTAAGGGTTGACCCAGCGATTTATGGTAAACACACTGACTTTATAGTAAAGTATATTGCAAACTATCACAAAAATTACGGCAAGCGATTGACTAGAATGAAGCGTCAGCATCGCTCCCATTTTTCGTTTATAGAAAATGTATTTAGAAAATATAAAGTTCCTAAAGAACTAAAGGCATTGGCTGTAATTGAGAGTGCAATGAACTTTCAAGCTGTTTCCTCGGTTGGAGCTAGAGGACCATGGCAATTCATGCCAGAAACAGGAAGACTATTAGGTCTGAGAGTGGATAGTCGTGTAGACGAGCGTGTAGATTTTTATAAAAGCACTAAGGCGGCGGCCAAATATTTGAAACGTATTAATCGAATGTTTAAAAATGATTGGCTGTTAACGGTGGCTGGTTACAATTGGGGTCCAGGAAATATTACTAAAGCACTAAACCGCTCTAAGGGTAAAACGTACTGGGATATTAAAGATCGGCTACCTCGTGAAACACGAAATCATGTAATGGCTTTTATTGCCACTTCTACTTACATGGATCAAAATTCAAACGCACTCAGCTTAGGAAATGCTCCCGGTGGCACTCGTGCTCCCAAGCCAAACTTTGGATCATTTGCTTCTGCTTACGATGATGTTCCTACTCTTGAAAACAATACACTAGTTTTCAAAAAAGGACAACCTAAAATTGCGCCTTCTGAGTTAGACAATATTGCAGTTCTAAAAGTCAAAGGAGCTTATACTATTGGAATTATAAGTAAACATATTGAAAGTGATGTGGCTACCTTAACCAGATGGAATCCTACGTTTGACACAGACATATTAACAACTGACGGTCCTATCTATCTTAGAATACCTGTTGATAAACTTGAACGTTTTATTTTGAAAAAAAATAAAATTGTAAGAGATTCCCGTTCGTACATTGACAAGAATATTGCACCAAAGCAATAATCTATGTCCCGTTATTTTATAGAACTTGCTTACAACGGTAAACGATTTTCTGGTTTTCAAAAACAAGAAAACGCCCTAACGATTCAAGGTGAGGTAGACAAAGCGTTTCAAACTATTTTGCGTACTGCAATTGATACTACCACAAGTAGCCGAACCGATGCAGGTGTGCACGCGATCCAAAATTTTCTTCATTTTGACACCAATAAAAAACTACCATCTACATTAGCGTATAATGCCAACGCTATTTTGCCAAAAGACATTGTTGTAAAATCAATTCGAGAAGTAAGGCCTGAGAGTCATTCAAGATTTGATGCCCAATTTCGAACTTACGAATACCTAGTTTATCAAGCAAAAAACCCTTTCCTGACTGATATAGCTTACTTCTACCCTTTTCCTCTAAAGAAAGAATTGTTAGATAAAGTCGCTCTATTTTATAAAAATAATACAGACTATCAAAGTTTTTGCAAACGTCATGCCGAGGTAAATCATTATCAATGCAATCTCAGCATTGTGAACTGGTCTTATGAGAAAGATTATTTAAAATTTACAGTACGAGGCAATCGATTTTTACGAGGAATGGTAAGAGCATTGGTAGGTACTTCTCTACAAATTGCAAGAGGTAATATTGACGTGAATTCATTACCTGAGATTATAGCGGCTCATGATAGCCAACAAGCAGACTTTAGCGCGGCGGCCCATGGCTTGAAACTTTTAGAAGTGGGCTATCCCGATGAACTATTTATCTAAATCTTCTACTAATAGCTTGTGCTGAAACTTTAATTTGTTTGCCAAGGCGCACTGACTTGTCTCAATTCATTGTAAGAATCATTTAAATTAGGATTCTCCTTTTCAGATTTTTCTATTGGAACAAATGATGATAAGATATCCGCCTCCCCTTTGCGAACAGCAATTGAATGCTCAAAATGCGCAGCATAAGATTCATCTCTTGTTCGAATCGTCCAACCATCTTCTTCACAATAAATTGCTCGTTCCCCCAGTGTTATCATAGGTTCAATGGCAATAGTCAATCCTTTTTGCAACTTGACCCCTTGCCCTCTTTTGCCATAATTGGGCACTTCAGGTTCTTCATGCAATAATTTACCCACTCCATGTCCGGTTAGTTCCCGTACCACTCCATAGCCATATTTTTTTTCAGTAGCATTCTGAATCGCAAAAGCTATATCACCAATACGTTTACCCACCACTGCCTGTTGAATCCCTAAATACAGGGCATCTTTTGTTCTAGCCAACAGTTCGAGTGTCTCTTGTTTTTGTTCTCCCACGGCATAAGTATAAGCACTATCTCCTACAAAACCATTCAGTACCGTACCAATATCTACACTAATAATATCACCATCTTGAAGTTCGTAATCAGATGGAAAACCATGCACAACCGCATCATTTATGCTCATGCAACAAGCTGCCGGAAAATCATTGTAGCCTTTGAAAGCAGGAGTTGCTTTATGATCGTATATAAAGGTATCAGCAAGTTGATTCAAAAAATTACTAGATACTCCTGGCTTAATTTCTTTGGCCAAATGAGCATGCGTATTGGCGACCAGCATATTGGCTGCACGTAACAATTCTACTTCTTCTTCTGTTTTATAATAAATCATATCAACTAGGCGCAAAGATAAAGCTCATTTAATTTTTCAATCTTAAATACTTAAAATAATACCAGCAATAGCTGCTGACATGTAAGAAGCCAAGGTGCCGGCAAACATTGCTTTTAAACCCAAACTGGCAATATCTTTTCTCCGCTCAGGACATAAAGCAGAAATTCCTCCAATTTGAATCCCGACAGAGGCAAAATTAGCAAAACCACAAAGGGCGAAGCTAGCTATCCACTTTCCTTTTTCACTAAGAATTCCATCAGCCATCATAGTTTTCATATCTAAATAAGCTACAAATTCATTTATGGAAAGCTTCGTTCCCATCAATTGTCCTACCGACTGCAAATCGGCATCCGGCACCCCCAACAACCAGGCAACTGGATAAAAAATCCAGCCGAAAATAGTGCGCAATTGAATCGGTTCTTCAAAAGGTAAATAAGATAAGGATGTATCTACCAAAGCTATAAGTGCAATGAAACCAATGAGCATGGCAAATACATTTAAAGAAATTTTCATACCATCAGAAGCTCCATGAGTGATTGCATCTATCGCACTATCATATTGGCTTTTTTTACTAATGCTTACCTCGCCCATCGTTTCTGACTTTTCAGTTTCCGGGTATACTATTTTCGCAATAACCAATGCGCCTGGCGCCGCCATTAAACTAGCCGTCAGTAAAAATTTCATTTCAATGCCAAACGATGCATAGATGGCCATTACAGAACCAGAAATGCATGCAAAACTACCCGCCATACTTGCCATAATTTCGCTGCGTGTCATATTTTTTATAAAAGGCTGAATCATGACCTGAGCCTCTACTTGACCAACGAAAGCACTACCTACATTGCTTAAACTTTCTACCCCTGAAACCCGCAAAATTTTGTTCATCCACTTAGCTAAGAAACCAACAATACGCTGCATTATGCCGAAATGATATAACAAGGCAACCAATATGCAAATAATGATTATTGTGGCTAGTACATTAAAACCAAAAATAAACGGTCGCATGGTAGAATCCAGAGATTCTCCAGAGCGATACGCCATTGGTCCTTCAGCCCCGTTTACTAAAAGACCACCGTATACAAAAGACGCTCCTTTGAAAGCCGCTGCATCTATTTTTTCAACCACTTTGCCAATCAACTCAAAAAACGTTTTAATAAAAGGAACCTTTAAAATGAGGATGCCTAAAATAATTTGTAACCCTAAACCCGTAAAAACTAATCGTTTATTAATCCGGCTTCTATTATTACTAAAAACAAAAGCTAATCCTAAAATAAAGACGATTCCCAAAATTCCCTGAAACTTTTCCATAGATAGAAGTGTGAATATAAGCCCTTGATTCGTAATTAAAAATGAGAATTATCTACAGTAATTAAATGCATCTTAGTAGATTTATACTTCTATGAATGATTATTATGCAGGCTCGTATGAACGGCTAGAAAATATCATGACTGAGCTAAGGGTAAAATGCCCTTGGGATAAAAAACAGACCATTCATTCTCTTAGAAAACTTACCATAGAAGAAACTTACGAACTAGTAGACGCAATTGATTCTGAAGATTGGAAGGGCCTTGAGGAAGAGTTAGGTGACATTTTACTGCACCTTGTGTTTTATATTAAACTGGCCAGCGAACAAGGCAAATTTACGAGACAAGATGTGGTAAAATCCATTTGCAAAAAACTAGTCACTCGTCATCCTCACATTTATGACAACGTTTCGGTTGACAACGAAGAAGGAGTAAAACAAAACTGGGAAAATTTAAAGCTTCAAGAAGGGAAAAAAGGCGTTCTCAGTGGAGTACCTACTTCCTTGCCTGCTATTGTAAAAGCCCTACGCTTGCAAGAAAAAGCAAAGCAAGTAGGATTTGAATGGGAAAAAGCAAGTGATGTAAAAGATAAAATAAACGAAGAATGGAATGAATTCGAAGAGGCTCTTACAGACAGGAACGAAATAGAAATGGAAGCAGAATTTGGCGATGTATTGTTCTCAATGATTAACTACGCTCGATTTTTAGATATAGACCCCGAAGCAGCTTTAGAGAAAACAAATAAAAAATTTATTCGTAGATTTAATAAGATGGAAAATAAAGCAATGGAGTCTGTTAGTTCGCTAAAGGAACTATCACTCACTGAGCTTGATGCGATTTGGAATCAGATAAAAAAAGGTGAGTAAACTGAAAAAAAATACCGGACGGACTTTCCGATTTCCTTTTGATATCGATCGGAGGGTATTTCTCATTTTGGCTGGAGTTTTTTTTATCCTGTCTTGGCAACCTGTTAATTCCCTTTTCTTCCCACGGTTAACCGCTGAGAAAATTTCAAAAAAAATAAGTGCAAATTTTGATAAAGAATATCAAGAATTTGAAAACGATTTATCGCGATTCACTAAAACGATTCCAACATTCAGTTCTTTTCCAAACGACGAGTTTGATAAGTACAATTCTAAAAATTGGTCTTTCTTTATTTCTCAAAATGACTCTATTACTTTTTGGAGCAAAGCCATTACTAATAGCGCTCTATTTCAGAATTCTGAGGTTGACACCCTTCTAAATTATGACAATAATGGTGAAATAGGTGTTTTTATTCGAAAGGAGGTTAATTCAAATAAAGGATTAGTCTCTATAATTGGAAAATTCCCTTTATACAAGAGTTATAAACTACATAGTAAACTATTACCTTCCAATTTTGCCTTCACCAAAAGTTCAGGCTTCAAAGAAAACTTTGGGTATAGACTTGAAACCTTAGACTTTACGAAAACGGGCAAACATAAAATTGTTTCCATTCATAATGCTCCAAGATTTCAACTGACTGAAGAGTCTAGCTTTCTAGCCGTGACAGATAGAAACTTTACTAGATTTTTTATAGCCTCTTTGGCTTTTATATTTTTCGGCGTCTCAATTCATACGTTCTTTAAGGTCTCCGTAAGCAGAAATCCAGCACTATATTTTGGACTCCTGCTGTTAACTATAGTTGCCATACGACTGCTTACCTATACGGTTGGTTTTCCAGATGACTTTTCGGAGTTTTATTTATTTAATCCAGGCTTGTATTCATCTTCTGCAATTTCGTGCTCGCTTGGCGATGTATTCATTAATGCTTGTTTACTCTTTTGGGTTCTATTCTTTTTTATAATGAATATTCAAAATAAAATTTGGAAGCTGAAATCGAAGAGTCAATCTACTGCCTTTATATCCGTTTTATCGGTAATCGTTTATATCACTGCTTACGTTTCTATAAAACAAATTCGGAGTATTGTATTCGACAGCCGACTTCGATTTGACACTACCGATGTTTTAAACCTGAGCCCTTATAATATTATAGGACTCGGTACTATGCTTTTAATATTTGTAAACTACTCTTTGTTGATAATGATTTTTAATCGGTACTTGGAAAAGTATAAAGTAAATAAGTACGTATCTATTATTATTCCTCTTATTGGTGTCGTGGCTTATTTAATTATTTTTCAAGAAATAGAGTATGTATTTTTTATTGTTAGTTTATGGACCTGCCTCACAATTTTCTTACTTAGAATGAAATCACTTCATACCAAATTTGATTTTAATTCTTACAAACTAATCTATTGGCTTATATACTTATCAGCAAGCTGCGTAATAATTATACATTATTTTGACACGCACAAAGAGCTTAAACTTCAACAGCATTTAGGCAAAAAATTGTTGTATTTTGAATCAAAATCTACAGAAAATAAACTCATTTCTATTAGTAAAAAAATTAAGAATGATGTAGGACTAATAAAAAAAAGTAGTGTTGAAGATATCATTGAGCACCTCAATCAAAGATATATTTTACAATTTGAACCTCGATATTCTACAAACATAAAAATATATCAAGACACAAATAGCAAAGTACCAAATGAAAATATTAGTAGCGACCAGCAATTTACTGTGTTTACGAATGACTCTGTAAATTTAAAATTGATAGATGCTGAAGACCTGAAAGAATATCGTCTGCGATTCAAATTTAAAAGGTATGATATAATAGTGTCGTTGAAACAAGCTTATCAAATTGAAGACCTTAGCCTAAATCAATTAACATCCACTCTAACTCTTTCGCAGAATCGAAATATTTCGGATTATCAATTTGCTTTTTATACAAACAATGTACTTACTCGACAATCACAGATTGATGCGTTCCCCATTAACTTACCACAGGATGTAAGCAAATCTTTTGGCATTGTAAATCTTCCCAATACTCAAAATTTTAGTGAAGTAGCTGTTCACCAAAACAAGCGCGGTGTCCAACGAACCGTGATAATTAAGAAAAAGAAAAATACACTTTACAAGATCAGTACGACCTATGCTTACATTTTTACCATTATTTTCTTATTGGTTTCTCTGTATATATTAGGAAACATTATTGCTCGTTCTAATTTTAAAAGAAAGCGATTTATCAATCTTCTTGGGTTAACGCTGCGGATGCGAATTCATCTAGCTATCTTAATCGTGGAACTTATTTCTTTGAGTATAATAGGAGGTATTACCATCTATCTTTTTTCTTCCGAGGCGGAAAAAACGGCTAAGCAAAATTCGTTCTATGCTTCTAATGAAATCAAAAAAGTAATTCAAGATGCTAACTTAGCTAGGTATAGCAATCTAACTGATTCCAGTAGTGCATGTAATGGGTTAATCGTTAAAAACACTGTAAGCCCTTTTATTGAAAAACATAATGTTAGTATAAATCTATATCGGTTGGATGGCTCAAAATACTTTACCTCTGTTTCAAAAAAAGTTGCTAACCTTTTGCCTGATTTAGCAAGTCCTAAAGCCCTTTCTAGCTTGCGAATCAATAAAGATCTTTCTTACCAATCCAATCAAAGTCTAGGAGATTTAGGATACTATACTATTTACACCAATATTTTTGATAGTAAGCGGAAGCAACAAGCTATACTAGAAACACCCAACTTTAATTCCCAATATAGTATCTCCAAGAGTAATTCGAATATTGTTACCATGTTAATCAACATATATGCTTTAATATTTTTATTATCATCACTCTTGGCTTTTTACATTACAAAAAGGTTAACGGTATCATTTACTAAAATAATCGGTCAGTTCTCAAAAATTAATCTTACCCAAACAAACGAACCACTTCAATGGCCTTATAGTGATGAAATAGGGCTACTAATCAAAGAGTATAATCGCACATTGGTTAAACTAGAAAACAGTACTGCTTTGCTTGCCAAGTCAGAAAGAGAAATTGCTTGGCGAGAAATGGCAAGACAAATTGCACATGAAATTAAAAACCCATTGACCCCCATGAGTTTATCGCTTCAATCTTTACAAGCTGCCATAAAGCGAAATGACCCGAATGTCCCTCAATTAACGCAAAAAATGACAAGCACAGTATTGGAACAAATTGGAGTATTAACAAGAACAGCTTCTAACTTCTCTGAGTTCGCCACTATGACAGATATTGATGCCAAGCGAGAATCTTTATTAGATATTTTAGAAACTACTACTGGAATTTATTCTGACAGTGAGGAAACAGAATTTCTATTTGTATTTCCTAAAGTAGATGTTTTTGTAAACGTTGATAAAGTAAAAATGATTCGTGTCCTTACTAACGTCATTCAAAATGCCATGCAGTCTATACCTGATGAACTTACAGGTCAAATCATATTGACTACCTCTAAGCAACCCAACAATTTAATCGATATCACGATTGAAGATAATGGTAATGGAATTCCTAAAGACCTTCAGTCTAAAATATTCGAACCGAACTTTACTACCAAATCTTCTGGTTCAGGGCTAGGCCTAGCGATGTGTAAAGACATTATTACCAAGACGGGTGGCAATATATATTTCGTAAGTAAGGAGGGCGAGGGAACTGCCTTCCACATTCTAATTCCACTATACAAAGAGGAAGATGAATAAGAACTAAAGTTGAGTCTTCCCCATTTTCATTACTAAGTCAAATTCTTTTTTCTTTACTTTTCCTACTGACAAGCGCATCAAGCGTACCAAATCCATGTCTTGCAATTTAGCTTCCCCTTTTATGCTTTTAAGCGTTACTGGCTCCACCATGTCGCATACAGGTTTTATATCTACTGCCACCCAACGATCATCGTCAATCGTAGGATCTGGGTAATGCTCTGTAACGATCTCAGCTACCCCTACTATTTCTAAGCCTTTGTTAGAATGATAAAAGAAAGCCAAGTCGCCTTTTTTCATTTCTTTCATATTATTTCGAGCAGAGTAGTTACGCACCCCATCCCAGAATGTTGTTTTATCTTTTTTCAAATCATCCCAACTATATTTATAGGGTTCTGATTTCATGAGCCAATATTGCATTTCAAATTTATTTTCAAATTTACAAACAAAATAACTCCTACTTTTACAGCATGATTCAAAAATACTTAGTCTTATGCTGCGTAATTTTATTGGGAAGCTGCGCAGTTAAGAAACCTAAGCCTCATCCGATTGTACTAAAACCACTAACAATTAGTACTAAAAATAAACAAGTACGCGAACGCCCATCGAAAGAAATCGATATCCTACACACAGAACTTAATGTGTCTTTTGATTGGCAGAAACACCTATGTTTTGGTAAAGAAAAAATAAGATTTACAGCCTATCACTACCCGACTGATTCATTTATTCTTGATGCTAAAAATTTCATTTTTAAAAACATTCAACTTAATAAGCATGGAAAAGAGTTTGCTTTCAGAAAAAGAAACGACGCAACTCAATTGAAAATCTATCTTCATAAACCAATTACCAATCAGGACACACTAGAGATTTCTTTTAACTATACTGCGCAACCCGATAAAAATATAAGTAAGGGCAGCGCCGCCATAAAAGACGACAAGGGGCTTTATTTTATTAATACTGATAAAAAAGAACCTTTTAAGCCCACACAATTGTGGACCCAAGGCGAGACAGAATCTAATTCAAACTGGTTTGCTACCATTGACAAGCCTCATGAAAAAATGACCTTTGATATAAATATAACAGTGGCCGATTCTCTAACTACATTGAGCAATGGGATTATGACTCATCAAGAAAAACAGGACGATACAAGAACTGATTACTGGCAAGTCAATAAACCTATGAGTGCCTATTTGGTAATGATGGCAATTGGCAAATTTGAAAAAACAACCGATGAAAAATATAAAGGCAAAGAAGTAAGCTACTATTTAGAAAATGCGTATCACCGCTATGCAAAAAGTATTTTTAAACACACACCCGAAATGATAGAATTCTTTTCTGAAAAAGTAGGCTATGATTATCCTTGGGGTAAATACGCACAAGTGGTTGTGCGAGATTTTGTATCAGGTGCCATGGAAAACACAAGTGCTACTTTGCACGGAGCGTTCGTACAAAAAGATAATCGAGAACTCGTTGATAAACAAAACGATGGCATTGTGGCTCATGAATTGTTTCATCATTGGTTTGGCGATTTAGTAACTTGTGCGTCGTGGTCACATCTCACTTTAAATGAAGGCTTCGCAACATTTGGTGAACAACTTTGGTTTGGTCATAAATATGGTGAGACGGCAGAACTTCTTAAAAAATATAAGAGTATGCAATCGTATCTGCGTTTTTCGAAACGAAACGACAAAGCAATTATTCGATTTTTTTATAATGATAAAGAAGAACTTTTTAATCCCATCACGTATCAAAAAGGCGCGCGAGTTTTGAACCTACTTAGATATACCGTTGGAGAAAAAACCTTTTTTACGGGCATCAAAAATTATTTAAAAAGTCATGAATACGGCACAGCACAGATAGAAAACTTACGATTTGAAATGGAGAAAGTTTCTGGCCGTGATTTAAGAAGTTTTTTTCAACAGTGGTTTCATTCTGGTGGTCACCCAATCATACAAGTTAGAAAAAACATAGAAAAAGGAGAGTTAGAAATTATTCAAGAACAAACAAAAAAAGTGTTTGAGTTTCCCTTTCAATATCGAGTTGAGAATAAAATAGTCACAATTGAAATCAAAAAGCGAAAAACAAAAATTAAACTCTCTCCTACTCAAATTAATACTCCGTTGTACCTAGATCCGAATTGCCTTTTTATAGGAGAAATAAAGAACGAACTTTACGACGACAAATCTGTCATGGCTTATTATCGTGGCGCACTAAACCTTATTGAAAAAATGCGTATTCTCGATGCCCTTTCACCAAAGAAAGATCAAAGCATCGAAGAAGAGCAATTGTTACTCCTTGCCTTAAATGATAAGTTAGCCGAAGTGTCTTACCAAGCCATAAAAAAAATAGATTGGGAAAACAAACAAAACATTTCGAAAGCCAAAGAAAATTTAAAACGAATCGCAAATTTTAGTACGCATTCCAATCAAAAATCACAGGCTATTTATGTTTTAGGAGGACTGGCCGATCCACTCTTAGAAAAAGATTTTTTGGGTTGGAGCCAGGCAACCTCATATCAAGTAGCAGCCGCTGGCTTATATGGATTAAAGAAAATAAACCCAACAAAAGCACTTGAGCAATCTTTGCCTAGTGCGGATACAGCCAAGTCAGCCTTGTTCACAGAAATATGCAACTTGTATGCTACAAAAGCGGATAGCAACAATCAATATTTTTCGAATCAACTAATGCGTAGGTTTGGTAGCGAGCGCAATCATTTAATTTCGTCTTACCAAACATGGGCTAGTCGATATGGCAGTGAAAAACAAAATTTATTTTGGTCAGAAATAATGGATCGAGCTCAACAAGATGATAATAAATGGACTCGATATTATGCAATGAAAAGTTTACACCGTTTGGCAGAAGACAGTAAGTATATTTCAAGCACTCAAAGAGAAAGCTTATTGAATATAATGAAAAATGAAAAAGACGGGGCTGTAAAAAGAATGCTTCAAATCAATCAAATATTACCAACTGAAAAAATAGAAAAATGAAAAAAATAGGAGTCCTAACTAGTGGAGGCGATGCACCTGGCATGAATGCTGCCATTCGTTCTGTATGCAGAACAGCTTTACACAATCAATTGGAATGCTTCGGTATTATGAGAGGGTTCCAGGGTTTAATTGACAACGATATAAAACGCTTACCAACTACAGCCGTAGCTAATATTTTGCAACGTGGCGGCACCATGCTCAAAACAGCAAGATGCCAAGACTTCTTTGAAGAAAAAGGTAGAGCGAAAGCAGCTGCTAATTTGAATGAACAAGGAATTGAAGCACTGGTTGTAATTGGCGGTGACGGAAGTTTTAAAGGTGCCCAAAAACTGTATAAAGAACAGGGGATAAACGTTATCGGAGTTCCTGGGACCATTGATAATGATATCGTAGGTACGGACTACACCATTGGATATGACACGGCATTGAACACGGCCATCTCTGCAATCGATAAGATAAGAGACACCGCCGAAGCGCATGATCGAATTTTTATTGTGGAAGTAATGGGACGAGACGCAGGATTCTTGGCTTTAAACAGTGGAATTTCGTGCGGTGCCCAACACATTTTTATTCCAGAGAAACAGGAAGATTTTGATTATTTTGTAAAAGAAGTGACTGATGATAGAAAGCGAAATAAACTAACCAATTTAATAATTGTTGCCGAAGGTGATGAGTTTGGTGGTGCGCAAAAAATAAATGATTATCTAATAGATAGAATCCCTAATTTACAAAGCCGAGTAACTATTTTAGGTCATATTCAGCGCGGTGGCTCACCAACGGCTTTCGATAGAATTTTGGCAAGTAAAATGGGCTATGCTGCTGTTAACGCTCTTATTCAGAATAAAAGTGGCGAAATGATTGGCATCCAGGGCGGCAAAATAATAGAACTAGGTTTTGGAACATTATCCTCCTCTCAACGACTTCTTGAGGACGATTTGACTCAAATGGCAAGCATTTTATCTAAATAAGCGTATAATCATTTTAATAATCTATAACACTATTCAAATCTGAAAAACCCAATAGGTCGTACCTTTGACGTATGCGTTTAAAAGCTGTTCTTATAATTTTATTGAGCTGTATTTCCTATGGCTCATATAGCCAGATTTACTATCGTAAAACTGAGTTTGGTATAAGCGCAGGTGGAGCCAATTATTTCGGTGATTTGAATCAGCAGTATGGTTTTGATTATTTCAGACAGAGTGCTGGTGTATTTGTGAAATATAATTTTTCTCGCTATATCGCTATGCGGTTTGCAGGCAACTACGGTCATATTGGATACGCTGATCGATATACTGACAACTTTTTTCAGCAACAACGAAATCTTAGTTTCAAGTCGGACATTTTCGAAGCATCGATCCTGACCGATTTTCATTTTTTTAAATATGATATTGGAGATTTTGAGCATCGCTTTACACCTTACATCGCCTTAGGACTGGGCATTTTTAAATACGATCCTTATGCAGAAATCAATGATACTAAGGTGAGACTTCGACCTTTAGGTACAGAGGGGCAGTCTTATCCCGAATTTAGTGATCGCGTGTACGGTACGACAGCCATTAGTTTTCCTATTGGGGCAGGTGTGAAATTTTGGATGGCTAAAGGAATTACGGTTGGCTTTGAGGTGATAAACCGTATGACGACTACAGACTATTTAGACGATGTAAGTACTTCGTACGTAGGTTCAGATTTATTTCCGAATGATATAAATTCACCCTACCCTACCTATGCTTCTCAGTTGCAAGACCGATCGACAGAGGTAAGGGATAATCCTATTGGCATTCCAGGAAGACAAAGAGGGATTAGCTCTACAAGAGATCAATTTCTCACGGCACATTTATTTATAAGTTTTCGCTTGCCGACCTACCGTTGTCCTGATTCTCACTAATATTGCATTATGGCTAAAATTCCAATTAATATTGCCACGGGCAGTATTCAACAAGAAGAAGTAATTGTAGGAATCGACCTAGGGACTACCAATAGTTTAGTCTCCGTGATTCACCCCAATTCTAAAAACCCAATAGCTTTAAAGGAAGTTGATCAAAAAGCGATTGTTCCGTCGGTGATACATTTTGGAGACAGTGTTACGGTTGGCCAAGAGGCTAAATCTTTTTTAGAAACCGATGCTGCCAACACAATTTATAGTATTAAACGATTACTGGGAAGATCCTATGAGGACATAAAAGAAAAGGAAGATTTCTTTTCTTATAAAATTATTGATAATCAAGAATCGGAATTAGTTAGAGTACAAGTTGGCGAAAAATTTTATAACCCTATTGAACTTTCTTCGTTTATATTGGCAGAACTAAAACAGCGCGCTGAACATATTTTGAAAACTACGGTAAGTAAGTGCGTAATAACAGTACCCGCCTATTTCAACGATTCTCAACGTCAAGCGACTCGCGATGCCGGCAAGTTAGCAGGTTTGGAAGTATTGCGTATAATTAATGAGCCAACTGCCGCTAGCTTAGCCTATGGCATGGGCACGGATTCTGAAACCGAAAAAACGATAGCCGTTTACGATTTAGGCGGCGGAACTTTTGATATTTCGATTCTTCAACTTTCGAAAGGAGTGTTTGATGTGCTGAGTACAAATGGCGATACCTTCTTGGGTGGAGATGATTTTGACATGGCTATCTTTCAATATTTCTTTGAGTCCTTAGGATTAACTACTGATTTTTATAAAGATAAAGAAGCCGTACAGAGCTTACGGCTGCTAAGCGAAGAAGTAAAAAAAACGCTGAGCACTACCGATTCTTTTAATGGCGATTTCAAAGGGAAAAAAGTTAATATTGACCGTAGTACTTTTAATGATTTAGTGAAAAAGCTAATTGATAAAACGATACGCTGCTGTGAAAAAGCGATGCAAGACAGCGAACTAACTGTGAATGAAATTGATTCAGTGGTTATGGTAGGCGGTTCTACAAGAGTGCCAGCCGTTCAAAAAGCGGTTGCTGACTTTTTCAAACAAGCAGTCAATTGTGAAGTAAATCCCGATGAGGTGGTCTCATTAGGTGCGGCGATTCAGGCAGATATTTTAGCGGGAAACACTACGGACGTTCTGTTGTTAGATGTTACTCCTTTGTCTTTAGGAATTGAAACTATGGGCGGCTTAATGGATGTTCTAATTACTAGAAATTCTAAAATACCATCTCAAGCCTCTCGGCAATATACTACTCAGAAAGATGGTCAGTCCGGAATTGAAATCTCAGTTTTTCAAGGTGAACGGGATTTAGTAAGCGACAATAGAAAATTAGGCGCTTTTACCTTAACCAATATTCCAGCTATGCCGGCAGGTTTACCAAAAGTTGAAATAAAATTTACTTTAAATGCTGATGGGATACTGGTGGTGAACGCTACTGAACTTCGCAGTAACACTACACAAGAAATAGAGATTAAACCGCAATATGGCTTAACTGACGAAGCCGTTGAAAAAATGCTGTTAGATTCTATGACACATGCTAAACAAGACATAGCCCATCGTGCGTATGTAGAAGCTAAAACTGAGGCGGAACAGCTAATTGACCAAAGTAAAAATTTTATTCGAAAGCACAAAGACTTAATTACGGCTGAGGAACAACAAGCAACTAATGAACAAATCAATAAACTAGAAGAAGCGATTCAAACAAAAGATAAAAACAAAATACAACTAGCCCAAGAAAGTCTAAACGATATAAGTCGTCCATACGCAGAAAGAGTTATGGATGCTGCTGTTTCGAATGCTTTATCTGGAAAAGATATAAAAAAATAAAAGCTCCCGGAAGGGAGCTTTTGATTGGACTAGTAATTTGAATATTAATTTACAAAAAGAACTTCTACTCTTCTGTTTTGGCTTTTCCCAGCTTTTGTTTGGTTATTGGCCAAAGGATCTTTTTCACCATTGAAACTAGTGCTGATACGGTTTCTATTGACTCCTTTCTGAATTAAATAGTTTCGTACCTGACGAGCTCTTCTTTCTGAAAGAGCTAAGTTTAACTTAGGATTTCCTGAGGCATCAGTATGTCCCGTTAACGCAAGTTTTAACTGAGGATACTCTTGCAGCTTAGCAGCATAATAATCTAATTTGTTCATGAAAATCTTTTTAATTACTGCTGAATTTACATCAAACAAAACGTAGTACGCTGGCAAATTCAAAAGCCGAGGAACAGAGTTATCCACTTCAACAGTTTCCACTTTCGTTTCAGTGATTGTATTGTTTTTTTCTACTACATTAATCACGGTGTCTCGCACAATTTTAGTTACGATTTTCTCAACCGGTTTATCAATAAAAACTGTATCTCGTTTAATAACTGTTTCTACCTCTTCGTTGGATTCATCATTGGTTGCTGAATTGTTTCTATCACGTCTACTACCAAAAAGCACCCACTTGGTTCTCTTTTTATTCGCTTTCTTTTCATAATCTTTTATTTCAGAACGTAGATTATTTACTTCATTGCGCAATTTTTCGTTATCGGCATTGGCCTTTTGAACCTCAGCATTGTTAGTGGTAGTCGTATAGTTTTTTGTAACATTCACGTCAGAACTCTTATTCAAATCATCTCTTGTATTTGCAGTTCGATCAGCTTGAATTCGTGTTATCGTTGGTTGCTTTTTGTCTCCTTTCTTTCGTGTGTCCTCAGAATCATAACCATAGTCAGGCGAAGCGTGATAATAAACCTTAGTGGGTTGTAAGGCTAGTTTTTCACTGGTTCGCAAGTTTCTTATGGCATAGTCCAATTCATTTACAGAGGTTTTGCTCTCTTGATTCTCTAATCGATTTGCCAATAGCTCGTTTGATTTTGACAGCTCATTTACTTGCATATCTAACTTAGAGTTGATACGATCTAAATTCATAAGTTCCTTACGCAGCTCAAACATGGTAGCTTCTGTAGAAGAATTATTTGACGTATTAGCTTGTCTATCATAGACAAAACTATTGTTATAAAGATATTCGTTCGTTAGCGAATCAATTTTTTTTTTACTTTCGTCGTTTGAGGAATTATTTTGAATTCGATTTTGCTCTCTTTCCATTTCATTGAGCAACTCTTCTTTCTGCTTCAATTTAAATTTAAGATACTCAATTTGCTCTTGCATATTGTTCAGCTCTTTTGAATCCTCAATCTCATTTGAGTCATTCTCTCTTGATTGCCTAGCATTCCCTTCTTTGTACTGTACTCCTTGATCGTCACCCACTATGATTGTTCGTTGTTTAGACTCTCCTGTTTGCGGATTTACATCTACAATCCGTTGCGAGTTTTTACTATCCTTAGGCCGTGAAGAAGAATTGTAGTTATTAATAATAATCTGTATAGGTTGAGGTGTAGGCTGCGGAACTACTTTTTCAATCTTAGTTTTAGTCTGATCTTTCTTCTTAGTTTTCTTCTCGTCGCTTGGTTCTTCGTCTTCAACAATTATTTCATCTACCTCTTTTACTGGCTCTACTTCTAGAGGTTCATCAGAATCGTTGGTAAAGTTTTTAAACCAGTTTGCCGCTTTGCTTGGTTTACCATGAGCCAATGGCAATTTAAACCCAAGGTGCAAATCAGCAGCGCGTATATTGTCTTGTTTAAATAAGGTTAGGAAATTGGAGGTCCCTACGAATAGAGGTCCTAAACGCACTGTACTACCAATAGTCACTTCTCTGTTTACAAGATTATTATTGTTATAAACGATTGGGACATATAATCCAGCAACTCTGCTTTCCCAACGTGGAGTTACCGCATAGTAATTTGGCGTGAATACTCTAAAATCAGCATCTTTGTTTAAACTTTTAAACGGCATATAAGCCATAGCGTTTACATAAAATCCTTTTAATAAGTGTAGATCAAACTGTGCGCTTAGTGCAGTAGGCATAGCTACTGTATAATCATAGCTATTATTCAAATTCGTATCTAAATAATTTACATTCCTACTTAAAAATGTATCAAAGGTTCTAATGTCTTTGATTCCGTTATTTCTAATGTTTATATTATTTAGGCTACTACTAAAATCACGAGCTAGTGGCACCGAATTGAACGTTAATTGTCCAACGTCTAATAATGAAACACCTACTTTAAATGAGTATTTGTTTTTATCACGACGAGTGGTTGTGTAAACTTCTTCATCCTCTTTATCAAACTTTAAGAATTTAAACTTATTGATTCTTCCTCTAAACTCATAGACCAAACCAGCATCAAAACCAACTCCACTTGCATCAGGCCGGTAGTCTCTTCCGATTTCGCTAGTAATACTGGTAGAACTGTGACCATAACCCACACGATCTCCGTCTAATCGAATCGAAGAATCACTAGTGGCTGTAAGGCGCATATCGTCAACATTTAAATAAGCCGAAGAGATCCCGCCCAAGTATTTGCCTGTAACACCTGCCTTTAAAAAGTGCTTGCCATTATCAATTAATACTCTACCGTATGTAAGGCTTCCTTCAAACCAATTCAAAGCAGAAATTTCCATTCCACTTAAATCATAACTCAAACCTGTTACTGGATTAGCGAATTCATTATATAGCTGTTCAGCAAATTGACCATTCATATTTTCCACGGCAATAGAAGTACGTGATTGCAAGCCGATAGCAATACCTGATTTCTTACCCGTTGTAATCATAACTGAAGGAAGGTTCAATCGATTGTTTAAATTAAAAGAAACATTATCTCCATTCAAATTACGACTGGTCAATACATTCCTTTTAAAATCTGCATACGAATCATAATCCTTAAAAGAGAAACGATTGTTTACAAAATACTTTCTAGAGAAACCGATATAGTTATTTCTGAAACCGATATTGGTTGAGAATAAATTTATGTCAAATTTGTAACGATTGTCAGCAACATTAGCAGGTTGTAACATTACACCGTGCAGGCCTGAATAATTACCTGTACTCAAACCCAAGTATTCTTGAGCGCTTGAAGCCAACGATAATAATGAACATACAGAGAAAAGAAGTAAGAGCTTTTTCATAAATAGTTTTTTGTATAGCAAAGAACTTACTTTTCTATTAAAGGAATCCTAAAGAGTTCTTAATTCAAGCATTATTCTGTTAATGAGTAATTAAGCTTAGATAATAGACTATTTAGTAGACTTGCTGAATAGTGTCTAAGACGTTAAACAGTTCGCTATATGTATTCCAAGCTGTTGAATATGTTTTTGCGCAGCGAAGTCATGTCGAACCAAAGATAATCCAATCCCCAAACTTCGGTATCCGACTTGTTCGTTGAGTGATAGTGGTACGAACTGGCTTTCTACCTCTCCAAATTTCTCGAAGAGGTCCGGAGATTCGGACTCGGAAGCTCGAGGCTAGGATAAGTAAATTCTTCTTTGCTTTTCAGTTAGCAGCACTTGTGTCTCCTATCGAAAGATTCGGAGGAGAAAAAAGTAAAATCAACTTTTCTATATTTTTGTTTTGTTTAGTGACTTGCAAGGAACTGTACAAAGCTGTTCTTGATTTTTTTTCTGCTAGGCAGAAAGCGATTCAGAGAACCTGCCTTGTTACTGCGTTCGAAATGACTTCCCTTTGGGAAAACATTTCAAAAAGCTTAGCGGAAGAACTCGAACAGCTGGTTCTCAAAGACCTTTCTTTTTGCCTTCTCAATTCAGGGTATAACTATTCTGATACTTCACCAAAGTGAGTGCAATAAAGATATTTCGTTTTATTCTTTCTTTTTATAGGCATTCGTTCTCGCAGAGACTCCCGAAGGGGTCTCTGCGTTTTGAGCTAGATTATTGTTCATAACTTTCATTACCTAAATTTACATTAGGTATTTTATACATCAATTTTGGAAAAGACAATCTATTCAATATTATTTTTTCAGTCACAATTCATTCTTGGTCTTACCACTATTGCTGACTTCCCATTGTTAGGGTTATATTCAATTTCTGCAATCGATTCAAAACTGGGAATAATAGGCCTATTTTTGTAATATACTTTATTAAATATTCTTCGCAACCTACGTTTGTTCATTTTTCTCAATTTCTTTTTATTGAAATAATTTAAAACAAGACTCCTAGTGGTTCTTCGTCCAACAATTAATAGTGGAATACCGTCTATATCATACCAATGAGAAAAAGAGTACGTACGAACCTTTCCCCCAAATTTATCAGAGGAAAGGAGAAATTTAATGCGACCATTAGGATAACTTGAAATATTCTTGACATAAAAAAGTTCTTCTTTATAAGCAGGACTCCTAAAGCTTCCCTCGTAGATAGAATCTAAAAGAGTTTGCATTCCCGAATAAAGTAAACTGTCTAATTTGGCTTGCGCAAATACGCTTATCTGAAAAAACAACAAAAGTAGCACAATACAATAACTCGTTTTTCTCATATCCTTCATCTGATTTTATTTATTTACTAGTATCCAAATCTATTTAAAAAATTATAATTAATCACACCACTTCGTTCTCCCAGAGACTCTCGAAGGGGTCTCTGCGTTTTGAGCTAGATTATTATTCATAACTTTCATTACCTAAATTTACATCAAGCATTTTATACATCAATTTTATTTTATACCGGTTATTAGATATTCTGACGGCATATTATAAGGCCGAGCAATGAATGCAGCCTTTGCGCTGAGTACATAATGGCTTAATTCTGCGGAGGCCACGCATTAGAGCACCTAGAGCAACACGGTTTATTCGTACACTCTGTGGGGACTAAAGAGTAAAAAATCTGTCGAGCTACTTTTTAAAGCTTTTAAAGAAACTTTTTTACCTACAGTATTTTGCGACATCCTTTTATAATCTGGTTTTTACGTAATTCCCATCTTTGTCGGGTATCAGATGTTTGACACGTTATTGCGAAGTCCGAAGGACTTTTTTGGAACAAAAACATGTAAAACAATAATTTTGTAACACTGCGACCAGCCAGCTATATTCATTTACTCCTTTAGAATTACCTAATAGTATCAACAGGTAAATCCATAAAAAGCCAAGGATACATTTCTCTTATTAAAAAAGGTGATTGATCCTCCGGTATTTCAGCTAGTTGTAAAAGATAAGAATATTTTTCAGTCCCGTTAGGAGAATAAATCAAGCTAGGTTGAGTTCTAAAATATACTTTTATTTTCCTTTCATCATAAAGGTGACTTAGTAGCTCAGAACTATCTCCTGCAGAAAGAGGTTTGACCCAGTCACCATTACTAGATTTTTTTATTCTATAATTTCCTACAAGAATAATATAGCGTCCCTTGTATTTAAAATAATACTCATGTTTCTTTACAAAGTTTTGAAAAATGCCCTTTCCCATCACCACACTAATAATATAATCTTTCTTCCCATTATCGGATTTATTCACTTTGACAAGACATAGGTATTTTCTGGGTCTGTAATTCAAACTATCTAAATATTGAAAATATTCATCTAAAGCAATATTAATATTCGGTAGGTCAAAATCTCTATTAAGACAAATTTTGCTTTGTCCAAACATCGTATTTCCAGTAGTTATAAAAAAAAGTATAATTATTGTTTTTTTCATCTCAAGAATAATTTAAGGTCTATCGTTCGTTCTCGCAGAGACTCCCGAAAGGGTCTCTGCGTTTTGAGCTAGATGATTATTCATAACTTTCATTACTTAAATTTACATCAGGCATTTCATACACCAATTTATTTTATACCGGTTTTTCAGTTATTCCATCGGCATATTGCAAGGCCG
>Ga0209185_1000492_pt1 | contig 46048 bp, 41 predicted proteins | sample SidtaG_2_FD_187425 | JGI IMG/M metagenome (GOLD analysis project Ga0209185, IMG submission 187425) | Marine algal microbial communities from Sidmouth, United Kingdom - Sidmouth_Asex2 metaG (SPAdes) (version 2) | ecosystem: Host-associated > Algae > Red algae > Unclassified | place: Sidmouth... | reverse complement strand
AGTAAACTCACCTTCTCTTTTTTAAACGCTTCGCTGTAGGTTTGTCTCTTTTTCTTTGACATAATATTGTAATTTTAGAAAAATTATCAACACTTTTCCTGTCAACGTATATCATGAGACATCATTCTGATAAAAAGCGTTATGAATTAGATGTGATTAGCGATACTGGAAGATCGTATACTATGGTATGGGATGAAGTGGGGAATTCGGTAAGATTTGTCTATAAGGATGAAATCGGGAACACTAATCAGGTCAGATATACGATAGAGAGCAGCTATTATGATAACTCAAGAAACAATCTATTATTTGAGACAAATAAATGGATGGGTAACGGCAGTGGTTTCTTTATACATGAGAAAGGATATCTAGCAACTAATTATCATGTTATAAAAGATGCCAATGAGATAGAAGTAGAGTATGTTATTAATAATCAAAAAAAGACCTACAAGGCTATAGTTGTCAATAAGAACATCTCTAATGATTTAGCTATCCTAAAGATTGAAGATCCTTCATATATTGCTATGAAAAGTATACCATACGGCTTTCAGACTTCTTCTGAGGATGTAGGGTCTGAAGTATTTGCATTAGGTTACCCAATGGCCCTCAGCTTGATGGGAGATGAAATAAAATTCACAGATGGCAAAGTCAGCTCACTGTCGGGGTATATGGGCACTAAGCATGTCTACCAAACAACAACTCCTATAAATCCAGGTAATAGTGGAGGACCATTATTCGATACACAAGGCAATCTGATAGGTATTAACGTATCAAAAATCCAAACTGAATCTGTAGATAATGTATCCTATAGTGTGAAGTATAAGTACTTAGATGATTTGATAAATAGATCTTTTAAAAAGATCAATATGCCAAACAGGTCTGACATAAGCCATTTACCTCTTACTGACCAGATTAAAGTTCTAACAGATTATGTAGTAATGATAAAGGTTAGATAAATTAATTACTTTGTAACGGAATAATTAATCCAATTATGAAATATTTATATCTACTATTGATCATGTTGTTGTCATTAAGTGCATTCGCTCAAAACAAGCAAGAACGTATTGAGAGGATTATACATGAGGACTCTGAAGAGAATCTATTAAAGGCTATCAACATTGTTAAAGAATATTTTGATGGACATAATACCGATACAGAGCCTTATATTCTCAAGAATAAGTCTATTGAATTTGATGATATGAGTCCATGCATGTGCTCAATAGTCATAGATGAATTTTATCAGTCTATAGGCAGTCCAGAAAAGAGAATAATAGTATACAACTTTGATATTTCTGAAATTGTATTTTCCGATAGTGATCCGGAGTCTGGAAACATATTTAAAATAGATATGGATATGGAATCATTCGCAACAGTGGATGTATATGTAGGCAGTAATAAAAATAAAACCGTAGAAGTTCCTTATGTAGAATTTGCGGCACCAGCTGAAGAGAATTTAGAGGATTTTAATTCTGCATTACTAGCTATACATCGGACTTGTGCCAATGAGAAAAAGCTTTATGAATCCTACTCTGAGGACGGCTATGACAGAAATGAAAGCGTACAAAAAATAGGAACGAAATCTCAGGATAAAGTAAACTTTGATACAAAGATAATTGTCGTTAGTCCTGAAGTTAACCCAGATATAAATTCTTATACTTCAGAGAATGATAATATAGAACTTCAATTCAAAACATTAAGCAGTTACGATCTCTCAAGGGATAATATTGAAATAACACTTAATGGTGAGAGCGTAGATGTAAATAACTCTATGTCCTTATTGACTTCAGGAATTAATATCTATGATACCTTTACATACTTGTATAAAACACCACTCAGACTTACTAAGGGCGTCAACGAAATAGTAATTGAAATTAATTACGGAGTAGGGATTCTAAGTACTAAGAGAATAGAAATTGAGCAACTGTGATAGTTGATTATTATACAATTATAAATCCTTTAAAAATAAAAAACATCTGACAGCAGTAGAAATAGAGAGATGTAAGCAAGAGGCAAATTATGCGCCATCCAATGTATTGTTGAAGCGGATTAAAAAGAAAAATATAAGTAGCGATCTGGAAATAATGGATAGCTCAAATATTATGAAAGGAAATGTAGAAATATATCAGTCAGGAGATAATGACATTCAATTAGAAGTCAGTTTTGACAATGAAACTGTCTGGCTAAGTCAGGAGCAAATGTCATTTCTATTTGATAGAGACAGAACGGTTATAGGAAGGCATATTAAGAACATCTTCAAGGAAGAAGAGCTTGTCGAAGATGAGGTATGTGCAGATTATGCACATACCACTAAGCATGGGGCAATAGAGGGAAAAACACAACAACAAACAAGGAAGACATACAATCTTGATGTTATTATCTCTGTTGGATATCGAGTCAAGTCAAAACGAGGTACACAATTCAGAAAATGGGCTACTTCAAAACTTAAAGAACTGCTTGTACAAGGCTATGTCATTAATGAAATGCGTCTTGTTCAAAAAGAACATGAGGTCAAGGTTCTAAAATCGGGCATTCAGATACTAAGTAGAGTTATAGAACAAAAGGCTACAGAAGAGGGATATGACTGGTTAGATACCTTTACTACGGGATTAGGACTACTTGATGATTACGATCATGAATCCTTGGATAAGAAGGGTATCACTACAAAGAAGACAAACTATCCAGAGCTTAAGGAATACTATCACATGGTGGAGACCATGCGAGCTGAGTTTAATTCCGATGTGTTTGGCAAAGAAAAAGACGACAATTTCCAAAGTTCCGTTGCCCAAATTTCTAAAGGAATGGAGGATGAAGATTTTTATACAAGCTTAGAAGAGAAAGCTGCGATGCTTCTTTATTTGATTACTAAGAATCACTCTTTTGTAGATGGTAACAAACGTATAGCAGCAGCATGTTTTCTTTTATTCCTTCAGAAGAACAACTTACTCTACGTATCAGATGATGTACTCATAATCAGTAATGAAGCATTGGCTGCCTTGACCCTATATATTGCAAGCAGCAAACCCGAAGAAATGGAGACTGTGAAAAGATTAATCATCAGTGTATTAAATCGAAACCAATAATGACAGATTCAAATATAATATCAAAATACGGAATATTGCTAATGTCCTCAGAGGTGATGGAGTAGGCTGTGTTGATTACCTAGAGCAAATCACCTATTAGCTATTCCCTAAGATATCCGATGAGCTCAATAAGCCACCATATAACAAAGGTCTTAATTTTCCAAGACCTAAAGATATCAAAGAGCAAAAAATCAAGGGTGGTGATATCTGTAATTGGGATACCTCATCCAACAAAATATGTGCAGAATTAGAATCTTTCTACAGCCAGTTATTAAGAACTCTATCTACCGAGAATGGATGGAGAGAAATCTGTAGAACGTTTAATTTAGATTGGGTTTGATTATAAGTTAATTAACTATTTGAGGATATTTGAATATTAACCTTTGAAAAGTATGGAATCATCAATACTCATATATCAGACAGAAGATAGAAAGACCAAGATACAGACTCGATTAGAAGATGATACGGTATGGTTGACTATCGAACAAATGGCCGAATTATTTCAAAAGGCAAAGTCAACTATCAATGAACATATCCTTAATATTTACGAAGAAGGAGAACTTGTGAAAGAGACTTCATTGAGAAAAATCGGAATTTCCGATTTTTCTACTAAGCCCACTAATTTCTACAATCTGGATGTAATTATATCCGTCGGATATCGAGTAAAGAGTTTGCAAGGTACCAAGTTTAGACAGTGGGCAACAGCACGACTTAGGGAATATGTGGTAAAAGGTTTTTCTACAGTCTCAGGCAGTCCTGATGTCATATCTTAGTGCCATGATTTATTGGGTCATTTTGGATAGACTTCTCGCCACTTATAGGCATAAAAAAAGAGAAGCTCAAATAAATGAACTTCTCTGATATGAAGTGATCGGTCTGGGGCTCGAACCCAGGGCCCACGCCTTAAAAGGGCGTTGCTCTACCAACTGAGCTAACCGATCCTCTACTTCTAAAGGACTGCAAATATATGTGGTATTTTTAAAGTCTCTAATATTATTCAAAAAAAAATCAATGGATTTTACTGATATCTTATGCTTAGGGCTTTCAGCCTTTTTATTAGGGCTTTCGAAGTCAGGTTTTAAGGGATTAGGTGTGCTAATTGTAACATTATTAGCAATGGTTATCCCTGCCAAAGAATCTACAGGAGTCTTATTGCCGCTATTATTAGTCGCTGATGTGCTGGCGGTATACTCATATCGTAGAGATGTAATGTGGACGACCTTGAGATCTATTCTTCCATTCATGCTGATAGGTGTACTTATTGGTGTTTATGTAGGAGGCAATATATCTGAAGGGATTTTCAGAAAATTAATGGCATTTATTATTCTTATAAGTGCATTACTTATGGTATATGCTGGCAATAATCCCATCAGCAATACTAAAGCTCAGTATAAGCTAGCAATGATACTTGGCCCACTGGCAGGATTTACCACTATGATTGGTAATTTGGCAGGACCTTTCATTAATATCTATTTTCTTGCCATTGATACGACTAAGAATCAGTTTATAGCGACGGCAGCTTGGTTATTTTTTATAGTTAATATTTTTAAGATGCCCTTTCACATATTCGTATGGGAGACGATAGATAAAGAATCATTATTCTTAGATTTTAAATTATTGCCATTCGTATTTTTAGGCTTTGTAGCAGGATATAAGTTGATATCATATGTGTCTAATCAGGCATACAGAAAGTATATCATCGCTATGACTATATTCGGGGCTGTACTTATTTTTATAAAATAGAAAAGAGATGATAAATTTTAAGTCTAAGCTTGAGGGAGGGACTTCTATATTCTCAGTAATGTCTAAGTTATCAGCAGAGTATAATGCTCTTAATCTAGGGCAAGGATTCCCCAACTATGATTGCGATAACAAACTTAAGCTGCTCGTCCATGAGCATCTCAATAATAATAGGAATCAGTATGCGCAGTCTGCTGGAGTGATAGAATTAAGAAGAGCTATCGCTCAGAAAATCAAACTCACCTATGGGACTGAGGTTAGCCCGGATTCAGAAGTTACAATTACGGCTGGTGCCACACAGGCATTATTTTCTATCATTAATTCATTTGTACATGCTGGTGACGAAGTCATAATAATAGAACCGGCCTATGATTCCTACAGGCCTGCTATCGAATTATCAGGTGGGCAAGTAGTGCCATATAGATTGCGAGGTCCTGATTTTAGGATTGATTGGGATAAGATAGCAAGTCTGATCTCTGATAAGACAAGGATGATCATCATCAATACACCTCATAATCCTACTGGTAAGATAATGACAGAGGCGGATATGCAAGCATTACAAACTTTAGTGTCAGGCACTAACATTTTGGTACTTAGTGATGAGGTCTATGAGCATCTAATTTATGATCGCCGATTACATCTGAGTGTGTTACGCTACCCTAAGCTATATGAGCAGTCCATAGCTGTATATTCATTTGGTAAGACTTTTCATGCGACAGGATGGAAGATGGGCTACTGTGTCGGTCCGGAGTATCTTACGCGAGAAGTTAGAAGTCATCATCAGTGGAATGTATTCAGTGTTAATTCATTTATACAATATGCACTGGCAGAATACTTATCAGATCCTGACTCCTATATAAATCTATCAGGCTTTTATGAGTCTAAGCGAGATTACTTGGGAGAAGTTATGAAAGGAAGTAATCTAAGAGCATTACCTTGTGAGGGGACATACTTTCAGTTGTTTGATTATTCTGAGATAAGTGATCTTTCAGATATTGCATTTGCGAGAAAAATGATAATAGAACACGGCGTAGCAGGTATTCCTTTGTCACCGTTCTATAGTGATCGTAGGGATATTAAGTACATAAGACTATGCTTTGCCAAATCTGAAGAATTATTAGATAAGGCTGGCAAACTCCTGAGAAAACTGTAATTTCGGCATCTAATAAATTGAATGTTAACTAATAATAGATATTGAAAAACTTACTATATATAGTTTTCTTTTCCACGGGGGTAATGTTGCTATTACCTTTTTGTAAAAGTAAAAATCAAATTAGTCACCTCTCTTCTATTGACCAATTAGATCAGTATAGGCAAGATGTCGTATTTGATCAAGCATTATCATGTTCAGATGCACTATCCTATATACCTGACGATAACCTCTATCAGAAGCAAGTCAGGGTTAATATTCAATTTATGAATTCTGAGGATAGTCTTTATGGATTTAACGAAGAGAAGGGGAGATGGTATATGAAGTTTTTAATACATAATGCTAATAAAAGGTTGCGTGAAAATAAGAAAATGAACTTACCAGAAGGTAATGACACTCCTTGTCTAAAACCTAAGTATCAATATGTGATTACAAGCATGGATGAGGATGATGGTTACTTTTGGAATTATGATGACGAGCTATCTTATTTTGTAAATAAGGGACGTAATAGAAATAATTATGATAAAGAGGTCATAGAGAAATATGAGACTGGTGGTGATTCTATTATTAATATTTTTGTAATGCCTCATCACAAAGACAGTCTTAATAGTAAGTCTTATAAGACACATGGTACTGGTATCGCATTAGGCAATAGTCTTAAGATAGCTGGCTTGGTAGAAGACAAAGAAAAACCTTGGGCTTATGCGACATTATTGAATCATGAGATAGGACACATATTCGGATTACGTCACACGTGGAGGTATAACGATGGATGTGATGATACACCCAGGAATCCTAATTGCTGGCAAGAAAGTAAGGGACGTGAAGGCTGTGAAGGTCCCATATCTAATAATCTCATGGATTACAATAATAGCCAGATGGCGATCTCACCGTGCCAGTTAGGAATAGTGCATAAGTCTCTTACTATGAAAAAATCTAAGTATAGAAAATATGTAAAAGAAGATTGGTGTAATCTTGATACTTCGCATACAATATCTATATCTGAGCATGTAGATTGGTTTGGAGAAAGAGATGTTACATCACATATACATGTAAGAGCAGGCGGTATGCTTACGGTGCATTGCAGATTGTCGATTCCTCCTGGTGGAGAGATCATAGTGCATCCCGGAGGAGTACTTAGAATTAACGAATCAGCCCTGATACATAATGATTGTGATCTTACGTGGAAAGGAATAAGACTCGTATCAGAAGGTAAGCAAGATGGAGAATTAATCATATCACAATCGGCAGTTATTGAAGACATTTCTCAGATCTAAGACCTTTACTCTTTTAGCATTTGTTATCGGAAGTATTCTGGTGTTCTGGAGAACACAGAGGTATGGTATGGTCCATGACTTCTTAGGATGGCTTATTAAGTATGCTGAGGGTAGCTGGGGTGATGTATGGGATGGGTTTGGGTATTTTGGCTTGCACCCAGTTTTTCATATTATCAATTACGGCACCTTTAGATTATTCGGTTACAATCAGTTAGCATGGTATCTTGTCTTTGCAGTTTTGCATGGTCTATCTGCGTACCTTTTGTTCTACTTTTTAAGAAAGATATTTAGTGCCTTTACAATCGAGAGAGGAATCTGGATCGCATTATTTGCATCCTTAGGCTTTCTCTTAGGTCCTTATCAGACGGAGGTTGTCACTTGGAAGGCCTGTATGCATTACCTTCTCACAACGATATTCTTCTTATCAGGTATAATTCTATTCTTTAAGACAATGATAGAAGAGTACAAGCTTTCATATGTGGTATTGCATCACGGTTTGTTTGTAGCCGCTTTATTGACATTGGAGATTAATCTTGCTACGCCATTTATTTTACTTGTATTTGCAGCAGCTTGTAGTAGCTTGGATAACTGGAACTGGAGTAAGTATTTAAGTCGTTTTTTTACGGTACATATCTTAATTACAGTATTATACTTCCTTGCTAATAAGTTGTTACTTGGTGAGTGGGTAGGGCACTATGGTGCAGAAAAGCATCTTAATTTTGATCCATTACTGTTAGCCGCTAATGGAATGAGATATTTTGCCAAGTACTTGATGCTTGGTCATTTTTGGAGCTTTAATCTTAGAGTTTCTTTGTATGAAAATATAGCTTCATTATACAGTATCGGAGGCATACTGTTATCATTAGCTGCCATAGTAGGATTGACGTACAAGAAGATAATCGCTGACAATAAATTGTTGCTTTCGGGAAGTTTTTTAGTCATGTTTTTTATGGCATTATTTCCTATCGCTAATCTGTACTTTATGTATATTATGCCTTTTCAGAATGACAGGTATGGATTTTTAGCGAGTATATTTTTCTATCCTTTTATTTTTCTCTTAATATTTTCTCTACCGAAGTTTTTACGTTTTATAGTTGCCATAATTGTATTGGCTGCTCATATCTACTTCGGCATGCTTAATGTCAATAAATGTGATGAAGCAGGGCAGTTAATCGATGGGCTGATAAGTAGCTACGTATGGTACGATCATCCTGAAGTACGGTTATTATCACTACCGGATAATTATCAAGGACTCTTTCTTTACGCTGATTATCATGCAGGATCTGCTGAGACATTTTCTGAAGCCTTAGATTTATTTGGTACTCAAGATGTCACAGGACACATTGACGAATACAGCCATTTTAATCAGGTGACATTGCAAGACTCATTTAAGTACAACATAATAGAAGATACTGTTACCGTTGAGTTTAAGCAATATGGGAATTGGTTCTGGCGTAATAATATTGGATTCATTGATTACGAGACTGATGAGGTCAATGCTTCTCGTGCTAAAAATGTACTTAGGGTAGAGCTCAAAGATACGATTGAGAGAGTTTACCTTATACCTCAAGCTGGAGAGTGGAAGCAAGTCTACATGAGATAAAGTTTATATTTACATTATATACGTCATAGAAATTGAACCTACCATACTACATAGCTAAGCGTATCTCGCAATCTTCGACTAAAGGTATATCTGGTAAGATAATCAAGATCGCTATCGCTTCTATATCACTAAGTATGGCGATTATGATATTAAGTACAGCTGTTCTTTTGGGATTTAAAGAAGGGGTATCGGAAAAAGTATTTGGTTTCTGGGGGCATATCCATATCACAGATACACGTATGTCGAGGACATTTGAATTGTCCCCGATTTTAGATGACGATGCACTCAAAGACTCTATAACCACCATAGGTCAGCTTAACTATTCTATAGTTAATTCTGAAACTGGAAGCGTGGTACAAAAACAAACCAAAGGCGGCGTCAAAGAGATAATTCCTTATATCGTAATGCCAGGCATCATTAATAGTAAGGCAGAAGCTATGGAGGCTGTTATGCTCAAAGGACTCAATGAAGAATATAATTGGCAGAACTTTGAGACCTACCTTAAGGAAGGAGTCTTTCCGGATTTGACAAGTGAGAAGACCTCACGAAGTATATTGATATCAGAACAGACAAGTAAGAGGATGCAAGTAGAAGTAGGAGAGAAGGTTATTATCTACTTCCTTAAAGATCAAGAACCTATTAAGCGAGCATTTAAAGTAAGTGGAATATATAAGACAGGATTAGAAGAATATGATAAGAAGGTAGGATTCGTAGATATTAGAATATTGCAAGACGTGCTTAACTGGAGGCCTGATGAAGTTGCTGGCTTTGAAGTATTCATAGATGATATAGCTGATGTTGAGCCCATCGCTGATTACATATATAATGAGATATTACCACCACAGTTATATGACGAAACGATCAAAGAGAAATTTGCCTCCATGTTTGATTGGATTAAGATGCAAGATATCAACGGTATTCTTTTATTAGTATTGATGACAATAGTCGCCTTAGTTAATATGTGTACGGCATTACTCATTCTTATCTTAGAGAGATCTAAAATGATAGGAGTATTAAAGTCACTCGGAATGAGTAGCTGGGACTTAAGGAAGATCTTTATATACATAGCACTCTGGATAATGGGGCTATCCATGTTGTTCGGTAATATACTTGGGATCGGCATTGGATACCTTCAGAAAGCCACAGGTCTTATTAAGTTGAATGAGGCGAACTATTACCTCTCGGAGGTACCTGTAACTTTTGATATATGGTCTTTGCTAGGGATTAATATTGCGACTATTGCAGTGACAGCCTTAGTGATGATCGTGCCTACATATCTGGTGACGAGGATTAAGCCTTTAGATATCCTTAGATTTCAGTAATCTCATTTTATTTCATTTTGGATAGGTTTTATAGTGTAAATGGATTGATATTTGCACCTCTAAGTAGTTAGGTCACTACTATTCTTAGTGTATACTCCTAAGTTATAATCATGATAAAGTATTACGCATTTCAGGAAAGAAAAGTTGTCTCGGTCGAAGAGTTAGGAGAATCAGACTGGGTACACTTATCAGCACCTATCGAGGAAGCTGACAAGGAAATCTACGCTAAAGCTTTTGGTATACCGAATGATTTTATAACGGATTCTTTAGATATCGATGAGAGATCCAGATATGAGATAGAAGAGGATGCTAAGTTTATGTTGATTAATACACCGATGGTCAATCAAACTCACAAAGAGAATGAAGCCATATACCTTACTGTACCGATAGGTATCGTGATGGTAGGAGGTAAGATCATCACCATATCATCATCATCAGAACATCCGATTATAGATAAGATAGTTAGTAATAGAGTCAAGAACTTTAATCCTAAGGATCAGTCTTTATTTGTCTTGCACTTATTTGAGCAAAACACATTTTGGTTTCTCGAGTGTCTTAAGAAGTTGAACCTTAAGCGTAATCTTATAGAGCAAGAGTTGTACAACTCAAGTAGAAACGAAGAGCTCCGTCAGTTGCTTAAGATAGAGAAGAGTTTAGTCTATTTCGTAAATTCTCTCAGCGCTAATGATCTATTAATGCTCAAGATGAAGCGTGTTGACTTTCTTAAGGTAAGAGATAAAGATCCACATGAGGATCTTTTTGAAGATATCATCATTGATAATGGCCAAGCCTTAGAGATGTCTAATGTCTATACCAATATACTTAGTGGGACGATGGAGGCTTACGCATCTATCGTGTCTAACAATCTTAACAGCTTCATCCACAGGCTGACAATAATCACGATCATACTCATGGTACCGACCTTGGTTGCCAGTTTTTATGGGATGAATCTGACTCACTTACCATTCCAAGATAGCCCTTTTGCATTCTATGGATTGATCATCACATCTGTCATACTTGGAATTATTCTTATTGTATTTCTTGGGAGAAAGACAACAGATAAATAATATTTTTTCTTCTTTATTTTATCCTAACATTAAGTGGATATTATCTTCCGAATCTGTTAGTAACTAAAGGGTGTATTGTGCTTTCTTAGATTTCTAAAAACGGGATAAGCTTGATAATGAGACAGTTACTAATTCTTACAATCCTCCATTATTACATATATCGAAAAAGTTTAATACGTGCAATCTTAGTTTTCCACAGCTGTTGAAAAAAGGATTAACATATTATACATTTTTCTTATTTAATTTGTCCTCCGATTCATGATAGCTGCGGTAGTTTCATCTGATAAGTTTCGATAAGTACGCTATTAATAATTTTAGGTTTCGGATTTTTTGATCTTTTGCTGATATATATGCAACAATATGATGATACAATAGTCCGATAAGTGATTATTAAATCTTAAAGTTTATATATATCTTTTTTATATATATTATTTCTTGTAATTTGTTTATCCAAATCACTTTTCAATATTTAAGCTATCCATGAGTAACCAAGTAGAGCCTTTATTAAAAGATAATCCCAACAGATTCGTACTATTCCCAATAGAACATGATGATATATGGTCTTTTTACAAAAAGTCAGAAGCGAGCTTCTGGACTGCTGAAGAGATTGATCTACACCAAGATCTATCAGATTGGGAAAATAGATTGAATGATGATGAGAAACACTTCATTAAGCATGTATTGGCATTCTTTGCTGCAAGTGACGGTATCGTCAATGAGAATCTCGCTGATAACATGGTTTCGGATGTACAATATACGGAGGCTAAGTTTTTCTACGGCTTTCAGATAATGATGGAGAATATCCATTCTGAGACATACTCTTTACTTATAGATACATATATAAAAGATACAAAAGAGAAAGATTACCTCTTTAATGCGATAGAGAATCTGCCTTGTGTAAAGAAGAAAGCAGATTGGGCTATGAGATGGATAGATGATGCATCTTTTGCTGAGAGATTAATTTCTTTTGCTGCTGTAGAAGGTATCTTCTTTTCTGGATCTTTCTGTTCCATCTTTTGGCTTAAGAAGAGAGGACTTATGCCAGGGCTATCTTTCTCTAATGAATTGATATCAAGAGACGAAGGAATGCACTGTGATTTTGCTTGTCTACTTTATAATAATCATATCGTCAATAAATTACCGAAAGAAACTATCCAGAAAATAATCTGTGATGCAGTAGAGATAGAGAAGGAATTTGTTTCCGATGCTATACCTGTAAGACTCATAGGTATGAATGCAGAAACAATGTGTGAGTATATCGAATGTGTAGCCGATAGATTATTAGTAGACTTAGGTAACGAAAAAGTATACAACACTGCCAATCCATTCCCATGGATGGACTTAATCTCAATACAGGGTAAGACTAATTTCTTTGAGAAGAGAGTAGGAGAGTATCAGAAGGCCGGTGTTATGGCTGAGAAGGATAAGCAGATATTCTCACTTGATGAAGACTTCTAATTAAGGATTTTTCTTTTCCCAAATTCCCATTTTTCCCTCTACGATTCAATAAATAATTGAACCGTAGAGGAATTTCAATAAAACTACAACCAACACTGAGGTCATTTTTCATTATTTTTTTAACCTCCTAATTCAGTTTATTTTATGCAAGTTGTCAAGAGAACAGGAAGCAAAGAAGACGTTAGTTTCGATAAGATCACCGCAAGGGTCAAGAAGCTATGTTATAGCCTCAATAATGATTATGTAGACCACATAACAATATCTAAAAAAGTTATACAAGGATTATATGATGGCGTTACGACATCAGAATTAGATAACCTCGCAGCAGAGACTGCAGCATCGTTTGCGACTGAGCACCCTGATTATGCTACTCTTGCAGCAAGGATCGCAATATCTAACTTACACAAGAATACGAGAAAGTCTTTCTCTAAGACGATGAGAGATTTATACGAATATATAGATCCTAAGACAGGCCAGAAAGCGGGTCTTGTTGCAGAGAAATATCTTAACATAATAGAAGAAAATTCTTCTAAATTGAACTCTGCAATTATATATGATCGTGATTACAACTTCGATTATTTCGGATTTAAGACATTAGAGAGATCTTACCTTCTAAGAATGGATGGCAAGGTAGTAGAAAGACCTCAGCATCTATTAATGAGAGCTGCAGTAGGCATACATGGTGAGGACATAGACTCAGCTATCGAGACATACAATTATATGTCAGAGAAATGGTTTATCCATGCAACTCCTACATTGTTTAATGCAGCGACGCCTAAGCCACAATTATCTTCTTGTTTCTTATTGACAATGACAGAGGATAGTATCTCTGGTATATTTGAGACACTCACAAGATGTGCTAAGATATCGCAGGCTGCAGGAGGTATAGGACTAAGTATACACAACATAAGAGCACAAGGAAGTTATATCAAAGGCACTGGCGGTACCTCTAATGGTATCATACCTATGCTTAAGGTATTTAATGATACTGCAAGATACGTTGACCAAGGTGGAGGAAAAAGAAAAGGTGCTTTCGCTATGTACTTAGAGCCATGGCATGCAGATATAGAATACTTTTTAGACCTAAAGAAGAACCACGGTAAGGAGGAGATGAGAGCAAGAGACTTATTCTATGCGATGTGGATCTCTGATTTATTTATGGAAAGGGTAGAGACTAATTCTGATTGGTCATTATTCTGTCCTAATGAATCTCCAGGCTTAGCAGATTGTTATGGAGACGAATTCAAAGCACTCTATACGAAGTACGAAGAAGAAGGCAGAGCGAGAAGAACAGTAAGTGCAAGAGATCTATGGGGATCGATCATGGAGTCACAAATAGAAACTGGGACACCTTACATACTATACAAAGATCCGGCTAACGAAAAATCAAATCAAAAGAACTTAGGGACAATCAAGTCAAGTAACCTTTGTACTGAAATTATAGAATATACATCTCCAGACGAAGTTGCAGTATGTAACTTAGCATCGATTTCTTTAGGTAAATTCGTCGATGTTGAATCTAAGACGTATGACTTTGACAAGCTGTATAAAGTTGCAAGAGTTGTTACTAAGAACCTTAACAGAGTTATAGATGTAAATTATTACCCTGTAATAGAAGCACAAAACTCTAACATGCGCCATAGACCAGTAGGTATAGGTGTACAAGGATTAGCAGATGCATTTATCAAAATGAGAATGCCATTTGATAGTCCTGAAGCGAGACAGTTAAATAAAGACATATTTGAGACTATCTACTACGCAGCATTGACAGAATCTAATGCACTAGCAGCTGTAGATGGTCCTTACCAGACTTATGAAGGTAGTCCTGTAAGTCAAGGAATCCTCCAGTATGATATGTGGGATGTAACCCCATCTGACAGGTGGGATTGGGCAGGACTTAAAGCTAAGATCAAGGAATCGGGTGTAAGAAATAGTCTACTATTAGCACCGATGCCAACGGCATCTACCTCTCAGATATTAGGTAATAACGAGTGCTTTGAGCCATATACTTCTAATATATACTCAAGAAGAACACTCTCCGGAGAGTATGTTGTAGTCAATAAGCACTTACTCAAAGATCTTGTAGAATTAGGTCTATGGAATCATGCTATGAAAGAAAGACTGATGGCGGCCAATGGTAGTGTACAACATATGGATGATGTCCCTCAGGATATCAAAGATCTATATAAGACAGTATGGGAGATTAAGCAGAAAGTCTTGATCGATATGAGTGCTGACAGAGGTGCTTTCATATGTCAGAGTCAGAGCTTGAATATCTTCATGGAGAATCCAAGTCTCGCTAAATTGACATCTATGCACTTCTATGCATGGAAACAAGGGCTTAAGACAGGAATGTATTACTTAAGATCTAAATCTGCCGTGGATCCAATTAAGTTCTCACTCTCAGCTGGATATAAAGAAAAGTACAGTGATGATAAAGAAGTCATGGACCTTGTAGAAGATGATGTTTCAGTAATGCAAGGTGAGGTATGTAATATGGATGATGGTTGCCTTTCATGTGGATCTTAGATAACATAGAAACATAAAAATATATCAATAGTAAGGTGGTCTTTTTGGACCACCTTTTTTTCACTACACACTTAATCTAAAAGTGTAAGCTATGTTGCAAAATAGCAAGTAACTACCTTAATTGTGCCGCTTATTGGATAATTTTAACCGTTGATAGAATAAATAAGACCGTTTATAAAAGTCAAGAATTAGTCAAAGGTGAGTTAAAGTCAATTATTACTCAACTGACTAAGTCCGACACCCTTGTTACGAAATACCCTGAGTCTAATTATTATATTTCTGCCTATATTATTATGTGGACAGGATTATGATAAGATATTTAAAATTGCTGATGTCAGTTCTGACCTGCCTAGCCTATTGCACTCTGCATTATTTAAAGCAGAAGAAAGCCAACTCAGTAAGCTTCACTCTGATAAGAATAAAGAAATCAGACTTACCATTCCTTACGCCCAAGGAAAGTATTTCAATATTACATTACAAGAGAAACAGATTTTCTCGTCAGATTATCAACTCACTCAGAAAGGAACGAATACGAGTACGACTGTTGGTGAGGAAAGCAGAGGTAGATATTACTCAGGTAAAGTAGAAGGTACCGCAGAGTCTATGGTTAATTTGAGTATCTATGATAATAGAATAGCTGGAATTATCAGATATAAAGACAAGACTTATAATATCGGTAAGTACTCGGACTCCGATTATCATATTATCTATGAAGCAAATGATCTTACCGAAGACCTGAGCTTCTACTGTGAATCTATAGAATCAGAAAAGAGATCAATATCTCAACAAATTACTAAAACAGGGACAACATGTAATACTGCTATCAACATTTATTTTGAATGCGATTATGCTATGTATTTGAACTTTAATTCAGACATCGTATCAGTTCAGGATTATGTAACAGATGTATTTAATGAGATGTCTACATTGTATGATAATGAAGATATTACGATTCTTATTTCTCAGATCGTTGTATGGACTACTAACGATCCATATGTAGATAACTCAAGTGGCCTCTATGATTTTAAAGATGACTTAGTGGCTAACGGATTCAATGGAGATGTAGCACAGTTATTAACTAATGATCCTGGGTCTAATGGAGGGATTGCATATGTAGATCAGTTGTGTGGATCATTTCCATATGCTTATGCTGATATCAATAATTCTTATAATCCATATCCTACCTACAGTTGGGATGTACAGGTTATCACTCACGAGATAGGACATGTATTAGGTTCCCGCCATACACATCAATGTGTCTGGGGTCCCAACAACGATCAGCAGATCGACGACTGTGGTAATATAGCTGCTAGCGGTGGTGGCTCATGCTATAATCCATCTGCTCCTATAGTGCCTGCGGCAGGAGGGACGATAATGAGCTATTGTCATACTCAGTCGGTAGGTATTAACTTTGCTGAGGGATTTGGTACAGAGCCAGGTGATCTTATACGACAGAAGCATGCAGGCTGTATGTGTGATAATTCGACTTGTAACACTGCAACGACATTGACTACAAGCGGAATTTATTATGCCCATGCTAATAATGGTAATGGTGCCTCCAATAATAATGCGACACATGCAGACTGGTTTGTCTTTCAGCCAGATAGCAATGGTGTAGTCACTGCTAAGTCGTGTGGTGAAGGTGTAGACACGAGATTATGGTTGCACAGCGGAAGCTGTAGCAGCTTGACATATGAAACTTATAGCGATGATGATTGTGATGTAGGTAACGGATCTAATTATGCATCTGAGATTTTTGAGTATTCAGTTAACGCAGGTACGACCTACTACATAGAATGGGATAACAGATGGAGCTCAAGTGCATTTGATTGGGAGTTTATCTATGTAGCTGATACAACGGCATTATTAACAATCACTTGCCCACAAGATTACACTGGAAATAATCTGTGTGACAACACGTCTCATGCACCTTCTATGACAGGTTACGCCAGTAGTAATGATGGAGCGGCTACTATAAGTTATAATGATGATATTACCCCGACAAGCTGTTATGAGACCATTGTAAGATCTTGGCTTGCAACAGATGATAATGGTAATACATCTTCTTGTAATCAATCTATTGAGATAGAGGACAACGACGTGCCTACCATAATTAATTGTCCTAATAGTATCACAGTAGCATCGGATAGTAACTGTGTATATGTATATGCTCTGAGCTCGCCGCAGGCATCTGATAATTGTGATACTGCCTTAGATGAAGTAAGTAATATCCAGATAGGTGATCCGCTTGCAATAGGCACTCATAGTATCATATACACTTTTACGGACGATTGCGGTAACAGCGAAGCGTGTAACTTTAATATCTCAGTAATAGATTCTTGCAGTATCGATATTTTCTGTCCCAATGGTCATGTTGGAATTAGAACATGTGACGTAGGGATAGATGGGAATCCTATAATTACGGGACAAGCAAGCTCATCGATTAATAATGCAGTGATCACTTATGCAGATACAGCGACAAGTATCACCTGCGCAATAGAGATAGAGCGTCATTGGTCAGCAACTAATCCAGCAGGTAATGTTGCGACTTGTACCCAGACAATAGACTTAGAAGATACGGAAGCACCTATAATTTTAGACTGCCCTAACGATACGATTGTTGGATCAGATCAGAACTGTGTTTTTGTATACAATTATAATGCTCCGACAGCAACAGATAATTGTACAATCAACTTAACGGAGATGGCTAATTACATTCCAGGTAGTACCTTCAGTGTAGGAGTGACGGAAGTAGTCTATACTTTTACTGATGAGTGTAACAATGAAGCTGATTGTATATTTTCAGTACAAGTAACAGACCAGTGCACGCCTTGTGACGGAATAGTACTGAATATAAACGGCATGATATCTGACTCAAGCTACAATGCAAAGATGGAGTTAAATTCTAACGGTATGCTTATGTCAGGAGAGGAATCTATATTCCATGCAGGACAAACAATACAATTAAATGAAGGTTTTGAAGTTCAAGCGGGTGCAGTATTTGAGGCAAGTATTGATGATTGTATAAATAACTAAACTAAGATATAATTTGATTTGTTTATCCAATGATCACAAATCAAAATACAAATTATATGTATGTACTACTAAATAGATACTTACGCTATAGCAGGTCTGAATAGTATTGAGTATTAAAATCGACTATCAATCTTAGCCGATTAATCTCATCAAGTATTTTCCGTATCCAGATTTTTCAAGTGGCTCGGCGACTTTCTGAAGTTGTTCTGCATTGATGTATCCCATACGGAATGCAACCTCTTCTATACAGCCGATCTTGTAATCTTGACGTTGTTCTATCACTCTTATAAATTCTGAAGCTGCTGCTAATGAGTCAAATGTACCCGTGTCTAACCACGCAGTACCTCTCTGCATAGTTCCTACGGTAAGCTCTCCAAGCTTAAGATATTCTCGATTGAGATCTGTGATTTCATATTCACCTCTGGCGGAAGGTTGGAGTTCTTCAGCTATCTGGCAGACTTTACTATCATAGTAGTATAGTCCTGGTACTGCATAATTAGATTTTGGAATAGCAGGCTTTTCTTCTATAGTAATTACTTTATTGTTTTCATCAAACTCTACGACGCCGTACCTCTCTGGGTCGTGCACAGGATACGCAAACACTCTTGCCCCAGAGCTTATCTGAGCACTCTCTTGCAACAACTGCGAGAGACCAGAACCATAAAAAATATTGTCACCCAGGATGAGGCAAGCGGCTTCATCATCTAAGAAATCCTTTCCTATAACAAATGCTTGTGCTAATCCATTAGGAACTTTTTGCACTGCATATTGAAAATTACAACCTAACTCGCTACCATCTCCAAGCAGTCTTTTAAATGATTCGCTGTCATGAGGTGTTGTAATTATCAGTACATCTTTTATACCAGAAAGCATAAGCACAGATAAGGGATAATAGATCATTGGCTTATCATAGATAGGCATCAGTTGCTTTGATATCGCTTTTGTTATAGGGTAGAGGCGAGTTCCTGACCCACCTGCTAATATGATACCTTTCATAATATTCTATTAAGTATAAGTTTTTATTATAAAATGAAATTTGACTTTAAGTCAATTATTGATCTCTATGATTCAAACCATTCGTCTAAGAAGAGTTCATCTTTGTATTCATCCAGCTCTCTTCTTTCTCGCTTAGTAGGACGTCCAAGCCCACGCTCACGGACTTCGGGTTTCGCCTTACCTATATACCAAGATTTGAATTTATTTAATTCTTCTTCAGGTGTCAAGTTTTCATAACAGGGTTCGGCAAGCACAGCTGAGACTCTTCTTTCTAAGAGATCGTTTATTTTAAATGTAAGAATGAATCCATCTTTTTTCACAATAATAATCTGGCCTATAGAGACCAGAGCAGAGGGTTTAAGTTTACTTTCCTCAATGGCAATATGTCCCTTCTTACAGGCATTGGTGGCCTTAGATCTTGATTTGAATATTCTTACACACCAGAGCCAGCGATCAACTCGCATTTTTTGGTTACCCATTTTTTATATCCACTTTTGGTTTCTCCTTAAGTGTAGGATAAGTCTCCTTAAGCTTAGTGAGTCGCTTTACGATATGATCTGCTACGACATAGTTGCGATACCATCTTTGGTCTGCGGGGACGTTGATCCACTTTATATCTGATCTATTAAGAACATCCTCGTAAGCATCCATATATTCACCCCAATACTTACGTTGCTCCCAGTCTCCATCATTATGCTTAAAGTTTTTCTCAGGGACTTCTATTCTCTCTATCAGTTTTTCTTTCTGTTTATCTTTGGATAGATTTAAGAAGAACTTCATTACTATGGTGTTATTATCCACTTGAAGTAATTTCTCGAATGCGTTAATAGCATTAAATCTTGCTGTGACATGCCTACTGTCTATCCAGTTATGCACTCGCTGTATAAGTACATCTTCATAATGAGATCTTACAAATATTTTCACTTCGCCTTTAGCAGGAACTTGCTTATGTGCCCTCCATAGAAAGTCATGTGCAAATTCTTCATCAGATGGTTTTTTAAATCCATAAGCGGATACCATTGTCGGACTTGTTCTGCTGAATACACTTTTACTTACACCGTCTTTACCGCTAGAGTCCATGCCTTGTAATACAACAAGAAGACAATGATTTTTATTAGCAGACATAAGACTCACTAATTTTTTTATCTTTTTTGTAAGATTTTTTGTCTTCTTGACTATTTCATCTTTGTCTAAGCCTTCAGGTGCTCTTGTAGACAGTTTTGATATTCTTATTTTTTTCGTAGCCATTATATTCTCATCTTTTTTCTTTTTACAAGATATGTCTCAAGTACAGAATGAAAGCCTTCTCTTATATCTGTCTCTATCATATCAATTCTATATTGCAGACATCTTAGCCTAAGCGCTTCTTTAAATGACTTAACTTTCTCCTGATAGAATTCTCTGACTTGATTAGATTGAAGTTTGACGCGTTCTCCAGATTCCATGTCTATGAATTCATGCGGTCTGTTTTCGAACTCAAAACTTTCTTCCAATTTCTTATCCATAACATGAAATAATACGACCTCATGTTTGTTATATTTTAGATGTTGCAGTGCAGAGAATAACTCTTCATTGTTGTCATTCTTATCGAACATATCACTGAATATGATCACCAATGATCTCTTATGTATACTGTCCGCTATCTGGTGTAAGGTCTCTACGACAGAGGTTTTCTTATCATGTGCTGGTTCCTTAATCAGCTTATCGAGATGAGAAAGGAGAATCCTGTAATGCTTAGTAGAAGATTTGGCTTTAGTATGGATATTTACTTTTTCATCAAATAAACTTAAGCCGAAAGCATCTCTTTGTTTTTTAAGGAGATTCATCAATGATGCTGCAGCTAATGCACTGAATTGTAGTTTATTTAATTCATTGCCTTTGCGCTCTTCAGGAAAATACATAGATGAAGATGTGTCTATGACAATGTGTGCACGTAGATTAGTTTCTTCTTCGTATTTCTTAGTAAAGAGTTTTTCTGTTCTGGCAAATACTTTCCAATCTATGTTACGTGTAGATTCTCCTTGGTTATAGATTCTATGTTCTGCAAATTCTACTGAGAAGCCATGGAATGGACTCTTATGCAGACCGATAATGAAGCCTTCTACAACTTGCTTGGCCAATAACTCAAGATTTTCCAGGCGATTTAATTCGAAATTGTCGAAAAAACTCATATCCAATTTTTAGTATAATTAAGTGATTTAAAGCTTAGGTTAAAGTGATATGTTGCTGCTTGGAGTACACATCGAGGTGAAATTTCATTTTCATAGCCACTGCTATGGAGATTATATTTTATGAAGAGATGTGCTTCAATGAGTTGCATAGCAATTAACAATATGTTTTTAAATCACTTAAATTAAAAAGCCCTCAGCATAATAACGCTAAGGGCTTGTAATATCTTATTTTTTACAGATAATTGCTAATTATAAATGAGGAGCCATTTTTTCCTCTAAAACTGCTTTTGTAGTAGCTCCTACATGCTTTTCCACGACTTCACCATTCTTAATAAGTAGAATTGTAGGGATGCTTCTCACACCATATTTTGTAGATACTTCAGAGTTGTGATCTACATTAACTTTACCTATCACAGCTTTACCCTCATAATCTTTGGATAATTCATCAATAATAGGAGTGATCATGCGACATGGTCCACACCATTCTGCCCAAAAGTCAACAACTACGAGCTTGTCTGAGTCTAATGCAGACTCTTGAAAATTAGTATCAGTAAATTCAAATGCCATTTTTGATATATTTATGTTTTCTATATTAGATAATTCAATTACGTAACGACAGTGTTATAATAAAAGTTCTAACTGCCAAAGTTAATAATGTGAAAGATAAAAGATTAATAGTCGGTGTAATAACATTAGCCATTGTTTTTGTAATTGAAGTTGTTTTTTCTTATTGCCCAAGTCTATATGAGATACTTTATTTCAAAGGGATCTTCCAAGGCATAAGAGTCGTCCATGATTATACCTTGGGACTACTGCCTGTGCCATCGATATACTTGATATTAATTTGTTTTATCTGGTATTTCTTTAGAGATGTAAGGGCTAAGCTTTTAAGTATAGTTAGTGCAGCTGCAAGATTTCTAATTTGGGTCATTATTTTCTTTTATGTTGGTTGGGGTTATAACTACAATCAAGAAAGCTTATCATCTCGCTTATCTCTGGAAGCTCCAGTATTAGATTCTACATACATAAGTCAAGCATTTTTAGATCAGACACAAGTTCTTTATGCACTTAAGGATAGTATGACAGGTGTGACATCTAAGTATTATTTTATAGAGAACGATATACGACGCGACCAAGAAGCTGTTCTTGATCAATGGAATATTCCTACTCATGGAAAGGTGAGAGTACGATATATGTGGCCGGGACTGCTTTTACACTTTCGTACTTCTGGGATCTATATTCCACATGCATCAGAAGGGCATATTGATGGTGGACTTTATATCAAGCAGCATCCATTTACGATGGCTCATGAGATGTCACACGGCTATGGTATCACAGATGAAAGCGAAGCGAATTTTGTAGCATACGTAACCTGCCTACAATCTGATAAACTCAATATCGTCTACAGCGCAGAATTGGCTTATTGGAGATATCTTGCTCGATATTATAAATCATTTCATTCCGAAACTTGGAAACAATATTACAATACGCTTGATCCCAGATTAATTCAAGATCTCAATTTGATCAATAAGCATATCAGTAAATATAAAGATTGGATGCCCAAGTATAGAGATGTCATATATGATAGCTATCTGAAATCTCATGGTGTCAAAGCTGGCATAAGAAGCTATGATCAGATGATCTTATTGATTGCGGCTTACAAGCGCAAGTATGGTAAATTTAGAATATCAGAATAAAGTATAAGCGGTTATGAGTTTTCTACGCGTTTAGCTTTAACAAGGACTTCTGCTTTCATCGTTTCAGAATAATGCATGAGCTTCTTAGCGATGACATCATCGTTACAAGAAAGAATCCTTGCTGCTAATAATCCTGCATTCTTTGCACCATTGAGAGCGACGGTAGCTACAGGTATACCGTTAGGCATCTGAAGGATAGATAATATAGAATCCCAGCCATCTATTGAGTTAGATGATTTGATAGGGACGCCGATAACTGGCAGGGTACTTAATGACGCTACCATACCGGGAAGGTGTGCTGCACCGCCAGCACCTGCTATAATTACTTTGGTCCCATTGTCTCTGGCTTCATTAGCATACGCATACATACGCTCTGGAGTTCTGTGTGCTGAGACTACAGTCATGTGATAAGTGATGTCCAATTGTGATAATATCTCAGCTGCTGCTTTCATTATAGGGAGATCAGAATCTGATCCCATGATAATACTTACTTGGTGACTCATGCTATGACCTTTAGGTTTTTCTTAATAAATTCTATTTTTTCGAGTAGTTCATTTGGTGACTTTCCTATTAGGGTAATGTGTCCCATCTTACGCATTGGTTTAGTCAATTTCTTATTATACAAATGAACGTAAGTATTTTCTAAAGATAAGACTTTTTCTATTCCTTGATATATCGGACTTCCCGTATAATCAATATCTCCTATGACATTATAAATGGCTGATATCGAGTCGCTTGAGTTATCTGATATGTCCAGGTCTAATAAGATGTCAAGTAATATTCTGAACTGTGATTTATGATTAGCTTCTATTGTATGATGACCAGAATTATGTGGACGTGGAGCGACTTCATTGATAAGGATGTCACCTGTTTTTGTTAAGAAAAATTCTACAGCAAGAAGCCCTATCATATCTAATTTTGTAATGATCTCAAAAGCTAATTTGTTACACTTTTCTATAATAGTCTTATCTACTGAAGATGGACAGATGAGGTAGTCTAAGAGATTGCCTTTATCATTGAATACCATCTCAGTAGTATCGAATATGGTCGTGTCACCTTTCGCATTTCTACCTACAATAACAGCTAACTCTTTGTCTATATCCACAAGCTCTTCTATGACCGATGGGGTATCAAATATCAGATCATTATGATCGGCAGACTTTATAACTACAACTCCTTTGCCATCATAACCTGCCATTCTTGATTTCTGTACGAATGGATAACTGATGGTTCTATTTGCAATAGCCTTTAAGATCTCAGATTTGTTATCTATGAGAATAAAGTCTGATGTCGGAAGTTCTTTGTTTTCATAAAAATCCTTTTGTAGCCCTTTATCCTTGATGATTTTAATTACTCTCGGTTGAGGGTATACTTTCTTACCACTATCCTCTAAAGTCTGAAGTGCTTCTACATTGACGTTTTCTATTTCGATAGAGATCACATCCATTAAGGAGCCAAACTTGAGCACATCGTCATAGTTCTTAAAATCTCCTTTATGGATATTATTAGAGATAATACTTACAGGAAAGGTGGTCTCCTTATCCAGAAAATGAATATCGAGACACAGTTTGCTGGCTTCTTGACCAAGCATTAAGCCCAGTTGGCCTGCTCCAAGTATCCCTATTTTAGTATTTAGTATTTTATTATTAGACATTATGGTAACAAATGTATTTTTTATTATCAAGCTTCTTAAATTGTGGTAAGAAAAAATGTTCTTATGAGTAAAGTAGTTTTTAGAAATGCTAAAGTTGTCAATAGGGGGTCAATCAAACAATGCGATGTGCTTATCGTAGGGGATAGAATAGAAAAGATAGCCTCTACAATAACTGTAAATAATGCAGAAGAAGTAGACCTAAAGGGCTTATGGTTGTTGCCAGGTATCATTGATGATCAAGTCCACTTCAGAGAGCCAGGACTCACTCATAAGGCAAATATCGCTACTGAATCAAGGGCAGCAGCAGCAGGCGGAGTTACGTCCTTCATGGAGATGCCTAATACTAAACCAGCAGCTATAACGCAGGAACTCCTTCAGGATAAGTATGATATAGGCGCAGCGAGCTCTACAGTCAACTATTCTTTCTTCATGGGAGCATCTAATGATAACTTAGAAGAAGTGCTCAAGACTAATCATGAAGATGTCTGTGGTGTTAAGATATTTATGGGGTCAAGTACGGGCAATATGCTTGTAGATGAGACTGCGACCTTAGAGGGGCTCTTCTCTAAAGTAGATATGCTCATCGCGACACACTGCGAGGACGAGGCTACTGTACGAGCAAGAGTGCAACAGGCAAAGGATAAATACGGTGATCTGACATCTGCAGTAGATCATCCCATAATAAGAAGTAGGGAAGCCTGTTATCTGTCTTCTTCTATGGCCGTAGACTTAGCTAAGAAGCATGGGACTAAACTCCATATACTGCATATCAGTACTGCTGATGAGATTAAGTTGTTTTCTAATAAGCCCTTAAAGGAAAAGCATATTACTTCCGAGGTATGTGTCCACCATCTTTTCTTCGATGAAGGTTACTATTATCCATTAGGTAATAAGATAAAATGTAACCCAGCGATTAAATCAGCAAGTGATCGAGAAGCATTATTAGAAGCTCTTAAGGGAGGCTATCTCGATGTTATCGCTACTGATCATGCGCCTCACACAATAGAGGAAAAGAGTAAGCATTACTTCGATGCTCCATCTGGATTACCGCTTGTACAACATGCATTGACATTAATGTTAGATTTCTATCATAGGGGAGAGTTAGGGATAGAGTTCATTGTAGATAAGATGTCGCATAAGGTTGCTGAATTATTTCAGATTAAGGATAGAGGTTATATCGATGAAGGCGCTTATGCCGATCTCATTGTCGTAGATCCTAATAAGCCTTGGACGATAGACAAGTCTAATGTAGAATACAAGTGTGGCTGGTCACCTCTCGAAGGTTTCAATATGAAAGGCAAAGTCATTTCCACTATGTGTAATGGGCAATGGGTGTATAAGGATGAGAAGTTAACTGAAGTTAAGGCGGCTAAGAGATTGATGTTTGATAGAAGTTAGAGGCTATATAGATATTATTCATAGTCTGAAAAAACTTTTAAATAATACTATGCAGTTTGTCATAAATCAAAAGTTATAATTGCAAGAATTTTGTATTTTTATTATTCGGCATCTTTTCGTGCTCATCAGACTTAGAGACAAATGAAAATAGCTAAATCGACCAAACTATTTCTTTAGAAACAAGAAATACTTGGTGTGATGGAGGACAATCTAATCCACCAATAGTTGGGTTATGGGATTGTGATTGTCAAGTTTTACAATCTGGAGATAAATATTGTTGTGTTAGACTCTATGTCGATGCACCAGATGGCACTGTGGTTCAATTCATTACATCGCAGGGAGCTTACAGTGAATTATCAGATTGGGAAGGAACAAATCAAAGCGCTAAAGTTGAAGTTAATGAAGTTACATTCTGTGCTGTAGTGGATGGTACTCACTTTCTTGTTCATGTAAACGGGTATGGTTGTAACGAATTTGAGTGGAGTCAATGTTAGAATGTCCTTAAATTTTAAAAGGGAGTTAATCTCAATTAACTCCCTTTTATCTATAAAATACTAATTATGAAACTATTTATATTGCTTATTTATTTACTTTTTTCTTCTTCATTAATAAGCCAATGTGATGGAGTATATAGGCTCTGTAGTCAAAGCGATGTAGATTCTTTTTTTATAAAGAATGGATTTTGTGAAGTGGTGAATAGATTGACTATAGGTAATGGACCATTTGATTGTCAGAGTATTACAGATCTATCTCCGTTATTAGGCATAAAAAAGATTAATAATTTCTTTCTAAGAACTATGCCTAATTGCTCATCCTTGGATGGGTTAGATAGTCTCAATACTATTGGAGAGTTACGTATTAATACGTCAAGTTTAACTGATTTAAGTGGTCTTCGAAATTTAAGAACTATTGAGCAATTAAATCACGTGTATGGTAATTCGATTAGTTCTACTGGGGTTAATGATTTGTCCATGTATGCAAGTGATCTTTTGGAGATAACTACAAGATTAGAAATTGATTCTGATACAAAGTTATCTGGGAATAGTAAAGAGTTAGTACCGAGTGAACCTGAGAATCCTGACTTTATTCTTAATCTAAGATTTACTAGTGCCAAAAATGATTTTACAGAATTGATTTCTGCTGATATTAAACATTTTCCTGGTTTCGTTTTAACTAATTGTAATGCAGACTCATTGTCTCTTGTTGGTCTTGAGAATGTTGATTCTTATTCTATTTTTACTATAAACGAATCTGATGACTTAGATCTTTCACCAGTCAATCATCTCATTGCGGATAACTTATACTTTATAGGATACTCCAATAGTAACCATACAAATGTTCTCCCAAATGTTAGAAATTTAAAAGATTTAGGCATTATTGATTACGACGGACTTTCAAGCATTGATATTTTGTTGCCAAACTTAAATGAGATATCAAAGTTTTTTCAAATATCTAATAATGCAGATCTAACAGATATATCAGTCTTAAATGATCTCGAGCTTCCACAAAAAAATAGAATAGACTTCCTGCCAGATACCCGTCCTTACAACATAATGATAACAGACAATCCCAATCTTGACTCTTGTAATCTTGACTTATTGTGTAGAGCACTAAAGGTCTATCCAGACAGCATACTCATAGATAATAATGGTATAGGATGTACATTAGAAGAGGTGAAGAGATACTGCCAGACTGTTTCTACTGATGATCTGGTTGATAAGGAGATTAACTTATTTCCAAACCCAGCAAATGGATTTGTTAATATAACATCAGAATCTACAATACAAAAAATAGAATTATTAGACACTACAGGAAAGCTGATCCAGGTTAAAAATAGCCATCAAACGAGTATTAACATAGATGCCTATCCACCTGGAACCTACATAATGAGAATCTATACTGAGAATTCTATCTTCCATGAGAGATTTATAATTGAAAGTTTGTAGTTTTTCAGAATGAATCTATAGTTATTTTGAGATCTTAGCCCTCTCAATATTGTATTCGCTTTTATAGCTTTCTAATTAATCTACAATATCAGAGATACTCACCTCATTATCAACATAATATCGACCTCTTTCATTCATTCTTAACTTGCCATAAGCAGTAACAGGATCATGCTCAAAAAAGAGATAATAGTCATCTTGAATAGCAGTCTTATACAGCTGTTCTCTTTCTTTTAATGTCACAAGTGGTCGTATGTCATAAGCCATCACATAAGGCTTTCTGATATGAAATGATGACGGCATTAAGTCTGCACAGTAGATCAACTTGTTACCATTTGGCATAGTGATATGCGGTATCATCATCGCTTCAGTATGACCATATGAGAAGTGTATATTTATATTATCGAATATCTGATAACCTTCTTTTTTGGGTATAAAATTAAGAACGCCATGCTCCATAAGCGGAACAATGTTCTCTTTAAGAAAAGAGGCTTTCTCTCTATCATTAGGATTAAGAGCCCAGTCGTAATGTTCCTTACAAGACCAGTACTTAGCATTTGGGAATGTTGGTACTACCTTATCCCCATCTCTTACTAATGCACCACCTACGTGATCAAAGTGCATATGCGTAATAATAACATCAGTAATATCTTCTGCTGATAAACCAACAGAAGCTAATGAAGAGTGTACAGAGTCTTCTCCATGTGGCTCAAAGTGTGACATGAATTTCTCGTCTTGCTTAGTTCCTATCCCAGTATCTATGAGTATCTTCTGGTCACCTTGTTCTATTAATAGTAATCTCATTGCCCATGGGCAGAGGTTGTTGTCATCAGGAGGATTGAGCCTACTCCACATTGACTTAGGTACAACACCGAACATTGCACCGCCATCAAGCTTAAACATGCCTGACTCTATGATTGATATCTTCATACTTAATTATTTTTTATCTCGACCTTTGGGAGAGATCTATTAATCAAGATTAATTTTATTTATGATATTCCTCATCACTAATAGAAAATCGGATTCGCAAGTCAAGTTATATTAGTATCGATCTAACCTATAGCTTATTATGAGAAACCTATTGTTGATTTTGGTTTACCAAGTTGCTTCTGCATATGGACCATTTTTACAGCAGTGATAGCGGCTTCAATGCCTTTGTTGCCGTGTTTGCCACCAGCTCGATCTTCTGCTTGTTGTTGGTCATTGACGGTTAGTAGTCCAAAGATAATAGGCTTACCACTCATTATAGAAAGCTGTGTGATGCCAGTGGCGACTGCCTGATTAATATATTCATCATGGGAGGTATCGCCTTTGATGACACAACCTAAGCAAATGACACTATCAGAGTTTACTGATTTTAATAAACTCTTAGCCGCAACGGGTAGCTCGAAAGCTCCTGGCACACGTACTATTTCTATGTCTGATTCTGATACACCTACAGAAATAAGAGTCTCTTTGGCTCCGTCAAGGAGCTTTGAAGTGATCTCCGTGTTCCAGTCGGATACGACAATATGAATGAGAAAGCCTACGCCAGAAGGACAATCACCATATTCTGAAAGATTTTTTTTAGCTGAGCTCAATAGATATTAGCTTGATAGACCAGCGATAAGACGACCGACCTTTCTTGCTTCTTCTGAGTTAGGGTAGTCACTCTTGATTTTCTTAAGTGCTGTAAGCGCTTGGTCTTTATTGCCAGTACTCTTAGCTAATAGTCCTAATTTGTAAAGGTAGTAAGGAGATAGTAAGTCATCGCTACCTGCATTCGCTGCTTTTTTGTAGAACGAGATGGCTTTGTCCATTTCACCTTTTTCAGAATATGCATCACCGAGATTACCGTTCTTGATGATAGGTGAGTAAGTACCTGAGGCGCTATGTGCATTAAGGTATTCTATAGCATCATCATATCTGCCTAAGTTGAGGTAGGATATGCCAGCGTATAACTTGGCTGCATTAGCAGTCTCTGTACCACTGTAACTGTCTATGATATCAAGAAAACCTTCAAATCCTCCACCTGGATTCTCAAGAGCTAATGCAAATGAGTCTCTTTGGAACTGTTGTTCTGCCTTGTAGATAGCGGCTTTTGCATTTTGTTCCTTTGGTTGTTGGAACATATATTTATACACTAAAAATCCAACTACTAATAAGAACAACAATCCTATGATTCCAAGAATCTTAGTTTTATTATCTTCTAAATAATTTTGTGCATTGTCCTTAACATCAACGATATCAACTAATTGATCTTCGTTTTCCTTTTTATTTCTTCGTTTTGCCATTACTTATTTTTTCAAAAACAGCACAAAAGTACTGAAACTATTAATATATATTATGCTAATTAATAGCCTAATCCATTATGAATGGATAATCTTTCTGCACGTAGTTATCATCATATAATTCAGAGCCTAATGGGAAGTCAGAGTTCTCAGCAAATATCAATGCCGCTGCGATTTCTGCTTTGATAGCATCTTTGATGTTTTCGACTTCTTTTTCAGATGCGATTTTCTCAGTAAGGATTTTATTTTCTACCTCCTTTAGAGGATCTCTATCTTTGTAATCGTTTAATTCTTCCTTAGTTCTATACTTACCAGGATCAGAAACTGAGTGGCCTCTATATCTATAAGTACATATCTCCAGGTAGTAAGGGCCCTTGCCACTTCTGATGTGTGCAGCAGCTTTCTCCAGTGCATTATGCACAGCCTCTGGCGACATACCATCTACTTGCTCGCTTGGCATCTCGTATGATAATCCTTGCTTGTATAGATCATGTACATTACTTGTCCTTGTCACAGAAGTACCCATCGCGTACTTATTGTTTTCGCAGATATAAAGTACTGGTAGCTTCCATGTCATCGCCATGTTAAAAGCCTCATGAAGAGCACCTTGTCTCGCAGCACCATCTCCGAACATTGTAACACATAGATTATCCGTGCCTTTATATTGCTCTGCTAAAGCAACTCCAGAACCGATAGGAATCTGTGCTCCTACGATACCGTTACCACCTATATAATTATGTTCTTTAGATGAGAAATGCATTGAGCCACCTTTTCCCTTAACAACACCTGTAACCTTACCAAAAAGCTCAGCCATACAACCGTCGCTGCTCAGGCCTCTACATAATGCTATTCCGTGCTGTCTATATGCCGTACATATCTTATCTTCTTTTCTTATTGCTGTAGTCAATCCGGCAGCTATAGCTTCTTGACCTATGTATACATGGAGAAAACCTCTAATTTTTTGCTGACTATATGCCTTTAATGCTGCTTCTTCAAATCTTCTAATTCTAAGCATCGTCTCATACCAACTGAGGTAAGTCTCCTTGCTGAACTTAGTCTTCTTAGCTGAACTTGCTTTTTTTGGGGCTTTCTTAGCTGTAACTGGAGTCATTTGTTTATTGCTATTAAATTGTAAAAGGAATTGTCCTAATTTGTGAACGTATCACAAAGATAAGGAATTGGAGCGTATTAGGATAGAATTATTAGTAGTAAGAAATTTCAGAAATTATGAAAGCTTAGATTGTCGTTTTCATGCACATTTTAACGTAATTACAGGTAATAATGGCGCTGGAAAGACTTCTATATTAGATGCGATCTATTATTTGACCAATGGAAGGTCCTACTTTTCTTATCGAGATCAGTTCTTATATCGGCATGGTCAAGATTATTTGAGATTAGGGACAAGACTATTTTCTGGAGATGAAGCCTTTAAAGTGGATATTAATTCTTCTGTTACTGCCAAAAAGAAAATCAAATTAGAAGATAAAATTATTCCAAGTATTGTGAGCTATATAGGTAGGTTTCCCTCTTTTATGATAGCGCCTAATGATATCCTAATACTATTAGACAGCTCTGTAGAGAGGCGCAAGCTCATAGATAGAACATTATCACAGGTCGACAGAGTATATTTCTCTCAGCTACTTAACTATAACAAGTTACTTAAGCAGAGAAATGCGGCGCTTAAGCAAATGCGAGAATCAGGACGTCAAGACTTGCTACTTATAGAATCATTTAACGCAAAAATGGATGAGCCGGCGACCTACATTCACAATAAAAGAAAAGAGTACACTAATGATATCGTCCCTATGATTAATGAGTTCTACAGAGAACTTTCGAATGATGCTGAGCAAATAGAACTTAATTACAGCAGCCAGATGAACGCAGCGACATTTATGGAATTACAAAAGTCTTCAGCTTATAAGGATATCTCAGCAGCTAAGACCTTATCAGGTACACATAAGGATGATATCGAAATAACGCTCAATACTTACCCAATCAAAAAGTATGCATCGCAAGGACAATTAAAGTCAGCGATTATTGCAGTTAAATTAGCGCAGTTAGAATATGTGAGAAATATTACCAAGAAGATACCTATCTTACTTTTGGATGATATCTTTGATAAGCTAGATAAGAATAGAGTTCAGAACTTTATAAAAATCTGCCATCACAAATTAAAGGCTCAAGTTTTTATCACCGATACAGACGAGAATAGGGTAGAAGAAAGATTGCAACAATTAGATATTGACTTTTCGGCATTTAATATCGATAATGGACAATTAGTTTAACAAGAATAATCGAATCAATTAACTTGGATACAGAAGATCAAAAATTACAAAGGCTTATAGGCAATATATTTAAACACGATAATAGATTGTCTAATAAGTATAATAACTATAATATCGAGCAGGTATGGCGTGATACATTCGGTCACCTTATCTCTAATTATACAACTAAGGTCAGCTTCTATAAAGGTACCCTCACAGTCTACATCAGCTCATCTCCACTCAAGCAAGAGATCTCTATGACCAAAGATAATGTCATCGAAAAAATCAATAAAAACCTGAAGTATAAGAAGGTGGTGGAGTTGATTGTGAGATAGATATCAAACTGACATAAAATTGACATCTATTCATTGTTATTATAATTCAAAATGGAATAACTTTATTTCAAGACAATCAATATGAAATTTACAATTACATTTCTAATAGTTCTGTTCTCATCTTTGTCCATAATCGGGCAGGTAGATTTAATGGAGAAAGATCGATACTGTGTAACTCACAGAAAACTCTACGACTTTAACACTGGAAAGAAACTAAAGAATAAAGAAGCGCTGACGCTTTTAAGTCCTTATCCAGATGTCTATAATCGTTATAAGAAGAGCATGAAGCAAAAGAACATAGCTTATGTATCAGGTGCAGCTTCTATTCTTTTCGCTGGGTATGTTGCAGGTAGCGAAGATATGAAGAATGAAAGTTTTGGAGATTATAACACTACCCAAAAATTAGTTTCTGCTGGTCTTGTTGGTTCAGCAATTGTAATGAGTACGAGTCTTTTTATGCATGAGCATAACAGAACCAAAAGCTTAATTGAAGCAGATGCGATTATAAAGAAAGGAAATAGCAGTTCCTACGATAGTGATCACAATTCGGAGCATAGTATTGTAAAGCTTCGGGTGGATCCTTCTCGACTTGGCTTGAGTGTGACTTTCTAAATTACATAGAAAAAAAATCTTGATTTAAAGATATAAGTATCAATTGTGAATTAATAGACATCCTATGATACTCAAGTTGATATTTCATCATTACTAATGGAGTATATTTTGTAATAATATTTGACCTTAACTCTGAAAGTTATGCCTTCCAAAAAATTGTTAAGATGTGATAATGGCAATTTGACTAACACCTAAATGTATATGCATTCTATAAATAATTGTAACTAAAAATCATGACTACTGAAGAATTAATAAAAAAGTATATGACGTTAAAATAAATTATCAGATATGCCTATGTATTAATTCATGGTGCAGTTCAAAACGTTTTTAAAAATATAGGATAGGGGCATAAGAAATTTACACCCGTTCCAATGGCGTAGCCAAGATGCTAAGAGCATCATTAATATGATTCTTTGTAAGACCCACCATAGCACTGGTAAGTATCAATCTATCTTTTAAAATAGGTGAGAGACCATTAAGAGATTTGTCATCATCCAAAATGACAAAATCTTGAACGTTGCTACTGTTAGAGAACCAGTTGGCGATTTCATCCTTTCTATTCTTATGGTTATCGTTTCGGTCTAATCTACTAATAGTAGAAATATTGACACCTCTATTGTTAAATATGTTAACCCATTGATCTATGCTAAAACTGTACTTATGGGATGTAGTCAATACAATCTCTGCTTCACTACCAGCAATGATAGCATTTAAGGCATCAACAGCCCTTTGGTCAAAGCCATAGAACCCATCTTCTAACGCCTGGGGTGACTCCCAAGATTTAGCCCGAACCATTACACCATCTATGTCTAGCAATATTAACATATTCCAAAGATAACTATTTCTCTTCTATAATGCGTTTCACTTCTTCTAAACTGACATTGTTATATTTAGCATCAACTTTATTCAATATCTCTATTTCCTCAGGTTTATCCCAATCTACATCAGCAAATTCAACGTTTTTCCACTCGATTACGTTCACTCCATCTCTATTTTGAAATGATGGTTTTTGGGAAGGGACTCTTTCCAGTTCTAATCCTGCAATCACTGAGCTAATGTACCTGTGATGACCGTCTATTATTGTTTTATCAGAATGCACCTTAATTGCGTTAAATTTTATTCCATATAGCATTTTAAGATAAATTCGTCTCAATATTGGGATTGAAATTTTAGGCTGGTTGGGCATCAATGTCTTATCTAAATCATCCAACTTCTTCAAAAACATCTTCTTATCTATCATATAGACAAAGTTACCTCTATTTACAGTATACCTTAACTATAATGACTATAGCTACAAAGAGTCAACGTATACGTTTGTTATAATTGGTATTTCTTGAGAGATTAGCATTTAACTAAGAAAAGTCGAAAGTTCGAACCACCTTAATTCGTGCATTGTTCAATATTAGAAACTCAGAAACAGCTGATTATAAGATTTTAGAAATAAAGAATTGGGATTCTCATTCGAGAAATTCCGATATGGGTGGAAGACGGGATTCGAACCCGCGGTGATCCCAAGAATGGGGTAGTCCCATAACCGCATCAAACCTTCACTTCGTTCAGTTTTTATTTCCCCATCTTTTCATTGTAATAAATTCCATTCAAGCTTATGCAATTAAAAAACCCCGTCTTTGCAGATGAGGTTTGATGATATTTTGGGTGGAAGACCGGATTACCTGCGGTGATCCCAAAAATGGGGTAGTCCCATAACCGCATCAAACCATCACTTCGTTCAGTTTTTATTTGCCCATTCTTTCATCGGAATAAATTCCATTCAAGCATGTGCAAATAAAAAACCCCGTCTTTGCAGACGAGGTTTGATGCTATTGTGGGTGGAAGACGGGATTACCTGCGGTGATCCCAAAAATGGGGTAGTCCCATAACCACATCAAACCCTTCACTTCGTTCAGTTTTTATTTGCCCATTCTTTCATCGGAATAAATTCCATTCAAGCATGTGCAAATAAAAAACCCCGTCTTTGCAGACGAGGTTTGATGATATTTTGGGTGGAAGACGGGATTCGAACCCGCGGCCCTCGGTACCACAAACCGATGCTCTAACCAGCTGAGCTACAACCACCATTTAAAACTTAAATAGTCATTAAAATTAAAGTCTCTCCGAAAATCTCGGGGAAATTTAAATTGGATTGCAAAAGTAAGACACTTATCTATTATTCTAAGCTTTTGCGCTCTATTTTTTTGGTGTGATATCTGCTTTTAATTCGAACATGCGAGTCACCTTATTTATGAGTTTATCTCCTTTCATTAAAGAAAGTGTGATTTTGTTCTCTCCCATAGGCATGCCTTCTATATAATAGGGTTGCCATTTGTCTATTTTGTGTCCTTCGCCATTGATATTAACGTCTATCGCATAACCACCTACGCCTAATTCAGCATTAGATATATAGAAATCAAGCATGACTTTCTTAGTGTCGTCCCCTATGTAAGTGCCTTTTGGTCTACTGTAAGTAACCATAGCCTCTGTTATATTTTTAGCAGATACAATGTTTTTATCCTTTACAGTGATCTTTTTTAAGATATGAGCTTTATCGGTTTTGATACTTTCATGATAAGATCTACTGAGAAATGCCATTAATGTATGATCCCCATCATCGATGTCATATTCAAATTCTGAAGTATACTGAGCAGAGTAGGGGGCATTATCTACAATTAAATGAATATGTTGCCCTTTGGCGGAATTAGCACACATCTTAGCACCGGCATCAGGAGTTTGCATGCCCAGTTTGTATTTATCTCCAGATACATCAAATTTAAACTTGCCATCTTTGTATCTCATATTGGATAAGTTAGCATTATTGTAGGCTTGTGACTCTGAGAACGGTGTTATTTTGTATTTTAACTGCACACCTTTATTCGGTAATACCTTAAAATCTTCAGCAACAGTCGGGATCTTGTCATTTTTACAACTTATAAGAAGAAATAGCCCGATAATTGCAATTGATAGTTGTTTCATATACTGTATGTGTTTATTTATGTTGTGAAAGTAAAAGATTATTAACCATTTATAAGCCTACACCTTTGTATTTATATCTAATGATCCTTATGTAAGATGTATTAGAAAGCGGTATAAACAGGTAAATTGTACATTTAACTCATTTATTTTGAATGACTTAAATATTAATATTAATTTTGATATATAAAATCCACCGATTGTTTTGAATTACACTGACGCAGAGTTGCTCGAAGTATTTACCCAAGATGGTTCTAAAGGCATAGAGCTTATCTTCAAGCAATACTATGAGGTAATGTGTCGTACTGCAATACGTATCACCAAAGAGAGGAGCTTAGCAGAGGATATAGTTCAGGAAGTTTTCTACGAATTATATAAGAAGAGAGAAGGCCTAAAGATTCAATCTTTAGTAGGTTATCTCAAAAGAGCAGTATATAATAGATCTATCAATAAGGTTAAAGGCAGAAAAGACCATGTCGATGCGGATGAAATGGCCTATGAGTTGACTGACAACATGAATAATTCTCAAGACGATATGGAATATGGAGAACTTGAGACCTTTATTAATAGTGTCATAGATTCATTACCAGAGAAATGCCGATTAGTATTCGTTTTGAACCGTTTTGAGCAGTTATCCTATAAAGAAGTAGCTGCAAAGCTCGATATATCTGTAAAAACAGTTGAGAATCAAATGTCTAAGGCACTAAAGAAATTACGTGCTGAATTTGAAAATTATAAGTATCTTGAAAAAATATTAGATGAGGATAGGGGTATTCTCTCAGAATGATGTCTATAGTAGTGTAAGCCATGAATAAAGATTTCTACATATCACTGATCGCAAAGAAACTTAGCAACGAATTGAACGCTGCGGAGTTAAAAGACCTAAGCACTTGGTTGTCAGGAGACAAGGTTAATGACCTATCTCTTAATCAATTCAAGAAGACTTGGGATCTCACACAAGACTATAAGAGTAGTTTGTCATTTGATGCTGGTACTGCCTTTCAGTCCTTTGCTTCGAAATACGAAATTCCTACTGCTCCTAAGATTGCAAACATCGAGCCAAAGAGTAAAGTAGGCGTCAAAAGATACGTTTTGATATTTGCTCTCCTTATGCTCACTTCTGCATTCGTTGGGTCTCTTATATTCAATAATTATTTTAAGAACTCTAATAGTAATAACGTCTCTAATACAGAGATGCATGCTCAGACATTTGCACTCAACGATGCCATTAACATTACAGTAGCTCCTAACTCAAGATTCGAAAAAGGAGTATATACAATACAAAGAAAAGATTCTGATGTAAATAATGGACAAAGTGCCACAAATGCATCTAAGCTCAATAATAGTGTCGGAAGCAGTTCCAATGTTGCAAGCAACACTAATGTCGGAAGCAGTACTAATGCCCAAAGAAATACTAAATTCCAAAGCAACACTAATGTCGGAAGTAGAACTAATGCCCAAGGCAATACTGATGCCGGAAGCAACACTAATGCCGGAAGCGGTGCAGATAATTACTCTGTAGAGAACTTCTATGGGCAAGGATATTTTGATGTCAATGTCCCTAATGGAATGAAAGCTGCCAAAATTGAAATAGAAGACAACAGATATATCGAAACAGAAAATGCAACTTTTAATCTTCAGAATTATGAAGAGGATGACTTCAGCGTGATCGATGTGCAGACAGGTTCTGTAAAGTTTGTGGCCGGTGAAAATATACTCAACGTGACAGAGGGACAGAGATTAATATATAATGAGAAGTCTGGGACTTATAAGACCGTAAAACTTCCAGAACTCAATCCATTCCAATGGCATAAAGGAGTACTTGTATTCGATAATACACCCCTTGATGTAGCTTTTACGAACATAGAAAGATTCTTTGGTGTCAATATCAATGTAGCTGATAACAGTAGTTTTGATAATAAAAACTTTACTGCAACTCTATATAAGGCAAGTAATCTTAATGATTGTCTTGAGTTACTAAGCGAATCTGTAGATATGAAGATCGAAAGACTCAACGAAAGGGATATTCAGATTACTGAAATCAAATAAGTAAGATCAACCTATCAAGATGAAGATAAAGTAGATGCTATCTGACATTTCTTCATAATTTCCCCTAATTTTGGTATTCTTTTAATAGTTAGATGCCAACAAGTATTAAATCATTATTTTTCATTATAGTCATGACTATGACTGCGTATTCTTCGTCCTTGGGACAGAGAATCATACCTGACGAAAAAATAATAGATTACTCCACAGAAGATAAAACGCTTAGAGAAGTGCTTTTTGAGTTAAGCGACTTGGCCAAAGTTACCATTGCATTTCAGGATCAGATTATACCCGGAGACTCTATAGTAAACCTTTCTGTAAGGAAGCAAAGACTCGGCAAACTCATAGATTACCTTATCGAAGATCACAATCTTAAGTATAAGATAGTCGGTAATCAGATAGTCATCCAGCAGGATAAATACAAAAAAGCAACCACATCTAATCGTGTAACCATATCTGGAATAGTAAAAGATGCCAGTACTGGAGAACCTCTAGTAGGCGCTAATGTCTATCTATCAGATTACTCCCAAGGTGTATCAAGTAATGAATATGGATTCTACAGTTTTACCTTGGGTAAAAAGCTACATCGGATATACTCACAATACATAGGTTATCAAATAGGTATTCATGAAGTGCCATTAGTCAGGGATACAACAATCAATATCGAGATGATAGCTAATACCAGGCTGTCAGAAGTCATCATAAATGAGAAGTCACTATCACCGATCAAGCCAGTAGATCAGCCAGAGATGGCATCTGTAGATGTGATATCTATAGAGCAGTTGTTATCTAAGATTCCGCTTGCTGGTGAGCCAGATGTGATGAGATTAGCCTATGCATCAACTGGAGTCACTACAGGAGCCGATGGATTTGGAGGTATGAGTGTAAGAGGAGGAGAGACTAATCAGAACCTTGTCTTATTTGATGGCATACCTGTATATAATGCTCAGCATGGTTTTGGTCTATTTTCGATTTTTAATTCCAGTGTTATTAAAAGTGCCAAGATCTACAAAGGTGCCTTTCCATCAAGATATGCAGGAAGATTATCTTCCGTTATGGACATAAGAACAAGAGAAGGTAGTTTTAGAAAGTTTAAAGGAGATGTATCGCTTGGTCTATTTACAGGGTCTGCCTCTATAGAAGGTCCTATAATCAAGGAGAAAGCTTCTTTTCTTGTATCTGCGAGACGTACTTTCGTAGACCCATGGATAAGGAATCTAACGAGTGCTATTAATGATAATCAAGGGAGCTCGTTCGTATACTTTTATGATATAAATGCAAAGTTGAATTTTAGTATCGGTGATTTTTCTAAACTCTACTTAAGCTACTATTCTGGTAAAGATAATTTTGATACAGAAAAAGTAAGTCCCGATAACATAGAACCTAATTTTATAAATACAGATCAATTGTTTTGGGATTCTGGCAATAGTCTTGCCTCTCTAAGGTGGAATGCTCGTCTATCTCAAAAGTTATTTTTGAATGCAACTCTATATCAATCTAAATATTCTTTCGTCTCTTTTGATCAGGATAGGATTGATGAATTTGAGACTCCTAATACGACTTCTTTTTTAGATGCTACATATAATGCGGCATATTATAGAACTCAGATATCAGATATCGCAGGTCGATTAGAATTTGATTATATACCTAATCCAGCACATCAGATAAAATTCGGTGGAGGTGCAGTTAATCATAATTTCTCTCCTGGATTTATTAGCGTGGATCAGTCCGACTCCATATCGCCTATTGTTATTCCTGTCAGCAGTAATACCTTAGAAGGAGAGTTAATAGAGACGGATCTTAACTCTCAAGAATTTGATGTATTTATAGAAGATGAAATAAAGTTTAGTTCTAAAGTCAGACTTAATCTGGGATATAATCATTCCATTATAGTTACTGGAGATAAGAGTTACCATATACCACAACCACGAGTATTATTTGCCGTGGGTAGTGAGCGATCATTATTTAAGTTATCATGGGGTAGAATGGGGCAGTTCTTACATACGTTAACCAATACAGGGCTCGGAGTCCCTATCGATGTATGGTTGCCATCTACTGATAAGATTAAGCCTGAACAATCTTGGATTTTATCCATGGGACAATCCCAGCAAACTAAGATCTTAGGTAACGTAGGCTTTGAAGTATTCTACAAGAAAATGAAGAATCTGACTCGCTTTAGTGAGAATGGATTTATTAACATCTCAGCGGATTCTAACTGGGAGAATCTAATACCTATCGGTCAGGGCGAGTCATATGGAGCTGAGTTCAGTATCAAAAAAGAAACAGCTAAGACTAACTTTAATTTCGGCTACACCTTATCGTGGTCTAATAGACAATATGATGATATCAATCAAGGGCAGAAATTTGCATTCAGATATGATCGTAGGCACGTCATTAATATTGGATTAAGTAGGAAGTTAGCAGATAATGTAGACTTTTCTATTGATTGGGAATATGGATCTGGTACACCGATAACATTGCCAGGAAGGGCATTTATAGACGTTGGACAAGGTGGAGAGCAGATAATTGTCTTGATCTATGGTGAAATTAATAATTCAAAACTACCAGCCTACCATAGATTAGATGTAGGTGTAGATATCCATACAGATCACAAGTGGGGGACATCTACATTAACCTTAGGCTTGTATAATGCCTACAATAGACAGAATCCATTTTATAGGGATATTAACTTTAATCCTAATAGCAATACGCAGTTGACATACCAAGATTTGGTGATACTACCTATATTACCTTCCTTCCGTTATGCGATTAGTTTCTGATAGTAAAAAATCTAAACAAGAATATGTCTCCTAACTTGCGAATATTTGATTGTTAAAAAAGTGACTTACAAGAAATAGTGCCCTTTTTATCGTAAATTTGTGATTGATTTGGGTGACTTCAATTCCGTTATTAGGTCATAATAGTATAACCAATTAAATGAATCAGTTCAAACTACTTTTTTCTATATTTCTATTGAGTTCAATAGTACTGACTTCTTGTCTCAAGGACGTGGAGTTAAACTCTGATGATAACAAATCTCAAGAGTTAGTAGTCTTAGCTGAGTGGGAAGAAGGAGTAGACCCTTTTTTAAGAATCTCAACTACATTTGACGTTAATGCTGCTCCAGAACCTATAGACGGTAATTTTGCAAGTGTCACATTTTCGGAATTTTCAAATTCTGAAGCTCCAAGGGCATTGAGACCGGATCAAAATGATTTATCATATTTTTTCTTAGCGTCTACTACCAGTTTTGAATTAAAGCAGGGAGAATCTTATAATCTTAAAGTAGATGTGCCAGATTTAGGTATGTTACCACTAACTGGTCAAACTACAATGCCGTTTAGAGGAGACATAGATAACATTAACGATGTATTAATAGTAGCTGAAAACTCTGATTTCACAGAAATTTCAGTATCTCTCAATTTAGCAGATACCCCAGACGACGGTTCTTATTATCATCTCACTCCTTATATAATCGATAATACAGGAGCCAAGATTTACCCTGATTTCAGTAGAATTCTTTCAGGAGAGAACGGTGTGACATTGCTTACACATCGTGATGGCATACTTATTGATATTAGTAGCTTAGATAATACCAATCTACTTGAATTTCATCTACGATCGTTGTTGCCTTTAGATATAAATCAATTATCAGACAAGAACTTATACTTTAAGTTGAATACTGTAGCTGAAGAATACTATTTGTATCACCAATCAGTAAGTAGACAATTCGAGACTAATCAAAGTCCTTTTACAATACCTACCCTTAGTTATAGCCAATTTGAAAATGGTTATGGCATTTTTACTGCTTTTAGTTCAGAGATATTTGAGTCTCCGATCAACTAATACCATTTAAATTTTAAGGTGTCGGAAAAGATTATAGATGAGAATTTGTTAAGATTAAGGCAAAAAACGCAGTCATAGCCGTAGCTACCGCCGTGGGCGGCACACGTAATGATGAGTATTTTTAACGCAGAGATTGACTAATTCTATTATAATATAACCGACATTCTAATATTAAAATGGTATAATAAAGCAGTTCCCTTATAAATTACTTTTAAGAACATTCCGGATTTTTTCAGATCATAAGGTCTTCGCGTCCTATTGATCCTATTTCAAATTTTTAGAAAAACCTGGAAGAAAATGGATTTAAGTACTAAAGTTAAGTACCTAGCTGATGTATCCCTATTTGCGGATTTATCACAAGATGATTTACTTGATATCGCAGATTTATCAAGTGTAAAAAAGTATAGTAAGCATCAGATCATATATAGAGCCGATGATCCTGCAGAGGAAGTATTTATACTTTCTGTAGGTACTATTAAGATAATAAGTAAATCTGGAGATGGCAGAGAGGTCATTAAGACTATCATGCATCCTAAGTCATTATTCGGTACAGAATACTTATCCTCGTCAGGAGTAAGAAATAATAGCGCCAAAGCAATAGATAAGGATGTCATATGTCTTGCGATCAATTCTCATGACTTCAAAGCTTACCTTAAAGCTAATTGGACTTTAACTGATAGATTTATAAAAGTGTTAGGCACGAGATTAATGTATCTCGAAGATCGATTTGAGTCATTAGTGATCAAGGATGCAAGAGAACGGATTATTGATTTCTTAAAAGATAATGCGAAGCAGAACGGAAGACAAGTCGGATTAGAAATGCTAATAAAGCACAGTCTCACTCAACAAGACATCGCTAACTATACAGGAACATCGAGACAGACCGTTACCTACGTCCTAAATGACCTAAAAAGACAGAATCAGATATACTTTAAGAGAAAAAGCATATTAATAAGAGATATGGAGAATCTTTCTTAGACTCCGCTTTTATATTAAATAAAATGATGATAGATTTGCAGTCGCTTAACAAATAAGCAACTGCAAATTTGTTTTTAGTAAGTAGGAGGAATGGCAGAGCTGGTTTAATGCACTAGTCTTGAAAACTAGCGTGCGGCAACGTACCGGGGGTTCGAATCCCTCTTCCTCCGCAACTCAAGTAGTACATCCCTTTCAGCAACAAGCTGTTAGGGATTTTTCTTTTCAGCTCGTGACCTCATTAGGATTCATTTATAGAGCCACTGTGTTCCGCATGTCGATAACTTTCGTGAAAATAATTAGGGATGTTATGAAGTAATCTAAAATGCTTATAATCAGCTTAATGCGATATTGTAATACCATTTAAATTTTAAGATGTCGGTTAACATTATAGAAGAGAATTTGTTAAGATTAAGGCATGAACGAATGATTTCGTTGCAGACGAATCGAGTATTATACTACTCGAAAAAAGTGAACCACGAAAGTGGGTGGGCTGAGTCATAGCTGTAGCTACCGCCGTGGGCGGCACAGGTAACGATGAGTATTTTTAATGCAGATATTGACTAATTCTATTATAATATAACCGACATTCTAATGTTTAAATGGTATAAATTACATTCATTACTCAGTATCTGGCTTCATACCGCAATTTTGGGATATCATGACTATCAGATTAATCATGATTTTTACTCAGCTATCCCACCTTCATATGTATTTGGAGTAACATAATTACAGAATGACTATTGTCATTTTGTTGGTTAACACCACCATTCTGTCTCGCCAAATTATCTCAAACTCTATATCCTAATCCTCGCAATTCTTGCAGGTCTAAAATAATGTAACCCCTCTGGGATTATAAGATCTTACTTGTGAATATCCCGACTCAAAGAAGATAATACATTTAAGTTTAGCCATAACAAGACTCAGCAGTATGGGCAATAGAGACCATACGACATGAGTCAAGAATCTATTGATTTTATAGAGTATTGTGATAAGTCAGAATTATCTACGAAGTATCCTAATATAGAATTAGACTTAGATGTGGACTTAATACAGCTGATTAAAATAGCTTACAGATGTATAACCTCTCCATAAGCTACAGCGGTTGCTTCCATAACGGCCTCACTCATAGTAGGGTGTGGATGTATGGCTTTAAGGATCTCATGTCCTGTTGTCTCAAGGTTTTTAGCAGCGACTATTTCTGCAATCATCTCAGTCACATTAGCACCTATCATATGGGCTCCGAGTAACTCGCCGTACTTCGCATCATAGATCATTTTGACGAATCCTTCTTTGACACCGGCAGCACTTGCCTTACCTGATGCGGAGAACGGAAATTTTCCTACTTTGATTTCGTGCCCTGCTTCTTTAGCGTCAGCTTCAGTCATACCTACACTTGCCACCTCTGGGCTACAGTAAGTACATGATGGGATGATATTATAATTGATTGGGTGTACATCCATACCGCTTATCTTCTCTACACACATTATACCTTCAGCACTTGCTACGTGAGCTAATGCAGGAGTAGGGATGACATCACCTATAGCGTAGATGCCTGCGACATTCGTCATGCAGAATCCATCTACTTCTATGAAGCCATGTTTGTTAGTTTTGATACCTAATATATCGAGCCCTAAGTTCTCTGTATTAGGCTTGATGCCTGCAGCACTGAGGACGATATCACAAGTAAGTGTTTCTTCTTTTTCTGTCTTTCTATCTTTAACTACAACTTTTATGTTCTTGCCTTTAGTATCTACAGATTGTACAGCAGTATTACCGAGTACATTGACACCTGCTTTCTTGAATACTTTATTAAGCTCTTTAGAGACATCCTTATCTTCTCTTGGAAGCAATCCGTTCTCCATGTATTCGACGACGGTAACCTCTGTGCCTAATGAGTTATAGAAGTAAGCGAATTCTACACCGATAGCTCCGGCGCCAATAACGATCATCTTCTTAGGCTGCTTCTTAAGTGTCATTGCCTCTCTGTAGCCTATAACTTTCTTACCATCTATATCGATGCCTGGTAGAGACTTAGCTCTTGCTCCTGTAGCGACGATGATATTGGTAGCTGAGTATTCTTTCTTAGAGCCTTTATCATCAGTGACGACGATCTTCTTACCTCTGGCAAGCTTTCCTTCACCATTGATAACAGTGATCTTGTTCTTTTTCATCAAGAACTTAACGCCTTTGCTCATACCATCGGCGACACCTCTTGATCTATTGATCATACCGCCAAAATCTGCAGAAGCTTTAGATACAGTAATCCCATAATCTTCAGCATGATTGATATAATTAAAAACTTGAGCTGATTTTAAAAGCGCTTTAGTAGGGATACAACCCCAGTTAAGGCATATGCCACCGAGATTTTCTCGCTCTACAATGGCTACATTCATACCTAACTGGCTCGCTCTGATGGCTGCTACATATCCTCCAGGTCCACTTCCTAATACTATAAGATCAAAGTTCATATTATATCAATTTTTGCGCAAATATAGAAATTATAAAAGTCTCTGTAAGTCTTGAGTTACATAGTTTGATATCGAGCGAGACCATTGTAAAAGTCTCTTACCTCAAATATGCGTTTATCGATGACCATTGTCTTGTCTTTATTA
>Ga0209185_1000491_pt1 | contig 46086 bp, 41 predicted proteins | sample SidtaG_2_FD_187425 | JGI IMG/M metagenome (GOLD analysis project Ga0209185, IMG submission 187425) | Marine algal microbial communities from Sidmouth, United Kingdom - Sidmouth_Asex2 metaG (SPAdes) (version 2) | ecosystem: Host-associated > Algae > Red algae > Unclassified | place: Sidmouth... | reverse complement strand
ACTGATGGAATCAAAATTGGCTTCAATAAATGCACACTCATTCTGCCCAATTAGCTGAACAGTTAAAAAGCAAAAGAGAATTGATATGTAATTCCTTATTTTTTTCATTCTAATGGATCATAACGGATGATGATATGTCGTCGTTTCTCTGAGGAACGAAGAGATATGCGATCATATCTATTGTTATAAGCTTTATCCTTTTTTTAATATTAAAAATTTGGGTGTAACGAACATCCCATGATTGAATTCTTTCTGCTTGGCTAATAAAATGTATCCTTGCCAAATGTTTCCCAAGCTTTTGCTTGGGAAAATTTCAACAATTTCATCTCTTGGTTTTTTTACTTCTCTAAAGTATTTCATTAAGGAAGGATGGATTAAAGGTTGAAATTCTTCTGTTAAGAATGTATCAACATCAAAGTATTCATTGTTTGTATTCAACCCATTTACAATCAAAATACTGTTTAAAAAGTGAAGTGCAATTATGTATTCTGCTATTGGAGCAAAATCTGGTTTCTCTATTGTAATTCTACTAATAAATTGTTGTACAAAGGATTCACTTACTTTTAACTCACTATTGACGACTAATAAATTTAAAATGACATTCGAAAAGTAAATGCTAGGATTTGAAGAGAGGCTTATTGCTATAGCTAGTTCTTGAGGAAATATTTTATAATCTATTGTCTCAAGACTTGGCAATCTTGACAAATATTCAGCACATAAATATTCTTGCATAGATTTATGTGAAAATTCGTATTTATCATAACCTGATTGAATTATTAATCCGGTTGAACTTTCTAGTTCATCAATTACTAAATTGAATTCTGAGGAAGGAAGTCCAAAATCACTACATATTTCTTTATATGTGGAGTTCAAGTCACTTTTGCTAAAAAATGATTTAAAAGATCTTGTTAACCTATATGAGAGTGATGCAAGAAATTCAAATTTTCTATCTATTTCAAAATTGGCAAAAGCAGATTTTCTACTTATCGATCTTTGAATATCCCAATCTTCTAGTAGTAAATTGATAATTTTTTTATAAAGAGTTTTAGGTTTTTCTGGAAGCAAGCGATATCTCTCAAAAATTGATGATAAGTGTGCCAAAATTAAAGGACTAATTGAAGTATCGAGATATGGAGTACTTTGGTATTGTTTAAAAAATTCACGAGCCATCTTTTCATTGTTAAACCACTTACTAACAAATTCTGCGATTTGCATTTGTGAGAATGGCGCTATTTCTAGTTCGGAAAACCCTTCTATATTTCTGTTAAAATCTCCTGTCCTGGATGTTAAAATTATTCTTGACTTGTTTAAAGCTTGACCTAACTCTTCCAAATTATTTAGAACATCCCTTTTCAAGGTATAAGACTTTATTTCATCAAGTCCGTCCAAGATTATTAAAAACTCCTTGGTCTCAATAAAATCAATTACCAGTTTTTTGATATTTGTTAATTGACTTGAGTTTAATTCTCTAATAGCCTTATCGCTAATTACTTTTTCTAGAATAGAAAAATTTAGTCCAAGTAGATTAATTAATTCATCGTAAATGACAAAGTCCTTTAATGTTGTTATTGTTGGGTTTAATTCTCTTAATCGAATTAAAATTGGCTCTTTAAATATTGATTCATTATTCAATACTTGATGTACCAAAATTTTCATTGAAGTAGTCTTACCTGATCCAGGAGCTCCAAGTATTACTAAGTTTGACTCTGCACTGTTTATTGTATTTATTATTCCAGAATGCTGTTTTGTCTTGTCTAGGTGTAAATTTTGGGGGGTTATGTAGAAATTGGGATCTACATAGATTTTGTTTGTTTCTTTCTTGCCAAATAAATCCTTAAATGCTACTTCCGAAGACCATTTTGCTAAATATCTTTTATGGACTCCTAAGCTCTCTTCAAAATCATTTAATTCAAGATTTATATTTCCTTTTATTTCCTGAAAGCTCTTTTTAATGCCAATTGAATTTTTAGCTTGATAGTATTCAGAAGTAGCTTTTAGTTTAACCTTGACCAATGTGAATTCACCTGGAAGTTCCGTGAAGACTATGCTGTCCTTTCCGTTTTTTTGAATATATTTTTTGATAATACTAAAGCCTCTGCCAATGCCTTCATATTTCAATTGACTTGATAGATAATATGTTATTAGACTGTTTTTAGGTTTTGATAGAATCTGCTCTGTTTTAATTATGTCATTCCATTTCAAGCCATTTGGAAATAAACCAGGATTCTTTATTTCTAAGTAATTTTCTGAAATACCAATTTGAACAGGAGAAAACTCATTATAATCTCGGTGTGCAAAGGCATTCGAAATTAGTTCACGTATTACTTCAATATCTTCTTGAGTGAATGTAGATTGAATTCTGTTTCCTCTTTCATCAAAGTATGTGAAATTGAGTTTGTCTTCGATTAAGTCTTTGAATCTTTCAATTTGGTGAGAAATTGGACCACTAATTTCTTTCTCTAAACTTACAATATTGTCAATAGAGGTGAGTGAAGAGAATTTAGATTTTAAAAATGGATAATATTTTTCTGGATATTTGTGAAAGCACAGTACAGCAGATTTGTTTAATTTGTTTTGACCATTTACAAGAATCTGTGAATAAAGACCTAGCCTTTCTAATATTTCTTGTTTTGATGATTCTTCATATGTTGAAACAATTCTATTTTCATTTTTTTCAGATTCGAAGAATAATTTTATTAAGTCCCAATCTAGAGAATCGAAATCTGCTTTAGGACATGGATGTTCCAATTTGCTAGTTTGATCATAGAGTAGTTTTAATTCGGCTTCAGTAGAAATAGACTTTTGTTTATTGTTTTCTTCTTCACCTGCAGTGCCTGAGATATTCTTAGCTATCCATATTGATTCATCAGCACCAAATATCTTGAATTTTGGTGTTTGTCTGTATTTCTTGTTTTTGAATTCTTTTACTAAAAACTTGAATAAATTGGAAGTATTTATAACTCCATCAATTGTTTTTTGATTTCTAAGTCCTGTCCTCAATCCATTACACAGAATATTTGTAAAAACACTTCCTGATTTATCATCTTCTTCATAACTTTTTTGGATTGATGATGATGATGAAATTAGAATCCTACCCTTAGGTAATGTAATAGAATCAAAATTGGTACTGCCTTTAGTGATATTGCCGCTATAACAAGCGTCAATAATTATTATAGCTCGAGAAACATCATAACTATCTAGCTCATTTAGCAGACTATTGAATGGATACAAAGTCTTCTTCTCTCCAACTCCAAATTCAAAATAGAATTTGTTGTTCTTTTCAATTCCGTGACCTGAATAATATAGAATTAATTGGTCATTAATGTTCCAACCCTCTAGGAAACTACTAAGTTCTTTAAGGTATTCATGTTTGTCCTTACATGAACTAATAGGAACAGAAAGTCCCTTGTCACAGAGTCCTATGTTTTCATCTGTAAATACTTGGTATATGTTGATTACATCTTTCTCCCCAGCTTTCAAATCAGAGAAGCTATTCAGAGCAAATAATAGTCTTTTTGATTTGACGTCTCTCATTAGTGAGAATCTAAAGAATTATCTATACTTATAATTACATTGGATTTTTGCATTTCCTTTTCAAATTCTATTTTGGAAATGTTTTCTTGAGTAAATGAATTTCCATTAACATTATATGTGATTGAATATTTTGGATTTTTACTTTTCCAATAATCAAGAACAGTAATTAAAGTCGATATAGCAGTTAATGATATTGATATGATTTCCAGTGCAATTAAAGCATCAGCTTTTGCTCCCTCAATCTTCATCATTGTAGAGTTTGTTTCTAAGTCTGCTTCATTTTTTATTAATTGGTTTAGCTCTTGAAGTGATCTTGAGTCTTTCTCAGAAACTGTAGATGTAAAATTTATTTTCATTTGAATATTTTTATTGCTTATAACGGATGATGATAAGCGGAGGCCATCCCGAAGGGTGGCTTCCGTCTTATCTAGTGTTATCATCAGTTACTCTTCTATCCGTTCAAACACCCATAATTCATTATTTTCATCTCTAAAAGCAACAACTCCTTGTTCAGAATTCATATTTAATTCAGAATATGCGGAATGCTGTATATTTCCATCTTTACCAATTGTTAAATATGTGTTTTTAAATTCGTTTCCGTGTACTGAGTATAGATCTCTAAAATCATCTCCAAGAGACACTATAGGTTGATTGTTTAGAAATCGGATTGTACTCCACGTTGTTCCAGATGAATTGAATGGCATTAACATACCACCCAGACTTAGAACTAAATTTCCTGATGTGGCATAGTTGGTATTACCTGTTAATATTATTTGAAAATATGTGTTATCAGGATCAAACAAGGTAATTTCAAATTTTTCAGCTTTGTAAGGTTTTTGATTATGCATCCTATCACTTATTGACTCTTTTGCATTGGTTGAGAGTTTCCATTCGTCCCCCATTTCATTTTTGAATACGATGTTTGACTCATTGAAATATGCAGCTGGTAAATATTCTTTAAGTGCATTTACTGTCAAAACTTCATTAATTGTGGTCAACTCTGCTGCATCTTGATTACAGCTAATGAATGATGCAATGATTATTATACTTAATATGTATTTCATGTTTAAATTGATTTAAAAATTATCCAATAATATTACAATTCCATTCTGTAAAATCACAGAATCCAATAGATCCATCAGGTTCCTGATAAAAAATTCTTATTCCTATTCCATAGCATGTATTATTTCCACTATGAACTTTAGGCCAGGGAGAAGGTGGGTTCCAATTTGGTATTATCACATTATTTGATTCTATAGTCTCTGAATCAAAGACCTCCCACTGTGATTGGTCAAATCTTGGATCAAATGGTATTACATCCCAAGCTGCAACCAATCTATAACCAAAACTTATAATTTCTCTAATTGGTTCCGGTTCTGGGCCACACTCATTAAGACAATTATTTCTATCTTGACAATTCTCAATACAATTTACTAAATCTGTCAATCCTGAAAAATTATCCTTACATTCATCAAAACATTCTTGTCTATCAGATTCACAATCTAATCGACATTCACAAGTACGAACCGCATCTGCATTCCCCAAAAGACATATATCACAACCAGTGTAATTCACTGAAACAGTGTTAGTAATTGGGTCGTAATTCACTTCAAGCTGTGCATAACTTAAAGATGGTAAAAGTAAAAATAGAAAAATATAATTTTTGGTAATTCAATTTTTAAATGATGCTCTACTTTGATTTTTGGAGTTGTTCGAGCAATAATTCCTCCAATATCTTTGTAAATATCCATCGTTGAGTTACTATTTTACTTTCTCTTCGACTTAGCATTTTACAATAATTGATGATAACGGACGAGTATACGCGTCGTCTCTGTGAGGAACGAACAGATATGATCGTCGTATATAATGTTAGCTATAGGTCCTCATTTATTCTTTTATCAATTTTGTACTCACGTATTTGCCATCTTTACTCAATAAAGTCAAAACATATTTTCCTGCTGGTAGATGGGAAGCTTCAATTAAAATCTCACTTTGATTCTGTATTTCTTGATTTCTAATTTCCTCTCCTGTAATCTTATAAAGGTGATATTTATAGTATCGAGATGTATTTGGAATCGTCCAGAATGTTGTTGAAGGATTAGGATGCACTTTCAAATCTGAAGATTCTAACTCAATCGTTGAGCTAATAATACAATTGTAAATATCAGAAAAGAGTAAAGTATCTTGATTGGTCGTAATAAATCTACAAAGTCCCCCAGTGCCGTTTTCGCATAGTGGAGCTTGAGGAGTTATACACCAATTAATTGAACCAATTTCTTCGACAAAGGTACCGAACCAGTCAGTATATTGATAATCAGGGCTGTCTTGTGACACTGATATATGCTGGAATTTTGAACCATTAATTAGTTCAGTAGAATCGATAAGCACAAGTGTTGTAAGTATTGTATCATTTGCTGGAAATGAAACAATTAGTGAGTCTCCTTTATTTAAGTTGAAATCGTAGAGTACACTTATTGTTGAATCAAGTAACTGAAGAATTTGATTGTTTTCCCATCTTAATATTAACGTATTATTAGTTGAGCATTCACAGTTCCCAGATAAAACATAGTAAAGTTTATTGTCGACAAGAGTATCCGAAACTATTTCAATTGTCCTTTCCTCTTCGTTATTTATCCAAGGATTAAACCAATTCTGAGTATAAATCCATTTGGATCCTATTCCTATGTTTTGACTTTGAGCATTGATACTTAATGTGATTAATATAAAAGCTAATAGAATTCTATTCATGATTTTAATTTTAAAATTAACCCAATTCTTAATTATTACTCTTGTTCTTCACGACATCAGTCTGTTTTTCTGTCTGACTTATAGCTAACGGATTATGCATATGCAGAGTCACGACGTAGGAGTGATTCTGTCATAATGCTGTGTTATGTATGGTTACTCCTCTTCATTATTCCGACTTTTTCTTTTACTACAATATCTAAAAGAAATTTTTCTATTTGATGGTTTTGTATTTTATCTACTTCGTAAGTTATTTTCTTTTTATATCGATCATAATAAAATTCAAATGGTGTACTTATCGAATCTAAAGCGAATTGATCACTTTTAAATCTTCCTAAATCTACTAACATTTGATAAATTGTATTAACGATTGTATATCTTGATGTTGTCGTGACAATGTTTTCATTACTAATTTTTGCACTAATAATAGGGCAGTATTCTTTAGAGTATCTTGGCTTGAATCCATTCTTCCATTCACCGTGTTGCAATTTGTTTCGCAGGGAGAAATTTGGAACTAAATTACTTGAGATAATTGATTTAAGTTCTACATATTGGTCAACAAGTTCATCTCCAAGATTGTTTCTCTGATTGGAGATATTTACTGTTTGGCATATTTCATCACCTGTGGGGATTAAATCATAGGCAATTGAAAATATAATTTTTAAAGACAAAAGCCATTTTTGATCTAAAGGTTTCTCAATTATATAATTGCGTTGTATATCAGTAAATAAATCACTTTCATATAAAAGTCTTTTTAAGCTTTCTTCTGCCCACGAGACTTGAATTCCTAAAAGTATATTAAAATATGATTTTAGTAATTCATCGAGTTTTTTTCTATCGTTGGAAGAGCTTGATTGCAGATAGATATATTCATTAGTTGAATTCTTTTTTTTGACGGTAAACTTAATGGCACTTCTTATTTCTTCAAATCCAATTTTAATTAATTTGATGTTTTCATTGTGGTAATTGAAATACTTATTTACTTCCGTACTATTCATAATTTAATTTTATCTATCCTGGCCGAAGAAATATTGTTCGTATTCCTTCGGCCGGGAGTCGAACCCGGTGAACCTTTCGGTTCAGAGCAGCCTGTCCACGCTTTCGCTCTTGAGTATTATTGCTTTTAATTTTTCATTTTCAATTACTTGATTTAACCCAAATGCTTCGCAATTAAATTGAATAACGTTTAACTTATTTTCAAAATTTTCAATCGCTTCCAAATTGGATTTCTTTGTTCGGTTAGAGTTCATAATTATATACTCACTTGATTTGTACTTTTCATTTATTAGTTGCAAGTTTTTATCCACACTAAAATTTGATTCGGTGTTCAAAGCATACATGTACCAAATTTTCTTTAAAACTATATTATTTAATTTACAAAACCCTTGGAACAATTCATTCTGAGATTTGGTTTTTGGGTATGCTTGAATTAATAATTTTGTAGAATCAATATTTCTAATTTCGCTTGTTACAATTGAGTGAAATATTTCATCTGGAATATACTCTCCCTTTTTAATGTGTTCGTTTGCTATAACACCAAGATCAGAATTGTTTTCAATATGTCGTTTCACAATTTGAGCAAAACTAATGTATTGATATCCATATTGCTCGGTTAGCATTTCTATCAATAATTTTCCACTTCTTTCAAACTGGTCTCTATAGATTATATCAATGTTCATTTTTCTTTCTTAATCATACATAACGGATCTTGCATATCCAGAGTGCTGACGAAGGAAGCATTCTGTGATTATGCGGTGTTAGGCACAGTATTCTTTTATTTTACTTCCGATTGAATCGATAATTTGACTTTGAATTGGTCTCACTTTTTCTTTGTCTAAAGTTCCTCCTAAAATTATCATTCCTTTATTTTCGAATCGCTTTCCAATTCTATCATCAATCATTACATTTCGCATACTTTCTGCCATTCCAATTTCTTGTAGAAAATCGTTTGAATGCCCTGCAGTACAAATTACAAATCCATATTTTAAGATCTCCATTTTCTCAATTTGATTTGAATTATTGTGACCATAAGCATAACCAACTGAATAAACCCTATCAAACCAACCCTTCAATTTTGAAGGACAATCACTCCACCAAACTGGATAAACGAAAATTAGACAATCTGCTTTTTTTAATTTCTTATGTTCTTCTTTTGCATCATTTGGAATTGGTAAATCAATATTTGCTAATCCTTCTCTTTCGTATTCTTCCTCCGTCATATCAGTCTTGAAGTTCATCGAATATAGATCTGAAATTTCGTATTCTAATTCCTCTTTCTCTAAATTCGATTTCAGCTGTTCTAAAATTTCGAACGCATAAGACTTTTTACTTGGATGACAGTATATAATTTGAATTTTCATTTATCAGTTCTATTGCCTTTTTTTCTTTATTTTTATTGTGCCTAACTACTGTATATATACACCTTTAATTATGAGTTACGTATATATCGCTTATGTCTTCAACTCAAAGTACCTCTTTTTCCATTATTATATACTATCTGTTTTACTCAATTTAATTTTTTGGCGGTAGATCACGATTGTATTAAGAATACTTAGTATGCCTGTATTCTTCTGTCACAAGATTATGTATCTTATTAGGGTTTACCTTATAGGGTATGCTATTATTCTAAATATAAGAAAAATATAATAGTACGTGGTAATCTAAGTTATTCATAATAAGGGGTTTATGATGATAGCCGTACCTTAACCGTTAGTGACGTTTATACACGCTTATAGATATGCAGCACTGATAGTTAGTATAATTACGGATTTTATAAAAAGTGTACTTGACTATATTGTGTTGCTGATGTAACTCCACTTACTTAGAAGCGACTTGGGATACTATTGCAGGTACAAATTTTTGATAACTGATAACTATAGATAAGCTTCTATTGAAGTAATAGTTCATCCACTGATGATTGATGTTTTGTTATTTTCGATAGATAATGGTGTTGTCATCAGAATAGGCAATTGTTCACTTGATAAAAAATAGATTTGTGAGGCAATGACTTTCGGTATTGATTAAGTATCAATACGCTATTTAATACCAATTAATATTCAAATTGCCGCGTATATTTAGTTTTATTCTTCATTATATATTGCTTAAAATCCCTGCCTGTCCGGCAGGCAGGCTCGGCATTACCGTTGCCGCCCACGGCGTTAACTACTGCTATGCCTGCTTATTTAAGCTTCATCTAATCTCGGATAATTCCAAAATCTTCTGCGGCATTTACATTATTAATTTGTGTAAGATGTAGCAATTAGTTCACTATTGATTGACGTTTAGTCAGTCAACTCACACCTCCGGCGTGACCGTTCATTCATTCTCCACTAAAAGCAAAAGAAATAATGTTAGCGCCCATACGTAAGGCTTTCAGTCTTACTTCTTCTGGATCCTTGTGTACAGAACGATCTTCCCAGCCATCTCCTAAGTCAGATTCATAAGTGTAGAAGCATACTAATCGGCCTTCCCATATCAAGCCATATCCAAGTGCTGCCTTGTCATCATGCTTATGGATCTTAGGCACTCCGTTATCGAAGTTAAATTTCTGATGATATATCGGATGATCGAATGGCAATTCTATAAAGTCTAATTCTGGAAAAGTCTTCTTCATTGCTAATCTTGCGAACGCATCCATACCGTAATTGTCATCGATGTGCAAGAAGCCTCCGGCTATAAGATACTGTCTGAGGTTATCAGCATCAGCATCTGAGAAGACGACATTACCATGCCCCGTCATATGCACAAATGGATAATTAAAAAGATCAACACTACCAACTTCTACAGTCCCATAATCGAGATCTATATCAGTCCCCAGCTGACTATTACAGAATCTTGCAAGATTGGGTAATGCCGTTGGGTTAGAATACCAGTCGCCGCCGCCACTATACTTAAGTAGGCCTAACTTATAAGTAGGTGGCGTGACGAATGCGTTAAGTAAAAAGAAGGCACTGATTATAATTATGATATTCTTCATGTATTTTATTTTATACCCTTATACTATCTAAAGGGTTATGACCAATTGAAAACTTACCACACTTCTATAAGTCGTTATTAATTAAAGTCATAGACGTTTAATACTTATTAAAATATGACTGCTTGCCATTGACTATACCTATAACCTTCCCTGTAAGGGATTGATTCCAAAAAGGAGAATTTTTTGATAACGATTGATTAGTTTTTTCATCTAAGGTCCACTCTGCTGATGGGTCAAACAATGTAAGGTTAGCTACTTTGTCTACATCTATCTGCGGCATTTCTAAGCCTAATACCTTTCTTGTATTTACGGCTAAGCTCATGACGATCTTATTTAAGGTCACTTTTGGAGCATGAGTTATTATGCCGCTGAATGTGGTCTGAAGGCCTATCGCTCCTGTTTCTGCATAATTAAATTCTTTTTTCTTAAGTTCTTCTTCGAGCGGTCTGTGGTTGCTTGTGATGATATCTATCCTTCCAGAATTGATACCTCTTATAAGTGCTATTCTATCGTCTTCTGATCTAAGCGGTGGAGAGACCTTTACATTGACATCAAAACTTGCTACTGCCTCATCTGTTAGGCATAGGTTCAGATAACATACTGATGTCGTATGCTGCTTAGCTTTCATTTCCGAAATTTTCTCTACGCTATCTGCTGAGCTAATATTATGAGATAGCAACCTACCATCAGCATAATCACGTAATCTAAGATCTCTCTCCAGGGTCAGTAATTCTGAAAGTGCAGGACTTGCCTTCAGCCCCAGGCTTGTACTTACTTCTCCTTCATGTACAGTGTTACCGTTAGATAGAGTAGGGTCGTTAGGCGTATTTATGATGAGTGCATCTGTGCCCTTAGCGTATTGCAATGCTCTCAGCATAAGCCCGCTAGAATGTACGGACTGAGTGCCGTCGGAATATGCAACAGCACCACAGTGGTGCATATCTATCATTTCTGTGATCTCTTCTCCATGGCATTGCTTACTTATGGCGCCGATAGGGTAGTAGTCTACGATATGATCCTTAGTTGTATTAAGTATATATTGTACAGATGATTTGTTATCTATGATCGGATTAGTGTTAGGTAGGGGAGCTACTGCGGTATAGCCACCCGCAGCGGCAGTCTTGCTCATGGTTTCCATCGTCTCTCTGTGCTCATAGCCTGGCTCACCACATAATGCCCCTATATCCATCCAACCTATAGAGACATGTAGATTATCTGAGGAGATCGTTTTTCCCTTTTCTGTTTTGAGACGAGAACCGATTTTTGTTATAACACCGTTCTCTATAAGAATATCTTTATTGGAATTATGATAGGGACTATCAGGCGATAATATTTGAGCATTTTTTATAAGAATATTCATAAAGCTTATGGCGTCTTATGTGTGATTTCTTAAAGTTTCCAAAATCTTAGTAACAGTGTCTCTATAGCTAAAAAGAGTAATGCTAATATAAGGCACCATTTCCAGAATCGTATACCTTGATCTTTTTGTTTTATGATCTGGCTTAGGTCAGCGCTGGCTGTATTGCTGATGATGTTAGCAGAGGCACCATATTCTTCATTTAGCTCTTCTGATGATTTATAATCGAGATTAGATTCTATGCGATCATAATTAAATGCCAATCCTTTAATCTGTTGATCTTCGAGATTAAGATTATAGAATCCTGCTTTGCTTATCACATTATTAAAATTGATCAATGAAGTGTTACCCATATTCGTCTGTCCAGGGATAAATTCTTCTTCACCTTTTATCTTATATATGATCTCATTATTCGATGAAGTATTGTTGACTTCAGTATAATTATCTCTGCCGATTATATAGGATATCTTATCGCTCTGAGTCGCTGAGAAAGATAACTTATACAACATAGGAACGAATACTTCTGCATTAGTAACTAGATCATTGTACTTAACATCAAGTGGTGCTGCACATACATAGAATTTTCCTTTGCCACGATTATACTTGGTCAGGAAATTCTGTCCACTTCTGTACTTTAACAAATATTCTCCTCCACGTGCACTGAATGATGTGAAGTCGTAATGCCCCTTAGTAATAGGAAGCTTCAGATTACTACCGGTAGATGTATAGACATTATCGAATACAAATTCTGATGTATTAATCTTGCTGACTGCCTGCTCTGTGTTGTCCCATTGCGAGATAGAATTGGCATTCAACTGATTAAGGAATGCATTATAGGTTTCTACATTGGCAGTACGTGGCGGAAAGACGAGTATATTACCACCGTTCTCTACATAAGTCTTCAGTGATGCAGAAAGTCCAGAACTTACACTTGTCAGAGAAGTCATTATAATCAAATCGTAATCTTTGAACTTGTCATACTGAATGCTGCTCTCGCTGACATTATCTAAGTCAAACTGATTCAATCCTCGGAATAGGGCCGTCAGATATCTATCGTTAGTAGAATTATTGATAGATAGGACTTTTATACTTTCCTTGATATTAAAGTTTATATAATAACTGTCATCAAACTGGATAGGGTAGTCATCTATCTTAATCTCCATCTCTTGCCAACCAGCTTTAGTAAGCAATAAGTTGATCGTATCAGTGATGCTACTACGGGCTGGTATGTCCATCGTCCCTTCAGGTCTGTTCTGACCGTTATGGGTGATGCTTAGTCTTATATCTTTTTGATTTTCGGCACTATGGTTAGTGACTCTGACATATAACTTATTATTCTGATTGATAGATGGCACTACTGACTCAAACCAAGCACTGTCTATCGCGATGTTACTTTCTTTGACAGCTTGCATTGGGATGAAGTTAATCTCAAGCGTCGTATCTTTTTCTAATTCTATATCTGTTATCGACTTCTGGAAATCCGAAAGCATGTATGTAATGTGATTACCATCAGCTGGCGCCGATTGCTTCTGGACTAATAGCACATTGCTGAGTGTATTGACCTTAGGGCTTAATTCTATTTCTTCTATTGCGTTACGGACATTTTCTTTGCTTATCCATCTCTGTTGGCTGCCTTTAAGTTCGTGAGTAAGAATCTGAAATTGGTCAGCCGGGTCATAGGCCTCTACGATTTCTTCGGCTCTACGCTTAGTCTTATCTATAAGTGGTACATCTTCTGTCGCCGCCATCATACTGTAAGAGTTATCTATAAATATGCTGACGTAATTTTTACCTGCCTTGACACTATTATTTTTAGATATAAATGGCTGCGCAAATGCAAATACAAGCAATGCCATCGCGAGTAATCTCGATAGTAAAACTAAGAAATTTCTGACCTTGTTACGGGCACTTTTCTCTTCCTTGATCTCCTTCAGCAACTTGACATTACTGAAATAGACCTTCTTAAATCTCCTAAAATGAAATAGGTGGATTATGATGGGTATTGCGAGAGCTAATAAGCCCCAAAGAATCTGTGGATATACAAACGACATATGGGCAACAAAAATATGAAATCATAACTCATAAAGCTTGTATTAAATTTTAAGATTAGGTGCAATCTTGTTCTTTTAGCTATAAATGTGGCTTTAGTGGAAGGAATTGCTTGTTATTAGTCTTTATTGGGTGTAAACCACCTCTATTCTTTAGATAGTCGAGGACTGTGTCCTCGATTCAATGCACGCATTAAATATTTCGGATGGTCGCATTCTCCTCGGATGCTCGAATTCTCCTCCAGAGGCGGACAAGTCCCGAAGATCCAATGCACTTGTAAGCTTTTCAGAATAAACTTTACACTCAATAATATATATAATTCCAAGTATCAAAGAAAAATCCTCATAACCCAATAAAAAGGAAATCTTAATTCTGATAGAATAGACAATTGTTGAAGGCTTAAAGCAATGTGGATAGGGATGCGCATATTGTATCGGGGTCGGGAGACCGCGACGATTAGAGTAGCTATTCTTCAGATAGTCGAGGACTGTGTCCTAAAATTCTATATATGCAACAGGCCCTTAGGACTAACCCATCTCTTTCTTCCGCTATGCGAAATTCATCTCTTCCCTTAAAATGGAAGAGGGGCTTTCCATGCATGGATTAACATATTATTTCTTAGTATATCATTTTCTTTCTTTAATCAGGGATTGTGTCATCGTTTCCATGCACACATCATATAAAATGATCCCGTGTTCGAAGAACACAGATAATTTGCCTTTCCATTGTAAGGGAAAGGTCAGGATTGGGTTATAGATTGTTGGTGAAGGATTTTAGTCGTACACTAAACCTAAGTCTCGGTCTCCTGACCGCAGTCATTAGGGATAATCTAACGTCGGTTAAAAACCGACACGTAAGTTACGCATGCGACTGCAAGTCGCAACAAACAAAGTTAAGACTATATATAAATGATTGATGCTCGAAGTCTCCTCCAGAGGCGGACAAGTCCCGACTTCGATCCTATGCACTTGTAAGCTTTTCAGAATAAACTTTACACTCAATAATATATATGATTCTAAGTATCAAAGAAAAATCCTCATAACCCAATAAAAAGGAAATCTTAATTCTGATAGAATAGACAAGTGTTGAAGGCTTAAAGTATTGTGGATAGGGATGCGCATATTGTATCGGGGTCGGGAGACCGCGACGATTAATAGCTTTCAATTAATTCAACAGGTTGATTATTACTTTGGTAAACTCCCTTCTTTTCATAAATGCTAATTATCTGTTCGACAATGTATTTGGTCTCATTTGGGAAAGATACCTTAACGCTATTGCCTCTACATACTAATTTTCTTAGGCGTTTCACATTTGATTGATCGAGTGCTTTCAAAACTGGAACACCCATTTCTTTTAAGCTCTCTGCATTAAGATGTTGCTCGTATTGTGACTTCATTGGAATCACAAGCAATTTTTTTCCAAGATAAAGTGCTTCTGAAGGAGTTTCAAATCCTGCACCACAGAGCACTCCACTTCCTGAGGCCATAGATTCTATAAATTTTTTGGAATGTATTGGATGTATATTGACATTCTTAACCTGATAGTTTTTGTTTTCATTTTTAGAAAAGACATTCCATTTGACTTTAGGAACTTGAGTTAGAATCCTGATAATGTTTTCCGAACTATATGCTGGTAGATAGACTGTATAGTGTCCGTTATTTGTTGGAACCAATTGTCGGATATCTTTTCTCACTAAAGGGGTAAATATATTCTTATCATACTTTTTGAAATGAAATCCATAATTTTCTTTACAAGGTGCAAAATACTTAAGAACGAATGCCCCTAATCGATCGTGTTTCGGTGGACGTGGAATTTTATCAGAATGGAGGGCTGCTTGATGACTTAGAGAAACACATGGAATGCCTTTAAGCTTGCAAGCCCACGCAGAAATGGCTTCAAAATCATTAATAACTAAATCGTATTCTTTTACTGGACAATTTCTAATTTCACGGATAAGATCTCTAAAACAAAAACCTTTAAATGTTGCCCAATAGTCTATTCCACCTTTGTTGCCGAATTTGAAACTCAGACCTTTATACTGATACTTTATAGGATAATGTATGTCGACGTCTGATTGTGTACCACTAATCATTACATCACAATCAACGAGTGAATTCAATATAGGTATAACGTCTCTTGCTCTAGTAGGGTGACCGTTACCAGTACCTTGTACTGCATATAGAACTTTCATTAAACTGATGTTTTTAGCATACCTTCTGAAATATTTTCAAATAACTCTTTAGGCGTTTTTTCTATAAATGCATCTATACTTTTGAGACTTTCAATTTCTTCTTCTATATGATTTTCCATTGTGTGCTGCAGCTTATCATCGTCATAAGAATATAGAGACCACTTACCTTCATGGTATTCTATAGAAGACAATCTCTTTTGGGTCAATGCTTTTAAGATAATTATTTAACTCTTCTGCCTTACATCCGTAAGTACCTAAGTGAATGTCAGATAGAACCAGAAGATCTACAGATCGTTTTTTTCTTTTCTTTATTTTAACCACTATAGATGCTTATATGGTTCAACATCATGATACAAAGTAAGCTATGTATTTAGACTTTATTATTATGTGGATTTTAAGTAATTATGAATTATATGAGCATATTATTAAGGCATTGTAAACTTTAAGTTTTATTGTACAAGCAACAATTTATGGATACTAATACATTACAATAAATTATAAATTGTTAATTCAACCCACCTCTAAAATTAACATTGAGTATTGATATTGTGGGAAAATTAAAAGAGTGAAAAAGCCTATAATTTTCCTATTAATTGTTTGTTCCTTTTTACCGTTGTCGAGAGGCAATTTTTCTTATCCCTTTGGTTCTAAAGTTTCTCCAACATATTCTCAGAGTGATCAAAGCAGTCTTGCAATATTAAGTTTAAATACCTGGGGTCTCCCCATTAGATTTTCAAAACATAAACAAGCAGAAAGGATTTAAAAAAATACCTGAGGCATTAAATACCGCAAATACAGATATTATTTGTCTCCAAGAGTGTTTTTCTAAATCTTTACGAAAGGACATACTATATAATATTTCGGAATCTTACTCCTATTCAAGTGATTACACCTGCAACAGGCGTAGCGCAGGGATTTTAAATCTTGATTGCCATGGCGGATTAATGACGTTTTCAAAATATCCGATCCTTGCAGAATATTTTTATCTCTATCCTAATTTTGAGGGTACTACTTATATCGAAAAAATTGGGGCTAAAGGATTTTTGGTTTCGCTTCTTGATTTAGGTGATAAGCAGATTTATGTTATCAATACGCATTTATACGCAGGGCACGAAGATAGCGCTGTATTAATACGTGAACGACAAATGGAATTTATGTGGCTAACACTAATTAAATTAGAAATATCGGACAAAGATCTATTGCTTGTCGGTGATTTGAATATTAGCCATCCTAAGGTGATGAATGAAAATAACAAAGTTTCTAAGTGCAACATTTACCGCCGCCTCATTTCTGAATATGGCTTTATTGATGGTAATACAAATGCCGCGTATACTATTGATCCACTTTCCAACCATTATTGTAACACAAAAGAAGGCCAACAGATACTTGATTATATTTTGTATAAACCAGCTAAAGAGCAAGATGTTTCTTTTTCATCTTGGGTTATATTGAACGGGGATAAATCAGTTTCTGACCATTCTGGGCTTCATTCTCAGTTATTCTTAGAGCCAAGTATTCCAACTGCATTTGATTACATCACAACATCAGCTGGAGAAGCTTTGATAGAGTAAATTATATTATATTCTTACCGACATTCGAGATCTCCTTTATCAAATATAATATTGAACACTTTGCTAAATTTTTTAATATCGATAGTTGTTCTGATTTCTACTCTGCTGTATAACTACTCTATGATACAAGACAGTCTTAGTGTGAATCCAAAATATTTATAATTTCTTGGAGATCTACAAATTTGAAATTTTGTCTTAGTAAGGTCGAATCTTGATAATTGAAGCCATCTTGTGCAATAAAAATCCCATTCTTAAATTGCTCACTAAGCGGCATGGATAATATTTCAATACCATCAGTTTCCTCTACACCATCAATCTGACCTTCAGGCATTGCTTTATATGATGTTATATACTCCTTAGTTCTAGTGTCAAATATGCAATAGCTAAAATTACCTTGACTTGAAGCGACCAAGTAGTGAGGTGGCAACAACGCTAATCCTTCTATATCATACCTTATACTAGGATTTTTATCAGTAGAATTATAAAAGAAATCTATCCTATATGATTTTGTATCAAAAGCATCAGATACCCATATACCTTTTTGCTCTTCACCTATATAAAGTTTATTATTTTGATCATCTACGACCATGCCCTCAGGTTGTGTCTCTACGCTAAGCCGTCTATTTTTCATATTGCTGAGATCTCCTAGAGCATTAACCGAAAAATGTAGGATAGAGCCTTTCTTGTCATTGACATAGAGATGCAATAAATCATTTTCTGACTTTCCCATGCAGAAGCCATATGGTTTTACTTCTCCTAGACCAATCTTGCCAAGGATATTCGTATCTACCCTGCCATCGGGTAATATTCTAAATAAATCTATACTTCTATCTGTTCTATTGCTCCCTGCCAAAACATCTATCTTTTGATTACCAAAAATTACAGCTTGGCGTACATCTATATTATTTATTCGGCCACAGGGTATAAATTGCAATTCTTTCCCCTTTAAATTATAGGCATGTATGCCTTCAATTTTATTGGATCCATAAACTACAGAGAGGGATGGATGTTCCTCATTATACCAAATGGCAGGATCATCTGCAGCATCGTCGTCGGTAGAAATACAAGTTACCGGTACGGTTTCTACTGACGGATGCACAGTATTAGAGATGGTAGATTGAGCCAGCTCTGCGTCTTGAAATGCTCTAACATCATCTCTTGCTTCCTTGTTTCTAACATATTGTGGAGAGCAACCATATACTATTATAAAAAGGACAACTGGAAAATACTTCCAATTATCCTTATCTATGAAAAAACTTATCACTTCTACTATTTAAATTTGAATTTAAGACCTGCTTTGATCTGAGGTCCGTAATATTCTACTTGCATCGTTCTATTTACCTCACCTTGATAGAATCGTAAAGGTTGGTTAAGTAAATTATTAAGACTCATATATATTTTCCACTTGTCATTTAACTCATAGTCCGCATTGATATCCAGATAATTGACACTGTCATACCATCTATCATAGAAAGCTTCATCTCCATATTCTTCAATAAAGCTACTTGCCAGATTATAAGATACTCTAAAGTCCAGCTTTTTAGTGTCATAGGCTATGCTCAGATTGGTTACACTTTTAGGAGTTCCGACTAGTGGCAGAACTTCGTTTTCTCTATCTTCTAAGACGATGTCTGTGACTTCAGATTTGTTATAGGTGTAATTTCCATAAAAACTTAAATTCCCTAAAGCTCCAGGTAAGAAATCCAGTCTTCTAGAAAGACCAAACTCAAAACCAATTAAGGTCGCGTTACCTATATTTAATGGCTGTTCTAAATCATCGTAGACATTGCCTTTATACTCCACATCTTCTTTTGTAGCAGTTGCAATGACGTTAGTAAGGTCTTTATAGAATACACCACCAGATACGACACCGATATTATCAAAAAATAGTTCTGCCATTAAGTCTAAATTCATGGAAGTTGTCGCTTCAAGGGCTGGGTTACCGAGCGCTATCTCATTGTCTTCAGTATTAATCTCTTCGTATGGCACCAAGTCAAAATAGTTTGGTCGAGCTAAGGTGTTAGTCCATGCAGCCCTTACATTAAAATTGTTCTTCGGCCTATAGTTTAAATGAAGCCCTGGTAGAAAATTCGAGTAATCCTCACTCTGGTTTGGGGTAGAAGATAGCTCATCAGCTTCTGTGTCATAGCTCGTTCCAGAATAATTGACTGAGGTCTGCTCGAATCTTGCTCCTGCAATAAAATCAAATGTAGATCCAAGACTTTGAGTATACATACCATATGCTGCCGTGACGTCCTCGCTGGCATTAAAATTTCCAGCTGATTCTTCGTTGACATCCTCTCCTTCAAAGTCAGGACCTTCAAGTTCTAAGCCTCCTAAGAATTCTTCATTGACAAACAATCCCGCAGTGTAGTTGCCAGCAGAAAAATTATTCTCAGTTATATCCTTGGTGTTGGATAATGCTGTAGACACAAACCCGTCTTCATCTACGGGCTCGAATTCCCGAAATGAATTATTTCTAATTTTCGACTTTGACTTATACTTTCCACCGAACCTTAAATTACTGCTGTTTTTTCCGAACATAACAGGCAAGTTAAAATCTACACGTCCTATGTCATCGGATTCTTCAGTAAACTGAAATTCTTCAGTTACTTCTCTAAGGCTTGTAATCGAAGATAAATCGGCTTGGGCGCCATCGGTTATTTCTACCATTGGAGTCCTGGGGTTAGACAGGTTTAGGTTATTGATGACTACATCTTTATTTCTCATAGAAATATAGCGTTCGTTAGGTCTATCTTCGGAAGCATACATATTGACATAAGCCCAGTTGACTTCCATATTGCCGATAAGGTGGTCACCTCCTACTCTAAGGGAGTACATTCTTTGATCTTCTAGTCTACCATATTTATTTCCAGAAGGTCCTCCCTTTGTTTGCTTTCTTATTTCAGTTACCCAATTGCCATCATCGTCTTGTTCTATATCATTATATCTTAGTCTGTATCTATTCTCCCAATCTTCTCTTTTAGTGTACATTCCAGACACAAAAATATTATGACCTTTGGCGATGTCATAATCTAATATGGCAGAATATGATTGTCTCAATCTTTGTAATTGGTACTGTCTGATCTGCTGCTCATTGGTATATACAGTGCCATCATCCAATCTGTCCCATTCAGCTTCGACATTATCAGAACGGATATATTTATCAAGTATAGAAATGTTTCCTATAAACCCGAGTCTGTCATTTGCAAATCTATTAGAGTATGAAAGTTGTCCTTTGTACAGCGGCTTAGCCGTTAGAATACTATAGCCAGATCCTAATTTCCCCTTGATCATATGACCGCTCTTGGCTTTCTGTGTGACCAGATTGACCGATCCTCCGATGGCATCACCATCTAAATCTGGAGTAACTGCTTTATTGAGTTCTATTGTTTGGATCATGTCCGCAGGTACAAGATCTAGTTGCACAAATCTTTGCTCTGCTTCTGCAGATGGTATTCTTTCCCCATTAATTGTAATCGAACTGAGCTCAGGAGCTACCCCTCTAATGTTGGCAAAGCGGGCTTCTCCCTGATCGTATTGTACATTGATACCAGACAATCTTTTGAGGGCATCTCCGATGTTGGCATCTGGAAATCGCTCTATCTGTTCTGCATCTACAATCTCGGATATATTGCCTCTGTTTTTTCTTTCACTGAGTGCTTTGGCTTGACCTAATAACCTTCCATTAATAATAATTTCAGTTAATTGTAGGCCATCGTTCATGACAACATCCAAGTACTGAACTTTATCGGCCTCAAGAGTGACGTCTATTACTTGATCTTCATATCCAATATAGCTAACGACTAGTTTGTATGCACCTGCTTGCGCATTTAATAATGCATAGTCGCCATCTAATCCAGAATAAGTTCCGTAGCTGGAGTCTTCGAAATAAACATGGACTCCTGGTAAAGTAGTACCATCGGCATCTGTAATGTTTCCTCTAAGTGTTATTTGTGAAAATGATGTGCTCGCAAGTAACACAATAGTTAGTAAAGATAGGAATCTCATAATTGGTGTTTGATTTGACACAAACGTAAAGGACAAGTGTTATCGCAGAATTTGCAATCTATTAATTCTATTTAAACAAAAACTATATAATGTAATACTTATGTAAATCCTGTGTAAATCCTGTGTTAATCCTTGCTCAAATTATTAGTCGGGAGACCGCGACGATTAGCGCAACAAAGAAAAACTCTTCAGATAGTCGAGGACTGTGTCCTCGATTCAATGCACGCATTAAATATTTCGGATGGTCGCATTCTCCTCGGATGCTCGAATTCTCCTCCAGAGGCGGACAAGTCCCGACTTCGATCCTATGCAGTTGTAATCTATTTAGGATGAATTTTAAAACTCAATAATATATATAATTCTAAGTACCCCATATTCAAGGACTGTATCCTAATATTCTATATATGCAACAGGTCCTTAGGACTAACCCATCTCTTTCTTCCGCTATGCGAAATTCATCTCTTCCCTTAAAATGGAAGAGGGGCTTTCCATGCATGGTATAACATATTATTTCTTAGTATATCTTTTTCTTTTTTTAATCAGGGATTGTGTCATCGTTTCCATGCATACATTGTACCCATGATCCTGTATTGAAGAATACATTTAATTTTCCTTTCCATAGTAAGGGAAAGGACAGGATTGAATTATCAAAAATTATTTCAGAAATAAATACCCTTAAAGGGTGACACTTTTACTTTTCTATACACTAAGGTATAGAAACATCAGGATAGCCATCATTATAGAACAATCGATTAGCTCATCTTAATGCTTCAGGTTGTAGAGGTCTCTGCAACCGACTCTTAAATTATTTTTCAAACAGTGCTTACTGCAAGTATACTGTAGTCTGCATTCTGTAATCATTTGATTTTGATGACTGTATTGTTACAGGCGTCATTATAGACTCATGTTTTGTGGCCACATAATATGATTCGATTTTTTACGATAGAACAATTTTTCCTAACCCTAAAAATTTTGAATCATGGATATCATAGATTGGATATTAAGCTTCATCGTTGGAGATGAAGAAGAAGGTTTATAATTATACCTTAAAAATATATACAGAATGAGATGATGTCTCATTCTGTATTTCTTGTATTATTGACTGAAATTAAATGCAGTTAATTTTTGATTATACCAATATATATATTGGTTTAATTTATTAATCCTTAAAATTTTGAATCATGGATATCATAGATTGGATATTAGATTTCATCATCGGAGACGAGGATGAAGGCTTATAAGTAATAAGCTTAAATAAAGTGAGGGCACTTAGTTGTGCTTTCACTTTATTCCTTTTTTTATAAACCAAGTCCTATAAAAAAGAGGTGTATAGTCTGCTAAGGAGATTGAGATTAATGTGTTGTATTTCTTCTTGATTATCAACTCTATAACTTTAAGCAAGTTGCTATGACTTAAGAAAAATTTATTGTTTAGTGCCTTTTGGTTTCTACGTAATAGTCTTTTGAAATTATGGATATGATCCTGAAGTAATGCTTCTTCATTTATTTCATAAAGTGCTATTGTTCTAAGACTGTAACCTAATATTTTTGCTCTTACCCTGTCATATTTTACATTTTTTAGCCTGTCTATTACATTACTGTAATTATCAAAATAAAAGTATGCAATCGCTTTGGCATGGTTGAGAGTTGATAATTTATCTTTAGTATCGACACTGTCTATCCAAGTTTCTATAAAAGAATTGACTTCATTGTATGAGCTAAATTGACATAGACGGGTTACAAGGTTGTCGAATCGAATTGGAGGAATCTTTCCATTAATCAAGTAGATGCCCGATTCTATTCCATATTCTATTAGTTCTTGTAATACAGTGAAATCCTCAAACGTTCCAGCATTCCATTTTTTGACCGCTTTACGATATAGGTAGATGTATACGATTAGATGAAATTCTGTAAGACTTTCAATTTTCGTGGTCTTAATAACGTCAAAGAGTTGAGTAATACAGTCGATTCGTTCGTCTATAAATAGGTTCTGAGCTAACTTTAATATTTGGAATACTTCAGAGTCTTCGAGTTGAGACAGTAGCTGTAGAGTCTCTTTTATCAAGTCTTTAAAATCGAAATTACTCAACTCACTTCTATTGTATAATTCCAAGATATATGTCATCGCATATTCTTTGTAGCTAAGTTTTTGGTATTTGACTAAGTCATTAAGCATCTCGTATCCTATCTTATACTTTATAGGATTGTTACTGTAATACTGTATGTGTTTGAGCTCTTGCAGGTGTTTGTTTGTTTTGAGATCAAGTCCTTTTCCATGTAAGAGTTTATGCTCTAATTTTTCTGCATGGATGTCTGCATGTTTGTATAGTCCACGATCATTGTATGCTTTTATTAGGTAGAGTTTTTTCTGATCTGCATTCTCATTGATATGTTTATATACTATCCAGTCCTCTACCCATTCGAGAACTCTTGACATCATATTGAGAAAGTTTTTGTGCTTTATATCTTGAAAGTGATTCTCTCTGAAGATCTCAGATTCGAAATTATTGAGATTTTTCACTTGGCTGATGGTGATCAGTAATCTATAGTACTCAGTGTGTTCTGAGGTATATAGTAATAGAAAACGCTTGAGAGATTTCCATTCTTTTTGATCAACGGTCATAAGGACCTCAATTAGTTTGGGTTTAGTGTTTTTCAAATTTACATATAATTCAGTCGGAATAAAATGATTAAAAATAGTAATAAAATACTGTATATCAATTAGTTGGATATATTTTTTAGTGTAAATAAGTCGGAATTTTAATATATTTTGTCTTTTTATAAATTCTACGATGATTTAAGTTTGATGTATGAACGGTCAGAATAATTGCTGATCGGTTAATATGCTAATCAAACAAAACCCAATATGAAAACTTCAGTCAGTTTAAGTAAAATTATCGTCCCATGTGGTCGTACGATAGAGTTTCTTCCTATATCTGATATCATCAAATTAGAAGGCCTACAGAATTATACTCGCATATACCTCACTGGCGAGAGAGTATTAGTAAGTACTAATAATTTGGGATATTATATAACGCAATTAGAGCATCAAGGATTCTATCTATGCCATAAGTCTTACGTCGTGCATATAGATAAGATTAAACGATACCATAAGAATGGATATATAGAGATGGTCGATGATTCTAAGATACCTGTAGCACGTCGCAGAAGAGCAGAGTTTATAAGCGAAGTACTCTCAAGTACAGAGTTACCATCAGCATAGAATAATATAATATCACTCACAAAGAAGAATGCATTAGCTTTTCATTATAGCATTATTAGTAACCCCATTAAATTTTTATTGCCTTCATGCACCTTCTTAATTGTAAGAAGGTGTTTTTTGTTTTAGTGTTATTGTTATACTGGATATAGATTAAATACATGTATTAGATTTTCTTTGGTTCTATTTTCTATATTGTTAGTTAATATTTCTCTGGACGAAGAGTTTCCATTTTTTATGGATGGAACTTAAATCTAAACAAGCCTTCCTTCTGCCTGGTAGGTAATCCAATGCTTAACTCATTGCTTACCTTAAAGACAATTATTGGTAGCTAACAATGGCAGACTCCTCCCTATGGTTGTGGGACAATGTTTTCGTTATCTGTCTTCTGGCAATCAGCATAAAGCTAAAAATTACTGATATGGATAGAGTATGAATACAGCCAAATTTTTTCTTCTCTTAAGTTAGAATACTGTATATGGTAATTTCGTATTGTTATTAGATTATGATTAATCTACTTTGTACATTACTGAATGTATACTACTTTACTTATATAGATAAGTTATCACACTACCGTAGAAGACTTGTAGAGATAAACGATAAAATTGTAGTGTTAAGCGACTTGATTTCAGATTGTGATACACTCATCTTTACAAAAGAATATTAAATCACACACCACCAAAAATTTAAAGTCATGAAAAATTACATCACTACAATCGTACTTACGCTTACTGCGATAACGTTATCTGCGGCTCCTATCAATCCGATAAAGACTACGACACTTATTAGTAATGCTACAGTTGAGCTTACTATAGATGATGCACTTTCTGATTTATTTAACAAGGCTGAGTATAATACGATACAAGATTGTTTAGAATTTTCTGTGGACACTAATATATCCTTCATACAGATATTCAATGCTAATGGTAAACTTGAATTTCAATTACCGGTTCTATCTAATAAGGTTAAGATAAGTAAGAATATATTTCCCACAATTGGTAATTATAAATTAGGATTTATGATAGATGGTGAGAAGAACGTACAGTTCTCAGAAGTCACAATCAAATGAAAATAAATAAGGGTGTTAAAGTCATTTTCTTTATCTGCTTTGAGGGATAAAGAATCTTATTAAAATTCTCAATAACAACAATTTACAAAACAGATCGTAATTAATTTTGCGATCTGTTTTTTTTGATTCAACCTTTTTTTTAGGGAGGTGATTTTTAGATTTAAATAGATGTCACCCTGTTATCGACATGAAATATTACGAAGTGAGAAATAGGTGAAGTGACAGAACGGGCTACATGAATAAAATGCGAAAACCGCTCTCTATACTACATTATACAATCGTAGTTGTTCTGGTAGAATACTTTGAGATTCTGGTCCGACCTCACATAGGGTTCTTTTACTCTAACCTATCTCGGAATCTAAGTTAACTCCTAATTATACTCTTAAGAAAACTCTGAGTGATCTTATAAGTCGGTAATACCCCATCTACTCCTAATCCTCCTGAGGCCAATGTTGATCCAGTATGTAATGGATTATCAGAAGCGTAATATGCATAACGTATATCTATGTCAGCACTTACGCTATTTCTTATTTGAGAAGCTGCCTGTATTGCTTTCTGATAATGTGCACCTTCCATCTCAAGACCTATCGCTTTCCATGACGACTTATGGAAATATCTGAGTATATCTCTATTCTGAAGTGACGTACCTAATACTGTAACCATAGCACCCTCATATACATCTAAGTCGCCATCCTTAAAGTCTACTTTATTAAGTGCATTATCGATAGGGTAGTTGTCAGCACTTCCTTCAAATATGAATGAAGTCGGTAGCATAATATCACCTTTCTTACCCTCCAGAATACCAGCTTTACCCATTATATTTATAGATTTCAAATTGAGTGGAATTTTCTTACCCTTGGCTTCGTACGGCTTTAGTAATTCATCCATCAGCTCATATGCTTGCTCGCCGAATGCGTAGTCCATGACAACGATAACGTAATCATTTTCAGTTTTAGACTTCTTTTTAGAATTGTTAGTTTTTAGTAATTTTGAAACATACCGACTGTCAAAAATCTGTACACCTATATTGACTCCGGTTGTATCTTCTATTTCTATCATGCCATTACTGACGGCATATTTTCTTACTTTCTCTCTTAATTCCTCACCGCTATCTTTTGATAATAGTTTGGCGAGCTCATCGAGAGATCTTTTTTTCTTGCCTTCGTTAAGAGCACTTTCTGCATAGAAGCTATTCATGACACTATGCAGATTACTGCTTATGATATGTATAGGTCTATTAATTAAGTTATGTTTCTCTAATGCTTGCTGAACGTGATTAGCCCAATGAGTTCCGAATATATGGTGCCCTATTTTTTGCCGTAAGGTAGAAGAGAAACTGATTTCTCTACTTGTATCATTCTCATGTTCTTCTAAGCTTAACTTTCCTAAAGAATAGACTATCGTAAATAGCGAATTGACTTTCTTGCTGTTCTCAAATTTTTTAGCTGCTGCTGCCGTCTCACCATATGTCCGACCTAATAAATAACTTAAGTAAGAGTATCCTAATTCTTTATTGAAGTTTTTATTTTTCTTTATTCGCTCATTTATTTTTTCGAGCATGATCCATTCTCGGCGATGCCTGCCCTTATGGTCTATCGCATTATTACGGATCTTTTCAGCTTCTATATACATGAATGTAAGGTGAGTCATGATGTCATAGATGTCACTCTTACCTCTGACCATCTCTATATACATCTGCTCCTGATCTATGCGGTAGCAGTTACGTCTACGCTTGGCAGGTACCATGCTCTCATACTCTGTTTCTTCTAATCCCTCTCGGCTTATCAGCTTGATATATCTACACTCTTCTATACCTTGCGGTAGTCTTTGGAATATGTATAGAAGGCCACTTATCTCTACTTTCTCGTCGTCATATATGCTGCCATATATCTCGGGAGATAAGTCGAGTAATGAGTTGATCATCGCCTCTCCTGATACGCCAAGCGGCTTGTAAGCGCCTCGTATCATGAGATGTCTCATAACAATATATAGTCGCTCTATTGCTGCACGGGATATCTGAGCTCTGCTTAGATCACTTGTTATATTATGCATATTTCAATCTCTTGTAATTGATTAATAGATGCAATTATTAGACCAGAATAAAGTGGGAGGATGTCTGATTTTCTATATATTTAGAAAAATAAATATGATTGATTTATGAAATATAAAAAGTTAAAGATTTTCTTCATTATTCTTATATTCTTAGTATCGGTTATTTCAATATTTTTATATCTGAATAGAGATAAGTTTACTTATGTAGGTTCCGTAGATTTTATTGAGGTCGACTGTAGCAAGAAAGCTTAAATTCTTAGTGAGGTCTATGAAAGTGACCAAAGAATAAGACGTGAAAATCAACTGATAAAATATGCTAAAGAAGATCACAGAAATCAAGAATTGATTATTAGTATTTTAGAGAAGTGTGGGATGCCTACATTAAGTGAAGTAGGTCAAGAACAGATGGGTGCTATTTGGCTAGGATTACAGCATACAAACAAGAAGTATAGAAAAAAATTCTTTCCTCTGATCGAAGAAGCTGTTAATAATGGCGATTTGAATAAAGAACAATATGCACTAATGAAGGATAGAATACTTATGGATGAAGGTAGACCACAGATATATGGGTCTCAATTAAAAAATGGCAAATTATACAAATTGGAGTCACCTGAAATCGTCAATGAAAGAAGAGAAATAATGGGATTAGAGTCTATAGAGAAATATCTGAAAAAGCATAATATAGAATATAAAGCAAATTAAAATTTATCCTCTATAAATTAACAAGCTAATGTTATAATTGGTGATAAGACTTAAGCCTCAGTACCTTCCAGGAATGGCACAAAGTGAAATACACCAAATGCTTCTTCTTCATATTTATCTACAGCTATTTTAGTAATACGCTTCATGGTCTTATCATCATCATCGCCAATAGGAATTACAAGATATCCACCTATCTTAAGTTGCTGTAGTAATGTGTCAGGAACCGTAGAAGCGCCTGCAGTAACAAGGATCTTATCGTAAGACGCAAATCTATCTGCTCCAAGATAACCATCGCCATGCAATGTTCTGATAGAGCGATAACCTATACGAGCAAGTAACACGGACGTATTTCTGTATAAAGCTTTATGACGTTCTATGCTGTATATCTTTTTGCATAAATGAGATAAGACGGCTGCTTGGTATCCTGATCCTGTACCTATCTCGAGGACTTTATCTGTAGGCTGAGGGTCGAGCAGTTGTGTTTGTAGTGCAACAGTATAAGGGTGTGATATAGTCTGACCACATCCTATGGGAAAAGCTTTATCTCGATATGCCCATTCTTCAAAGGCTTTATCTAAGAATAGATGTCTTGGTACTAATCCTATAGCATCGATTACCTTGGGGTTATTAATACCCTTTTGCCTGAGCGTATCGACTAATTTACTCCTCATCCCCTTATGTCTGTAGCTGTCCATTCTGTAAAAATAATTAATATATTATATAAAATCTTAATATGTATATCATTAATAGTAGGAATTTTATGATAAATTTGTAATTATACTACATTAGTAAAATATTAAAAAGAATAATCATGGGTGCAACATCAATAAAATTTGGGACTGATGGCTGGAGGGCTATAATAGCTGATACATATACAGTTGCTAATGTTAAGAGAGTAGCGGCGGCTACTGCATTGTGGATGCGTGAGAAAGGAATGAGTGCTGCAGTGGTCGGATATGATTGCAGATTTGGTGGAGCTATGTTTAGCAAAGCTACTGTGCAGGTGTTGTGTCACCATGAAATAAAAGTACTATTCGATAAAAATTTCGTCTCTACACCGATGGTATCATTAGGTGTCGTAAAGCATAAGGCTGATATGGGAGTCGTTATAACGGCAAGTCATAATCCGCCATCATATAACGGATTCAAATTGAAATCTGCATATGGTGGACCGACGATTCCATCGGATATAGAAGCTGTAGAGAATAAGATTCCTGACGCCTTTGAAGACGACTTAGATTCTTTAGAGAATTATGCAGCTGCCGGGTTGTTAGAGTACGTCGGCCTAGAAGATATGTATATCAAGCATGTCGAAGATAGCTTTGATATGGATCTTATAAAAAAATCAGGTGTCGTATTAGCTTATGATGCCATGTATGGTGCTGGTCAGAATGTGGTAAGAAGATTATTTCCTGATGCACATCTTCTACACTGTGATTATAACCCATCATTTATGGGTCAAGCACCGGAACCTATACATAGGAATCTGACAGAGTTGTCAGAGCTAATAAAGTCTGATCCGAAAATCAATCTTGGCTTAGCTAATGATGGAGATGCAGATCGTATCGGATTGTATAATGGAAAAGGAGAGTTTGTAGATTCTCACCATATTCTACTTCTGCTTTTGACTTATATGCATGAGTACAAGAAACTTGACGGTAAGGTTATCATCACATTCTCTGTCACTAATAAGATGAAGCAACTCGCTAAGCTCTATAATCTTGATATCGAAGTCACTAAGATAGGGTTCAAATATATCGCTGAGATCATGTGTAATGAAGACGTATTAGTAGGAGGCGAAGAGTCAGGAGGATTAGCCGTCAAAGGACACATCAAAGAAAGAGATGGTGTATGGATAGGATTAGTCATCATGGAATTTATGGCTAAGACTGGAAAGTCACTTGAAGAATTGATCAACGATATCTATGCTAAAGTCGGTTCATTTAAGTTTGATAGAGATGATCTCCATATCGAAGATTCTAAAAAGTGGGCGATCATAGACAGATGCAAGAGTGGTGCTATCACAGCTATAGGTGGTAAGCCTGTTACTTCTTATGAAAATATAGATGGTCATAAGTTCTTCTTATCAGATACGGAGTGGTTGATGGTCAGGCCATCGGGTACAGAACCAGTACTTAGGGTCTATGCACAAGCTGCAGATGATGCCGCTGTAAGAGCATTGTTGGATGCTGGGCATGTGGCGCTGCAGGAGGGGGTGTAGGGAATCCGATTATATTATAAAAGTATGGGTTTAATAATCTTTTATATGACTCTATTGGAGTTGTGCTAATACAGGAAGGTATAACTGTTAAGATTATGCATAAGGTCGTGGCTTCACTTTTTAGGGATAAGCTTTGAGGTTGATTAAATTTATGTTTTAAGTTAGTAAAATTGTGAGCAGCAATAATCATAGAAGAATGCATTAACTTTATGTCATGGCAATAAGTAATTTATTAGATACGAGTACAGTGAGCTTGAGTGATGTTATAGGTAATGGAAAGACATACGAGGTCCCTCCTTACCAAAGAGACTATTCTTGGAAAAAGGATCAGTGGGAAGACTTATGGAATGATATAATCACGATAAAGGATACTAACAATGTACATTACATGGGGTCAATTGTGTTACAAAATATGGGTGATAAACACTTTCATGTAATAGATGGCCAACAAAGATTTTCTACTCTTACACTACTTGTATTAGCAACTATACAAAAACTAAAAGATATTATTGAAAGTGGTGTCGATGTAGCAGAGAATAATGAGAGAATATCATTAATACAAAAGAAATTTTTAGGAGACAAGGATCCTGGTTCACTAACTTATTCTTCTAAGTTAAAATTGAATGAAAATAATAATAGCTTTTTTCAAACCAATCTATTGGTATTTAGAAATCCTAATAACCCGCGTACATTAATCGATTCAGATAAGCTTATCTGGCAAGCATATAATTTTTTCTTAGAAAGAATACGAGAGCTTTTTGCTAAAGAAACTGATGGTACAACAGTAACAAACTTTCTTAATAAATTAGTAGCTGAAAAATTGATGTTTATTCAGATAGTAGTTGAAGATGAGTTAAGTGCTTATACTGTGTTTGAGACTTTGAATTCAAGAGGCGTAGGATTAACTGTTACAGACTTACTTAAAAATTATTTATTTTCAATTTCTTCTAAAGTAGATCTTGTCCATATTAAGCAAAAATGGCAATCGATTGTAGAAACAATCGGGCTGGATTCTTTTCCAGTCTTTCTAAGACATTATTGGATTTCTGAGAATAAATTGATAAGACAAGATTATCTATTTAGGGCTATTAGAGATTCAATTACTAGCTCTCAACAAGTTATTGAACTGTTAGATAAGCTAGATGAGAATGCCAAATTGTATAATGCATTATCTAACTATTCAGACCCGTTTTGGGAGGGTAATAGAGAAATAAGAAAACGAGTAAGAGAAATAAAGTTGTTTAAAGAAAAGCAAGCATATCCAATCCTAATTGCAGCCTACAATAATTTTGATCAGCCAAATTTTATAGTCGTTTTGAAGTTTGTTAGTATTCTTACTTTTCGATACACAGTGATTTCAAAATTGCATACAAATCTGAAAGAAGATATTTATAACAAAGCGGCACTTGCTATTAATTCTAACTCACATCTAACGATGATTGAGCTTGCCCTAATTTTAAGACCCTTGTATCCATTAGATAAAGAGTTTAAAAATAGTTTTGGATCTAAAGTCATATCAACTAAACGTGGAAATAAAATAGTGAGGTATATTCTTTTCAGTATTGAGAATCAAATTAGCGGTAGTAGTTATGATTTTGAAGAAGACTCAGGTACAATTGAGCACATTTTGCCAGAGAATGGAAATGAGTATTATTTAGAAAATTTTCCTCAAGCTATACATAATTCAATTGTGTATAGAATAGGAAATTATACTTTACTTGAAGCTAATAAAAATAGAGAATGCTCAACATTACCTTTTGCTGATAAGAAAGTCATTTATTCGAAAAGTCGATATCAAATATCAAATTCTATTGAAAATCCAGATTGGACACCTAACTCAATTGACAATAGACAAGATTGGATGGCTAGCATTGCTTCTTCAATTTGGAGAATTTCACAATTGGATTAGAAAGAAATTAAGGCTTTAGTAAGGACATGCTTTTCAAACTCCAAAACCCTCCACCTCAACAACCTCCCCTGCCTGAAGATCCTTAAGGAGCACACTCCCAATACGTACCCTCATTAATCTAAGCGTAGGAAATCCTACCGCGGCAGTCATTTTTCTCACTTGTCGAAATTTACCTTCTTTGATAGTTATGGACAGCCAGCATGTGGGACCGTGTCTGTCTTCTCTTATTTTTTTAGTTCGGGGAAGGAAGTCGGGGTCTTCTGATAATCGATGTGCTCTGCATGGTGCCGTCATAAATATATCTCCTCTGATACTTATTTCTATACCACTTGTCAAAGTCGCTATAGAGGCATCGTCTATGAGGCCATCTAATTGGACATAGTATTCTTTTTCTACTTTTCGGCCTGTTGTTATGCTGTAACTGACTTTGCCGTCAGTGGTGAGGAGGAGAAGACCTTCAGAATCTTTATCCAATCGACCTATTGACATAATCCCATCTGGGAAATCATAAAGCTCACCGAGCATCTTTGAGTTCTTGCGTGTTCGTTCATTAGTGATAAACTGGGATAGATAGCCATACGGCTTATGTGTAATAAAATGACGATGACTATCCATATAATAAACTGTGTTTTTATTAGAACGGTAGACAAATATATGATAAAGCTTGCATGGACTTATTCAGACTTGATATTAATAACATCGGGAAAAAAAGTTACTTGATTAAAAGCGAGTTTATTATCAAGTCTTATTTTTATGTCAAATTATAGATATGAAATTAGCTTTTACATTTTTTTAATTATGTTTTCTTCATTATTGAGCATAGCTCAGATTGTAACAGATAGACCGGATCAGACTGAAAGTTCTGCTACTGTAGGTTTAGGAAACTTGCAGATAGAAAGTGGTATTTTGGTTCAGTATGAAGATAGGAATAGATTCAGAAATATTCTTGCCCCGACTAATCTATTCAGGTATGGGCTTACAGAAGGTATAGAATTAAGATTACTGAGCCAATTAGAGAGTGTAGGGTTCAATAATAATTCTTCTATAGTTGGTATAAGTGACTTGCAGATTGGAACTAAAATTCAAATTGTAAAGAATGATAATGTTAATACGGAGATTGCATTCTTATCTCATGTCATCGTTCCTACTGGTACATTTGGTCTTTCTATAGAAGAATATGGGACTATTAATAAATTATCAATCTCATGAACTGGGAGAAAGGGTGAGCTTAGGTTACAACATAGGTTATGACCACATTAATTCTGATAATATTTTGACTTATTCTGTCGCTTTAGGCTTTTCTGTCAATGAAAAATTTGGTATGTACATAGAGCCTTTTGGTTTTTGGGAAGAAGGAGATTTGGTCATAATTTTGATGCTGGCATGACATGGCTTGTCAATAAAGATTTTCAGTTAGACTTTTCATTCGGTACGGGAATTGCTACTAATTCTGGAAATAATATTAACATGAATTTACCTATCAGTGGGAGGTAGCTGGTTAATACACAGAAATCCTAATTCTAATTAATTACCGAAATAATACTAAGTTTTCTCCTTTATAATATTTAAGATCTGATTTTTGGTCCTCATACCCGCTGCTTGCCATATGACTTTTCCATAATGGAATAAGGTAAGAGTAGGCACACTCTTCACTTTGTACTTATGAACCAGTTGCTGATTCTTGTCTATATCGATTTTTATGATCTTGACTTTACCTTTGAGTTCTTTAGCGACTTCTTTGATAATCGGGAGTTGTGATTTACACGGTCCACACCATGTGGCATAGAAATCTACAAGTACTGGGGTAGGGCCGCTTATGAGTTGATGGAAGTTTCCTTTCATAGTTTGCTTTATTCCATAATCGATGGTTCTTAAAAATTGTTCAATAGAATATGTATACAAAATGTAAATACAGTAGTAAGTACACCCAATATCAACACCAATATGTTAAGTGTTAATAAGTAGTAGTCCTTTTTTTTAATAACCATAATGAGGCCAGAAAACACTTTAAATGCAGTAACTATTGGTTGCACATAGATTATATTTACCTTCTATTTAAAGATGAGAGAGTAAGGTTTTTATTCGCGAGAAAGACATGTTTGATTGCAAGAATGGTAGCAATTGTTCCTGTGTCTTCAGTGGTCATTAATTTCTAATAAAATTTACTCATGTTCCAATATCTAAAATATTTTTAGAGCTTTATAACTTTCTTTTGCTTCTTTCCTATTCGTATTATATACATGCCACTATCGACTGAGCTTGTATAGATTGTAATGTTATTCTTATCTATGCAGTAATTTAACCTTGAAGATATATCTCTACCGAAGTAATCAGTTATCGTAATATCTTTAAGCTGCTTGTCAGTATTTTTTATGGTCAGCATCTCCTGGAAAGGATTAGGATAAACTATAAAATCATCGGCAATAATTTCACTGTTAGAAGTAGAAACCTGCATCTCATATGCACCAGCGTCTATAGTACCGTTAGTTATTCTGTGAGTGTAATCGGTCGGATGTACATATACATTCTCTGGCGTCAGAGAATAGCCATCAACAGAACCCATCTCCATACCTTGGTCGACTGCAGGAGAATTAGTGGATAACCTATAGTCATATTGTCCTTCATCAATAAGCAATATATCATCTACAGAAATCTCGATGATGTTGTTAGACATTTGTGCATAAGCTACATTGATAACTTCTCCGATACCAGAGAATATGTTGTTGCTTACATTGACGGTTGTTGTGCTACCATTTATGTCTAAGAATTGTCCAGAAGCTTGCCTCTTATTTACACAGGTATTATTGATAAAGTAGAATTGATTATTAGTATTAATAAGCCCTTCGAGGCCGTATCCAACTAAGTTCTTATTAGTGGCATTGTTGCCTTGCATGAGGATGTTACCCATAATAATTGTGAATCCTCCTATCGAAAGATCAATTAGGCGACTCGAGTTTCCGCTTTCTTCATCCATGATTCTATTGTAGAGTATGATATTCTCTTGAGCTCTTGATTTTAGGTTGTGGCCTATGATTGCATGATGAGAATAGTTATATCTAAATGTCAATTTATTACAGTGTCCTATGTATAGGTTGTGTGATTGACCATCCCCGAAACCATTATTGTCAAATTCGCAATACTCGATAAGTATGTCTCCATCGAAAGTATTAGTCGTCAGGATGCCATTTTCATTATCATGGAAATAACAACTTCTTATTGTCATTCCTATGCCATCTAATCTAATGCCTGCACCATTTTTGTCAGCCACTGTTGCGCCTGAAAATTGTACGTTTTCTACAGTGATATTATCGCCAGCGAGTACCCATATACCTTTGCCCCATATATATTGACCTTCTGCTATGAGGTGTGGCATTCCACCTGTCCCTCTGATAGTCAAGTTATCAGGCATCCATACTGCGAGAGCTTCGTTACCTTTATATTTTTCTGCGTCTATTTCTACTATATCACCATCTTGTAGAATATCGGCCTTATATAGTGCATTAGGTGAGATGTATGTTCTATTGGATCCCACTTGGTAAGTGGCTCCGTATATGATATTTGCTGTCAGGCAGATGAGTAAAGTATAGACGTAATGTTTCATTATTGATTGTTATTCTTTTGTGGGGTTGCGGCTATGTCATCTCGACTATAGTCATTTCTGAAAAAAGATTGTGTGATCTGGGAGTGTTGAGAAATGCCTGTTGCTAAAAGTGCAACAATATTTCCATTTATTGTAAAAGTCAAGATACTACCTGATGAAATTGAAGTTTTTATTAAGAGTACGTCATCGCATTGACTAATTTTTTCTACTTTTTAGAATTGCTGATATCTATCTATTGTCATTTAAATTTCAATTTTATAGATGTGCCTACTTCGATCTTAGATTTGATTTTGATCTCACCAAAAGATTTTTTGACTATGCACTTGCATGTTGCTAAGCCTAAGCCCGTTCATTCATACTCATCTCTGCTGTGTAATCTTTTAAATTTTTAAAAATATCTGATCTGTATATTCTGCGTTAATCCCAATCCTGTTATCATTTAGAGGGTTTTATTTTTTTAGTGAAATTATAGATGAGCCTGTTTATATAATTCTCTGTCATTAAGCAGAAATTCTAATATGGGTCGACATTTATTCTTGCAAGATGGATAGTAGGCTTTATGTATTCTTTCATTAGTTTTTAATGGATTACCCCACCAAAATTCAGCTATGGCAATAGTTTTTAAATTATTATTAATAGCATGTTGGATGAGTTTAGGCGCAGCACATTCTCCAGCGGCCGCTGGTGGTTGTCCATGCGTTGATTCTTCAAATATTTCTATGACATTTCTATAGATTCCAGCGACATTAGTAAATCGAGAATTCTCGAAAATCCGCTGTTGTATACCGTATGAGAATTGCCTCCTGCATTCTTTCAGTTTAACTTTTTCTTTTGGATCTGTGCAGGCGTTTATTTCATTACATATAATGGATAGCTTTGACATTTCTGTATTGATAAAATAATCGTCTGTAGAGTCATCAAAGACAGAAGGGGCAAATTTTGGACATATGCTATGGCGAGATATTTTTCCAGAAACACTTCCTAAGTATCCATAAGAATTGTCTTCTTTCTGAATGACTAATACGCCAAACATTTTCCCATCTCTTGTTTTGAAGTCGTAATCCCACTCCTTAGATCTTTTAGATATAAATGTTTGAAATTCGACAGCAGCGATATGAGCTATCTCTGGTATATAATTACTAAATGGATTATTTAGATTTTCGGGTATTTCGACATTTGTAATATCAGTATTAAAATTAAAAATCAAATTGTCTTCCATAAAATTTATAGCTTTTAGAGTATATATTCTAAGGGCAATTATCAAAAGAATATTGTAACTAATGTACAGCATTAGGTATAAAAAAACATATAGATAAAGCTTAAGGTAAAGATAATTAATCTATAGTTAACTAAGTTATTCTTCTGATGTCTTGCCGGAGTTGATAAGGTTTTTGGATATATATAGCGCTGATCACTCCATCATCCATGTAGCCCGGATGAGTCATCAATGTCTCAGCACCAGTGATGTAGAGTCTACCGCTAAGATGTGATTGCTGATAGACTTTATGTCCGTTATTCTGATGTGCTAAGAGATGATCATCATAAGTGCTGTATGTCATTACATCATTGCGCCAGACCTTTTCTTCATAGTTGATATAATTGTGTGTGATCTTTCCATAATATTTACTGAGTTGCTTTAAGATCATCTGTAATCTTTCTTCTTTACTTAAAGAGTAGTCAATTATGGAGAAGCTGCCTCCTTCTATTCTGTAGCTTGTGTCATTGTAACGCGGTAGTTGTACGAGCTGAGGAGGTGCCTTAGATAAGGGTTCGTAGATGGCATGATCGCTGAAGACTTGATGGAATGTCTCTACACCTAACTCTTGCAACAGATTAATCAATGAGCTGTGTCGTCTGCTCAGCCATGTGGCTCCCATCTCTTGTGGAGCTTCGTTAGTATTGTCTATCGTAAGTATTCGTCCTCATATGCTATTTCTACCCTCAATAATTAATATACGCTTGCCAAAATTAGGTAAGTTATAAGCTAATGCCATTCCCGTTAGTCCAGCACCGATTATTATGATATCGTATGTGTCGCTATTATCTAATAGGACTTAGTTAGTATAAAATACTTATTGGATAATAATTGTCTGTGAGATGGTCCCATTTTTATTATTGGCTACGAAGAAATATTTGCCGGCAGGTAGATCTCCTAAGTTAACCTGATTCTCGTTAGAATTTAGAACTATAGTTTTTGATAATTCTCCGTTGTACGAGTAGAACGCAATAGACTTGTTAACGTAATTATCCGAGCATGTAATCGTGCAATTGGATGGAGTCGTTATTATGTTAGGAAACACTTTAAGGAATTGATTTTCATTTTCAGTTTCTTCTATTGTAGTACCGATAAAATCTAAGTTTCGGTATTCTATTATTCTATTAGGTCCTATGCCAGGATAGCTCTGCCCATTTGTGGCGAAGTAGATAGATCCGTTATTAGGATTAATGCATAGGTCTCTGATTCTGCCATAATCTGTGAAGTATATTTCTTCATTGATAAATTCATTTCCATCATCAGATAACTCAATTGTAGATACGCGTGGATCTGATCCTTCAAATCCTCCAAGAGCGGTCATGAGTAACTTACCCTGCCACTCAGGAATAGCTTCATGGTTATAGAATTCTATGTCGCTTATTGCTATACATGGTGTCCATTCTGTGATGGGTTCTACAACATTTTCTTCATTGCAGAAATTTATTTCAGCTGGCGTATTACATTCTCCTTCAACCTCTGGCCAACCATAATTTCTGTTGGGTATGATGATGTTTATTTCGTCCGATGTCTCATTACCGTGCTCTGAAGAGTAAAGTCTTCCAGATGGGCTAAATGCTAGTCCCTGAGAATTTCTATGACCATAAGAATAGATGTAGCTTCCTGGAGTAGGGTTGTCATCTGGAATACTGCCGTCAAGATTAATTCTTAGAAGTTTTCCGAATAGCTCATCTTTATTTTGAGCTACACGAGGTGAGCCACCTTCACCTATAGTCATAAATATTTTCTCATCTTCAGTGATCAATATTCTGGAGCCGTAATGGAAAAATACAAATCTATCTGTCATTGCATTTAATAGTAAAGTTTCATTTATAAGATCTTGTCCATTCCATTCGTAGCTTACAAGCTGAATATTAGTATCATTAAAACTACCACTACAATAGACAATATATAGAAGTGGTACTTCATCAAATCGCGGATGAAAAGCCATACCTAATAATCCAGATTCACTTTCGACATAGACCTTGTCTCTAATATCTAATATTACTTTTGTATTGCCAGTATTAGGCTTAATCCGTATCACACGGCCACCTCTCTCTGTCGCCCATATATGATTATCGCTGCCCCATAATATCTCCCAAGGTACATCGAGGTTAACAGCGACTTCTCTTTCTGTCAATGTAGTATTGCCCAAGTTAAGCGTACGCTGTGCATCCACTATCAAACTTGTCAGGAGTAAAAGTATAAGCTGAATTATCTTAGCTTTATTTATAATTGATTGCATTTTTATAACTCATTAATTCCTTAATAGGATAGTGCTGAAAGGTAAGAGAATATTTCGTTGTCCTATGTAAGAATAGTTAAAGATTAAGGCTTATTATATTATTGGAGACACTTTTTACCTTATCTGTTATAGCGCTATCGAAGATAAGATCTCTAATAGTGTTAAGTCCAAGATTTATTTATTAAGCATTTAAGATATGCGTGTTATATTATATACTTAGTTCTGCCCACGTACCAGAGTAGATCTGACTTTTCTATCGCTATAGATGCTTTGAGTGCTATTGGCTGCACGGCCGTATTATTAATAATATTTCTATTTCTCTTCTTCTACTGTTAATAGTGTGAATGATTTACAATTATGAATATAGGCGCCTTCGTTTACTATAGCGTACTAAAATGTGCACATCTTTATCTTTATAGAAGATATGAATTTCTCCGCAATTTTTTATTCCATTTATAGTGTAATTAGTCATTGATCTATGAATAGAACTTGGAGTGAAGGACAGATTCGAGTTTAAATAATGAATGACTGATAGACATTCTAAGGAGAGAACCGGAACGGCTGAGTGATACCAGTTAAGACCATACTCCTTGAAGACTCACAACCATGAAGAACGAATGTACCGGAAGGGTAGAGATCGATAGCTCTCTAATGAAGTGAATCGCAAGTGGGCGTGTATGCAACATTTATTCACGTCTTTATTCACAGAGGATTCGGAAGATAACTTGTGTTTAAGCATGAATGAATCGTTCTTATGAAATCAGAATTAGAGAGACTAAATTTCTCTCTTAAAAGAGCGAACCTCTATATCAATCGAGGTAGGGATGAGTAAGACTTGTATTATGATAGCCCAAATACAGCAATCAAAAAAGCTGACTTTTGCCTGCCGTCGCGTGGAGTGAGACAATGGCTCTGAGGGGAGGACAGCACACCCGGCCCCGCCATGGCGGAGTAAGGTGGTGTGAGACCTGTAAGGCTCTGGCGTAGTCATATCCCATCAGTTATCGCTGGTGGGGCAGAATATTCGATTATCATCAGTAGTTTTCATATGGTTCATTTGCACTTGACCCACGAATAAATATTAGTCCTTGAAAATAATCTAATGTAGATTTATCTGACTCGAATCTCAAACCATCAGGATTTTTGCCTGAAACATAATCCAAATAGTACCTTTTCCTCAAATCCTCTTCCCTAATAGAATTTAGTGCTACCAATGTGATTTCACCTTTATTAGTCTTTGTTATTAGCTCATCAATACCCAAAATTTTTTCATCTTTTGTATTCCCATCTAATTTTTTAGAAGTAATCGAACCACAAATTGAAGCTAAGCGAATCTTTTTTCCATACCGTCTAATAGAGCCCTCTTTGCAATACTTTTTATTCTTCAAAACTTCAGAATCGGCCATATGGGTTAGTATGCTATATATTTTTAAATCAGGATTTGATTCTTTAAGACGTCCAGCCAAATACAAATTATCATTTAGTTCTGATTGTAGAACATGTGCATACCCAAAATTACTGTATACTTTTTCACGGTTATCTATTAATGGAAGCACACGCTCTTTAAAATTTTTCGTGATAAATTCCTCCCTACTACTTTCTCTCATTAGATGGTCGTCTAATACATTTTTAACCTCTGTACTGTCAGCACCAAATGCTTCTAATACTAATTGCCTATTATTAAGATAGTATTCAAAATATCTGCTTGTATAGTTATGTTGTGAATGAGATTCATACAGGATTTTCTTATTTGAATAACCATACTTAATAGATAATTTATATAAAGGTTTTCCTGACCATATAGCTATATCCTCCTCAGGCGTTTTAAATAGAGATAAGGAGTCTATAATTTTATTAGCAGTCTTTCTTTCGCCTAGAATATATGCTAAATGTGATGTTATTAAGTTGTCGTTTTGCTCAATATCTGTTCCTATCACAGTTAACTGAAGGTTATTCTCAGTTTTATATTTATAGAGATCTTCGTATTTCTGAAGCCATTGAAGACTTGCATCTTGTGGTGCTATATATAACCTAAGTACATACTTAAGAAATTCCATATTCCCTGATTGTAAATACTTGTTAAGGAAATATGCACCGGAATAAGATACTTCTGGAGCATAATACTTGATACCTTCATCCATTAACTCTTCTAATAGTTTAGCTTCAATCTCCTGAGGCATAGCAGCTCCATGAATGAACCCATAGAATATGAGATCATTATCAAGTATTTGAGGCAGGTTATCAGTAATTGTCAATTGATTAATTGCTCCTGACTTACACAACTGAATTATATCAGTTTGAGATATTGATACATTACTAATCGAGAACAGGAAAATAGTTATTTGAAACTTCATGCATTCTTATTATTGGTGATACGGATTTTGATACCCTACGTCTCCGACGTAGGAGGATATGGTGTGGTATCTGTCGCTATGCAGATACTTTTATCTTCTTGATAATTTGTAATCATGCACTAAGATTTAAGCGGTAAGATTTAACTTATCTGATAAAGCTCTGAAAGCTCTGAAAGCACTGACAGCACAAGAATGATTTTGACTCTTCATATAGCTCATATTCTAATCTATTCATTTAACTGTTGTGAAATCTATGTTTGGCAATCTATTGAACATAAGTTCCTAAATAGATTAACTCAAAGTCTTCTTTGTATACGGAAATTGGGTTTGGAAATAACCCTTCATTGGCTGAAACATATACATTGTATTCTTTTATATCTTTTACTTCAGCTTTTTCTTCAGTTTCTTTTATCCATTCACAATTGTTTATTATGCTGTCTATTGATTCTACTAAGATCTCTTGGTCAAGAAAGGAAGATTCCAAAAAATCATGATCCACCCATTTGTGGCCTTGAGATTCAATAAATTTTGACAATGGTATTTTCGAATTTGTATCCTCGCTTTCATAGTATTTCTCATTTTCTTGCATGAAATTTTTAAATATTTCTTTCGATTTGAATTTGCCAAGCCAAAAATCAGTGTTTATACTATCCATACTTTTAGATTAAAGTTACTGTTGTTCCATTGACGTTTCTCGAATTGAAATTATCAAATAATTACATATTATCAAATTCAGCCTCTGATTTGATAATCGAATTGTTATACCATTTAAATATTAGAATGTCGGTTATATTATAATAGAATTAGTCAATCTCTGCGTTAAAAATACTCATCATAGCTACGGCTATGACTGCGTTTTTTGCCTTAATCTTAACAATTTCTCTTCTATAATCTTTTCCGACACCTTAATATTTAAATGGTATTAATTATATGATGCTTTATTTTCTTTTGTTTTAATGGTCTCAATATAAGGTTTAAATACTTGCTCTTTCAGAGCGACAAATTTCATTTCTTATTTTCCGTAAAAAAATTTATGTCAAAGGTAAGGAACGGGAGTCACACAACAAGTTGGTTGACGGTACATTTGATATTTGTTACGAAGTATAGGTATAGGTATAGGTATAGGTATAGGTATAGGGTATTAAAGGGTGAACTTAAGCATCGATGCAGAGATTAAATGAGGCAAGATTGTAATGCTATGGAGATAAGGATATTAAAAGGAGTTGTTAGCTTAGATCATGTGCACATTTAGAGCATCCCCAGAAATTGTCAGTAAGTATGGTAAGCGAACAATTGAAAAGAAGAGATTCTTCAAAGTTACAGAAAGAATACTCACAATTGAAGAGGCGATATTAGAGAAAGCGTTTTTGGAATAGGGGATATAGAGCTTTAAGTATTGGGAATGCAACTGATGAAATGCTACAAGATTATATTGAGGGACACCGCAAAAACCCGAATGACGGAGTGTGTATAATGGCGCCTATTTGACCCCCGATTGGCGCAAGTGAGCGGGTATGCTACGGTAATCCGTTCTGAAATTCGATATGGAATCTAACGATAGCCATATCTTTAATTAAGGGCTACCCATTAGTGGTGTAAAGAGCGCTAATGGTTATGAGTATCCGAACCGCCATGAAAGAATGGTCCCGAGCATCGGGATTGGAAAGACTAAATGTCTTTCTAAAGTAGATTGAACATCAATATCAATTGAGGGTGGGGTGGCAAACCCGTATTGCCTGCCCTGAAAAGTGAGGCAATATGGCCTGACCTCTAATGCTTCTAAAGCTAAGTCTATTGCCATAGCAAGAAAAGCACTTGGGCTAAAACATAAGCAGTTACTTACTAAAAGTGAACGTAAGGCCATGGCGATATTGAGGCTCTTTGGAACTGCAGAATTAGTGATTGCCCATGTTGTAAAAAAGGTAAAATGAAAATCATCTTCGGTATCAATAAAAATAGACCACCTCCCAAAGAGCTTCTTGATAAAATAAAAAAGCAAAATAGGAAATCATGATAAGTAACATTTACTTAATAGGCGGAGCTATGCTCAAAACTAAAAATATCAACCCTTTACTACCTCAAATTATTAGAAATTACAAAAATATAGTAGAACAGATCATAACAAACAAACCTATAAATACATAGTAAAATATATCAATCGCTGATCTCTTTACATAATCCCACTCATCAGCAAAATCGAAACGGCATAGAACTTATCACCTACGTGGATACGCTTCGTCCAACACGACCGAAGATTCATTTTCAATAGAATCTTCAGCCTTTAATGTTAGGCGGCGTTATATTTTTCTGTACGTTTTATTTAACGTTCGAGGTGCAAAAAAACCTTTAATACAATTTGGGTTTCTAATAGCAATTTGAATATGATTGTCTTTTTTGAATCCAGCGTTAGGATATAGTTCTTCTCCTTCAAAAAACACTCCTCTTACAGAATCAAATTCTTCGATCTTTTTGTCTTTGTTAAATTGGTGTATCGATTCAATAACTGCACAGTCTAAATAACGAATTAGTAAATCGCCATCACTGTGGAGAGGTAAATTCTTTGGTATAGCAATGTTATGTTTTTCTTCGGATGTTTTTAATGATTGATATCCAATGTTTAATAATTCGAGATATTCTGAATCTAGTAGGTCTAAACAATAACCAAGATCAATAACTGCTCCTAATACAGAGGGTGTTTTAATTTTTTGTTTCTTATTGTGGGGAGGGTTTTCACTAAGATACTTTGCAAATTTTAGAGCTCTATTTGAATCGTTTTGCCAAAAATAGATACCACCACCTAACCAATCGTAATCGTTATCGCTTTTGTTTAATAAAATACCTTGTTTTGAGATTATTTCATCTCTTAATTTCAGATCACATCCATGGAATCCTAAGATTAAACCTTTTCTGGATGAATACATACAATAAAGATTGAATTAGGCTTTAGAAGTTGGTTTGTGAGAGTAGTTTTTAGCTAATTTTCCAGAGGGAGTGATAATTCCCGCTTTATTATAAAAAGCCTTAGCCTTTGCAGGTGAAGAGTTAATTTCACGTGTATATGCCTTAAACTTCTTTATATAAGCTGTTTTTTGGATATTATTCATAGTGAAATTATTTTGTCGTTAATTAGTGCTGTAAATATAACAGTTAATTATAAGATAAAAGTTCATTTCATTGGTTTGATCTTAGGTATATCTTTTCTTGAAGTTATAAAAAGAGTTGATTTTATATTTTTTTAATCTAAATGCCGCCTAACGTCCCAGTGACATGCGGCGTGCTGACGAAGGAAGCATGATCGTCATGTCACATGTGTGTGCCCAGCATGGGCATCACTATTGAAAGATAGTGAAATTATTCCAGAGGGTGTAAGTCCACATTCGACTTCGCTCAGTGCAGGCTCTTACAGGCAAGTTGGTGAAGCCTGTTAGTAAGTCGCAAGGTTGCTACGAGTAATTGTAGGACTGAAGGAAGCGAGACTACAAAATCCGGTGCTGACGAACAGAAACGTCATACAGAGGCCATATAGAGCGGGTAAGCAAGCACATCATTGTAAAGCCCTTGACCAATAAGCTTTACTTGGTAGATGGCGCAGGCATCGGGTGAAGGAATATGCTCTTACCCCGCTGAAGTCGGGGCAGGCTCTGGGGAGGTCCTAACTCTATAAAGATGAGTTACATACTAAAAGTGAACGTAAGGCTATGGCGATATTGAGGCTCTTTGGAACTGCAGAATTAGATGATTGCCCATGTTGTAAAAAAGGTAAAATGAAAATCATCTTCGGTATCAATAAAAATAGACCACCTCCGAAAGCGCTTCTTGATAAAATAAAAAAGCAAAATAGGAAATCATGATAAGTAACATTTACTTAATAAGCGGAGCTATGCTCAAAACTGAAAATATGAACTCTTTGCAACCTATAATTAGTAGAAATTACAAAAATATAGTAGAACAGATCATAACAAACAAACCTATAAATACATAGTAAAATATATCAATCGCTGATATCTTACATAATCCCACTCATCAGC
>Ga0209185_1000487_pt1 | contig 46693 bp, 46 predicted proteins | sample SidtaG_2_FD_187425 | JGI IMG/M metagenome (GOLD analysis project Ga0209185, IMG submission 187425) | Marine algal microbial communities from Sidmouth, United Kingdom - Sidmouth_Asex2 metaG (SPAdes) (version 2) | ecosystem: Host-associated > Algae > Red algae > Unclassified | place: Sidmouth... | reverse complement strand
CCAAAGATTACATCCCGCGCGGTTCCCCAGAGAGCACAACGACACGTGGATGACTCAATCAGCACGTTGCGTTGGCGAATTGCACAAGCCATTGCTGCCACACTTATTCGTTGTCCCTGCTGCGCATATAGACCATAGACCAGATGAATCATCCGATTTTTCATAACACAGTAGGACTAAGCAATCACTTCTAGTTCCCTGTTTATTTAAAATAACTTGATTCTTGCGATTAGTTCATTCACCAAAAGGACACGTGTACATTATTTTTGGCATTAGATTAACCGCCTGGTGAGTCAAGAACTAATGTCGGAAACATCACAGTGAAAGGGAAAAACATGGCACCGGCAAAAGTGGCAGTGATCGAGGGCGATGGGATAGGCGTGGATGTCACCGAGGCCACCCTCGCGATCATGGCTGTCGCACTTGAAAAGGCCGGACAAGCCCCTCTGCAACGGCGAGAAATTCAGGCAGGTGCGGCTTACTATCATAAGCACGGTCTGCACATTGAACCCTTTAGACTTTCAATTTCTGAGCCTGATCTGCTGACGCATAAATGGCTCTTTCAATACGGATAACCTTCAAATATTCGCGGGCTTCGTTTTCGAACGTTGCACCATCTAAAATCCCGCAAATCACATGCGATTGCAAGCTATGGACGCAATCGCCACCGAACCCTTCCCTCGTATTCGGCCCCAGCAGGGTTTCCATTGCCATTTTCGAAAATTTTCGCAGCTGTACTGCGCCATCGCCAGTCAGGGTCAGGGTGCCTTCGGTGCCCTCAATCAGCCCCTCGCCCATGGTGCAGCGTGTATTCTCCGCAGCATGGTCAAGGTGGCGGTTCCCATCAAATATGGCACGCGCCCCATGAGGGTAATCAAATAGAATATACCCTGCATCTTCACCCGCAATTACAGGGTTGATCTTGCGTAGATCGGCATACACTGCGTGGGGCTCACCTAGTAAATACCGGAATGTGTCAATCCAATGGACAGCCGTTTCGTGAATTAAGAACTTTTCCATCTGCTGAAAGTAAGGCTGTCGATCAAGGTAGGCGCGTGGCCCTTGCCCGTCGCCTGGACGAAGCCTGAATGTAATCTGCTGTACCGTACCGATTGTACCGTTATTGATTGCCACTTTGATCGCGCGATACCACGGTTGGAATCGGAAGTTTTCGTGGACAATGATGCGTGTGCCAGCGGATTCGGCCAGCGCGACGATGTCTTCAGCCTCTGCCAGATCGTTACAAAATGGTTTCTGGCAAATGATTGTCTTGACCCCTGCCGCCAGCGCCGTCCTGATCATGTCGGCGTGAGCATCTGGCGGCAGGATGATGTCGAGCAGATCGGGAGTGGTATCCGTCAACATCTGACCAAGGTCGTCGTACGCAGGCAAACCTGTTGCTTGTGCCTTTTTAATTTCACGATCGCAGGACCCCACCAACGTGACGCGATCCATACGTGCCCAACTGCCATAATGAAATTGGCTGAAATAGCCCGCTCCGACGCATGCAGCTCGGATTTTCATACGCATGCAGCTCGGATTTTCATACTGCTAGTTCCTTAAGGATAGCCAAACAAAGGGATGACGTTGATCCCGTTCCACCCAAATCGGGCGTCAGGCCATCACCGTACGCGATCACATCTTCGACCGCTTTGCGCAAACGCGCGCCGTCTTTCATCATGGCAGCATTGTTATGTTTTGTGCCCAGCCAGTCCAGCATCATTGCACCAGACAGGATCATGGCCATCGGGTTCGCTTTACCCATTCCTGCAATATCAGGCGCGGACCCGTGGCATGGCTGGAACACCGCGTTGTCCAATCCGATATCTGCTGAAGGCGCCACACCAAGCCCACCCATCAGACCGGCACCCAAGTCAGAGAGTATGTCACCAAACATATTTTCAGTGACCAAGACATCAAAATCCCATGGCTTTTGCACCATCCAGAGGGCAGTAGCATCTACATAGGCGTGATCGGCCACCAGGTCGGGGAAATCCTTGGCAATACCATCAAAAATCTCGCGAAAAAACGCGAACGCGCGAAACACGTTTGCTTTGTCGACACAGGTTACCCGACCAGGGCCAATCCTTTTAGACTTACGATCGGCAGCCAATTTAAAGGCAAACTTGAACAGTTTTTCCGAAATGTCGCGGGTGATAAGGAGGGTCTCACGGGCCTCGTCCTGTGTGACCTCGCCGCTTCCTTGTGAATAAAACAGACCTTCGGTGCTTTCGCGGATCAAAACAAAATCAACCTCGCGCCCCTCGGGCATATTCAAAGGAGTGCGCTGGCCCGGAAAAATGCGCACCGGACGCACTCCCGCAAACAGCGTCAGTGCTTTGCGAATCTCAATCTGTGGGGAAATTTCGGTGCCATCGTCGTAGCGCACGCTTGGCAGACCCATTGCCGACAGCAGGATCGCATCCGATTTGCGCGCAACATCCATTGACGCCTCAGGCAGCGATTCACCGGTTTGCGCATAATGGGTTGCGCCCGCCGGACAATCGGTGAATGACAGTTCATAGGTACTTTGGGCTGCCAGCTTGCCCAGAATATCAATGGTCGGTCGCGTGATTTCGGGGCCGATCCCATCGCCATCAAACACTGCGATATCAAAGCTGTTTTTCATGTGATCTCTCGTTTCGTTTGCCCGTTGGGGCTATACAAATTCTGTTATCAACTTACATTGACAATGAATAATTTAATGTATACATTAAACAAATGCAACAAAAAGCTTGTCGTCGCTAGCTGTTATTGCATTAATCAATGAGAACGTTAATCAGATACAACAAGACACAAATATAGTTTTTAGCCTCAAGGAGAAAGTGAAATGAAAACGACTTTTGGGAAGATTGCCGCGGTAGCTACACTTGTATTGGGTGTGAGTAGTGTGTCGATGGCTCAGGAATATCCGTACCGCGACATCACCACGGCCGTCGTTTGGAGCGCTGGTGGCGGCACCGACAGCATTAATCGTATGATTATGGCAGAAATGGAAAAGCATCTGCCCGTTAGCATCAACGTCGTTAATCAAACGGGCGGCGTTGCTGGATCTAATGGTATGGTTTATGTAAAAAATCAGGCGGCCGACGGTTACACACTGGTCGGTCTGTCGGAATCCAACGTGACGGCCGCCGTCCAAGGTGGCTGGGACCAACGCTTTGATTTCTGGTACCCGTTCATCGTTGGTGGATCACCTGACCTGATTTCGGTACCCGCAGAAAGCCCTTACACATCACTACAGGAGCTCATTGATGCGGCCAAGGCAAAACCCGGTTCCATTCCGGCGGCAGCATCCGGTGCAGGGGGAATCCACCATCTGAACCTACTTGCGATCCAGGATGGTGCGGAGGCAACGTTTAACTTTATTCCGTACGGTGGATCAGCCCCCGGTCAAGAAGCTGCTATTGCAGGCGAAGTTGCTTTGGTTGTGACCTCACTGGCCGAACAAGCCGCACTTATTGAAGGCGGCCTGCTGCGCCCTCTGGCCATGCTGACACCAGAAGAAGCCACAATTGGCGATATCACTATTCCATCTGCCTTTGATCTATATGACGGGTTGGACAAATACCTCCCGCTGAAGCAGGCAATTGGTTTTGCTGTCCACGATTCCGCGCCTGACAACGTAAAAGCAACGTTGGTAGCGGCATTTGATCAAGCAATGGCGAGCGATACGGTTGCCGAGTGGGCTGTAGCCAATAACTACGATATCGGTGGGCAATCCGGTGCAGAGGCAACGGCCCTGTTCACCAATCTGGAAAAGACGTTTGCATGTACCCTCCAGGAACTTGGTGCTGCAGAGGTTGATCCTGCTTCACTGGGTATCACATGCGAATGATCCGCACCTGAAAGAGCTAAAACAGGGCGCTCACGCTGCGCCCTGTTTTGTGATTCTCAGCATCGGCCAATGGACGACCACGTGGACAACACAAACGACATCGACGACATCGCTGTGCTACGCGCCCGCGACTTTTGGGCTGCATTGGTACTGATTGTGGTTTCGGCGTTTTTTTTATGGCGCACCAGTTACATCCCGCTCTTTGGCGACAACCGCGCCGGCGTTAGTAGCGCCAGCTGGTACAGCTCTGCCGCCATCGTGCCTTTGGGCGTCTTTAGCGCACTTTTAATCCTTTCGATTTTCCTGCTCGTAACAGCGATCCGCGCTGGAGGAGCCAAAACAGCCCTCACGGCAGTTGGTATTGGCTGGAACCGTGTTGAAGCGATCCGTTTTGCCACCATCGGCATCATTATCGGTTTCTACATCGTCGGTCTCGTGCCGCGCGTTGATTTCATCCTATGCAGCGGCCTGTTGATCACTGCCCTGATCTACGGGTTTCATACGGGCAATCCACGACGGATGATAACGTCTGCAATTGCCATGTTTATCCCCGCTCTCTACGCCTTGGCGATGCACCTTCCGCAATCGGAATGGGCAGCACCCCATGACGATGACTGGCTGACCCTTGTCCTCTGGATCATTCTAAGCGGTATAGCTTGGCGCGGCCCACGCGACGCAGTAGCCCGTGCAATTCCTGTTATTGCAATCATGGCCCCATTCATTCTGGTCTGCGCCATGGCCTTCGGGTTTCGCCAAAATGTGCCGAACCGCAGCGGCCTGATCTTTAGCCAGATTGAATACCAGTATTACGTCAACATTCGCCCGATCTGGAGAGACTGATGGAATTTGTTCTGACACAGCTGTCAGGTTTTGGGGGCGCATTTTTAGATCTTTCCAGCGATCCAGTCACCTACATCTATCTGATCAGTTCGGTGTTTCTGGGGATCGCTTTCGGCGCTCTTCCGGGGCTGACGGCAACCCTCGCTATTACGATCCTGACGGGATTTTTCGGCAATAAGATCCCGCTGGACTATTCCATGATCGCCCTTCTGGGCGCTTATGTAGGCGCAATCTATGGCGGCTCTTACCCTACAATCCTTCTAAATATTCCAGGCACAGCTGCCTCTGCAGCCACCGCGATGGACGGCTATCCGTTGGCTAAACGAGGTCGCGGCGGTGAAGCATTAGGTCTGACCACTACGGCGAGCCTCATTGGAACGCTTATCGGCACAGTCGCACTGCTGATCTTTGTCTGGGTGCTGCTTTTGGTGTCCAAGAACATCGCAAGCCCGGAAAAGGCATTATTGGCGCTGTTTGGCATTCTTTTGTCCGGCACTCTTATGTCAGAGGATCTGGTTATAAAAGGTTGGATAGCCGGGTTGATCGGTTTGGCTATGGCCATGGTCGGGCTTGACCCTCTCCTGTCGGAGCCACGATACACCTTCGGATGGTCCTACCTTTTATCAGGCTTCCAGGTCGTGCCCGTATTGATGGGCGCCTTCGCCGTACCTCAGATCATCGAGGGGTTACGCACCATGGAAATAGGCAAAATGCTTCAACTCGAAGGGCGCATCCTGCCCAATCTGAAAACCATCCGTAGACACATGCCAACGATTGCCCGCTCCGGCATCATCGGGACCAGCGTTGGTGCCTTGCCCGGTGTGGGCGAAGATGTAGCCGGCTGGGTCAGCTACGGTGTCGGTAAATCCGTCAGCCCCGATGGCAAGAATTTTGGAAAGGGGTCTATTGACGGCTTGCTCTGTTCAGAAACTGCGAACAACGCCTGCATCGGCGGCGCGCTGATTCCGCTGTTGGTGCTGGGCATTCCTGGGTCGCCCCCGGCCGCAGCCCTCATGGGCGCTTTTACCATCAACAACATTATTCCAGGCCCGACCATTGACCCCGACATCATATTGCGGGTCGTTGCGATCATGGTAATGGCCTCGTTTACGATGGCGATTATGGGTCTATTTACAGCGCGCGTTTTTATCAAGATCTTGCGCATCCCCCAGACAGTTTTCCTGCCAATCGTTATGGTTCTGACCACCATTGGTTCGTTCAGCGTTGGGGGCGGCATCAACGATCTGTACCTGATGCTGGGTGTCGGATTTGTAGCGTACTTCATGAACATGCTGCGCTACCCGATTGCGCCACTGGTCATCGGTGTCATCTTGGGCGGGCTGTTTGACGAAACCTTCCGTCGTTCGTTACTGATTTCCGAAGGTGATCTGGGTGTCTTTATCAGCCGCCCAGGCGCCACCGTTTTGCTGGTGATGATTGTTGCACTTGTCTTGTCACAATTGCCGCTCTTTCGCCACCTCTTCGCACGTATGCGCAAAAAGGCCGTCTAATATGCCCTACGCTGTTGTTGTGACCTTCAAGATTAAATCTGACGCGATGGAGGATTTCACCTCTCTTGTGCTAGTTAATGCTCGCAAAAGCCTGCTCGATGAGGACGGGTGCCATCAATTTGATGTGGCAACTGATCCTGCTTGTCCGAACGAGGTATTTCTTTACGAAATCTATTCAGATCGCGCTGGATTTGACGCACATCTCGCGTCAGCGCATTTTAAAAGCTTCGACAATGCCGTGGCCGACTTGGTTGAGTCAAAATGCCTACGAACTTACTCGCAGGTTGAGCAATGACACATTGGGAGGTTCACGCCGTCAAATATGCGGATCGCAATGAGCGTACTCGTGCCGACAGCTTCCTGTTTGATGACAACCACGACGCGCCGCACGCAATGGATTATTACATGTGGGTCTTGCGCCGCGGGGCCGAAGTAATTGTCGTGGACACCGGGTATGACAAGGCCGAAGCAACGATGCGCAACCGCCCGATCCGGATGGAACCCTCCGAGGCATTGGCCCCTTTCGGTATCAAGCCCGAGGATGTGACAACCGTCATCGTCACACATTTGCACTATGATCACGCTGGTGGGCTGCACCTGTTCCCCAATGCCAAACTGCATATGCAAGCCGCCGAGATGGCTTATGCAACAGGCCCGTGCATGTGTCACGACACCCTTCGCATGCCGTTTACATCTGATCATGTCTGCGAAGCAGTCAAACGATTGTATTCTGGTCAGGTCGTGTTTTACGACGGGGATGCGCAAGTGGCGGATGGTGTTACGGTTCATTGCATTGGCGGTCATTCACGCGGCTTGCAATGTGTGCGGGTGCTAACGGACGCGGGTTGGCTGGTTCTGGCATCAGACGCAGCCCACTACTATGAAAACTTCATGGCGCAAAAGCCGTTCCCGATTGTGGTTGATCTGCAAAATATGTTGGACGGATTTGCGACGCTAAGACGTCTGGCAAGCAGCCCTGACCTGATTGTCCCAGGCCATGATCCACTGGTCCGCCAGCTGTTTCCTGTTGGAGTCGCCCCCCACATCACTCGGCTGGATCAAGGCCCCATAAAAGATATTCCACAATGAAAATTGGCGTCATCGCAGATGATTTCACGGGCGCATCCGACATCGCACTGACCCTCGCGATTGGTGGTATGAACACCGTCCAGTATGTCGGCGTGCAAAGCGGCGCAGTGGGTGATGTGGATGCCGGCGTGGTTGCCCTCAAGTCGCGCACGATTGGCGTAGCGGATGCCATTGCACAATCCCTCGCTGCCTGTGACTGGCTGTTGGCACAGGGTGCGACGCAGATTGTTTTCAAGGTCTGCTCCACATTTGACAGCACCGCAGAGGGCAATATCGGCCCTGTCACCGCCGCGCTGGCCAAGTGTCTGGGTGAAACTGGTGTCATCGTTTGCCCGGCATTTCCTGAAAATGGACGCAGTGTTTATCAAGGGCACTTGTTCGTGAACGACGGGTTGCTGAATGAAAGCGGGATGCAGGATCATCCTCTGACACCCATGACAGACGCCGACCTGCGCCGCGTGCTGGCGGCCCAAACCGACTGGCCCGTTGCCCATGTCGATTTTCGCACCGTGGATCGCGGTGCGGATGCAATTGTTGCCGCCATGCCAGCTGACGCAGCAATGGTGATCGTGGATGCCGTGCGCGACGCCGATTTGATCCAGATTGGTGCAGCGGCAAAGCATTGCAAACTGCTAGTGGGGGGATCCGGTATTGCCATCGGCCTGCCTGCCAATTTTGATCATATTCCTGCCGCGCCTCACTGGGCTGGTATCTCGGGAAAGGCCGCAATCCTATCTGGATCATGCAGCCGCGCTACCCGCGCCCAAGTACACGCCTACACCGGTCCCAAACGCGAGATCACCGCCAAGCAGATCATGGACGCAACTGTCCACGCCGATGGCTTGGCCGATTGGGTGATGTCGACTGACGGCGCCCCGCTAATCTATTCCTCAGCTGATCCGGATGTCGTGCGCACGGCCCAAGACGCTTATGGATGCGATGTGGTGGCGCACAAAATTGAAAACCTGTTCACCGATTTGACTGCCTGTCTTGTGCAACGCGGGATCAAACGATTGATCGTGGCGGGCGGAGAAACCTCTGGGGCTGCAGTGGCTGGCTTGAACGCAACCGCACTGCGCATTGGTCCTAAATTGAGCGCGGGCGTACCAGCCATGGAGGTCGAGGGCACCGGAATAGCTGTCGCTCTCAAATCGGGTAACTTTGGTGGGCCGGGCTTCTTTTCCGAAAGCCTGCATTTGATGGAGCAATCCACATGAGTGAAACGACCACGATGCGCGACCAGACCGCAGTCTTTGCCACATCGATCTATGATCGTAGGCTCACCTCGGGATCGACTGGCAATATTTCGGCCCGATTGTCGGATGGCACAATCTTGATGACTCCGACAGGTAGTTCTATGGGGTTTATCGACCCTGCGCGCATTGAAGTCCTGGTATTGTCAGGTATCTTCCGAACGGTCCGTTGCCGGTGCTGGAGTGGGGCTGAGCTTGGTTATTTGCGCAAAAAGGTCGTCCGACAGTTCTAGATTCAATGCATTTAGCGATGGCTGCAATTGTGAGACGTTGCGCGCGGAGATTAATGTTGATGTGACTGCCGGATGCCGCGCTACCCAGGCCACGGCGAGCTCTATTGCAGGGATCGAGGAGCTTTCCGCCAGCGCACCCAGGCCGCGTGCGGTTTCGTGCATCCATGCCTGCCCATAGCGTGCAGCATAGGTGCGATCATCCTTGAGCCGTCCTGCTGCCCCATCGACGTATTTACCCGTAAGAAGCCCACCACCCAAAGGCGAAAATGGGCAGACAGCGATGTCTTGGTCAACGCATGCCGGCAGAATCTCGACCTCGGCTTGCCGCTTCACGAGGTTGTACATCGGCTGGCAAACATCGATCTGAGTTCCGAGTTTCGCACAAACAGCCTGTGCCTTCATGATCTGCCAAGCCGCAAAGTTTGAAACGCCGATGTGGCGGATCAAACCTTCAGATTGCATCTCGGCCAAGGTGCCAAAGGTTTCTTCCAACTCTGTTTCATCGTCGAACCGGTGCAGATAATAGAGATCTATCGCGTCGACCCTGAGCCGCTTCCGGCTTTCCGCATGGGAGGTGCGCAGATTAGCTGCCGACGCAGGGCGATCGTTGGCTGCCTTCGTTGCGATAAGAACGTCGTCGGCAACGGGAGCGAGCAACGCACCAAGGATACGTTCTGATTCACCGCCCGTATAGCTAACGGCGGTGTCAAAGAGATTGATCCCGGACCCAATGCAGGCCTCGAACATATCGCGGGCGCTGTCTTCATCCGCGGTGCCGCCAAACTGCATAGCTCCAAATCCCAATCGGGAAACAGCGGTTCCATGTTTCGTTTCGAGGAGTTTCATAGGGTTTATAATATCGTTGATGACGGTTAAAACTTTGTCAGCTTTCATAAGCTCAAAGAATATTTAAAGTATTCCCACTTCAAACGTTAATGACTAGTGAGACAAACAGTACATTCGAATATACGATGCCGTCTCTATCAAACATTTTGATGTCGCCATGCCAGCAGCGGTCGACATCGTACTATCAGAAAAAGAGCGCAAAGAGTTTTATCGGTTGTGTCGAAGCGGAACGACACCAGCTCGAATGAAGGAGCGTCTCTCCATTGTGCTTCTTGCTGATGAAGGTCTAACTAAAGCAGAGGTAGCGAAGCAGATGCCCATATTGGCACACAAGGCTGCTTGTTGGCGCAATCGGTTTGCTGAACAGGGGCTGAGTGGCATCAAGAAAGACCTACCTCAAGGTGGCAATCCTGGAGGAGCTATCAGCGTGGAACAAGCGGCACTGCGGCAAAGAATCATCCAAGCTACCATTAACGAAAAGCCTGAGGGGCCACCCACTGGAGTACTCGCACGTTGGCCAAGGGATTGGGCACCAACTACGCGATGGTCAGGCGAGTGTGGAATCAATGTGTTTTCAAGCCGCATTTGATCAAGCATTTTAAGATCAACAACGACCCTGGTTTTCAAGAGAAGCCACGAAGACGTGGTGGGGCTGTATCTCCATCCACCAAAGAATGCAGTCGTGTTTTGCGTTGACGAGAAGAGCTCCATTGAAGCTCTGGACAGGACTCAACCTGACTGCCAATGAAGAAAGGTCGAGCGGGTACCATGACACACCACTATAAGAGAGACGGAACCAGTACCTCATTCGCAGCTTTGAATTCACAGGGAAGGATCAGGTCATTGGTGAGTGAAATAGAAAGCATCGCCACCAAGAGTTTCTATTCTTTATAGAGGTGGTAGAGAAGGACGCTACCTGGGAGTTGGACCTGTACATCATTGTCGACAACTACGCCACACACAAGCATCACTAGGGTAAAGAATGGGTAAAAGAGGCACAAGCGAGTCACACTCCATTTCCATTCCAACCAGCTCATCGTGGCTATTTCACGGAAGGCAATACGGGGCAGCTGCGCTAAGGCAAGTGGCTACACCGGCCCCTCGTTGCAGACAAGCGCATCATCCGCCTGATACGCAAGTGGCTAAGACGGGGCGTGGTCAGATATGCGGTTGATATCGTAACGTGTTTCCAGCACAAGGATGAGGCAGAGCGATTCATGGCAGAGTTGTTCGAGCGGCTCAAGCAGTTCGGTCTGTCCATGCATCCGGAGAAAACCCGACTGCTTGAGTTTGGTCGCCGTGCGGCGATCCGACGAAAGCGGCCAAGCGTATGGACTGGGATGTGTTCAATCGCCTTGCGCGTGAGTGGTTACCCACGCCTCGTGTTGTTCACCCTTGGCCCAGCGTGCGCTTCGCTGCTACTATCCCAGGCAAGAGCTGTGTGCGGTAATCCCGCATGCACGGATCGGTACGGGGTGCCCTGTAAAGGGTACCCCTACCGTGCCTTAAGAAATATTTCTTTGGTGTTTATCTGTATAAACGTATTAACTCTGGCACGCGGTCTCTCGATCGGGTTGCTGGACTCAGCCTTCTTCTATCACGCTTATGCCGGCGCTATTTCAATAGCCCTGAATCTTGTCCCAATCATACTGCTGGTATTTCCAAGAGTCGGCAAAAATGATGGGTGTGATCAGAACCCTGTCTTATCAATGGAGTTACTCAGTGAGGGTAACTTTGTTTAAATTGCGAGGCTTGTCTGGTGAAAGCCCCATGCTTTGGCAAGCCGCCTCGAGCGCAACATACACGTGACACAACATGAGGGTTGCTGCAAGCGCATCGTGTCTCTGGGACGTTTCCAGTACCTGACACTTGGCACCCATAGTTCGCAATTTTTCTACACTACCTAGTACATCTGACCTTTCAGGACCCACTGCCAGGGCTAAGACGGGATAGTCTGTCTGAACCATGCCTGCCGGACCATGAAGCACCTCGGAAGATGAATAAGCCATGGCAGGTCTTCCTAACAGCTCTTGTAACTTGAGTGCAATCTCGCACGCTATTCCATAGCCCGAACCCCGGCCCACGACTAGAATGGGGCTGGTCCCCACAAACAGGTCTGCCAATGCTCGTACCGATACGGATTTCAGTTTTTCCACTTGTCCAGCAAAGCTTTCTAGATCCAATGGCGTAGCACCCCAGTGTTCAGCTAATTTCGCACCCGCCAATATAGAGCAGATGACACTTTTAGTGGCGGCAACTGCGATCTCATCACCTGCATACTGGGAAATCGAGAAGTTCGATTCCTCTGAAAGGCGCGAATTATCGTGGTTTACCAGCGACAACACTGAACAGCCGGCAGATCTGATCTTCCTGGCCGCATCGCACATATCCGGGCTGGCTCCGCTTTGCGAAATGAGTAGATAAAGGCTGTCGGCGATATCTATAGTTTCGCCGACAAGTGATAACGCTAACCCGGTTGAGGGAACTCCTGCACGGCCCAGCAGATGATGGACAACCAGTGCTGCATGGTCTGAAGACCCCCTTCCCAGTGTATACACACGGCCAGGCCGAATCGGGAGTACGGGGAGAGGTGAGTGGACGCACATGTCCACTTGCGCTGGAATATCCAGTGTCTCTCGGAGCATCAGACTCTGTTTTCTGTTATTCATCCGTTGGACACATAAGGTTTCAGTTTAGATAATGCCAGTGGAGCGCACGTCAGCTAGATAGCGCTTCATTCTGGTTACAGCTTCTCGCTGCTTAGGTGGTTGTCGAAGAGCGACAGCCGTGGAAAGGATGTCCATCACTACTAGCGATGCGACACGAGAAATAGTCGGTGTATTGATATCAGTATTTTCAAGTGTCTCAACCAGCAGTGCAACATCGCAATAGCGTAATAGCGGACTTTCGGAGCCTGTAATTCCTATGGTAGCCGCGCCATGGTTTTGCGCGAGTCGAGTTGCCAGTGCGACCTCACGCGTGGTACCGGTGTTTGAAATGGCGATCAGCACATCACCTGGGCCCATCATGGATGATGCAATGATCATCTGATGCACATCAGCTACGGCAGTACAGGTAACACCAAACAGTGGAAATTTCTGTTGTGCATCAAATGCAACAACAGATGATGCACCTAAACCGAAAAAATGCAGACTCTTTGCGTCGATGATCAGATCTATAGCCGCCTTAATTGCCACTATATCGAGTTTGCTACGGGCCCAATCTAGACTCGACAAATTGTAGTCGAAGATTTTCTCTACCACTGTTTCCAGATCATCCGCGTCTGAAATAGCAGAATGAAACGCCGAAATACCAAAAGCCAGAGAGCGAGCCAGACGAATCTTCATATCCTGAAAACTATCGCATCCAATCGCCGCACAAAATCGCACGATGGTGGGTTCGCTCACGCCGGCAAGCTTCGCCAGCTCCAACAACTTGAGGCCGGTCGCATGCGATGGGTCCGCTAGAATAACCTCAGCCACTTTCCGGTCCGATTTTCGCAATTTGTCTAGAGATTGCGTGATCTCTTGCAGTAGATTTGGGGAGCCGACGGCCATGGACTAGTTTCACCTTGAATAGTTGGTAATAGTATTGCCTAAAAAGTAGCCAACATAAAGAACGGGGCTACACAAGCGTCTTGCCATGCCTACAGGTAAAACGCCTTAGTTCCAAAGTAATAGGGTACAGACACCTATAACAACTGACATGTCAAATACGGCTTCAGAGCGACAGCCTGTAGAACAGCGTATACAAATCGCGATATCTACACTGATCTAAGTGTGACGTACGTGGTGTGTGTCTGACAGTGCGGTTCTAGCAGCATAATGTTACTGCACCCTAGTGATGCATAAAATTTCGGCCCTTGGCGGCCCCACCCAGAAACGCTTCGCTGCTTCTATAGCAGCATCTAAGTACCGGAGGCGGCCCCGCTGTACTCATTTTTCCTGGATCTCACGGGGCCGCCTAGGCTTAGAGTGACTAAATCGTGTTAGTTACTGTAGTGCTTCAAGTTCAGCATATAGAGGTTGTGAATATTCGTATAGTCGCTCGAACGTGGGAGCCATTTTGTCGTACTTTTCAACCCATTCAGGATTGGGCAGTATCTCCTTATCGTAGCGAACCATTTTTCTGATCCCTTCCTCAATGCTTGGTTCGTCATCAAGGGCTACTGCCATTAATACTGCAGCGCCTATGACCCCGCATTCTAATTCTTCAGGCACAAGGTAAGGCACGTTATACATACTGGCCTTGATTTCTAACCACAGTTCGGACTTTGCACCCCCGCTAGCGGCAACGAAGTAATCGGGTCGTCCCACATCGCCTTGCAACAACGCCAGCTCTTTACGTACCGAAAAGGCAACACCCTCCAAAACTGCTCGATGTAGCTCTGGCGCTCCGTGTGATGCTGTCAAACCAAAAAATTGAGCACGACTGTTACGATACTCTCCGAAGCGTTCGCCAGCAAGGTAAGGTAGGAAGAACAGGCTGTCAGATCCTGCCGATGCTCTACCCGCAGCATCGGCAACTTCCTCATAACTTCGACGATTGTCGTGAAATGCCCGACGCGCCCATCGCACGGCATCCCCACCCGCGTCGAGTAATGTCAGGCTCCCCCATGTATCACTCACGGTACGTACATTTGAAATGTCGGCACGAAAAATCGGGTGCTGATGAATGACCGTTATGATGGTAGAAGTACCCGTCACATCCGACGCTAGCCCAGGTTTGATAACACCCGAGCCGAGTAGTGCCATGGGGTAGTCTCCAGCTCCGACGAGTACCGGAATTCCCTCAGGCAGCCCCATTTGATTCGCTGGAACTGGCTGCAAACTCCCTAGAATATCAGATGGACTTTTAATCGGTGGCAGCAGCGATCGCGAGATTCCTGTCAAGGCAAGCATTTCATCAGACCAGTCACCAGTGGTGCAGTCCATCAGAAAGCTCATCGATGCCTCCGTCCAGTCTTGCGCTCTTTCACCCGTGAGCATGAAATTTATGTAGTCTTTAGGCATTAAGAGCGTCGCTGCGTTTTCTAACGCCAGTGGGTCATTTTCGGCAATCCACATGAGTTTAAAAGCCGGCCAAGCGGGTGATGGGGCATTGGCTGTGATTGCAAGATAATCGTCGCTATTGGTGTGCTGTATAAACTTCTCTACCTGCGTAGCTGTCCGTTTGTCGTTCCACAACAGCGCCGCCTCACGCGTGAGTTGGCCATCTGCGTCGATGAGTACTGAGCCATGCATCTGCCCGCACGTACATAACGCGCTAATCCGTCGCGCCGCACCGTCTACGGATTGAATAACATCTTTTACGGTTTCGATAGCGCCGAGCCACCAATCTGCGGGGCGTTGCTCTGACCACCCGAATTGCGGGACGATTTGCTCGTGCTCCCTGTGGCAGATTTTGAGAATAGCCCCGTACTGGTCTACAAGTGCTGCGCGTATGCTACCGGTTCCAACATCTATTGCCAGATAAAGGTCGCGCATCGCCTAGATCCGTTCCAGCGTCTTCGAATCAAAATAATGTACCTGCTGCATATCCACCGGGATATCACACGCAGTTCCGACTTGCGCAGTAAAATATGGAGCGACTTGTGCTGATATTCTGGTGTTTGCACAATGACCAATGAGTATGGTGTGGGGACCTAAAGGCTCTAACGCGGTGGGCGTCACACTCAACGTTCCCTGAACATCTGACGCGCGCATATGTTCGGGCCTTACGCCCAGCAACACTTCATCGCTTGAGGAGCCCAATCTACGTACATCCTTGCCTGCTATTGGCAGCAGGGTGTTTTCGACATTAAGGAAATTTCCTTCAATCCTTGCTTTAAACACGTTCATCGCTGGCGCGCCAATGAACTTGGCGACAAACAGATTCTTGGGCTTTTCATAAAGCTCAATCGGTTCAGCGACTTGCTCAATCCGTCCTTCATTCATGACTACCACTCTATCAGCCATTGTCATCGCCTCAGTCTGATCGTGCGTGACATACACGGCGGTAGTTCCCAATCTGCGTTGTAGCTGTCGAATCTCTGTACGCATTTCCACTCGCAACTTCGCGTCAAGATTGGATAAAGGCTCATCAAACAGGAATACTTTCGGGTTTCTCACAATAGCCCTGCCGATAGCTACCCGTTGTCGTTGACCGCCTGAAAGCGTCTTTGGCTTACGATCCATTAGCGGCATCAGCCCTAGCAACTCAGCAGCATTGTTGAGTCGGCTCTCAATTTCCCCCGCATCTAGTTTGCGAACCTTCATCCCGTACGCAATGTTGTTGCTTACACTCATGTGCGGGTACAGAGCGTAGTTTTGAAAGACCATGGCGCAATCACGTAGTCCTGGTCTGAGCCTGGTTACGTTAGAACTGTCAATCTTGATAGTCCCTTTTGACACCTCCTCTAGTCCGGCCAGCATACGAAGTGTCGTGGTCTTACCGCAACCAGAAGGTCCGACGAGAACAAGAAACTCGCCGTCATGGATGTCTAGACTTATGTCGGGGATGACTTCTAAATCGCCGTATGATTTCGAGACGTGCTGGAAGCTTACTGTGGCCATTGATAATTCAACTATAAGGTTGATTTTATTTTGAGTGCTGGAAGCGCAGCGGCTTCCAGCACTCGTCAGTACCTAAAACCAAGTTACAGGGCTGGTAGTCCCATCGATGAGCGATAGGCGCTCAGCTGCTTGTCACGCCCGAACTCATCGGTCAATTTATCCCACTCCTCAGCGATCGCATCGAGTGCTTCCTTTGGCTCAGCTTCACCAGCAAGTGCTCTGGAGAGCTCAATCTCGAGAACTTCTGTGTAGGCAAAAAATCCGGGTAACCTGAGATCCAGTGCTACATTAGGCGAATCTAGTGATCCTCGTTGTGCTGCCAGATAGCTTGCAGCCTCCTCTTCGGTGAAGATGCTCAACCAGCTATCGACATTATCGTAGTGACTTAGACGATAGGGATTAACACCCGTGTTGGCGGTGACTACCGCCTTGCCCGACACCTCGGGGCTGGTAACCGTAGCAATGTAGCTCCATGCAGCTTCAGCTTGCTTGGAATTGGCGGGTACTGCCAGCTGCCAGCCACCGAAGGCAAGAAAAGGTGAGGCAACCGGCTCATCGAAGTTATCCCACTCACTATTCTTATAATTCCAAATTGAGGTAGAGCCAGGAAGAATTGCTGTGCGTACGTTGCCCACAATAGTGCTTTCTTCAGGGTTTGCACCCAAGACACCGCTGTCAGCCCAGTCAATATTCATCGCTACCTTGCCGCCAGCATATAGTGGTCTTACATCGCCTGAACCATGGTTCAAAGCACCCGGCGGGTTAAAATCCAATCCACGTTTGTAATCTTCAAGCGCTTTGACCCACCCCGGGTTGTTTATCTGCGCGTCCATGGTGTCGGGATCGAAGAACATGGAACCCGGGTTATCTGGATTATTCACATATGAGGCCGCATGACTAAAGAAATACCAGAATTGTTGGCCACCTCTTTTGTAGGCCTCGGCAGTTCCGTATAAACCTTCGTCTGGACGGTGAAAAAACTCAGCTATGTCGTAGTAAGCATCCCAGGTTAGTGGCGCTTCTAGGGCGTAGCCGTACTGCTTCTGAAATTCGGCTTTATTATCGGCATCTTCAAAAAGATCGCCTCGATAATTAAGCATATGCATGTCACCGTCCATGGTCGCCGATTTCACCTTGCCATCCCACTTCATCAATCGTTCTCGATAAACGGGATGTAAATCGTCCCAGTCTTCTCCTAATTGCATCGGTGCAGGCATCTCTGACAGATAGTCAGCAAAATCAGGCAACCAGGCAGGTATATAGCCAATGACGTCAAAGTCTGCCGATCCTGTACTCATCCCGGTAAAAAATTTAGGGAAAAGTTCAGAGAAAGGAAACTCGACTATCGTCACCTTGCCACAGGTCTCTGACTCCCAGACATCTGCGGCTGTCTTCAGCGCAGAGGCTATAAATGGCCCGTTTTGAGTACTGACTGTCAGTGTGACATCAGAATAATCTGGTTCACACGCGTAGACATTGTACGAGGCACATGCACATAAAACAGCGAACGCAACTTTTTTCATAGTATTCTCCTAGTCCTTGATAATTCTTATTTAATAGATCCGGAAAGTACGCCGGCACGCATCATTCGCCCCAACAGTAACGTCACCACTAGCATGGGTGCGATAGAAATCAATGTGGCAACTGAAATGGCCCACCACTCATCTCCACGACTCGAATTTTGCCCCGCCAGCAAGATAGGTAGGGTTTGCCACTTTGAAGACGTCAACAGCAGTGCGAAGAGGAACTCGTTCCACACGAAAGCCAGAATGACTAAAAATGTTGCAATCAGTCCGGGGCGGGACATCGGCAGGACAATTTGAAAAAATATACGTAGACGCGGAACGTCATCCACTAATGCAGCCTCTTCGACTTCAATTGGCAGGCTGCTAAAAAAGTCACGCATCAACCATACGGCTAATGGGAGTCCAAACGCGGTGTAGGCGATTACCATGCCTGTAAAACTGTCGAGCAGTTGAAAGCCTTGTTTACCAGCTTCGGCATAGAGTAAGAACAGGGCGAATGCAGACACCACGGGTGGGAACATGCGTTGTGACACAAACCAGAAGACAATATCATCGTTACCAAGTTGCGGCCCTGGTAGCGCAAAACGATTTAACACCAGAGATACGCTTAAGGAGATAACCAGTGTCAACACCAATGCCTGCGGGATCGGAATTCCAACGTACTCAGTGACGACGAAGAATCCGCCGATACTCAGTAGTGCGAATACAAAACCTGACAGCAACTTTACGCGAAACTGAAATCGACACAGAGCATAAGCGGCCATCGAGCCCAATAGCACGGAGGCGAAAGTTGCGGTAAGAGCGATGATGCTGGAGTGCCAGAATGGTCCGAAAAAATCACCCCGAATACCCGAGAACGCTTCTCTAAACGCTTTCAACGTCGGTGTGAAATCAATGAACGGTAGGTACGTTGCGCCTTGATTGACGGCTGTTGGTGGTTTAAAGGCTGTAATTAGTACCCACCACAGAGGCGCAGCAATAAACACCAACCACACTAGGCATAGCAACAGTCCGATGAATAGCAATGGTAGGCTTCTTTTCATTTAAGGCGATCCACCACGCGCTTGGCCAAGGCTAAATAAATAGTTCCGAACACAATTACAACAATCAGAAACAGAAAGCTCAGTGCGGACGTATCGCCCAGGTTGAACTTTTTGAATCCCTCGCTATAAGCGTATAGCGTGATGGTTTCTGTGGACGTACCTGGCCCGCCGCCTGTGAGCACAAAGACGGAGTCGATAATTTTCAAACCCTCAATGAGGCGAATGAAGATTACGGCCACACTGATAGGCAGTAGCATGGGAAAGGTTAAGTCCCAGAATCGGCGCCACGGTGAGATATTATCTATTTTTGCAGCTTCGAAAACATCGTGCGGAAGCGCTTGCAGTGCCGCCAGCATGAGCAACGCTACAAAGGGTGTCCATTGCCAAACCTCAACGGTAACCAGCACAGCAATAGCCCAATCGGGATCAGTCAAGAAAGGTAGATTTTTAAATCCAAGCCAGGAGAAAAAATCGTTCACTGGACCCAGTACAGAATGAAACATCATCCGGGCTATCAATGCAACAGCGACCGGCGCCATGAACATGGGCAAGAGAAAGATGACTCTATAGAATGCGGAGCCGGGTACGTGGTGATGTAGCGACAACGCTAACCCAAACCCGACCACGTACTGGATTAGGACTGACGTGACAACGATCAAGAAAGTGGTCGTGATTGATTGCCAGAACCGGGCAGATGCAATGACGTCAGCATAGTTGTCGAGCCCCACGAAGCGTACAGGTGAAGGCGGCACCAGACGTACGGACTGGAAGCTGACGATTAATGAGTAGATAAGAGGAAACAGCGTGACGAGAAGTACCAGTAAAAATGCTGGAAAGATGAACAGGTACTTGATCTGATCATTCAAGCGGGTGTCGGTGGTTGACCCAGCCGCGGTCACAACGTCCAAACCAGCGGAAATCGAACGTCGAGCAATTTCTTAGAAATTATCATCGTCTTGTTACCACTACCTTATATCCGTAATTCTGACTCAATCATACTACAGAATTGAGTGGTAATTGTATTATTACTCCATAAAATGTAGTATGACTACATTATTGAGAGGGTCAGGATATGGAGTTTGTAGAGCCGCGAAGTTATCTTGTCGATGTGGAAGAGGGTGTGCTGACCGATGCGTCGGGCCGTTATGAGAAGAAGCTCAAAGATCTACAGGGCCTGTACTCTGACGCGGTAGCTTTTGCTTCAGCCGTTAAGGCGGGTGGCGACAAGGTTGTTTATGAGGTGACTGATCAACGACCGGTAGCCAGCCAGTCAGATTTGATCTTTGGAGTGACCTGTATGCGACCCGGTAAAATAGGCGATGAGTTTTACATGACTCGAGGTCACATTCACGCACGTTCAAATCGTCCGGAGACCTACTATGGCGAACGGGGTGAGGGATTGATGCTGCTGGAATCACCTGAAGGCGACGTGCGAATACTGGAAGTATCACCAAGGCAAATGTGCTATGTGCCGCCGATGTGGATACATCGATCAGTCAATGTTGGCGATACTGAACTTGTCATGAGTTTCTGTTACCCCTGTGATGCCGGGCAGAATTATGAAATTATCGAGCGCTCTGGTGGTATGAGGAGTCGTATCGTTTGTCAAGGCGCAGGTTGGAAAGAAATACCCAACGAGCGTTATGTACCGCGAGACAGACAAGCCATCGCCTCAATACTAGCGACTGCGGATGTTTAGCGAGATGAATGTGATCGTTGAAACACTCGCTGATGACGCTCTCAATTGCGCCTGGGAGCCCACCTTCGATAAAGCAGATGCAGATGGCAGTGTGGTGAGAGGAGGCAGGCTTTCATCATGAGTTATCCGAGTGCCAAAGCGCCGACGCTCTACTTTATCGGTGTCACCACGACACAAAGTTCTATCATGCGCGTATTCCCGGAGTGGGTCAGGTTTCTTGGATTGGGTGACGCTGTCATCAAGGGGATGGATTTTCCTATCCATGCCGACCCTGAAGCGTATATAAAGGCTGTAGCGTTTATCAAAAACGATCCGCTTTGCATGGGCGCTTTGGTCACGACTCATAAACTTGATCTGTACGACGCATGTAAAGATCAGTTCGAGGTTGTTGACAGTCACGCCGAGTTGATGACCGAGGTTAGCTGTATTTCCAAGCAAGGTGATCAATTGGTTTGTGGTGCAAAAGATCCCATTTCCGCTGGCTTGTCAATTGATGGTTTTCTACCCGATCAGTTTTTCCGCCGATCTGGTGGGGCCTTGTTTTGCATGGGTGCCGGTGGATCCGCAATTGCCATCACGTGGCATTTGCAGCAAGAATTGCGGGGTAGAGACAATCCGTCATACATGGTTATTTCTGATCGTCTGCAGTCCCGACTAGACCACATCAAACAGTACCATCGCCGTGTAGGTGTTGATATACCAGTGGACTACGTACTGATCGACAGCGCAGCAGATAACGATCGTATTCTTGCTAATCTGCCTCCGCACTCGTTTGTAATCAACGCTACCGGTCTAGGCAAGGATACGCCTGGTTCACCTGTTTCCGACAGGGCTGATTTTCCAGAGCATTCGGTAGTCTGGGACTTGAATTATCGTGGTGAACTAGTATTCCTCGATCAGGCACTTGCACAGCAGGAAGCACGTTCACTTCAGGTAGAAAACGGTTGGACCTACTTCATACACGGATGGACGCAAGCAATTGCAGAAGTCTTCCATATCACGATACCTACCATTGGTGTCGAATTTGACAGGCTTAGCGAGATCGCAGCCAGTTCAGGAAAGCCGGGTTGATCGTGAGTTTTATATTGGGCAGGCAGTACTCGTTTTTCGAGTATAGGTCGGTAAACGTGCTCACATTGCCAAAGAAGATGGCAGTGTGCGCCAGTTGGGTATTGCGTCTCTGGAGGACAAGATTGTCCAACAGGCGGTAGCACGAGTGCTCGAAGCCATGTACGAAGAGGACTTTGTTGGGTTCAGCTACGGCTTTCGGCGGGACCGCATAGGCCGGGGCGTGATCAGCCCCGTGCTTTAAATGCGTTATCAGTTGGCCAAACCCACAGATCATGTAACTGGGTGGGCGATCTGGATATTTAAGGCTACTTTGATCCTGTTAAGCATAATTGTTTAATATGTTTTCTGGAACATTGCGTTGCAGACAAGCGCATCATCCGTCTGATACGCAAGTGGCTAAGACGGGGCGTGGTCAGATATGCGGTTGATATCGTAGCGTGTTTCCAGCACAAGGATGAGGCAGAGCGATTTATGGCAGAGTTGTTCGAGCAGCTCAAGCAGTTCGGTCTGTCCATGCATCCGGAGAAAACCCGACTGCTTGAGTTTGGTCGCCGTGCGGCGATCCGACGAAAGCGGCCAAGCGTATGGACTGGGATGTGTTCAATCGCCTTGCGCGTGAGTGGTTACCCACGCCTCATGTTGTTCACCCTTGGCCCAGCGAGCGCTTCGCTGCTACTATCCCAGGCAAGAGCTGTGTGCGGTAATCCCGCATGCACGGATCGGTACGGGGTGCCCTGTAAAGGGTATCCCTACCGTGTCTTGAATTAGCGTAGACCCCTAATACGTTAGAAAAAACGTACCGCACAGTATGGGCACACCCAAGGAGCTTCATTGAAAAGAGATACCACAGCGCAGAGCGTCGTTTTCGAAGACATGTTCGTGCAGAGCCCCAGTTGTATGTAGATCGGCCCGACTGCAGCTCATACGGCGCCACGATTCTGCGCACGGCCTGTGACCGGAACTTGTGATTGATCGGTTCGATCGGTGCCTTTATTTGTGATAGTCGACGGCACAACAAGGTGTAGTATACGATCAGGCGGATTGTCTACACGTGGGATTGTCTACACGTGTATGTTTAGCATTGCCTACGGAGACGAAGACTGTATTAACTCGGCGCCATTCCTACCTGGTTTTCTCTTAAGAATAAATCCTGTTAAGACCCTCCCTACTACCAGTCCATGGCAGTCCAGTTCCATACCTGAGCATTCAACAACTGCCGTCAGTGTGCACTCAGTATAGATAATGTCTGATCTGGTGATCTCCCAGCGACCACCAATACTGTTAAAGGTAGCTGTCGACAGATGCACCGCTTGGATTTCTAGCGTCAGGTGCAATATCTGACGCTTCATGATGACGCCAGTCAGAGTCTCTCGGTCTCAGTTGGCGTACTCACAATACCCACTCACATTCACAGTAGTTACCAGGGGGACGTAGGCCGTTGTACCCAATTTAGTTTTTCTAAGGACTTTCCTCTGAAAATGTCAGAGCAGAGTTCGTTAGAATGATAATGGCTAATCTATTGCTCAGTTGATGTCAGGACAGCATCACTGACACCGCTGACACTGCGAACATCAGTCGCTAGCATACGACAACGGCGATTTCCGCGATGGACATACGCCTCACTACAGCACTGTCTACCGGTTTAAGGCGTACCTTCTGTCTTTCGCAGAATACCTACGCAATGAGCGATCTGCCTGCCGAAGCCGTCGAGTCTTTGTACGTCATGTTGCACCAGTCGAAGTACCGCCGCAACTCGGCCTTGCTGAGCGAGTAGTGCATCATGAGAGCGCAAGGCAGCGTGGGTCATGGGTTTGAGACCTACCTGATTGAAGGGCGACAGCTTGGCTTTAAGTTGAGCGGTAGCGAGCTGCCTCGTTTCGCTGACGGATAAACTTACGAGGGCCCGTTTACTGTCGAGCTGCAGATCTCATGGCCGCATTTTAATGCGCGCAAGACAACACCCGGTACGCGACGCGCAAGCTGGTAGCTCTACTTCCGTTTATCCGGTCCCATTGCCGGTATGGATCGGCCAAGCAAGGTACTCGATCCTCGCTCGCTCGGATCCCATCCCGGCAGGCCTACTCCGCACGGTTACACCGTTGAAGTGTTGTCTGATCTGGTCAACACTGCCAATGTGCTTGAAGGGAGCGACGGGTTGCGTGGTCCAGCGCATGCGATGTTGTCCAGCATAATTGCAGCAACCGGCCTGCGACTCCCAGAAGCAATTAATCTTGCAGATACCGATATAGATTTGATCTGCTGACAACTGTGAAACTGCTTTATTAAACCAGCGATTCGAACATCAAGACATAGTACTCAATGGGGTATTCATATCAGGCGAGTTCACCAATGAACTAGGCGTCTTTTTTCGATATCTGAGGGAGTGAGCTGATGTTACTGTTTTGCTATTGAGGAGCAACGGACGGCCGCATATAGCTATTTGACGTCCGCTAAAAAAAGCAGATCGTCAAACCTGGCAGTGAGCGGTCCACCGCTCAGTTGGCAATCGCGTAGACTGGCTACTTTGCAGTTGTCGTTCAGTACAAATAATCTACGGGAAGGTTAATTAGTTATGGCTGAGGAAGACAGTGGCAGTAAAACGGAACTTCCAACTTCAAAACGCTTAAAAGATGCGCGCAAGAAGGGGGACGTCGCCAAATCTCCAGATATTGGGATTACGGTCGGTTTTCTATTTGCGTTGCTGCTGCTTTGGCTGACATTCAACAATATCGTTGCAAGTGTATCTAATCTTATGGAGATGTCCATTGCATCACCAGGGAAAGGGTTCGATATCGCCGTGCGTGCATTGGGTCAGGAAGCTATCCGTGTTCTTGTGACAGTGTCCTTAACTATTGTAATTCCACTAGCCCTGTTCGGAATGGTTGTAGAATTTCTGGTCATTGGGCCGGTGTTCACCGCTGAGAAATTCATACCAAAAATCTCCAATTTAGATCCTGTGACCGGTCTGAAGCGCATCTTCGGGCCAGATAATCTGGTGGAGTTGATTAAGTCAATTGTTAAGACGGGGATACTTTGTGTCATTGGAATTCTGGTCGTGCGAAGTCTTCTTGGCGATATAATGTCACTCGCTGGTGCGCGCCCAGAAGCGCTGCTATCAGGGATTTGGTATCTGATCCTACACGTTTTGGGCTGGTCTTCTGTCTGCTACCTACTGTTGATGTTCCTGGATGCTGCGTATCAAAAGTATTCATTTACTAAGCGCATGAAAATGAGCATCCGGGATATTCGCGATGAGTTCAAGGATACGGAGGGGAACCCAATGCTACGCGGTGCGCGACGTGAACTTGGGAACGAATGGGCATCTGAAGCCCCCGTGGATTTAATCCGTGATGCGAATGTGCTGGTTGTTAACCCTATCCACATCGCAATTGCTATCAGCTACGATAAAGAGAAAATACCTATTCCGATGATTACTGCAAAAGGTGAGGAGGCACTGGCGCGTGCGATGCGCGACATAGCCGCAAGAGCTGGGGTTCCGATTCTGCGTAACGAACAGCTTGCTCGCGCATTGTTGAGCAGCACGTATGACACAAACGTTGGGCAAGATAGTTATATCCCGAAAGAGCTGTTTAACATAGTTGCTGAGGTAATTATCTGGGCGCAATCCGTTGATACTCACAAACAAGATAGCATTGGCGGTACGCGGCACGGTCGTAAGGATCAGCCACCGGGTGAGGATTTGACTGTGTACGACATAGCGTCTGCGCAATCTCTTTTCCCGAGTACACCGCGAGTACCCCACTAGATGAGTGATCTTCCTTATTCAATTTTGTATACACTTGTCGCACTTACACTGGTATTGACACTTGCCTGGTTGGTGATTCGGTATCTGTCTTCGCTCAGTCAGTTCCGCTCCTCTGGCAACGAGTTACATCTTAGATCTACACTAGTGTTAGGGCCTGGCCAGCGCGTTGTGGTTGTCACGTTTCGCGAATCTGATTATCTATTGGGTGTCACAGGCGAACGAATATCGCTTGTCGATAAAGTCCCGACGCGAAAGACCGCTATCGCAGGGCCTAATGCCGATCCGCAAAAATAGTTGATGATTCCGTTGGAGTAGAAATCCAAGGTCTTTCGCTTGACGGTTCTTACGTGTCAAGAGTACCTAATACGAGCTGTTATGGAATTTTTGCCATGGTTTTGAGTGGCCAGAGGCTGCGTAGTCCGTCTGCGGCTCCACTGGCGCATAAGTAATTCTACGTATTGATAAGTATTTCCCCCAATTTTCTTGCGCTTGAAGCTCCGTTAACTTGGCATTTCGTTATTGCTCAACCAAAGGAGTTTGAGGCACATGTCAATTAAGGTACAGGGTGGTAATGCGGCACAAACCGCAAAGTCAATGCAGAAGTCGCAAGAAAGCAGCAAATCTGGTGGTGCCGGTCAATTCGGTCAAGCTGAAGGTAAGCCTTCAAGCAACCAGCCTGCAGGAGCGGCTAACGATCAGAACGGCGGCGGGCTTGTCAAAAATGACATGCAGGATCTCGCTAGACGTCAAACCGGCGGTCCCGCGCAGTCTGGTCAACATGGCCCTACTGGTGCGCAAGGTGGTATGGATGCACAAGGTATGCAAGGTATGCAAGGTATGCAAGGTGTGCAGGGTATGCAAGGTATGCAAGGTATGCAAGGTATGCAAAGTGTGCAGGGTATTCAAGGTGCGCAGGGCAACACCGGTTCACAAGGCTTTATGGGTGAAACTGGAGTCACGGGTGCGAAGGGCGATACCGGTTTACAGGACAACATACGTGAAACTGGAGTCACGGGTGCGAAGGGCGATACTGGTGCGCATGGCTTCATGGGTAATACTGGAGCTGATGGTGCCAAGGGTGATACTGGCGCCCAAGGTGTTAAGGGTGATACTGGAGCTGCTGGTGCCAAGGGTGACGGTTTCGATGCGACATTTGCTCGAGAAGGTTTCGATACTAACGGTAACGGCAAAGCTGATGCCAATGAGCTGAAAGCTGCTTTTGGCGGACAAGACGGTGCTCAAGGTCCTAAGGGCGACACCGGAGCTATGGGTGCAGCCGGTCCTAAGGGCGACACCGGAGCTATGGGTGCAGCCGGTGCTAAGGGCGACACCGGAGCTACGGGTGCAGACGGTGCTAAGGGCGAAACCGGAGCTATGGGTGCAGCTGGTGCTAAGGGTGATACCGGAGCTATGGGTGCAGCTGGTGCTAAGGGAGACACCGGAGCTATGGGTGCAGCTGGTGCTAAGGGTGATACCGGAGCTATGGGTGCAGCTGGTGCTAAGGGTGATACCGGAGCTATGGGTGCAGCTGGTGCTAAGGGTGACACCGGAGCTATGGGTGCAGACGGTGCTAAGGGAGACACTGGAGCTAAGGGTGACACCGGAGCTACGGGTGCAGACGGTGCCAAGGGAGACACTGGAGCTATGGGTGCTACAGGTGGTGCTGATGCCGCTGGTGGTGCAGATGCTTCGGCTGGCGCGAATGGCAACGATGGTGCAGCGGGTCAATCAAGCAATGCTGGTAGCCAGGCTGTTGCTTCTGCTAACGCTATGGCCAGTGCAGCGTCTAACGGTGCTGGTTCTCAACAGCTCGCTGGCATGGTCGGGCAGCTGCAGGGCAACGTTCAGTCATTTCTGTCGAGCGCGTCTGGTGGTGCTGCCGGTGCGAACTCCGGTTCGTTGAATGTTCAGGCGAACCAGATCAATTCCCTGTTGACTTCAGTTATGCAGCAAGTGTTCTCGGGCAACGCTGCGAACGCTGCCGGTCAGCAAACGGGTGGTTCTCAATCAATGGGTGGTGCTCAGCAAGCAGGTGGTGCTGATTCTGCCGGTGGAGGTGCTCAGCAAGCAGGTGGTGCTGATTCTGCCGGTGGAGGTGCTCAGCAAGCAGGTGGTGCTGATTCTGCCGGTGGAGGTGCTCAGCAGGCAGGTGGCGCTGATTCTGCCGGTGGAGGTGCTCAGCAAGCAGGTGGTGCTGATTCTGCCGGTGGAGGTGCTCAGCAGGCAGGTGGTGCTGATTCTGCCGGTGGTGCTCAGCAGGCAGGTGGTGCTGATTCTGCCGATGGTGCTCAGCAAGCAGGTGCAGCTGAATCTGCCGGTGGTCAGGCAGGTGGGATTGGGGAAATGCTCCAGAAGATCGTTAAATTGCTAGAACAGATCATCTCTCTGCTATCTAAAGGTGCCGGCGGCGGTGAAGCCAAGGGCGCTGGAGCTGATGGGGCCGGAAGTTCAGAAGGCGCTATGTCTGAGGGGGCAACAGGTTCACAAGGCGCTGATGCTAAAGGAGCCAAAGGTGCAGAAGGCGGTGCTGATGCTAAAGGAGCCAAAGGTGCAGAAGGCGGTGCTGATGCCAAAGGAGCCAAAGGTGCAGAAGGCGGCGCTGATGCCAAAGGAGCCAAAGGTGCAGAAGGCGGCGCTGATGCTAAAGGAGCAAAAGGTGCAGAAAGCGGCGCTGATGCTAAAGGAGCTAATGGTTCTGAAGATGCTGCTGCCAAGGGAGCTGACGCTAAAGGTTCAGATGCTGCTGATAAAGGTAGTGCTAAGGGAGAAATTGGCGAGATGCTGACCAAGATCCAGGGCATGATTGAATCTATCAAGTCAATGCTAGCCGGTGCTGAAGGCGCGTCGAAGGCGGCTGGCTCTGGACGTAGCAGCGATGTTTGTCAGGATGCCAAATCTTCGCAAGGCCAGGATAGTAGCGTGAGCAAGAACGAGGTGTCTGCAGAGGTCATTGATATGAAGCAGGCGATTTCCGATCGACACTCAACCGGGGGAAGTACTAGTTCCAATTCCGCTAACGGCGCTGACACTGGTTATTCCGAAGGTATGCAAGCCAGCGCAGGAGGCGATTAACTCGCCCGACGATGATTAAGCTCGAATAGAACTGAAATCAGTATTCAGATTCGCCTGGGTAGCGTTCTATGAGTGCTTGGGCGAATCTGTTTACAACGATACCGCACTGTTTTGATGCACAGTAATACGACTAAGGAATCTTGCATGTCTCGGTGTGGACGCGTTTTTCGGATCGGTGTGTAGAGTACTAAATCTTAAGTTACGATTATATTTAAACTAATTTCAGGAGATACAAAGTGAGTGAAGCAGCACTAGCGAGTTATCACAGCGGCATGCAGTCAATGATGAGTGGCCGCAATGGGCAGGGTTCCAGCGGTAACTTGAACGCAATATCAAAAGAGTTGATAAGTCAGTATGGTGTTCAGAACGTACAGCACGCGGTGAATACCGCAGCAGCTGAGTCCTTGGGAGCGCAATTAGACTCCTTTATAGATTCGTTGCCTATGCCCCAATTTATGCAGGACGATGCGAAATCGGCAGTTGATGATGTCCTTAGTCAATATACCGACCAATCCTCCGCAGAAGGATTGCAGGAAGGTGTGGATCACGTTCTTGGTAATGAAGGTAAAGGTGAAGGTGATAGAGGTACTTCAGCTTCCGGGGACGATACTGAATTATCATCGCGTAGCGAAGGATCATCATCTGCAAAGGACGCGGTAGCTGGCACCATGGACATGATAAAAGGTGAAATGATGGAAGAGTTAAAGGGTGCGAATAAAGGCGGTAATACGTCTGGCGGTGGTCCTGGTAACTGGTTAGCACTGCTTGCCAGGGCGCTAGGTAAGACAGCCGGTTCGCACTTGAAAAAGATGGTCGAGCTGGGTGAAAAGATGGGTGAACTGGATAGTAAAGAGAATCCAGAGGAATTCGCGAAGATTCAAGCAGAATTCCAAGCGGAATCCCAAGTATTCAAGATGTTCCAGGAAGCAATTGGCACCATGGTCAAGAGTATCGGCGAAGGTTTATCTTCGGTGGCTCGTAAACAATAATTTTGCTGTCATACGAAAGGTATCAGCGTGCAGGCAATGCGCGTTAATGTTAAGAGCAGCTGACAAACCCAGCGTTTGTCGGCTGTTGTTGATTCTTGTCAATATGTCCTTGTGCATTGGGCTGCAGTAGGAATTACGTACGAGGTAGTTGTCTACTTGTGTCAGTTTTGATTGTTTGATCTAAAAAATTTTCTTCAGCGGGGCACTGGATGGATTGGTAAACGAAAAAATCGGGTATACAGTTGGATTCAGATGACATCTAAAATCGATTGTTATCAGGTGTTGCGAATAGTACATCTAGCTAATTGATGCGCCCTTAGTCGTTAGCGTCAAGATGTTGTCTATTATTTAGCGTTCCCCGGCGTCGGACTATAGGCATAAATTTCATTCATCCCAACTGGTTTACTATCTGAATTAGTTGTTCTGAAAAATATCATAACGTAGTGAGCTATTTGTAATTTTTAGGTAGGACATTTGTTTCGTGCCATGGTTTAATCAGGGTTGGAGCACAGTATTTTCATGTGTAGCGCGCCTACCTTGGCCTTTTAATAATTTGCTATCAGAGTTGATGCAAAAGACGGAAAAGCGCGAGGTTGACTGGGTCTTGAGTTGTAAATCGAGGCTGTTGTAATGATCGTTTTAAAGGGAAGTTTTACCGTGGATCCAGCATGTCCAGCATAGTGAACACTCGATCCTATGCCAAATGGATTTTTTGGCTTGGGGGGCTGGTATCCCGAAGTAGCGACTTGGTGTTGGCTGCGCTGATTGTTGCGGTGATCGGCTTGATGATCCTACCGTTACCAACTTTACTCATAGATTCTCTCGTCGCGCTTAATATTGCCTTGGGTGTCATGCTGGTGCTGATGGCGATCTACGTGAACTCTCCATTGCAGTTCTCCTCCTTCCCTAGCGTTTTATTAATTTCCACCCTATTTCGTCTAGCGCTGTCAGTTGCGACTACTCGAATGATCCTTCTTGAAGGAGATGCTGGAAATATCATTGACACCTTCGGAGAAATGGTTGCAGGGGGCAACCTTATAGTTGGACTGGTCGTGTTTCTGATTATTACCCTGGTGCAGTTTCTCGTCATAGCTAAAGGCGCTGAACGAGTAGCTGAGGTTGGTGCTCGGTTTACCCTGGACGCTATGCCAGGTAAACAGCTGTCTATCGATTCTGACCTGAGATCCGGGTTAATAGATAAAGTAGAGGCACGCAAAAAGCGAGCCGACCTGGAGAAAGAAAGTCAGTTGCACGGCAGTCTGGATGGCGCGATGAAATTCGTAAAGGGCGACGCCATTGCTGGAATCGTTGTGATAATTGTAAATCTGCTGGGTGGGTTGGCCGTTGGTGTTTTCCAACTGGACATGAGTACTGGCGATGCCATGGCAAAGTACTCTATCCTGACTATCGGTGATGGTCTGGTTGCACAAATTCCCGCCTTGTTTGGAGCGATGGCAGCCGGCTTGATCGTAACAAGAGTTGGTGGTCACGACTCCACCGAGCACTTGGGCGAGGCCATACAGAATCAATTTGCTGCTATCCCGCGTGTGTTGCTGATAGCAGGAGCGATGTGTGTATTTTTCTCTTTGATTCCAGGTTTTCCGACAGGGGTTTTTATCACACTGGGTCTGTTGCTTTTTGTTACCGGATCAATGCTTATACCAGCCATAAGGATAGTCTTAAACCGTTACTCGGCCCCAGCTTTCAACACCCTGATGAAACGAAAAGAACGTATTCATCCGTCGCCAATTGACTCCACTACGAAATTGGAGAGTGTACTAAGCAAACCATTGTTACTGACCGTTCCAGCGATCGTGGGTATTGATGGAGGTGACGTGCGGTTGCGCGATCATATGCAGAACACATTAAAAAACCACTATGTGAACTCTGGTGTGGTCCTCCCGAAACTACATTTGAATTGGGATAACCACTCTGAGCGTAACTGGCAATTAGAAATTCATGATGTACCGGTGTGTTCTGGCGGAATTCAGTCAGCCCAGGATTTCACTGAATTATCTGCGCAGTGTCTCTATTCAATCAGAAGGAACGTCAAGCTTTTCGTCGGGCTGGAAGAAACAAGTCGGATGTTGGGGAATGTAGCCGATGTATCGCCAGAAGTTGTTAAAGAAGTGCAGCGCGCGCTACCCATACACAGCATTTCAGTTGTCTTGCGTAGTCTGGTAGAAGAGGAGGTGCCGATACGAAATCTGACTGCGGCACTTGAGGCGCTCGTACAAGCTGGACAGACTGAAAAAAATCTCGATAACTTGACTGAGTATGCGCGTATTTCATTGGGTCGTCAGATATGCAACAAATACTCCGAAGGGGTGAAAATAACCGCGATTGGACTTTCGTTGAAGCTTGAGGAAGCCTTACTGAACTCTATACGTCAGAGTGGCAGTGGTCAAGAGCTTGGCGCCAGCCCTGACCACATGTCTGTAATTGGTAATGCCTTGTCAGATTCCATAGCCAATACAACAGCCGCAGTAGTGATAGTACCAGTAGTGCTTAGGCGACATATCAGAGCATTGATTGCAGGCAATAACTTCGACACAGGAGTGTTGTCCTACCCAGAAGTCAACCGCCCATTTGAACTTAATCTATTAGATCGGGTAGATGTAGATGTTGAATAATCACACAGATACGGAGGACGCCGCAGTACATAACGATCACAGCATAGCTATGAAGTGCTTCTCGGGCGATCTGTATTCTGTCGCTCGGGTCGTGCGGTTTTTCTCGATACGGCGCTTTGTAATTTTGTCGGGAACACGATTGAACTTGCGGCTTTATTGCTGCGGAGTTTTGGTTATAGCTTCACTGTTGGGCCTGAGCTCCTTGCATGCGGCCAACCTGCCCAATTACGAGACTGTCGTAGATTTGACCGTCAGAGAACAGGAAGTAACTGAATTTATAGAAGCATTGTTTACTGAAATTGAGGTGCCAGTAATCGTCAGCGATGAAATCGAGGGGACTGTGAACGGTAGGTTTAACAATACAGCAGAACAGGTTTTCAAGGAAATATCGTCTGCCTTCAATACTATTGCTTACTTCGATGGAGCAGTTGCTCATGTATACAAGAGTAACCAAATCTTACGTCAAGTGATTTCTGCGAACAAATCAGATGCGGTACGAGCCGTTGGCATGGTTGAAAAAATGGCGTTACCGGACAGCAGGAATGTCGTGGAAGCTGCAGACGGTGGTTTGTTGGTAACTGGGACCATACGGTTCGTAGACCAGGTACGTGAGGTGTTGACATCAGTAAGTGAAGACAGTCTGCCAAGCCGAGCAGAGCCAGTGGTTGTTCCAATAACTGAGCCAGAAGTCGTTGCCACTCAAGCTGTTGTGTATCGCGTTTTCAAACTGGATCACGCCTGGGCTGATGACACTAATTTTTCGGTCGGTGGACAGAACGTCGTCGTACCCGGTGTAGCAACAATATTGAGGAACCTCACCACCACAGCGCCAGCAGCTTTAGGATTTGCGGGCCGGGCAGTCACCAATCCTCCCAGGACGTTAAAAGGATTAAGAGGCCAGGGTTTGCTTAAATCGGAATCGCAAAATTCAAATTCAGATGACGACGCTTCCATCGTAAATTTGCGGATTGACGGTGATGATTCCAGGATAGTCGTGGACACGCGACTGAATGCTGTCGTTATACGTGATGTCGAAAGCAGCATGGCTGCCTATGCAAGTCTCATTGAAAAATTGGATGCTCCATCTGGAATGGTAGAAATTGAAGCTACTATCATCGACGTCAACACTGATAAAAGCCGTGAGCTAGGCATTAATTGGCGATATCAGAATGACGGCGAAGTCAGTGGGTCGTTCGGATCTGACGCACTGTCTGGTAGAGGAGGGATACTATCGGTTGTTCTGGGCGAGCAGGCGGATTTTCTGGCACGTATTAATTTGTTGGAAGAACAGGGAGCTGCACGAATAGTGTCAAAGCCGCATGTCATCACACTGTCCGATGTAGAAGCGGTGCTAGGTGCAACCACTGAATTCTTTGTAAGAGTCGCCGGCGATCAGCAGGTAGACCTGTTCAACGTACCTGTTGGGACGATATTACGAGTCACGCCGCATATATTCTCTGAATCCGGTATCGATAAAGTCAAGCTACTCGTAAATATCGAGGATGGCTCGCAATCGCCCACAGCCTCCGTAGATCTTATACCGGTGATAGAGCGTGCCACTATTAGCACGCAGGCAATCGTCAATGATGGAGATAGCCTGTTGATAGGAGGGCTTGTCAGAGACGCTTATCGAAAGTCAGATTACAAAGTGCCCTTGCTGGGAAATATTCCCTTACTTGGCAGGTTGTTCAGATCTGATCTCGATAGTACCACCCGGGTGGAACGGCTGTTCATGATAACTCCTCGTTTGGCTGATGGAATTGGATTTACCAGTACGGACAGATTACCCGTTTTGCAAGGTGGGATAAATAACATTCTGTCGGAATCATCTCAACGACTAGACGGAGTTTCCTGGCCACCTGAAACATACCAGGACTACTGGGACCCAGGAATGCCCATCGTAGAAGTTGACACGATGCCGAGTGGTGAGTCTGACGTAGCTATAACTAAAGAGGCCGGTAGACGACCTATCAGTCGTTTCACAGTGGAGCCTTGGCCAATGGGACAGGGGCAATGACTGTTATGTTTGCTCATAGCAACAGCCAAGTATCAGTATGCCATTCAGTAAGAACATGAATAACTTATCAGAGAACGGCAAGTTAATCGTGGTGGAAGGGCGCCACAGGGGAGCTGTCGTAGAGCTATCTGATCAAAAGGCTATTCGTGTGGGCAATGGGGTAGAGAATGATGTGGTTCTGTATTCCGGTCAGAGTAGTCATTGGTCCATTGTTTTGCGTGTTGACAAACAATGTATCGGATTGGACGTCTTTGAAGGTGAAATAGATGTTGATGATGTTTTGGTGGGTAGCGGCACTCATGTTGAGATTGACTCAGAAAAACGTGTACAGATCAACTCGCTGGTATTTGTTATTGAAGCACCTGTTTCAGAATCAGGTAATGAGTCAGCAGCACCTGAACATGAAACATTACTGACAACGCCGCTGTCCGGCTTAGACTCGAAAAGTATGTCATCAAACGAACAGGCTACCAGTGCCGAAATAACTGATCAGATTGACGATGTTCGCAGAGGATCAAAGAGCAGAGGTACTCGACGAACGCTGGGAAATTCGTTGTTTTCGGGGTTTACTGAATTTTGTAATTCACGATTAGGGCTACCGCTCCTTTGCTTGTCGACAGGGTTTATTATGTTGAGCCTGGCACCTTCAATGGCGTACTTGAATGGTGAGAATAAAAATGACGTCCAATCAGCATCCCTTGAACAGCAACTGATTGCACAAGGCTTTAGAACACTTACCTACGTACCGCGGAGCAATGGCACGCCATCGACAATAGTTGGTGCTGTAGAGTCACGTAGCGACAAGGTTCGAATTCTGAATATAGTATCGAGATCACATGAGGAAACACTTGTCGATTTGCAAATAAACGATGAATTAGTAGATGCAATAGAGGGTGTCTATAGGGTTAATGGGGTAAGTGCGCAGGTCGTTATAACCGGTTTAGGCACTGCCACTGTGAAAACCAGATCAAATGATGATGGGTTGTTGGCAGCTGTAGAAACACAAATCAACGAAGATATACCTGGCCTGACAGAGTTGACCATCGAAAACCTGCCTGTCGAAGCAATCATTACCAAAGACGAAGAGCAGCGACCACAACCTTTCGACCCGGACAAACGAATAACCTTGGTTGTGGCCGGCGTCAATGGATACGTGATGACAGCAGACTCATCCCGGTATTTCGTAGGTTCAACTTTGCCCTCTGGTTATGTGGTTAAGAGTATCGAGAACGGAAGCGTTGAGATTTTGAAAGATGGCGAGACCCTAACGCTGCAATTTTAGTCATTGCAGACATATTTGTAATATAAACGAGCATATTCGTATGAGTGAGATCAATACAACCCAGGTCGCCGCAATGTTGTCCGCAGGCGGAACTTCGGGTAATCGAAACAAGAATAGTGACAACTGGTTCGAGTCCATGGCGAGTGCCTGGGGCTCTGCGTTGAACAATCAGGCGACTCGTGTTGTGGAACAATCTGATGTCGTAGCTTCCGGTATGGACACGCCTGCTGAAATAACACAATTAACCGCTGAATCACTAAAGATGAGCTTTATTTCGAACAGTTCCCACACATCCCTGACCGCCGTTGGTACTGCCTTGGAAACATTGGCGAGAAAGCAATAGTGTTCTGTGGTTGTGCATCAGGTTTCAATAGAGCAGTGTCAATTTAAAATAGTCGGCGGAGATTTATATGGAAAGCGTATCAGCAGCGGCAATAGGACAACTCAGTGCTATATCTACGGAGACGGTCAGGGTGCCGTACGGTGCATCTCTTGCGAGCGACACCGCAGCATTTGAATCCAGTCTTGCCTTGGCTCGAAACAATTCAGCTGGTCACACTGACAGTGTTTCTGAAGTGGCGAAAGCGGCATTCGAGCCACTGGATTTCCTGAACAAGGAAGCGCAGTCTTTAGCTGGCTACGCGAAGTCTGCCGTGGAATCTGGTAATTCTATGACTCCAGGCGAAATAGTCAATTTAACGGTGCAAAGTCAGAAATTTATGTTTCACAGCCAATTAACGGCAAACATCGCTAATCGCACTGCTGATGGCGTTCAACAACTGTTTAGACAGCAAGGCTAGGAAGATGTTCGGCAGAAACATAGGTTGGTTGCTGATGTGTTTTCTTCTCAGTGGATGTGAGCAGAAAGTACTGCACTCAGGGCTTACCGAAAATGAAGCCAATGAGATGGTTGCACTACTCTATATCAACAATCTTGATGCAGCAAAAATTGAAACTAAGGATGGTTTATTTCGAGTGGATACTGAAAAGCCATCATTCTCAAGAGCGGTTGCAATCCTGCAAAGGGAAGGGCTACCGCGTGAGCGATTTGAAAGCCTGGGAGACGTATTCACCAAAGACGGGTTTGTGTCGTCGCCGCTGGAAGAGCGTGCACGACTTAATTATGCATTGTCTCAGGAAATAGCAAAGACTATTGCAAATATAGACGGAGTGATGATGGCGAGAGTACATCTTGCTGTGCCTGAAAGGCAAATACTATCTGATAAAATCGAGCCATCCAGCGCCTCTGTTTTCGTCAAACACAAGCCTGAGATCGACTTAAGCTCCCAGGTCGGCAAGATAAAATCGATGGTAGTTACCGCATTTGAAAATCTTCCTTACGAGAACGTCACCATAGGTCTGTTTACCGCTGAGGAGGTGTTAATTGATTCCGCTACATCATCAACACTGCTTGCTCAAAATTCGGGGACCAACAGCAGCAGCCTGCAACCTTTGCTTCTAATCGTGATCGCACTGGGTGGAATTCTACTTATCGCAGCGTCAGTGTATTTCTACTTGCGAAACAGAGCACGCATCAAGACCGTCGAGACTCCTCATGTTGAGTAAAGAGTCCCTGGCCGAAGACAAGGATTTTCTTGACGTGCGGTCAAGCCGTCAACGCACGGTATTTGCGGCCAAACATCTGATTCACCTGGCAGCTGGGAATCCCGCTATTCATGATGTCGAATGGGAAGCTCTGGTGGCTTTGCCTCCTTGGTGTTTTTGGGAAGTTTGTAAGCAAGAGCAGCTACAAATAGTCGCTGGAGCAGTGTCTATTCTTCCGGCTATCCAAATGTCCACCAAAAGTGAGGTGCTGCGGAAAGTTAGAGATTGTGTCGGCACTACCGAATTTGAATACCTACTGCATATGGATACTAGCGACTGGCCCAGTATCTCAGTTGAGTTAGGGGCAGATGTAGAGCGTACTCTATGGATAAAGGGCGAAGATGTACTGTCTGGTGTACTTGACAGCGAGGCGTTACGCCAACTAGTACTTGGTGCCAAAGGTGAGAGGTACGATGGGCTGAGTTCTGTTGTATCGCATCGATTCTGTCAGCGGGCTCTCGATATCCTCGAACTCTGCCACGGTGTGGGGATTGCCGGTAACGTCGAGGGCACCTTAAAGCAGGCCATACAGACCGACCGGCCAGGCGGCGGATCAATTAGTGAAGGATTAGATTAGATTATGGCCATCGTGACTCTGTATAGAGGAGATAAGGTTTCACTTGAATCTGACGAGATAGTAGTACCTTCCGATGATGTCGCGCTACTTGGTTCTATGGTGGAGCAGGCGGCAGAGCTTCAGAATCTGTTAGGTGAAGAAAAGAGTCGAATTGAGAGGGCTGAATCTGCGGGCTACGAAGTCGGGTACGAAAAGGGTCAGAATGATGGGTATGAAGCAGCGCTTGAACATATAGCTGTAAAATTGATTGCGGTGGGTAAAGAGGCGAATGCTGTTCGTGAGGCGCTGGAACAGCAATCAGGCCATCTTGCCTTAAAAATTGTTCAGAAAATTGCAACTGAAATTGGATCTGGTCCGACAATAGCTGCATTGGCAGCCTCTGCAGCGAAACAGCTTGTACCGCGTGAGCCTATAACGTTGCGCGTGTCTCCGGCGAACGAGCAGACTGTGAAAGACACCGTGTCGGGTGCAGTGAATACGTTTAAGCAAATCGTGGAAGTATCAGTTGACTCAGCTTTGAGTGATGATGACTGTGTCATCGAAACAGAGTTTGGACAGATAAAAGCGGGTCTTGATATCCAGTTAAGCGCATTCAGAGAAAAGTTCAGTGTCGTTTAATTCTGTAGAGTTAACTGACGAGAAAAGTGTCATGGAGGTGATTAACCCGAAATTTGTCCGTAGCGATGAGCGGATTGAGCAAGCTTCTAAAATATCGAAAGCGGTTGAGCTAGAACATATAGTAGCTAATGCAGGGGTTGCAGTAGAACTGGTAGGAAAAATTGCCCGTGCCTACGGTACCACTGTCTACGTGACAGGCATCACTGCGAAGATTGGTCAACGTTGCAAGATTACGAATCCAGGAGAGCAGAGAGTCTTGTTAGCTGATGTAGTAGGTATTTCTGATTCTTTAATAATTCTGTTCTTATTGGGAGCCCCTGACGGTGTGTCTAATCGCTCAGAAGTCAGAGTGCTGAATGAGGGGAAATCAATGGCTTTTACTGAGTCGCTCATGGGTTGTATAGTTGATGGGTGCGGGAAATCGATGTATCAACCGCATGAACTGGTTGATTCTGTGGATGTACCCATCGTAAGAGATGCACCTAACGCGCTTTCTCGAGCACCGATACAGCGGATATTCTCTACTGGAGTAAAAGCGATTGACACGCTTCTCACGGTAGGTGAGGGGCAAAGAATTGGTATTTTCGCAGCTGCTGGCGGCGGCAAGTCCACGTTACTGGCAATGCTGGCGCGGCACTCTTCAGCGGACGTTATCGTCATTGGTCTCATTGGAGAGCGAGGTCGCGAGGTGCGAGAGTATATCGAGGAGAGCTTAGGCGAGGAGGGATTGAAGCGTGCCGTTATCGTGGTATCAACTTCCGATAGGCCCGCTATGGAGCGAGTAAATGCGGCGCAGTGTGCCACCACGATTGCCGAAGGATTTCGAGCAAGAGGAAAACGTGTTTTGCTTCTTATGGATTCGGTAACTCGATACGCAAGAGCATTGCGAGAGGTTGGTCTTTCAATCGGTGAAACGCCCGTTCGCAGGGGCTTCCCACCTTCAGTGTTCGCTGAATTACCAAAATTACTTGAACGAACCGGAAACAACGAAACTGGTTCTATCACAGCATTTTATACCGTTCTATCTGAAGATGAACAAACGGCTGACCCTATCGGTGAGGAGGTTCGCTCCATACTCGACGGACACATAGTGCTAAGCAGGGAATTGGGGGAGCAGGGACACTATCCGGCCATTGATGTACTTGCGAGTACCAGCCGGTTGTTCTTGAAGCTCTCAAGTCCTGTACATCAGCAAGCTGCTACTCGTGTTCGGCAATTGCTAGCTAAGTATAGAGATATAGAACTTCTTATTCAATTGGGAGAATTTCAGATGGGGGCCGACGCAATTGCGGATGACGCTGTGAATTGTAAGGCGGCAATCGAAACTATGCTCAGACAAGCGCCAGACAATTCGACGAGCTTTGACAAGTCTTTGGATATGCTGATGAGAATCTAGCCACAGAGTCATCATGAACCGGATCTTTAAAAAAACTTCTTTGACGAAGATTAATCGCGTATATGCCTATAAGCTGGAGGAGGCAGATGTGGCTGTCCGCGAACAAAAAAAAATAGTGCAGCAATTCGCAGATGAATTAGCTGAGCGCCAAGCTATAGTGCAGTCTCTTCAGGACAAGCTGGTAGAAAACCAGCGATACATGAGTAGCCCAGACGTTAATACCAATCCGCAGGTAATACAGTCGGCGTTACGTTACAGGCACTGGATCCTCTACGACAAAGAAAGGCAATCGTACTATGTAGATGTGACCCAGCAGGAGCTGGATGAGAGTCTTATGGAGCTGCAATCAAGACAAAAAACGGTCTCTAAGTTAAATACTAAAATCGATACCATTACTCAGTTCTCCCAGAACGCCGACACGATGACGCAGATTCTCCAGGATCTCGAATCAGAAGAGGAAATCGGAGACTTACTCGGAAGCAGGTGCAAGATAAATGTCTAAATATACACTCGGATTACGTCACCATGAATCAAACGCTGCGGGTAGATTAAACGCTGAATCCTATCGAGACCTTGAAGCTCTTGATCCACAGTCAGTAGCATTATTCAGCAACCGTCTAGAGCAGTTAAAAGGTCGGGAAAATGAAGTTGAAGAAGAATCTGTCCGGGACGGCGTTGTTGCAGAACGTGCGTTTGCACTTTTCCCTGCGGCAGTTCCATCAGAAATATTCAGTGATTCATGCACCCTGAATGTTGCCTCAGAAGCCTGGATCTTCGCTCGGGATACACTCGCGGGAATAAATCAGACAGGGTCTTCAGAGACCTCGCAGAACACGACATCGTCGAACGCAAGTCACTGCGCATCAGTGTTGACAAGTTGCGAGGCTGTGGCTAACTCCATCCACGTGTCATGGGCGGCAGATCAAACTGCCGCTACACCTCGCGTCTGGAAGTTGCTACTGCAAACTGCCAGTAATTTTGTTGCAGAGTTGCTTATTGAGTGTTCGATTCACGATGACTGGTCCCTAACGATTCGTGAAGAACCGGATGAAAACACACAAACCGGACACTATGATGAAGTTGAGACCATTGACAGTTTAATTGCTACTGTTGATACAGACGTTGAGCAGTTTTGTGCTGAACTAACAGAACGTTTGAAGCTTAGTCAGCCTGAGCTACGCTTCGTTGCTCAAATTCACCAGAACGTCACGTAACAACGATGAGGCCAACTGGATATATTGTGGCTAAGAATGACTTTGATCGTCTATCAGGGCTTTATCCAAACACGGAGAGCGCGACTGTTCAGGCCGCCAGTGAGCTGACTGTCAAGGAGTTGGAAGGTGTGTTCGATGTACTGGGAGAGGAGATATTTCTTGTCCAGAGAAGTAGTGGCAATGTCGTCTGGATGTCTAAGCCGTGCAAGACTTTGACGCACAAGCTTGGGTCAACTCGAAATGTCGATGAATTTCCGATACTCAAGAAGATGATTTATGAGGCTGCCACTGATGATAAAGGTGCGGAAATGCAAGCGAAATGGAATACGACTGATGCCACATGGGCCCAATATATAGGGCAGAAAAAACGAGCGTCGGTTTCTGTTTACAGCCGATCGGAGGACCCTGACAACCTCTGGGTACGATTTACGCATTACACCGATCGGGATGATTATATCCGTCAATACATAGCCGATCATGAACAGCTGTTTAGTACATCTCGTTCGGTTTCAGTTGGTGAAATGGCTACTACGTTGGCTCATGAGTTAAATCAGCCACTAGGTACGTTGCAAAATGTGGTGCGCGGCATTCGATCCAGGTTGGAAATGAGCAAGCAGGGCAGCGAAGAGATATTCGAGGCACTGACACTGGCCGAAAAACAGGGGCAGTTTGCTGCAGAAATATTATCGCGTGTGCGTAGTTTCGCTAAATCCAGACAGCCTGTGATTGAGCGTTGTGATGTAAATACACTAATTCAAGACACGTTAAACTTGTTCGACTGGAAATTTCGATCAGAGAATATCAACGTAAGTTATAACGCTGTAGATACGGGTATCGTTCTTTTCGGGGACTCCACGTTATTGCAACAGGTGCTGGCGAATCTGCTAAAGAACGCTGCAGAATCACTTGAGAATGTGGCTACTGATGCGCGCGCTATAACGATCACAGCAGGTCACGAGGAACGAGGTGTGATCATAGCCATCTCCGATTCAGGAATTGGACTGAGTGAAAATTATCAGGACAAGCTGTTTACCCCTTTTCGTTCGGAGAAAGAAAATGGGATGGGTGTGGGTCTGAATATTTGTCGGTCATTCATTGAGCTACATCAAGGTAAATTCTGGTTCACACAGAATCCATCCTGTGGTTGTACAGCTCACATACTGATTCCAGATAGAGAGGCTTTGCCAAGGCAGAGGTCTGATCATAATGACTAGCACTGTATTCGTGGTGGACGACAACGACGACTTCCGGTCATCGTTAGCGTGGGTGCTGCGTGGCGAGGGTCATAAGACTGTGGAGTTTAACTGCGCGAGAAAAGCGATTTCGGCACTCAAGATATCTGCACAGGATGAGCTTCGCAACTGCTGTGTATTGCTGGACGTCAGGATGCCCGAGATCAGTGGGTTAGAGTTACACGAGATTATTCGTCGCGAACATATTACTGTACCCGTCATCTATATGACAGGGCATGCTGATATCGAACTAGCGGTAGAGGCGATGAAGAAAGGCGCTATAACTTTTCTTGAAAAACCTTTGAATCCCGAAAAATTACACAATGCTATCCAGTCTGCATTGTCGACCAGTTTCATCACCAGTGTTGGTGAACGCAGTATCACAGTGGATCAGCATCACCAGGCCGAGTTTCAACGATTACTGTCTACACTGACACCGCGTGAGACGGAGGTTTTGCAAGGAATCGTTGAAGGGAGCGCAAATAAAATAGTGGCTAGAAAACTCGACATAAGTGTGCGAACTGTCGAGGTTCATCGATCAAGAATTATGAAAAAATTAAATGTAAGGAGTGCATCTGATTTGGTGAAACATGTGATGGCGGGTGAGCAAATGCGATGACCGGTGAATTTCGTTTAAACAATGTGCCATTACGCTACTGCGAGTATCCACACGCCAACGGCAGAATACGTCCTAACAAGCGAAGGCTCCGCACGTTTCAGGCGCAGGATGCCGTTGGCTTTGACGCGGACACGGTTTTAGGTCGTGTCCACGTCACCGTCTACAATCCACACTTGGCCGGTAAGGCGCTGAGCCCTGTAGCCAACGCGTTGTATCTGGACGCCATAGAGGATCACCTGCAATTTATAGAAACGTGGTTGGGTGTACCGCTGCCGGTAATACCATCGTTAGAGCCTGACTCGACGCTGCCAGCCCTATTGGCGCTTTCATCTACAGGGGGCGACCCTCTAACAGTAGGACTGCACCTGCCTCCGGCTATCTGGCAGTCATTGCCTGACCCCCCGATCGATATAAAACGAGAATCGTGGCGCAGCAAGTGGACAGCGTATTCTGCTGAACTGGTCATCGGACGGCTTGTTTTCTCCGATCGAGAGGTAGCCCGGATGGCTGTTGGGTCAGTTGTTCTTCTACCCGGCACGTTCATGGAGGAATGGAAGGTGCAATTGTCAGTGCCAGAACTATCGCTCTCGCTCTCCGGTGTACTCGACAGACACACGCAGCACTGGAGACAGCGTTCTAATACGGATAATCTTACGATAGTCGATAATTCCGAGGCGTTGTCTAGCATTGAAGCCTCAGCCAGTATAAATCTACAAGTGTCTGCCGAGACGTTAGTGGGTGGTAGTCATAAGAGCAAAATTGGCTTGAGCAATGATCTCTCGTTGTATACGTGTCACTTAAGCTTATCGACCAGACAGCAATTCATTGGTTTTTTAATGCCAGTAGCCAATGGGATGGGTATCTATATCAAGCAAATCCGTGTTCCTGATAACCCGCTGGTAAATCGCTAGATAGCTCCATATGCATATCCAGAAAACAATAAGATGGATCTAACAACCTTTACACCGTCATCGGCGCTTCTCACAGTCGTTCTATTGGCCATGGCGCCGTTCATAGCCGTTATGGTCACCTCGTTTACTAAGATTGTCGTGGTGCTCTCTCTGTTGCGAAACGCATTGGGAGTGCAGGACACCCCCCCGAATTTAGTGCTGAATGGTCTGGCTTTAGTGTTGACTATCTATGTGATGTATCCCGTCGGTAGGGAGGTCGGTGATGTGGTTGCACAGTTTGTTGGCCCAATTGACAGTACAGAGCAGATACTGCAAGTGGCGAATGTCAGCAAGGAGCCATTCAGGGAGTTCATGCTCAAGCACTCAAACGAGTTGGAGCGAGTGTTTTTTCAGAAAACGATCGCAAAGATGATGCAAAGGGAAACCGATGTGCCTGTAGAGGCGGACGATTTTATCGTCCTGTTGCCAGCCTTTACGATAAGTGAGCTGACCGAAGCATTTCAGATCGGATTTCTGATTTTCTTACCGTTTATCGTTATAGATCTGGTTGTGGCGAATATACTGATGGCTTTGGGAATGATGATGCTCTCGCCCACCCTTATCTCGTTGCCATTCAAACTGCTCCTGTTTGTCATCATTGAAGGCTGGGCCAAATTGACACATGGTCTAGTGTTGTCTTACTTGTAACGATGCTCTCTAACGATGCGGTACAGCTAACCCAACAAGCACTATGGCTGGTTTTGATACTCGCAGCACCTCCCGTTCTGGCTGCTGCCGCCTTTGGCTTGCTGGTTGCTTTCTTCCAGGCAGCAACGCAGTTGCAGGAGCAGACGTTTCAGTACGCTGTCAAATTTATAGTCATTGTAATAACCCTGTTTGTTACGGCATCAATCATGGGAGGAAATCTCTACCAGTTTGCAGATCAGATATTCACTAATTTCTCAATCATGGTAGGCAATTGATGTCGCCGTGGGAGCTAACACAATAGTATGGTCGATATCGTGTTGTACGATAAACTGTCCGAGAATGTGTTGATATTTGCAATCTCTGCCATTCGTGTGGCGATGGCATTTTTAGTAGCACCAATCTTCACTGAAAAGTTGATACCTGCGCTTGTCAGAAACTCCATTTTTTTAATGATCGCCATTGTGGTGGTGTATTTACAACCTAAACTGGATTTCGATGAAATCAGCGCCCTGTATCTCATCGGATTGTTTGCCAAAGAAGTGTTCATTGGGCTGGCAATTGGTTTCTTTCTTTGTTTGTTCATTTGGGCCTTTGAGGCAGCTGGCATGGTGATAGACAATCAGATTGGAGCAGCGATAGCGAAGGTCTACGACCCCATATCAGGTCATTCGGTGACCCTGTACGGTGAACTGATCAGCCGTTTCGTGAATTATCTATTCATGTCTACTGGTGGCTTGCTGCTGTTGACTGTTGCGATTATGGAGAGCTACAGTCTCTGGCCAGTAAATCAGGCAATGCCTGAATTGTCCATGGCGTCTATGGCACTGTTTGAAAGTCAGTTCTCAAGTTTCTTCGTATTGATCGTAACGTTGTCGGCTCCGGTAGTGGCGGTAATGTTTTTAATCGACATGTCCATGGGACTAATGAACCGGTTTGCGAAGCGATTAGATGTTTTTTTTATTTCCATGGCGATTAAGGGGCTGGTTGCTCTACTGCTTGTCGTGGTGATGGTTCCCGTTCTCATGGAGATATTCTTTATCCAATTGGACTTACGTAACAATGGATTGTCAGATTATCTTCAAGGTTTGCTCCCGATCTAGTCAGTGTTATTCATGAAAATTGTAGGTGGGTGAGTCTCGACAGTATTAATGACCACATTTTATTGGGTGCGAATTGACCTCTGAAATTGTGTTGGAATATTCTGAAGACAGGTTTCATCCGATGTTCAGCTATTAACGATAAGATGAACGAAATGAATAGAATCATTAACAGTAGTATTGGAATCCGGTGGATGCCACTCACGGCTTTGTGTTTCATGTTTTTAACTGCTTGCTCTGTATCCGGAAAGAAAGACATTAGTTCGGTGAGCACTCAGGCTATACAAGAGCAACACTCCAGAGAGTCTACTCCAGATGAGTCGATATCGTCGAGTGAGGAGAGAGAGCTTGCGCAGTATCCAGCATTGGGCGTCCGCGCAGATTGGCCAGAGTTGTTGATTGCTGGAGATTTCATGCAAGCCTTATCTCAAGTACCTGGCTATGAACCGGAATCAACCATTATCAGTCTGCCGCCTGCCCGTACAGATTTTGACTTGGCAATTGAGCAAGCTTTAGTAGATTTCGGCTATAGAGTTGCGAGGATTGAGCGTAGATCCGGTAGAGGCGTCTTGATGACGAGTCATCTGATTGCGGAATCTCAGGAGAAGGAGAAGCTGACTACTTATATGCTAGCAATAGATCGAATCGCCATGAAACGAAGCTTTAGCACTCGCGACAATGTCGTTGCACCATCATCCTCTTTGTTTGTGCGCGGGGTCCCACCTGAAGCTATCACATTGAACGATGCGGTTTTCGTACAGGATAAGACTAACCAGTGACAGACTTGTGATGTATTGCAAGGATCAGCGGCAGAGCATGTTTGTAAAGGCGTAAACCGTATCAGTTGCGCGTTTAGTGAAGCGTTTAGTGGTACGCCGGATTTTTACCGACATCACTAGACCGGACCATTCCTGAAACGACTGCGCGGTCCAGCCGTACCCGTCTACAGATCCCTTTTCCTGTGGCCAATTCTGTGAAGTAGCATAACTCCGCCCGCAGAATGCACTCCCGAAGGGGACGCCTAGTCTGAGTAGGATTCGCTTCGGGTAAGCCATTGTGCCTTGGTAGTATGAAGCCAGCGTTGCTGGCAACGCACTGACGGAGTGAAGTTCGGTCACGCAAGGCCAGTGAGCGATCAATACACGCACCGTTTGGACACATATTCAAAGCTTAACATTGTCCCACGCAATGTAAACCGGACTCTGAGTTTTAGACGGAAGGGTGAGTTACGGCTAGATCAGCGCTGCAGTAACAAGTTAGGTGTAAGCTCTATACGTATTTCATGTTATTACTATTCTACCGAGGCTGTGGCAAACTCGGGTTGCATGAGGAAAGGATGAGCTATATGTGGAGTTGATCCAGTTTGGTGGACACCATAATTTGAGCGATAATGCTCACTGAGGTGCCCTATGGCAAAACGCAAGACACGCAGAGAACGTCGGTCTTTCAATGACGAGTACAAGCAGCAAGTGCTC
>Ga0209185_1000486_pt1 | contig 46696 bp, 31 predicted proteins | sample SidtaG_2_FD_187425 | JGI IMG/M metagenome (GOLD analysis project Ga0209185, IMG submission 187425) | Marine algal microbial communities from Sidmouth, United Kingdom - Sidmouth_Asex2 metaG (SPAdes) (version 2) | ecosystem: Host-associated > Algae > Red algae > Unclassified | place: Sidmouth... | reverse complement strand
ATCAGTCGGGGGTCGGGCTATCCGGCACTCTCTCCACTCCGCTATCGCTACGTTACGTTCAAACAACACCTACTATCCCTTACGCAAGGGACGAACAATCGCGAGGCAGAAAAACAAACAATCACGAGATTTGTCAAAGAACCACATTTATTTTGTTCCTGATACTTAATTAAAAGTATGTTTAAATAAGGAACGCGAAATATTTTCTACACAAATTTAAAACAAAAAATCGTCATTATTTTCTTTTTTGTATAAAAGACTGTAACTTTATTGCGAAATTTTTATCATTAAATTAGTGTTGCAGTGTTGTGGTTTCGTAGTGTTGTCGTATTTTTATTTTGTAAAGGTATATTTGAATCCATAAAAACATCACGAAACCACAACATAAAAACACTAAAAACACCACAACACTATTTTCATGCTAATAGATTGGCTTTCGGTATTTGTAGGGGCTGTTTTGGGTTTGCTGATTTCTTGGTTGCTCGCTCGTTGGAATTATGGAAAAACATACGTAGAAAGGCAGCTCGTAGCACGCGATTATGTCTTGCGAGACATTCATTTGTCCGAAAAAGAACACGCAAAAAAAACGGAATCGGACTTGGAAAAGCATCGAGATGAATTGCGCGGAATGGAGCGCGACCTTGCGGCGAGTAGCCAAATGATTAAGCAATATAAGGAGCGACTCGCATCACGAGACAATGAAATGACCTTGATGCAAACGACTTTTGAAAATATGGCGAATCGTTTGTTAGAAGATAAAAGCGAAAAATTTACACGCCAAAATAAGACGCAACTCGATATGATACTCCAACCTTTACAATTAAAAATCAAGGACTTCGAGGAAAAAGTCGATAAAACCTATCGCCACGAAGCCGAAGAACGCATTTCGCTACGCGAAGAAATAAAACAACTCCGCGACCTCAATATGCAGCTCAGCACAGATGCCAATAGCCTCGCTAATGCCCTCAAAGGCGACTCGCGTATACAAGGCGATTGGGGCGAAATGAATATGGAGCTTTTGCTCGGAAGGGCGGGTTTGCAACTTGGCGTTCACTACCGCAAACAGTCCTCGCACCGTGACGAACAAGGCAATGCCAAACGCCCCGATTTTATCATTAATCTACCGGACGAAAAGCATATTGTCGTGGATTCAAAGGTGTCGTTGACGGCTTATGCCGCACATTTCGAGACGAATGATGAGGCACAAAGAAAACAATATATCAAGGCGCATTTAGAAAGTTTTAAGAGTCACATAAAAGATTTAAATTCAAAGCGTTATGAGCATTTATACCAAATAAATACCCCCGATTATGTGTTGATGTATATTCCTATCGAACCTGCCTTCACACTGGCTTTGCAGGAAAATTCGGAGTTGTACCTTGATGCACTCGACAAAAATATCGTAATGGTCACCAACTCCACCCTACTCGCTACGCTGCGGACGATTTCTTATATTTGGAAACAAGAAAAACAGAAAAAAAATGTACTCGAAATTGCCCGACAAAGTGGCTTATTATACGATAAATTTGTGGGCTTCGTGGACGACCTGAAAGAGGTCGGCAAGAAAATCGACAGCGCACAAAACTCCTACGATACCGCCATGAATAAGCTTTCCACAGGCAAAGGCAATCTCATCAAACGTGCCGAAAATGTCCGTGAATTGGGCGCGAAAACCTCCAAGTCACTACCGAAAAACCTTATTGATAATGGATAATGATTAATATATATTTTCGCTACGCGAAAATTATTCTACATAGAAAAATTAATCATTAGTGAAAGAAATTAAAACCTATTCTTTTTTATACTATTTGAGATGTCTTTGTATTTCAAATCCATTGTACGAGTATTTAGAATCTTGTTTGTATTGATGATTTTGTTGCTGTTGCTGTTCGTATAGACTTTTTTGTTTACATCTTTTACGTAAACATCGAGTAACTTAGTATTTATATTGATGTTGCGAGGAACGATTTTATTATAATCTCTAATCCTAATATTTTTCTTTTTCAAATCCTCTATCACCGCCAATTTACTCAAGTCATAAACCGATACCCAACCCGGCGCAATACCTTTGCCCGGACGCCCGCCGGACGAACCGCAAGTGACCGCTATATCGCTCGCACCAGTCGAAGAAGGTGCAGGTGGCGGCGGATATAAAACGGCTGAAACTTCGTCGATACGCTCGGAAGTACCACGTCCGCGTTCGGGACTGACAGAGGTGAGCAAGCACCAATTGAGGCTCTCCAAAGCAGTATCGCCGACCTGCTTTAAATCGCGTTCGCTTGCGCCGTTTCTGACCACTTTAATAAATTCATCGTATTGATTATCAGCGTCTTCGCAAGAGTTTTCCCATTTGGGAATAATGACTTCATTGCCCGCTATTTTGGAAACTATTCTGGGCGAAACAATCCCATAAATCAAGCCGCCAATCAACACTACAACTATCCCGATAATCCCAAAACGTAATCCTTTACTGGTCTTAGAATCGCCAAATTTCCACAAGGAACGCAGCAACCAAAACAGCAAAATAAAAATCCCCACAGCAAAGCCAATACGGATAAACATCGCCGTCGTTTTGTTCAATACCGTAGCTACACGATTCGTGCCTACATCCACGAGTTGAGTGGCGCGGATATAGATGCGGTCAACTGCATTTTGGATGGCTTCGGTCGCTGCATCGAGTAGTTCGATGAAGGTATCTTTGATTTGTGCAATGCGTTCTGCAAGGGCTTTATTGATGCAGTTTACACTGTCTTGAATCATTTTATTGACCGTCAAAAGGAGTTTATTTGCCTCTTTTACAAGGCTTTGTACAATGAGCTGCAACTGCGCGGAGGCTTCATTGATGACTTCAATCGAAGCATCTTTTACGTTGCCGATTTGTTGCTCGACCTTATCGTTGAGTTCGTCGATAGTCTGGCGAATTTGGATGCCCGCCTGTCCGAGTACGTCCTGCGCGATGTCATCCAATTGTTGAAGCAAACCTTGCAATTCTTGAATCGGAATATCGACTTTTACATCGGTATCTATCGCCGTAGCCATGCTAAATTGGAAGGGCATGACCAATACAAAAAGGAGAATAAATGGTATCTTTTTCATAGTTCAATGAGTGAATTTTGAATGAATGAATGAATGAATTTTGAATTTTGAATGAATGAATGAATGAATGAATGTTTCCTTAATAACGCATTGTAGCATTGTCGCATCAAAAACATTCACTCATTCACTCATTGGTTTTAATTACAGTTCGTGCGTGGGTAGGTGAAGTTGAAGCTGCCGCCCTGACTGGTACTGATGGTGGTTTGGCATCGGGCAGTCCAATTTCCGGTTTGTACGGTGACTTCCCATGTGCCAAATTTGAGACCGAGCCGCGAGAGTCCGGGATTGGGGATGATATTATTGCGAGTGGCTTCGTAACTTCTTGTTTTTGAGAACGTTGTTTCGCCTGTGCCATCGCCCGAAGCGGATTTGAGTACGCCGGAATAGGTGATAGAAAGATACTCTTTCTCGCTGCCACTAACGATTTTTGTAAGGTCGCTGATGGTGATAGCGAGTTCTCCAGTTTTCTTTTTACTCGATGGTCCTACGTTGACATCGGTATCAACACAACTGCCGCAACTGCTTATCAGCGTAAGCAATAAAATACCGACCATTAAAAGCGATTTAATGTTTTTCATTTTTAGGTGAATTTTAAGTAACGATTAAGTAGATATTTATGTAAATTAATATCCGTAAAGCGTTACCTGTTAATATTTTCTGAATTATAAATTTATTCAAATAATAAATAATAATCAAGTATTACTTTGATTTCTTATTGATAGATCTTGTAAAAAGCAGAAAAGTCACCTTTAGTGTAGCGTTTTTTTTGTTATTTGAATCAAAACCTTTTATGAAAGTCTCTGTTTATCATTCAATTATTCATAAAAAAATAAATAAAAATGTTCGGATTATTCAAGAAAAACCCTTTAGCGAAACTGCAAAAGGCATACGAAGCTAAAATGTTGGAAGCCAGAGACGTGCAGCGCACAGGCGATTTGCGAAGATATGCTGTCGTGATAGAAGAAGCGGAAGAGATTTTGAAGAAAATAGAAGCTGCGAAAGCTGCGTGAGGATGCTTTGTAACATCTGCATAGCTTTTGGGTTGCAAAGTATTAGGTGAAATAAACTTCTTGTAAGATTTGTTTGTTGGTCTTATAAGGTTTGACTATGTTTGTACATCATTTTAATTTCAGAGAAATTACGATAATTCTAAATGAGATATTAAGCATTTAAAGCCAAAAAATAGACAAAAATTACATGAAATTAAGCATAAAAAATTTTGGTGCGATAAAGGATGGAGAGATAGACTTGTCTAAAAAAGTCTATGTTTTTGTCGGGTATAATAATACGGGGAAGACGTATATTTCGCAGCTGATGTATGCTTTGAGTGGCCAATCTTTTTTAGAAAATATTGATAAAAAGTTAGCAGACAAAGATTTAGGAATAAAAATTATAAATAATAGGTTAGAAATTACGAATACTATCCTGAAAAAATTCACGGCTGCTTTGAATGATTTACTTGTTGAAGAAGTTATTCCTAAGACATTTAACATTTCTAAAAACCATCATTTATTAGAGAGGGCTGAGATTAAAATACTGCAACCCGAACTTGAATTTGTTAAAAACAGAAAGTTTGAGTTAGCCTTTCAAATGAGGGCAGACAGCAAAGAATATGACATGATTCAGCTAACTAAAAGAAGCGAATCACTAGAGATTATTCTGGAAGAAAAAAGGCTACCTGACGAAATAGATTCTTTACTAAATAGCCTTCTTCCAAGTTTCAAAGAAGCCCGAAAAACAGGATTGATATATCGACTTTTACTTAAACTATTCTACTTATTTGAAGGTAATGGTTTTTACTTACCAGCTTCAAGGCTATTTTATCCTACTTTTTATCAATATGTTTTTAGAGTTGAAAAAGAAAGAAGGGAACTCATCTCTGCAAACTTGGCGGATATCATTGAGCAAGGTAAAGGAACTGATAAAAGGGAGATACTTAAACTGTTGAAGCAGCAGCAAAACTCATTTAGAAGCCCTTATACCGAACCAACAAATAATTTAATTAATAGAATATATGACCTCAACACAGATATAAAAGCGCAACAAGATTATGTAAATTATATTGAAATATTAGAGGAGTTAATGGGCGGCAAACTCGATATTGACCGTGCCGAAGGCATTGCCAACAAAGAGTTTAGATTAAAAGTGGATGATGAAAACAGTCTTGATATGTACCTTGCTTCTTCCTCTGCTAATCAATTGACTACGCTTTATTTGTATTTTAAATATTGGGTAAAGGAAAAGTCTAATTTTCTTATCATTGATGAGCCAGAAGAAAACCTACATCCTAAAAGTCAATTGAAATTACTGGAAATTCTATTAGATTTTGCCAATAAAAATGACAATAGATTACTACTCGTAAATCATACGCCACTTTTCACCGAAGCACTCAATAACTACATCATGTTGGGTACTTTGAAAAAGAAATTAGAGCCGGAAGAATATGATAATGTCGTTAGAAAATTAAAGATAAAAGACATTCCGATAAATAAGGAAGATGTCGGTATTTACTTTTTTAATGGTAACGAAATCAGAGAATATGAAGTAGGCGAATACGGTACAACATTCAAAGACTTTGACAGAGAAATTTACAAAGTTAAAAACACAAGTGAAGAACTTAGTAGCTTGATATTAGAAGCAAAAACCAATGTTAGTATCCCAACTTAGTAAAAGTATTGCCAACAACATAGAAGATTTAGAAGTCCTTAAAAAAATATACGATGGTAAGTATAGTGTAGAAGAAGCGGAAGCGGATTTGAGTAAAGTCAATGTAATAAATCTTCCTAAAGAAAATATATGGTGTTTTCAATCTGAGATTCAGGATATTGATTGTCTGCGAAATGAAAACAACACAGTTGAGTGTACAATTTTGCATCTAAATGGACGTAAATTGTATGCGTACATGATTGAATTGAAATCAGGACTATCCAAGAAAAATATCGGAGGACTCAAGAAAAAATTCACCTGTTCCTTGGTAACGCTTACACTGTATCTATCAAGTCATCCTCATTTTTCCTCTCTTGATAATGTCGAAATTTTCCCGATAGGTGTAACTTGTTTCAACGAAAATACATATCAAATTCATTATAAGTCGAAGGCGGTTCATTATTCGCCATTACAAAAGACAGTACATGAGTTCAATCCTAAAAACGATTTCCATAAAACGAGTGCGCGATTAAAACCTATTACACTTATTCCTATGGCAATCCCTATTTTATTCTTCCAAAATCCTGATTGGATGCCCACCCCACCAAATACAACCAACGAATTTACCATCGACTTCAAGCGTTTTTTAACGTAACGCGGACATTCTTGTCTGCTTCAAGCGGCACAGACAAGAATGTCTGTGTTACGTCTAATGAGAACCTCCACACCCAATCGGCGACCCTGCCGGCAAATCTACTGCCGGACTCGGTATTACTTCCTTTGGATTATTTTTATAATAATTTATTTTTGATAATAAATACTGAAAATGCGCTTGCTCGCCGTCTGTACCGCTATTCTTTTTTGTGTTGAGTGTTTTTTCTAAGTCAAATAATTTGAATTGCGCTATCGCGCGAACTTGCTCTGCGGCTTTTGGATTGCTGGCGAGTGCGATAAGGTGTTGAATAGCAAGTTTTTGTATCATCAAGTTAATTTCCTTTTCCAATCCCTTTGATGTACTTTTAAATGTTGTGGCAGTCAGTGCGTCAATGATTTCCCCAAAGCCCGGATTCGCTGTATTTCTCGCCGAATATTCCACCAAACGCGCTGCACGCTCATGGTGCAGTAGCAATTTTAGCGTCATATTTGCCGAACTTTCTGCGGCGGCAATCGGGTCAAAAGTCAGCCCTGTACGCACCTTAAAACTCTCGCGACCTCTATCATAAGCAAAGGCTTTGGGCGGAATCAATTGGAGGATATTTTCGGGAAGTGTCAGGAATTTTGGGTCTAAAGTTTCGAGTAAAGCCGCCAGCGCATCTCGCTGAATATCAGGCGATAATACGTCGATAATCACTTGCTCATCGCCACGCATGGCATAGCTATAATTTGCGCCGCCGATGAGTTTTGCAACGCCTTCCATCTGATAGCGATGACTCAAATATAGCGGCACAAGCACTTCTTCCAATGCCGACATTGGCGTACCTGTCTGGATATTATTTTCACCAAAATTAGCCAGTGCCGCCGCTCGTACTTCCATCATTCGACGGAGTTCGGTGGTCGCATCTTCGCCATTGTCCCACAGGTGGGCGTAGGCATGTGCGCCACCAAGTGGACGTGCGTCACGGTCAGAAATATACCGAAGTCCCAAACGATTATTTTCCGCCAAAATCTCTTGTAAAGCTGCTTTTTCATCCACATCATCCGCAAAATCTGTATAACCATACATCACAACACGTTTGTCCCACGCACCGATTTTATCACCATAAGCGCGACTAAAATCAAAGCTCCCATCTGCATTCAAGCCCACCAAAGGATGCGGATAATCCATCACCGAAGCACGACCATTGGTACTTGCTGCGAAGTTGTGCGCGATACCAATCGTATGCCCAACCTCATGCGCCGAAAGCTGTCGCAATCGCGCCAAAGCCATCTCCAACATCTCGTCAGAAACGGGTTTTCCTTCCTCAAAAGGTGCAAGAATGCCCTGTGCAATCAGATAATCTTGTCGCACCCGAAGCGAGCCGAGCGAGACGTGTCCTTTGATAATTTCGCCCGTGCGTGGGTCGCTCACCGAACCGCCATATGACCAGCCACGAGTAGCACGATGCACCCACTGAATGAGGTTATAACGCACATCCATCGGGTCGGCATCGGGCGGCAATATTTTGACCTGAAAAGCGTCGATAAAACCAGCTGCTTCAAAGGCATCATTCCACCAACTCGCGCCGTCGAGGAGTGCGCTGCGTACCGGTTCGGGCGTACCCGGGTCGAGGTAGTAAACGATGGGTTCTACGGCTTCACTTTTCGCCGCCGATGGGTCTTTTTTCTCCAAACGATGGCGCATAATATATCGCTTCGTCAACGGCTCGTCGATAGGTGTGGCATAGTCCTGATAGCTAATGCCAAAGAAGCCACAGCGCGGGTCGAGTTCGCGCAGAGCGTATTGATTGTCAGGTAATTCGATAAAAGAATGATGCTGACGTACCGTGATAGATTTCGGCGTGGGGACGACCTGTTTTACGTACTCGCCTTTGGGCTTACCCGTGAAGGTGAGTGTCGCTTCCAATTCCGTATTTTTAGGAAAGGATTTGCACATCGGGAGATAGACGGCAGAGCGTGTTTTGTCGAGTTTGTAGGTGCCTTGTTTGGTGCGTTCCAATGTGCCGATGACACCGTGTGCATCGCGCAAAAGAAAGTCCGTAGCATCTACGATAATACGACCTTTCGTGGATTTTTTATCGACCTTAAATCCCCACAAAACGGACTGCGCAAAGGCTTCTTCTACGGAGCGTTTTTCGAGTGCATCATCGCTCACTGCACGGTATTTATAATTGGGTTGTATGAGCAAAATTTTGTTGCCGCTTCGCGTAAATTTGACGACTCTATCGCTGCCCAATTGCCCTCTATCCAAACCAATATCATTCGACCCGACACCCGCAGGTAGCGAATTTACATATAAAAATTCGGTGTCAAATTTATCAATTTCCAACCAGATTTTTCCTTCGGTTTCGTCCCACCAAAAATTAAAGAAACCTTCTTTTTTGTCCCATGTAGATAGTTTGGAAATAGTGGGCGCAGCGGTGGTGAGCGACCTTGAAGTCGGCTTGCTTGTCGTGCAACCGAAAAGCCCGATCAACACAATTAAAAGGAATAGGTAACGCATCGAATTATTTATTTTTTAGTAAGGGAAGAGGAAGAAAATAATCTACCCCAAATAAAGAAGTTATTTTTTTTATATGTTTGGCATATAAGAAAAAGAACAATTCAGACGAGTAGATTATTTTTTTCGTCTTCCCTAACTGACGTTAGTCCGCAGTTTGTCAGTCTGCGGTTGGACGTGAAAATATTTCACCACCGACTTCCATCAGTATGTAAAGAAACATAAAAACTATTAGTTGTACGAAAAATTAAAATTAAAATTCCTCATCAATTTATCGCACCCCTATTGACCTTCCATTTCCGGCTTAAATTTAACACTAATTTCCACCGGATTATGGTCTGCCAAATCTTTGTGTTTTTTGTGCCAGCGGTGTTGTATTTTCGGAATTTTTCTAATCGTTGAAGCGGTCTTTTTTCCATTATTTCTATAAAAAATATAGTCAATAATACCGCCTCTTTTCGAGGCGTTCATGTCGTTATTTGCTCCGTAAGTTTCTTTTTTATCACTAAAAAGTTCGCCATCTTTTGCCTTCAGGATTTTCATCATTTCATCATAAGTATTCGTTTTTTTTTCGATATTAAAATCACCACAAATAATCTGCGGTACATTTTCTTTTTGAAATGGCAACATCAACTCGTCTCGTATAGCGCGTACCTGACTTAAGCGCACTGCTGCCGGACCACCCGCATTGAGGTGCGTGCCGATGACTTGGAAAGGCTGCCCGTTTTTTTCGCCTTCAACCATCAGTGCGCCTTTTCGTGCCATCCGATTATCGAATCCCCAACGTTCTTTGAAGCAAATTGTCTCTACTTTTTTGATGGGTACTTTGCTCAAAATCCACACGCCGCTACTCGCCCTAAGCGATACATAATGAATATTTGCCGGACCAACTCGATGCGGATAAGTCTCTTTTAACCAATGTTTTATTTTTCGTCTCGCGCCGTGATGAAAGGCTTCCTGAAATACTATTACATCATAATCACTATCCATTAATAACTGTCCAATGGCACGAGCGCGTTTTTGTTTTCCATTAAAAAAAATCAAGGGCGGTAGCATATAAATATTCCATGATAAAACTTTTAATTCGATGGAATCCGTCGATAAATCGAGTGCTTTTTTGTCGTTTGATTGGGCATTTGAATGAAATACAGCAACTAAAAATAAAAATAATACAACGTTTTTCATAAGTAAAAGAAATTAAATAAATTGTTCCATAATGCGCCGTAGTTTTTTCTTCTAAAGAATTCAAAAAATCGTTGCATAGCATTGCTACGGAACTATTTTTGTGTTTTTTAGAGGGAAAAAGAACAAGTATAATGGGACAAGTTATTTATTTTCTTTTACTAAAGCTATTTTAATGAAAAATAATGATTTATCTAAAATTTAACTGTGAAATTTTAATCAGAATTTAGAATTTTTAGATTTTCGAATTTTCATGTCGTATATTTGGTCTTCAACGTAACATAGACAATTTGTACCGTCATTTGTCTGTACAAGTTGTCTGTGTTACGTAACGAAAAATAATAAACGATATGAAGAAACCTTTATTTACACTACTTTTTGCTTGTTGCCTAACGATAATTTACGCACAAGTTCCCCTCTCCTACTACCTTTCCGAAGATACAAAGTACGACCCAAATATACCGACACCAGAAGAAGTTTTTGGTTGGCAAATTGGTAAATGGCATGTTAGTCATGACAAAATTGTGATGTATATGGAGGCACTCGCTGCCGCTTCTGACCGCGTGACGCTACAGGAATATGCCCGTAGTTACGAGGATAGACCGCTACTCGTGGCGACGATTACAAGCACCGCAAATCATAAAAATATCGACCAAATCAAAGCTGACCATGTTGCGCTGACCGACCCTTCGGCATCTAAATCGTTGAAAACCAAAGACATGCCCATCGTTGTTTATCAGGGCTACACGGTGCATGGCAATGAGCCGAGTGGGGCAAATGCGTCCTTATTATATGCTTATCATCTGGCGGCAGCGCAAGGTGCAGAGATGGAAGAAACACTCAAAAATACAGTAGTATTACTCGACCCTTGCTACAACCCCGATGGGCTAAATCGCTTTGCTTCTTGGGTTAATTCGCATAAGAGCGAGCATCCGAACCCAAGCGTTGATACACGTGAACATAACGAAAGTTGGCCCCGTGGGCGTACCAATCATTATTGGTTTGATTTGAATCGCGATTGGTTGTTGGTGCAGCATCCGGAGAGCCGTGGACGTATCGCCAAATTTCACGAGTGGAAGCCCAATATCCTCACCGACCATCACGAAATGGGCAGGAATAGTACTTTCTTTTTCCAACCGGGTATTCCTTCGCGAACCAATCCATTGACACCGAAAAGAAATCAGGAATTGACCGGAAAAATTGCGGCGTATCATGCGAAGGCATTGGATGAAATTGGTTCGTTGTATTATAATAAAGAATCATTCGACGATTTTTATTATGGGAAAGGTTCGACCTACCCCGACGCCAATGGCTGTATCGGAATTTTGTTTGAACAGGCAAGTTCACGCGGGCATTTGCAAGAAAGTGTCAATGGCGATATATCTTTTCCTTTTACGATTAAAAATCAACTGACGACCTCGCTTTCTACTTTGGAAGCTGCACAAAATCTACGTGTCGAATTGCTTGATTTTCAACGAGATTTCTATAAATCAGGTATGAGTGATGTTGCAAAAGGGCGCACGAAAGCTTATATTTTCGGAGATGAACACGACGCTAATCGCACCCAACATTTGGTGGATTTAATTAGTCGGCACGACATAAAAATCTACGAAAATCAAGCGGACATTCAGCAAGGAGGTTATTCTTTTAAAAAGGGAAAATCCTACATTATTCCGCTCGAACAGCGACAAGCGCGATTGATTGAGGCAATGTTTGAAAAACGAACTTCGTTTACGGATAGCCTTTTTTACGATATTTCAGCGTGGACATTGCCACTGGCTTTCAATATTCCTTTTAGTCCATTAACAAGTATTAATATTTCTGATAAAAATATAGTTAAAAATGCTATTTTTTCACAGAAAAAAATTATTGGAGGTAAAAGTGATTATGCGTATTTGATGGATTGGAATGATTATCATGCACCGCGTGTGTTGGGACAATTATTGGAGAAAGGATTGAAGGCGAAGGTGTCTACTAAGCCTTGCGAAGCGGTTTGTAAAGATGGCAAAATGTACAAATTTAGTTATGGAACAATTATGATTCCTGTGAATCAGCAGCTTATGAGTTCCGACAACTTATATGCTCTACTATCACAACTTTCTACCGAGAATGGCGTATCTATGTATGGCATTGCAACGGGTTTGGCAAACACGGGTATTGATTTGGGCAGTCCAAGTTTTGCGAGTTTGCGTGCGCCAAAAGCCCTACTATTGGTGGGCAATGGCGTAAGCTCTTATGATGCCGGTGAAGTCTGGCATTTGCTGGATGAACGATTTGATATGCCGCTTACAGTAGTTGATGTCAAGCGTTTTAAGTCTCTGAATATGAGCGACTTTCAAACATTGATTATGGTGGATGGCAGCTATTCATCTTTGTCCGGCGCAGCGGTCAGAACATGGCTGACAGGCGGTGGTACACTTATTGCGATGAAGGGTGCCAATGAGTGGTTAAGAAATAATAACCTAAGCGGTGTAGAGTTCAAATCCGCTGCAAAACCCAAAGTCAAACGCCCTTATGCAAGCCTCTCCGATGCTATTGGCGCACAGTATATCGGTGGCAATATCATGGAAGCTACACTTGACCTCACGCATCCTTTGGCTTATGGTTATCAGCGTAGTAGCTTGCCTGTTTTTCGTCGCGGTACTTTGTTTTTTGCACCGACCAAAAACACCTATGCCACGCCTTTATCTTATACCTCCAAGCCTTTGATGGCAGGTTATATTTCAAAACAAAACCTCAAAGCAGTAGGCGGTTCAGCCGCAGCAGTTGTCACGCGTCTTGGTCGCGGACGGGTGATTAGTTTATCAGACAATCCGAATTTTCGTGCTTTTTGGTACGGTACAAATAAATTATTTTTAAACGCTATTTTCTTCGGACATATAATTGAGAGTGGTGCTACCGAAAGCATAGGTGTACCCACAGAAGAAGTAGACGAAGCGTTGGAACACGGACATAAACATTAGACGTGCTGACGAATTGATGAGTTGACGTATATTGGTGAATTATAGGTGTTTTTGCTTTGCAAAAAAGTACACCAATCCATCAGTACGTCAATTTGTCAACACATCAGCACATAAGAAATATGCAGCGTTATTTAATACTATTTACATTACACCTACTTGGTTTTCAAGTACTTGCATTTCAGCAGACCGTACAGCCTGTTAAAAATCTCTCGCAAGAAGACGGCTTATTGTCTTCTGCCATCAATGCAATTGAACAGGATGCACAGGGTTATATGTGGTTTGGGACGGATATTGGTTTGAGTCGTTACGATGGGTATCGGTTCAAAAACTATACGGTATCCGAAGACTCCAATAGTTTGCCTGATATTCGGGTAGAAGACTTGAAATACGACAAATACGGGCGTTTGTGGGTGATGACCGAGAATAAATTGTGTTTTTTTATTGATGGGAAATTTTACGCACGAGATACGCTGCCCGGTCAGTGTAAAAATGCCAAAATCACCTCTTTTACTGTCGCCGAAAACGGTCATCTTTTCTTTACCGCAAAAGATAAATTAATAGAATTGGATAGTAGTTTGAATAATATTATTTGGACTTCTGATAGCATCCACTTGGATATGCCACTCAATAATCCCATCATTCAATATCAAGATAATCAGGGTTTTATATGGATATATAATGACGATAATTTTGTACTAAAAATTCGGAAGAATGAGGTCGTTGCAATTCCCCTAAGTTTTACTATGCCTTCAAATTATCCTTTCAAAACAGCAAATATTGATGACAAATATTATTATACGAGCAAAGAAGGCTTGATTGAATTTGAGCAAGGAGAGGCAGGCATCATTGATGTTCCAAAAAGTAGTATTAGAGCTTTTTCTCCGCAGGAGAAAAAATTCAAGTTCCCAAATAATAAAACACTCCAAACTCATTTGCCTTTCTTATTGAAAGATCGCAAAAATCGGATATGGACATCAGGGGCAGACGATAGTTTTGTTGTACTCAATATGCCGGAAGATAGTGTCCCTAAATTGCCGGAAAACTTGGTAGCATCAGATATATACGAGGATAAATCCGGTAATTTATGGTTTGCGACCAGGAATAAGGGTATCTATTTTTTGGATGCTTCTGCTTATTCGGATGCCAATGCCTTGCAATTGTTTTTTGACCAAAAAAACGTTCAACAAATATATACATCTGGCGATTATACCTATGCAATCGCAGACAATAATCTATATCAATTCGATAAAAATCAAGATACTTTTTACTTACAAATAAACATCCCAAAAGGTATCAATACAATGGCTTCCGATGGAAAAGGTGGCATTTTGATAAGCGACCAAGAATTTTTGTATAGGTATAGTCAGGACGTTTTGAGTAGCTACGATATCCCTGACATACAGACGATGATGGTTTCTGGCGATACCTTGTATTATGGTACTCAACAACAACTCAAACAAACGACTTTCAGTAAATTATCTCAATCCATCAATACATCTAATCAGATACTAAATCGAAATATTACATGTATTTTTATAGATGAAAGCGGGCATAAATGGATAGGTACCGAAACTGGATTATACAAATATATAGATAATAAAAAAAGTATAGATTTAGATGAAAAAAGTATAGATTTTAAAAATGAGGTTGATATTATTTTCGGTCATGGCGTTTCGGGCATCGGGCAAACCTCTGACGGCGCTATTTGGGTAGCCACTAAAGGTGCAGGACTTTTAGCCTTGCAAAACGATACGTTGTCGCTAAATATCAACACAGACAACTATCTAAGTCACAATTATTGTACAGGACTGCTCATCGAAGATGATGTTGCGTGGGTGACTACCAGTAATGATTTTAATAAAATAGACAGTATTGTTCTTGAAAAAAAGGAGTATTATATTACTTACCTGTCGGGCAAAGATATTCCCCAACTCAATGGTATTCAATCTATTGGAGTTAATGAAAAAAATATATTTATCGGGACGACAAAAGGCTTGCTCGAAGTCAATAAAGAGCATTTTAATACCACTTATCAACCTAGTAAAGTAATTATCACCGATATTTTTCAAGCTGATGGCAATCCTTTGTCCATTGATGATTTGATGACCGAACTCGACTTTGAAAACAATACCATACAAATCAATTATGCTGCTATCAACTACGCCCAACAAAATAATATCGTGTACAAATACCGAATGAAGGAAATTGAGGATTGGAAAAAAACTGCCGCTGCTTCTACCCCTGTGTATGTGCTGCCGCCAGGCAGTTATACCTTTGAAGTAGAAGCACTTAGTGGCGCATGGGAAGGTTCTTCCGGTGTTACTTCACTACAAATTAAGGTTGCTCCTCCTTTCACTCAAACAACTGCTTTTCAAATTTTGATGGCTATTTTGAGTGCTATTATTTTTGTCTCTGTGTATCGCATGTACACAGATTCAAGACAGAAAAAGAAACTCAAAAAACTAGTGGCTCAAAAAACTTCAGACCTCAAAGGAAAAGTCCTGGAATTGGAACGCACCAATGATGAATTGGAAGAATTTAATTATGTAGTGGCACACGACCTCAAAGCTCCCCTGCGCTCCATGCACAGCTTCACACAGCTATTGACAAGAACCGATGGCAACCAACTCAGTACAGCCGGAAAAGACTATATCGGTTTCATACAGCAGAGTTCCATACGCCTCCAAACGACAATTGATGACCTCCTTTCGTTTTCAAGTATTGACAAAACAGAAGCCATCGAAACCCAAGTCGATTTAAATGATGTTTTGGATAATGCACTCGACAATTTGCAGGGGCTTATCGAAATCAATCAGGTACAAATCGAACGCAGTCCGCTGCCTAAGCTACAAGCCAACCAAGCTCACATGCTTCAGGTTCTCCAAAACCTAATTTCTAATAGCATCAAGTACCAACCCAAAGGTAATCAGCCACTTATAAAAATAGATTGTGTCGAAAAAGGTAAGGATTGGCTTTTTACTGTACAGGATAATGGTATTGGTATCAACAAACAATACGAAGATAAAGTATTCAGAATTTTCCAACGTTTGCATGGCGATGAAGAATATTCGGGTACGGGTATCGGTTTGCCGATTGTCAAGAAAATTATCGAATCCAATGGCGGAAAAATCTGGTTTGAATCCAAACTCAGCAAAGGCACCAGCTTCTTTTTTACACTGCCTAAATAATGATTAATGATTAATGATTAATCATTATACATTAAAATATACATTAATTAAAAATGAAGAACATTCTCGTAACGGGTTCACATCGTTCTGGCTCTACATGGGCGGGGATGGTTTTGGCGTCGGGTGATGAGCTTTTATATATTCAAGAGCCTTTTAATGTTTTACATAAAAAACGCTACGAAACACCGCTTAAATATTGGTTTGAATATGTAAATAATGACGATGATGCCGCTCGCCAAACTGCCTTTAAACAATACCTCAAACGCTTCACCGACTTTAATTTTTTTCGATTAAAGGAAGACTTAAGAATCACGGAAAATATCGCGCAATACCCGCATACTATTTATGGTGCATTTCGCAAAAATAGTTACTCACGAAACCTCATCAAAGACCCACTCGCGCTATTTTCGGCAGAATGGCTGGCAGAACATTTTGATATGGATGTAGTGGTACTGGTGCGTCATCCGGCAGCATTTGCGGAAAGTATTAAGGCGAGAGACATGCGGCACGATTTTAAGCAATTTCTGGAACAGGAAAAGCTAATGCAAGATTACCTCTCCCCTCTTAAAGCTGATATTCAAGACTTTATACAAAACCCAACGCGACAAGCCGATATTCTCGAACACGCGACATTATTATGGAATATTATTCATTATCAAATTTTATATTATAAAGAAAAATATCCGAATTGGAAATTTGTACACCACGAAGACCTCTCGCGCGAGCCTTTCCAAACCTTCGGGCAGCTATTCGATGATTTGAATTTGGATTTTAATGAAAAAGCAAAAAAATACCTTCAAGACAGCACACAATCCAACGAAAACAGCCGATTGAAACGTCAATCGGCTGCCAATATTTTTAAATGGAAAAATAAATTAACACCGCAAGAACAACAATTTATCTACAATAAAACCAATTACATTTCCCAGCATTTTTATACAGAAAAGGAATGGTGATAAGAGATGAGAGACGAAATTATATAAAAAACGAGATGCTTTTGACATCTCGTTTTTTTTATTCTGTCTCACGTCTTACTTCGGTACACGCGAGGAGATGCCATTATTTTGAAACCACAATGCCTTATCTTCGCCATTCACATCGCCATCCAGATTGAAGTCTGAAACGCGGTAATAACCGAAAACACCGTTATCATCTACCCAGATAGATTTATCACTTCCTGTCACATCGAAACTAGGAAAATCAGACTGGTCGGCATCGCCTGCGTACATACACCATACGCCTGATGTCAGTAGTTTTTGACCATAACTTGTAACATCACGGTAACTATCAGATACACGGAAATCATGGCTAAAAATGTACCCATCAATCGCGATTAATGAGGGAGACATCACACCAATATGGTTGCGATGTTCGATGACCACATAAAGACTATCCAAACCCGCTGCGGCAGACAAAACACATCTATCAGGAAAACTAATCGCTCCATCTTTATGCAGCAAAGCCGCCGTTCTTGCCACTTCGGTACTCTTTTCTACGTCTTCGCGAAACGATATCAAAACCCAATCGACCATATCAGCCGTATAGTCAACATCTGTAAAATTTATGCCCTCTTCTCCCGTGTAATTCCAGGGAACAGCACTGTAAGGTTGTCCTGCCGGAGTAGGATATTGACTACCCGTTGGCGTTTGTCCGGGTAGGATACTTCGACTGCTATTGAGTTCCGTACTCATCTCACCGATAGCAGAATTATACGTACCCTCGAGGTACGTATGTAGCTGAATATCAACACAATTTTCCTCAGAAATCAATATCAACGTACTTGTATCGCAAAGCATCGGTGTACCATTATCGCAGACTTGATATTCTACGGTTTCTGTTCCGACAAAAGTCGAATCGGGTGTGTAGGACGCATAACCGCTTGGAAAAATATAAAATTCCCCCATCACATCAGCAGCACCAATATACGAAACTCCCATCCCGTCACCATCTATGTCAGTATCGTTTTCCACAATATTGTACAAAGTACGTTCACCTGCCAATGCAGTAATTGTATCAGGCATAGCAACAGGAGCATCATTCACAGGGTCAATAGTAATATAAACGACGGCTGCATCACAAACGGGGTCGCCTGCCTCTCCAATAACGTTGTAGTCCACAAGAAGTTGGGGTGCTAACAATGCGCCGCTTTCATAAGTCGCAGCAGTACGTGCGCCACTACCTTCTATGAGCAACAAAGCCGCATTGCCCGACTGCCATGTCGGCTGATCGACCAATTCCTGAATAACGGTGCTAATATCCGTGCTATTATAAGTATTACTTGCCGTCCACACAGGTATATTGTTCCATGAAGCGGAGGCATTTGTACGTGGTGTATTGCTAAGACTACCGTTGACATTGGTGGAGATGGGGCTTGCATTAACTGCCAGTGCCGCATCAATGCTCAACGAGGTACTTTCGTTATTACTTTCATCTGCTGTAAAGCGAATATAAGCCGAGTTAATCACTGCACCCTGTGGAACATCAACATTTGTATAACGCAGCCCAATAGTATTGTATAATTTATCATCATCCTTCATCATATCCAAATCCCCACTCGTGTTGCTGACGACACCAGTGGTGAGTTCTTCTGCGTCATCACTGCCTGAGGTGATTTGTCCGGTGAAATTGAATACCGTACTGCTTGGTTGACCTTCCATACAAGCTTCATAAACAAATATATCAACACCATTGAAGTTACCATTTGGCGTATAAGTAAATGTACCATCCCCATTCAGCGCAACTGTACCACTGGTGGGCGAGGATATGAGTATAGGGCTCACCGAAACGTTTGCGTTATCGGGATATTGATCATTCTCCAGTACATTATCTGACAAGGCAGCATCTTCATCTACAACAAAATTATCATTAACCAATAACAGGTTTGTAGCACAACTTTCTCCCTCTTCGATAAGCACTACGTCACTGATGGCTATTCCACATGGTGTAATTACTTGGCAGGTGTACGTTCCTGCCGTTGTTACCGTAATAGTACTGGTTGTTTCGCCATTCGACCAAAGATAGTCAGTACCTGTGCGTGGTACGGAAAGTTCCGTTTGTTCGCCATCACAAATGGTAGTCGGACCGTTGATAGTAATAGAAGTTGTGGGAGTAACACTGGCGGGATTGGTCTGCTTTGTCAGTGTGATAGGCGCGACCATGATATTATCATCTTCATTTTCTTCGAGTAGCGAATTTTTCGGATCCACTTGTACCACAACCATATAATCACCATTACACGTTCCGTTGGGAATATTGATAAACATGCCATCAAGATTATAATAATAAATATCCGTCCAACCTGCACTGATGCCTTGATTGCTCGTACCGCAAGAATAGCCGCCGCCGCCCAAACCATAATTTGGCGCGTCAGTTGTCAATATATTATCATTTTCATCACGGCAATGTCCATCATAATATTCGCAACTACCATAATCCATCAGGCAAAAACCGAGTTTTGAACCTTCACCGATAATCGTCCATTTAAGTGGGTCGGGTTCGTTGGCGTCAGGAATACGTAGCGTATAAATGCCCCACTCATCGAAATGTGAGTGATTATGCGTCGGGTGATAGGTCATAGTACCCGCCCAACGGTCAATGTAAGTCATCACATTACCTTCCTTTTTGTAAATGCGTTGTTTGACAAGTTGGCTCGGTGTACTACCGTCGGGGCAAACGGTGATATTGCTATTCCAAAGCGTATCTGTACCGCAGACAAAATTGTTGGTTGCCAGCACGCGGAGTGGTCCGTGACCGACATTTGGCGTAGAAACCGAGATGCGCAATACGTTCGAATATTCAGGATTATCACTAGGGTCAACGAGTACGTCATAGGCAATTTTTATATTGGGTAAAAGGAGGCAATCCGTGCTTCCATCTTCACAAACGCAGCCCGTGGCATCATTGACCGTACACGGCTGGGCGTAGATAAGTGCCGGAATTATTATTAGCAGAATGGCAAGTAAATAAGATTTCATATTCGATTATTTTGATAATGGTAAATACAAACTCAAACTCAAATTTCAACCGCAGGTTTACACGATACTTTTGTTAAAATTTGTAGCTTGGAATTTCTTTTCTTTAGGAATCAGCAAAACTATGTATGATACTGTTTCGCAATATCTCGTAACGACGATTTCAATCGTCAGTTCAATGTAAGTATCAGGAATTAAATAAATGTACATTCTTCGCGTCGTTATTTTTTCTTTAAATGAACCAAATTTGACGCGAATACTCACTGTATTTAAGGAAAATTTGGTGAAGTATAAAGGAAAAAGAACAAGTCGAGAATATACGTTTATTTTGTTCCTAATACTAATTACTTTAATTTCGCTGATTTTGAAGTGAGAAAAAGTATTTGAAATTAGTATTTTTAATAAAAATTAATAATTCATAAAATATTGACAATTAAATACTTATAAGTTTAAACTGGTTTTTGATAAATCATGCTTCAAATTATCAACAACAAAATAGAAGCCAATTAAAAGCTTAAATAAATTTAGTGTGTCACAAATCGGTGACATTAAAGGTACGGTATCCCGTATAGCTATCGGGAGTCCCCGTTTATAGCAAGGTCTAAAGAACAACCAATTAAGGTACGTAGTACCGACCCCGATAGCTATCGGGGTTAGCGCGTACAAACGGTGTCGGTGCTACATCTTCACGCCGTTATTTTTTCTTTAAACGAGCCAAATTTGACACGAAGAACGGGTTATTTGAGGAGAATTTGTTAAAGTATAAAAGAAAAAGAACAAGTCAAGATGTAATATTTATTATTTTTTCATCTCTAAGTTCGACTTTGCTACTTTTCCAAATAAAGATTTATTCAAAACCTAAGTGAAAGAAATTAAATAACATGTACCATTATAAAATATGTTCGCCAAATTCAAAATTACAAATCGAACTATGGGACATCTTATTTAATTTCTTTCACTAACGTCAATTCACCAATACTCTTTTAATGATCTTTCTTCCATCAAAAAATAATTCTAAAAAGTAAATACCTGTTGATAAATCCTGTACGGGAATCGCTTCCGAATCCAGTATTTTTTCATTTTCGTACCACATATTTCCCAAAACATCGTACATACGCACATGAGCATGTACAGACGTATTAATGTGAATAAAATCAACTGCGGGATTGGGATAAACACGAATATTAGGCAACTCGGCAACAGCTTGATTCACCGTAGGAAAATCGGGTTTAAAGCGAATGAGCCCGCCAAAATCGGGTGCTACCCAGAGTATGCTATCGCCTTCCGGGGTGAGGCTGCGGATGGTATTGTTGGTCAAGGGAGAGTTATCGATATTGTAGCTCGTCCATTCTCCAAATGTACAGATGCCTGCCGGAGCTGTTCCCAAGAAAATGATACCATTGAGTTCGGCGATTGCGCTGATGCTATTGTCGCAAATGGATGAATTGAGGGTTAGAAAAGCGGTGGCATTGGCATTGGGGTTGAGGATATTCAAGCCCCCCGCAGGGCAGGCGAGCAATTTATTTTGTTGTTCATCAATGTAAATATCGAGAATTGTATTGTCGGTCAAAAGCGTGTTGTTAGCCGTGTAGACCGTCATTGTTGTGTCTTGGAGGCGAGCGATACCGCCGTTAATAGTGCCTATCCATAGGGCATTATTTTCATCGACGGCAAGTGTTGGGATATTATTGGACATGAGGTTGGAATTATCTATATTGTACACCTGCCATACTGTGCCATCAAGGCGGTGCAGACCACCGGATGTGCCAACCCAAAGGGTTGCATTTTCATCTATCACCATTGAGCGAATGAAGTTATCTTCTAATCCTGAATTGGTAATATTGTACACCGTCCAATCAATACCATCGTATTTTGCCAAGCCGCCTATGAATGTCCCGACCCACAAATCATCGTTTTCATCCAAGAGTAATGAACGCACAGAGTTGTGCGGCAAGTCGGAATTGTCTGTGCGGTAGGTCGTCCAGTTTTGCCCGTCAAAGTAGCCGAGTCCATAGTCTGTACCGACCCAAAGATTGCCTTGTCCGTCGGGGAGCGTGCAGTATATATTATCGTAGGGTAAGCCGGAATTGGAAGTATTATAAATCGTCCATGATGCTTGGGCTTGCATTTGAATGGAAATACAAAGGGCTAAAATAGACACAAAAATGGTGGACGGTAGACGGCTAACGGCTAACCGTAAATATGTTTTTTTATTTTCGTTTGGATAAATATTTTTCATATAAATTTTTGAAAGCTCCATCGGGGTGGCATTTGATAATGTAGTGAGGTTTTAGAAAACTGGTTCTTTGGCAAATCGCGTGATTGCTCGTTTTGCGTGAGGGATAGGAGGTGTTGTTTGAACGAAATGTAGCGATAGCGGAATGAAGAGAGTGCCGGATAGCCCGACCCCCGACTGATAAGGAGGGGGGCACGCCATAAGTGAAAGAAATTAAATAAATGTACATTCTCGACTTGTTCTTTTTTCTTTACACACGCCAAATTTGACGCGTCCCGAATGCTTTTGGGATAAGTATAAAGAAAAAATAACAAGAACAAGTCAAGATGTAATGTTTATTGTTTTTTCATTTCTAAATAAAGTCTATTCTCATCACTGGATTTGTCAAAGAACCATAAGTGAAAGAAAATAAATGCAATATACGGGCTGGAAGCACCGTGCTACGTGAAACAATAAAGGGTTTAGCAGTATCTGCTAAACCCTTTGTTTTCGAATCCAATGTAGCACATGATATAAAGAATCGTGCTAGATTGGGTTTATTTAGGTACTCTGGAAGAGATACCGTTATTGTCAAACCAAAGGGCTTTGTCTTGTCCGTTGACGTCGCCGTCTAAGTTGAAATCTGTTCCTAAGTAGTTGTCAAATATACCATTTTCATCGACCCATATAGATTTGTCGGTACCGATGATGTCGTAACTTGGGAAATCAGACTGGTCTACGTCGCCTGCGTACATTGCCCATTCGCCTGTGGGGAGTTGTTTTTGTCCGAAGCTTGTGGAGTTGCGGAAACTATTTGATGTACGGAAATCGTAGGTCAGTGTTCCGTTGACAATTTCGATTTTTTCGGGTGTCATGATGCCCATGTGGTTGCGGTGTTCGAGGACGATGTATACCGAATCTACGCCTTGTATGGCATCAAAACCGCACCTGTCTACCAAAGCAATGCTACCATCTTGATTGATGATTGCGGCGGTTTGTGCGACTTCTGTATTTTTCTCTGTTTCTGTTCTGAAAGAAAGCAATACCCAATCGACTATGCTTGGAATGTAGTCGGCATCTGTCCATGTTGCGCCTTCTGTTCCGGTGTAATTCCAAGGGGTTCTGCTGTAAGGCTGCCCTGCTGGTGTCGGTGTAGCGAGTCCACTTACCGGCGTTTGTCCGGGCAATAGACCGCGTGTGTTGTTGAGGGTATTTCGCATTTCAAATGTAGTGGGGTCATACGCGCCTTCCATCCATGCAAATAATTGTACGTCGATGCAATCCAGTTCGACGATTACGGTGACTTCGGCTATGGTACATTCGGCTGGTGTACCATCATCACAGACTTCGTAGGAGAAGGTAATCGTACCTGTGTAGCCTGGGGCTGGCATGTAGTCAATATCGCCATTGGTTTGCATATTGAGTGTACCACTTATGGGGTCTGATGCCGGTGTAGTCTCCATTGTGAGGCTGTCGTTTTCCAAATCTGTATCATTGGTTAGTAGGTTTGTTTCGAGGATTGTATTGGCTGTTATGTAAAAGGTATCAGCGGTAGCGAGTGGTGCATCGTTGACATTTTCTACGGTAATACTAACCGTTGCAGTGTCGCACAAAATGGGGTTGCCATCGTCACACACTTCGTATTCGAAGGTATCTGTACCTACAAAATCAGGATTTGGGTTGTAGGAGTACAAACCATTTGCAAGTATAAATACGTCTCCATTAGTAGGTTGCGTGATCAGAGTAGTATTTGCAGTCAAACTGTCGCCATCTACGTTGATGTCATTGGTGAGTGCATTGTCCGATTTGGTGGTTTCTTCGGGCGTAGTTGTTATGTCATTTACTGCAAGGGGCGCATCATTGACGGCTATAATATTGATATTGACTGTCGCAGTAGCACATTGAACAGGCATACCATCGTCACAGACTTCGTATTCAAAAGTATCGAAACCGTAAAAGTTGGCATTTGGTAGATAGTCAAATGTACCATTGGCATATAGTGTCAATGTACCAGATGCAGGAGAAGTGAGTGGTGGTGCAGTTACGGTCAGATTACCGTTTTCTATATCAGTGTCATTCGTCAATATATTATTTGATAATAAATCGTCTTCATTAATACTAAAAATATCAATGAAGGCAATAGGCGCATCATTGACCGCATCAATGGTAATCGTTACGCTCGCAGTATCACAGGCGACAGATGGTGTTCCATCATCACAAACTTCATATTCAAAAGTATCTATGCCATTGAAATTGACATCTGGCGTGTAGGTGTATGTTCCGTCGGTATTGAGTGTTAAACTACCATTTGCAGGAGCTACCACGGGCGTAGTATTGATATTAAGCGTATTATTCTCTACGTCACTGTCATTTGACAATACGTCACCGTCAATCGCGTTATCTTCGCTTGTTGTTTGTGCATCGTCTATTGCAATCGGGTTATCATTGATGGGTGTTACATTGATATCAATGATAGATGTTGTACAAAGTGTGTTATCAGATATAACCGTAACGATGGTATCTATTTGTTCGTAATTAATAACTAATTTTGGTGCCTGTGTTGGATTTCCATCATAGCTTTCGGCAGTTCGCGTTCCTGTTCCTTCCAATATGAAGGTCATTGCATTCCCGTCTGCCCAATCGCCTCCATCAATCAACTCTTGAATGACGGTGCTAATGTCTGCACTGTTGTAAGTGTTTCCAGTAGTCCATTCTTCAACATTCCATGCTACATTAGCGTTTGTACGTAGTTTTGAGCTGATGCTATATGGTGTATTGTCAAGGCTTGGTGCATTGCCTATTTTTTCTGCGTTGATACTGAGGTTGGTTTCTACCGATTGTCCTTCGTCAGCTGTAAATTGTAAATAAGCACTCATAATTACTACATCTGAAGGCACGCTGATATTTGGAATGCGAATACCTATTGCGGCAAAGATTTGGGGACTATCTGTTAGTAAGTCAAGGTCTCCGCTTCCTGCACTAATTGTACCATTTGTCGAATCTTCCTCTACATCGTCAGAGCCTGAAATGACTTGCCCTGAATAGCTTTTTATTGTCGTATTTATTGTCGTATCCAAAACAATCTCTCCACTACACATTTCATAGATAAATTGGTCTGTACCATTAAAATCTGCATCCGGTTCATAATCAAAGCTGCCATCAGGATTCAAGTTTAGTGTACCGTTGGAAACATTGGATACGAGTGTAGTGGTCGTTCCGTTTCCTGCGGCTGTTATATTATCATTAATCACAATATCTTCGGGGGTGTCGTATGTATTCGATAAGATACAATCGACATCTACCTCGTAGTTTAGTACTTTTCGACACTCATCTACTTGCATAATCAATCGGACTGTTTTCGTTCCGGCTGTTGCAAATGTCACTTCTACAGAATCTGTATTGGAAGCCGAGATGGGTGAACCTCCTAAGAAAAACCAATTGTAAGTTGCATCGGGATAGTAGTTATCTATCGTGAAAGTAGTTGGTACGCCTGTACATATGTATTCAGGCATGATGATATTGCTTTCGCGGCAAGGCTCGTTTGCACGTCCCGGTGTACCAAATGCAGAATTGATTTCACTTGATGACTCCCATGATTGCGGCAGAGTATTATCGGAATTTGGTGTGACAAGAGATAATGTTGGTCCGTTGCCGTCCGGTTCTGTTATCCAGGGCGTTTCATCGTCGTAATCGACATAATCGGCGAGGCATTTATTCGTATCGAATAATGAGATGCGCTCTCCTTTACCGCTCAATCCAAATGAGAAACCACCAATATATCGGTCGGGCGTTGTGAGGTGCGGAAAAATAGAGCCAAACATGCTCATTTCTTCTGCCAGCACCAAGTAATCATCCGGTCCAATGGTTGTTCCTGCCGGAATAGTATATATTGTATCGTTGTTATAAAATTCCCATCCGGATAGATCGACTGCTGCTGCGCCGGGATTATAAAGTTCTACCCAATCGCCGGGGTCTGTATCGCCATTATCGGAATTATAATTGATTTCATTGATGACGATATTTGGGGCTGTACCAGTACATATACGCGTATTGGCTACACCTGGTGTACCGCAAAGCACATCGGAGCGAAACCAATTGACAAAATTGGTATTATCAGAAGTCGGGTCAAGGAGTTCGAGAGAAGTGCCGTTGCCGTCAGGGTTTTCGTCCCATCCATTATTGTCTCTGTATCTTACGGTATCGACAATCACTCTATACGGACCTTCGAGTACAATATCTTCGCCACCGTCAGAGAGTGTTTTTTTATAGTCTCCGAAAGGCGAAAATCCATATTTTTGGGTAAAAAGCGTACTATCTTTTGCCAATACAACGTAGCCGTTGGCTGCTATACCTGATCCTTTTGGAAAGTCGTAATCTATCCCTTCGGTGAATTTAAAGTTATTTAGATTTATCGTGCTGCTTCCTGCGTTATGAATTTCGACATATTCGCCACCGCAACAATCGCCACCGTCGTTGTACATGATTTCGTTGATAACGAGGTCGTAATCGGTATTTGTTGCAGGCGTAGTAATAAGTTTTACCGGACTGCTCCAGTGACTCCATCTGCCCGTATTGTCTTTGTAGCGGACTCTGAATTTATAGGTTCTGCCAATTTTCAATTGGGCGTCGGCAGGAAAAGTGTATGAGGTATTAAATGAAGTAATTTCACCGCTTTCCCACTTGGTTTCGATTTCGTATTTGGCTTCGCAATTATCAATATAAATTGGGTTGGAAGGGTCGCTCCACTCTCCTACACGCCATTCGAGTGCCGCAAATGTGCTGTTGCCATTAGGGTCTGCAAATGATGAATTGCTAAAGGTCAAATTGTCCAAGTCAGTACTTCCCGTCAGCGAAATAGTCGGCATATAGGGAATATTATTGTCTGCAATGCCATGCGCACTATTATTCAATAGGTAAGCTGCACGGTTTTGAAACCATGTTTTATAAAATTGAAAATGTGCATCTACATTGCCTTCAGGATAAGCTTGATAAGTGTTCCAACGGCTGTGGTCGAGTGTTGTCCAATCATAGGAAGCACCTGGATTATATATTTTCTTTAATTCTGAATCTACCAGAAAATTTCTTTGCTCTTGATTTAGTAATAAATCGTAGGCAGAGCGCAGTTCGCCTTCGTATTCTCTTCGTAAGGAGTTGGGTATATTGAGCGGCTGGGTAATAGTAGCATTGGCATTAGCAGTTGCAGTAGTACTCACAGCAACGACGTTGTTTCCACTACCAAAAGCCCCGTCATAATCTTTGCAGAAGCCATGCCACAAGCCTGTTTTTGAGTTGTAATATTCTCTGTAACTGTGTTTTCCGTAATAGTTAGATTCACCGTTTGCCCAAAATTCGTTGGCTATCCAATCTCCGTAAAACATAGGTCTGTTTATCGTACTTGCAAATGGTGTTTGCACGACTCCCCTTGCACCGTTTATCCACTCGTTCTGACTTTGCGCACCCGGAAAGTCTCCGTAAGAATCTACGTAAAGAAACCTGGCAGCTGCGCCACCGGAAGGAGGATCGTAGGTTGCCCAATGATTGCCATCCGGCAATCCGTGTTCTTCGAGCAAATCACCATTATAATCTTCTTGTACAAGGTAAAGCCCCCAGAAATCACCGTTATTGCCTGTTTCAGTAGACCTATCTACGATTCGAAGTGAAGTGTAATCATTATATTTATACATGCCTCCGGTGAGTTCGAGTATTTTGTAGACCAAACTCTCTACCAGACCATGCGAAGCCGCATCATTTACCCATGTACCCGAAAGTTGCAGCTTGCCGCGCGGCACATCGTATGCTTCTCCACAATCATCCAATAATTGGATTTTGCGCTCCGAGTTCATATCAAATTTGACACCTGGCTTGACTCTTGGTGCACGGGTTTTACCCCTCGGACGGAAGCGTACATGGTCATATACCTTTCCGTTGTATACAATTGTTCCTTCTCCAAGATAATCAAACCCGTTGTACTGCCCTACATTATTTGTACCATTACCTATATACTTATCAGCTATCGACCTTTTGGTAACAATACTGATATCCTGCATAGGATTTACATTACTAAAATTATATCCATTAAAATTGGCATGACCATCGTATACATAATACGCATAATTGCTTTCTGCATGATTTTGGTCAGGGTATATTTTACTAAAACCATTTGTCGTTGTCACCTTCACGCGATACCTTACGAGCCTTCTGTGCTGCTGCACACTTGCCGGAATAGCAACTGTATAAACACCGTTATTCGCCGTAGAATCTGCACCTACGCCATTATCAAGCATCTGAAGGCTTGTCCAATTGCTTTGGTAGGCGCCATCTGATTTTGCAATGTAACTGCCTGCATCCATTGTTTGATATTGGAGCTGAACCGTCATATCGGCTGCATATTGCGCATAATTATCAAAATCAGCTTTAATACGAACTACTTCGCCACTCATCGGCTTATCCGGCGACTTGGTTACTCCCTTTATCACCGGAATTATTGTATAATTATTTTTATATCCTGTATTTTGCGATCCGGGCGTTGGCGCGGCTGCACGCCATGCGCCTCCATGTTTTCCATCCAAATTAGGATTTATTTTTTGAATGGAAATCGCCACTTTATTCGTAACAGTCTGTGTATAAGCAGTATTTTGTGGGATGGGTTCGGTGGTTTCGTAATCATTGAATCTAACATTGGGCCACTCCTTCCAAGACTCATAATCCACTTTATCGACCTGTTTGAAAGACGCATTTCTCAGAATCACTTCGTCCCCCCCACCGCTCAATGCACCGGCAAAAGGACCATATGCACCACTAAATCCAAAATTGAATTCACAAGTTCCCGGGTCAGCACAAACAACAAGATAAGCACCCGCACCAATAGTTGTTCCTGCCGGAAATTGATAGCTTAGACCATCTGTCAGTTGCCAGCCTGTTAGATCAACAGACGACACATCCGCATTATATAGCTCTACAAATTCAATATTTCGCTCTATAGCAACAGAACGGTAGTTGATTTCATTGATCACTACTTTTTGTCCATATGTATAGACAGAAAGCAATACCAATAAAAATGACATTACGGGTAGTTTGAATTTGTTTGTATTTGAAAAGTAGCCTTTTATTTTCATGATATGCATTATATATGTTTTTGAGTGTTAGTGAGTAGTAACTGCCAACAAATGTGTGTAAATTATAAAGCACCTGTAATATTAAGACGCAGAAAAAGCGTTTTAGTTGCATTTAAGTGACAGGGAACAATTAATTATGAATTTTTTAAAAAAAAATAAAAAAATAAATAATATTTCATTATAATGAAATATTTTTTTTATTGAATTGAAGTATAATTCTATACATTTCTATTTTAATGACTTTCCCTCTAATAATCAACAATTTACACAAACCGTCAAGCAGATGTATTATAAACAATAAAACTATCACAGTAAAATATTTTTTAATCTATGAATGATTGTTAATCAATAATTTAAACTAAAAAAAATATAAAAAATTAATTTTATGGCATAAAAATTACTAATTGAAAGAAAGTAGTTTTTTCCACAAAAAAACCACTTCTTTATAATCAAAATCAATACCATAAAATCATTTTTAGTGACAGTGTTAGAAACATCCTTAAACTTGGCTTTTATATTACTATATTTGCGGACAAATCTCCTTCAATTCAAGTACAAAAAATTCGCATGGAATTATCAATCAAACTACAAGGCAATATCAATACGGAAATTAAAAATGGCATCGCCACTATCACCTTTTTCCACCCTGCTCACAATTCGCTTCCCGGTGCGTTGCTCGCCAAGTTTGCCGCAGCTATCACCGAAGCAGGTGACAATAAAATCGTCAAAGTCATCGTCTTAAAAAGTGCTGGAGACCGTACATTTTGCGCCGGTGCAAGCTTCGACGAACTCATCTCTATCGAAGATTTTGATACAGGTAAGAAATTTTTCATGGGCTTTGCCAATGTCATCAATGCTTGCCGCAAATGCCCCAAATTCATCATCGGGCGTATACAAGGCAAAACCGTAGGTGGCGGTGTAGGCATTGCCTCGGCAGTCGATTACTGTTTTGCGACCAAGTATGCTTCTATCAAATTGAGCGAACTCGCCATCGGCATCGGTCCTTTCGTGGTCGGTCCTGCGGTAGCTCGCAAAATCGGTGCTTCCGCCATGTCCCAACTCGCCATTGACGCGACCGAATGGCGCGATGCCGTCTGGGCAAATACTATGGGTTTGTACGCCGAAGTATTTGATAATGTGGAAGATATGGACACAGGCATCGAAGTGTTAGCCCAGAAATTAGTCAACTCGAATCCCGAAGCCATGCGCCTGCTAAAACGTGTTTTTTGGGACGGTACAGAGCATTGGGATAGCTTATTGGAACGCAGAGCAGAGATGAGCGGACAGCTCGTTTTGTCGGAATATAGCAAAAATGCTATCGCGGCATTTAAGGGAAGAGGAAAAAAATAATCTACCCGTCTGAATTGTTCTTTTTCTTATATGTTTCACTTAGTGAAAGAAAATAAATAACTTCTTCATTTGGGGTAGATTATTTTCCTCCTCTTCCCTAAGAAGCGATAGGACACGGATTTTTTTATTAAAATATCGCACGAAAAAAATCCGCATCATCCGTTAAATCCGCCTAATCCGCATTCTGTTTCACGTCAAAAAAATCCGCTTAGTAACGAGCAAATAATAAGTTTACGATTTCGACGAGATTATTTTGTCCTTAGTTTTCTTCTTGAAAGCGAGAGTTTATCGGGATAAATGACTGTTTTCGAGGAGGAAAATAAGGGCAAAAGAAGCCGTCCAAATCAAGAAGTTATTATTTACTCGTTACTTAATCCGCTCAATCTGCCTAATCCGTGTTCTATTTCACGTTTTATTTTCACACAAAAAAAAACAGCGTTCTATCTATGACAGCAACACAAAATATATCTAAAACTACCCTATCCAAAGCCTTTCGCCTCATGGCAACCGCTAAAGCTATGACCGAATATTATGAGGAAAATATGAAGGACGTGGGCAAGTACGTACACGCTACTTCGCGCGGACATGAGGCGATTCAGCTCGCACTTGGTATGCAGCTTTTGCCACAGGATTTTTTGGCGGCATACTATCGCGACGATTCGACTTTGTTGGCTATCGGCTGTACGCCATACCAACTGATGTTGCAATTGATGGCGAAGCGCGACGACCCTTTTTCGGGTGGACGTTCTTACTACTCACACCCCTCGTTGCGCGATGCCGATAAGCCCACCGTTCCGCACCAATCTGCAGCTACGGGCATGCAAGCGATACCCGCAACGGGCATTGCTATGGGTATTAAATATAAGGAATTGCTGGGTATTGATAAGGATTATGGTGGTCAATTTCCGGTGGTGGCTTGCTCGCTTGGCGATGCTTGTATCACGGAAGGCGAAGTGTCCGAAGCCTTCCAGATGGCAGTCTTGAAGAAACTACCGATATTATATTTGGTACAGGATAATGAATGGGATATTTCGGCACATGCCAGCGAGATTCGCGCAACGGATGCAACGGGTTTTGCACGAGGTTTTAATGGCTTGGAAACACGTACGATTGATGGGAATGATTTCATGGAGAGCTACCGCACTATCCAAGAAGTCATTCAAATGATACGCGAAGAACGCCGCCCTTTTCTCATTCATGCGAAGGTGCCGCTCCTCAATCATCACACTTCGGGCGTGCGGATGGAGTGGTACAGAGATGACCTCGACGAACATCGTAGCCGCGACCCCTACCCTATTTTCCGCAAACAATTATTGGAAAATAATTTTACTGAAAAGGAATTAGAAACGCTGGAAAACGAAGCGTGGGCAACCGTAAAAGCTGACTACGACCGCGCATGGAAAGCCGAAGACCCTAGCCCTGGCGACCTTTATACGCACGAGTTTGTGCCAAGTCCAATTACGGAAGAAAAGGGCATTCGTGCACCCGAAGGAAAGGATAAAGTGGTAATGGTAGATGCCGCTTTGTTTGCCATTCGTGAGTTGATGGAGGAGCATCAAGAGTGCCTACTTTATGGGCAGGATGTGGGGCGCAGATTGGGCGGTGTGTTCCGCGAAGCAGCTACGCTGGCAGAGCGATTTGGAGACGAACGGGTGTTTAATACACCGATTGTGGAAGCATTTATTATCGGGAGTACAGTGGGTATGTCGGCGGCAGGTTTGAAGCCGATTGTGGAAGTGCAATTTGCAGATTATATCTGGCCCGGCATGAATCAGCTTTATACTGAAGTCAGTCGATCATGCTATCTTTCTAATGGTAAATTTCCGGTGAGTATGGTGCTGCGTGTGCCGATTGGCGCGTATGGCGGCGGCGGTCCGTACCACTCATCGAGCGTGGAGAGTGTGGTGTGCAATATTCGTGGTTTGAAGGTCGCTTATCCTTCCAATGGTGCGGATTTGAAAGGCTTGATGAAGTCGGCTTATTATGACCCAAACCCCGTCGTGATGTTTGAACATAAGGGTTTGTATTGGTCGAAAGTGAAAGGCACAGCCGCCGCAAGTACGATTGAGCCGGACGAGGATTATGTGATTCCTTTCGGAAAAGGACGGATGGCACTCAAGGCGGACGAGGCGCAGATAAAAACGGACGCATCGCTCGTAGTCGTGACGTATGGCATGGGCGTACACTGGGCATTGAATGCCGCGAAAGACCATAAAGGTAAAGTTTCCGTGCTGGATTTGCGGACGCTAAATCCGCTTGATACTGACTTGATTTACAGCGAAGTACGCAAACATAATCGTTGTCTCGTAGTGACGGAAGAGCCTGTGAGCAATTCATTCGCACAGAGTATTGCGGCACGGATTCAGGAAAATTGTTTTGAATATTTGGATGCACCTGTACGCACTGTTGGTTCGGTAGATATGCCCGCGATTCCACTTAATTCTAATTTGGAATATGAAATGATTCCTTCGATTGAGAAGGTGAGCGCGGCGATTGGTGGGGTGTTGGGGTATTAATTTTCAAAAAATATTTATCCCATGATAGAAATTTACAGAGCAATCGCAATCGATAGTATAGCCATTAAAGGTGGCTCTACCAAACCTTGCATAATGACAGTTGCAGATGACACAGGTAAAATAGTAGGCTCATACGTAGTTAAGGTTTTTAATCAGAACCATATCCAAACACACCCAACTCAAAGAGAGGTCATTTGTAATGTATTGGCACAAGAATTTGACTTGTCAGTTCCGAAAATGGCACTTATTCAAGTAGATAAATTTATCATTTTAGAACTCCGAAAGAGCGGATACTTTGATGGCAAACTCATACTCTCCGGTATTTATTTTGGTAGCCTGTATATCGAAGGTGCAGTTGATTATTCACCAGCTACACCTACTGTCTCCTTTGAGGCATGGGAATTAAAAACTATTTTTGCCTTTGATATACTAATCCGAAATGTTGACAGGAGAGTAGATAAACCTAATCTTCTTCTTAAAGATGAAAATTTCTATTTAATAGACCATGAACTTTGCTTCGGAGCTACTAAATGGACATTTCAGCAATGTCTTGACAATGGCAACTGGAATTTTATAAGTAAAAAATCTCCACATCTTTTTTTAGAAAGACTAAAGGAATTAGAACATCATTGGTTTCTTGAATTTGAAACCTTTTTTTATTATCTGAAACACCTGAACATAGAAAAATTGAATACATTTAAAGATGTATTCAACGATATAGGATTTGATACTGTTGATTTTATGTACATTAAAGACTACCTTTATGATGTAAAACATAATTCCAAAGTATTTGAAACCCTATTGCTGCAAATTATTGAATTATATGAATAATAACACATTCAAATACAGTATTTTAAAATATCGCCCTTCTTATCTCTTGGATGAAAGGCTAAATATCGCTTTGCTCTTTTATTTTGAGGAGGGCAATGAGTTATTATTTATACATCCTTCTCGCTTGGTTCGCTTATCTTACTTAGTCACTGAAGCTCCTGTTCAATTCATCAAAAAATATTTGAAAAATTTTAAACAAAAAACAAAAAAACTTTCAAGAAGTCTTGACTATCAAGACTTTTCATCAAAATTTTTAGCCGAACACTACCTCGTACCCGATGCCAACAGCTTTTTTTTTAGCGATATAAAAGTCGGCAAATACAGTTCGCGAGAACAAATTATCCAATATTATACGGACTTATACTTGGGCGTATATAAAACCGAAATTGCAGCAAAGCACAATGAGCAGTACATTATCAAAAAAATAAACGCAAGTATTTCGGAGTATGCTCAAACCGATTTTTTTGACCGAGATGTCATAATAGAAAATAAAATAAAGGGGACAAAATTTGATTTTGGTTGGCAAAACGAGCAATTGAATCTCATTAAACCGATTAGTTTTGACTTGGGGAGTAAAGATACCATTCAACGCAAATCTTTCCGTTGGTACGGCGAATTGAGCCAACTGACCGACATTGCCCTGCGCGATAATTTGAATTTTGACCTCATCGTAGCACCGCCCCAAAACACCGAATTGATAGACGCTTACCAAGCTGCATTTGAGGTGTTTGAAAGTTTGGAATGTCCCAAACGCATCATCAAAACTCACCAAATCCCAAGCTATATTAAAAAAGTTTCCAACGAAATCACAAAAACTTCCATCGCGGCATAAATTCTTTCACAATTTTTGCTTATAAAATTTGAAATTCAATAAAAGTTCGTACATTTGCACCGCAGTGGACTTGTACGGTCAGCTCCCTTTGAATCCCCCAGGTGCGAAAGCAAGCAAGGGTAAAAAGGTTGTAGCGACAGGTATGGGTTCCTGCATTTTTTTTTATTGGGAATAGACTTTATTCCAAAATACTCCACTAACTCTCAACTCTTCACTTTACCATATTACATGAAATTTTTTATAGATACAGCTAACCTTGACGAAATCAAAGAAGCTAACGAACTCGGCATCCTCGACGGCGTAACCACCAACCCATCTTTGATGGCAAAAGACGGCGTCACAGGAAAAAACAACATCCTCAAACGCTATGTTGATATTTGTGAAATCGTGGACGGTGACGTCAGTGCGGAGGTCATATCCACTGATTTTAAAGGCATCGTAAAAGAAGGTGAAGCACTTGCCGACTTGCATGACAATATCGTTGTGAAAGTCCCGATGATAAAAGAAGGCATAAAAGCGATTCGTTATTTTTCCGAAAATGGTATTCGCACAAACTGTACTTTGGTTTTCTCGGCAGGTCAGGCTTTGCTCGCAGCAAAGGCAGGCGCATCTTACGTTTCGCCCTTTCTCGGTCGTATCGACGATATTACCTGGGATGGTATAGGCTTGATAGAACAAATGGTCGAAATTTATGCCAATTACGGTTTTGAAACCGAAATTTTGGCAGCTTCGATTCGTAGCCCGCAGCATATTGTCAGTTGTGCCGAATTGGGCGCAGATGTCGTCACAGCACCACTCAAATCTATTCTCGGATTACTCAATCACCCCTTGACTGACATTGGTTTAGAAAAATTCTTAGCAGATTACAAGAAAGGAAATAAATAAATAAATAAGTAGTGAGATAGAAATATCCTTACTTTTTTTGTCCCACTACTTAATGATGAATGACAATTTTCGCGTAGCGAAAATAAAAATATAACCATTATACGTTACTCCGGCTATTCACACTGAACGCAAGTCCTTCATCACAAAAGCGGCGATTTTTGAACTCGCTGTTTCTGTGATGGAGGGCTTTTTTTTTGTCAAAATTTATCGTGCGCTACATATAATATCTACGATTTCCTTCGGCTTTTCTTCTTGAATAAAATGCTTTGCGTCTTCAAATATATGTACGTCTTCATCCTTGATATTCATGGCTTTTTGTAGCATTGGAATTTGAATATCGGCTATCAAAAACTTATCTTTGGCACCCCAAATAATCGTCTTTGGCATATCGAGTGTTTCAAACATTTTATGATAATCTTTCATACGTTTCTCTGTATCGCCAAAGCTGGTAAAGAACTGATAAATCGCCTTATTACAACCCTCCTGCATGGGCAGCCAATAACCGCGTTTATCTTCTTTTGTAAATTTATGCTTGCTTGTGCCGGAGCGTAAGGTGCTGTTGATCACCATTTTACCAATCCACTTTTTATCATACATACCGACGATAAATTTACCAAACCACCCCTTGCGCTTAAATCGCATTGGCGGATCAAAGCCCTCTTCGTAAGCAATGGCATTCAAAATCACCAAGCGGCTTACACGTTGTGGTGCTTTCATCATCATTTCCCACGACCACAAGCTGCCCGCATCATGCATTACATGTGTCCATGATGGTATGTTGAGATGATCCATCAAAGCGAGTATTCTATCCCCTTGTTTTTCGGGGTTGTATAAACTGTATTTTTGTGGCTTATCACTCGCACCATAGCCCAATAAATCTGGCGCAATAACGCGATACCCTCGCTCTGTCAAATCCGCAATGATGTGTCGATACAACCACGAAGAAGTCGGCAAACCATGAATCAGTAAAATCGGCTGCCCTTCGCCCACATCTATATATGCGATGTCGCCACCTTCTACGGCAAGCCGTTGTTGGCAACCTCTGTGCTCGTCTATTGTCGCATACTTATAAATTGTATTGGCAATCAATGAATAAGACATGGAAAATATAATAATTATCGAATAAAAATATTTCATTAAATTTAATTTTAAATACATAAAAGTAAGTTCTCAACGAATGGATTTTGAATGAAAGTACGCCTTTGATTGTGATATGAAATGTCTCTTATCCGACTTTTCTATTGGAACAATTCTTGCTAAAAGTAAGCAATATTTCCTAAATTACAAACGTTAAGAATTAGTTAATGTAAGTAGTGGGACAAAAATAGGCTTAGTGAAAGAAATTAAATAAATTGTTCCATAATGCGCCGTAATTTTTTCTTCTAAAGAATTCAAAAAATCGTTGCACAGCCATAGCTACGGAACTATTTTTTGTGTTTTTTAGAAGGGAAAAGAACAAGCATAATGGGGCAAGTTATTTATTTTCTTTCACTTAGGTTTATTACCTCATTTTAAGGTCGCACTGAAATATAGCCATTTTTTGATTAATTAAAATTATTTTGTAATTTATTTATTATTAAAAATGAATTATTTATAAATATTTTTTATTGTAAAATAATTTAAAAATATCCTTATTTCAGTAGAACCTTTTAATCAAACAATATTTATCATCCAATATGAATTTTATTAAATTTTTTATCTCTCTCATCATCGGTGTAGCTCTTTTTCAATCTTGTGGCAAAGGTACTGTTGAAGCCCCAATTGAATTTGGCTATGATTATTTTCCGCTCGAAATCGGTAAGTATATTGAATATGACGTAGATTCTATTCTATATGATGTTACGGCTGGCAATAATACCACCGTCAGGAATAATTCTATACAGGTACGTGAAGAAGTGACGGATTCTTTCCCAGATAATGAAGGGCGAATTGTTTATCGTATTGAACGTTTTGAACGCAATGACGACACCGAAGAGTGGCGCGTCAAGGATGTTTGGACCGCAGCTATCACAGACCGACAAGTAGAACGAATTGAGGAAAATTTACGATTTATCAAACTCGTTTTTCCGGTTAGCGATAATACAAATCCATGGAACGGCAATAAATATATTGACGAAAATCTGATTATTTCGGTAGAAGGTGAGAGTATTTTTATTTTTAAAAATTGGTTGTACCAATATGGTAAAATTGGTATTCCGATTGAAGTCAATGGTCTAAATTTTGACGATGTAGTGGAAGTTTATCAGGCAGCCGATTCAAATTTTATAGAAATGCGGCTTTCCTATGAACAGTATGCAAAGGGTGTAGGCTTAATAAAACGCGAGCAGTATATTCTTGATACTCAATGCATTGAACCTTGTACTACACAAACTTGGGCGGAAAAAGCAGAGAAGGGATTTATCGTAACCCAAACGGTCAAAGGCTATAATTAAATTAATGGTTAACGGTTAATGATTAATACTCGCAACTATGGGCTACGGACTATCGTCTATGGACTATTTTAGTATAATTTTAACTGAATTTCATCTAAGAAAATGAGCAATTTGGGTCGGATAGTGTTATGTTTGTAAATATGCTTCAAAATGGCAAAAGATAAATATCATGATTTAGTTAGAGAACTGTTGGAAGATGAAGGGTGGACGGTTACGGACGACCCACTCAAATATGAAATCGCTATGGGTGGAATTGAGATAGATTTGGGGGCTGAAATGTTAATAGGAGCTGAAAAAGAAGACATTAAAATTGCCGTTGAGATAAAAAGTTTTATAGGACATTCTCGCCTGCATGATTTGTACAAAGCACTCGGGCAATTTATTTTTTACCTACCTTTTTTAAAAAGAGAAGACCCTAACCGAATTCTTTACTTGACAATACCCGAAGCAGCTTATAAATTCTTTTATAAAGAACCTATTATTGCAAAGAAAATTACGGAAACTAATGACATAAGATATATTATTTACAACGTCAAACTTCGCAAAATTATACAATGGCAATCGTAAATCAATTTCCTGATATTATAAAAAATATCCTTACAGAAATTTATAAACAATATCAATCTTACAAGGATGGTACGAGGCATCAATTGATTATAGATAGTGATACCCAAAACTATCTTTTACTTCGAGATGCCTGGCAAAATGATAACCGCTATTACGGCATCATCATTCACATAGAAATCAAAGCCGATGGCAAGGTATGGGTACACGAAGACAATACGGAATTGATTGTAGTAGATAGGCTCTTGGAACGTGGCATTTCGCCGAAAAATATGGTCATCGGTTGGCATCCACCGAGTATGCGTGAGGCGACTGAATTTGCCGTTGCATAATAATTTTGGCTCTTTGACAAATCCCGTGCTTGTTCGTTTTCTGTCTCGCGATTGTTCGTCCCTTGCGTAAGGGATAGTAGGTGTTGTTTGAACGTAAGTGAAAGAAATTAAATAACATGTGCCATTATACTCGTCTTTTTTCCGTCTAAGAATCCTTTGAAATCCTTACGTAGCTAAGGCTATGTGCGGCTTTCAAAAAATCCTTAGACAAAAAAAATACTTCGCATTATGGGACATCTTATTTAATTTCTTTCACTTACGTAGCGATAGCGGAGTGGAGAGAGTGCCGGATAGCCCGACCCCCGACTGATAAGGAGGGGGATACGCCCAAATTATTATTCACTTCACTGAATTTGTCAAAGAACCATAATTTTAAATTACTATTACTCATAAAAAATTCATAATCAAGTCTTTACCTCACTTAAACTTAAACTTATTCTTGAACTTAAATATAAATATAAATATACTATGGCAAAGGGACGCGTAACCGGATTCACTCGATTTATATTGGCAATGCTTATCATTATTCCAGTCGCTATCGTGGGCAGTTTGTTCATAAGCGGCGAGGAAATCAGTGTTGATAATATCACCAATCCCGATAAATGGACAAAGAAAAAAGACCAACCCGAAGTCGATAAAGATGATACTAAAATCATCCGCATCGACAAGGATGTGAAAGACGAACCCAGAAGGGTTAAAGTTAAAGATGAGCCTATTGACCCGCCACCTCGTGATGGGTTGACAACCTCCGAAAATAAAGGCTTGAAAGACATCCTAAACGACAAGCTCAAAAATCCGAAAAACAACGCTGATGCCGAACCTGATAACACTGAAAATCAGATAGTTCCGGTCAGTGCTGATACGAAAGCACTCCAAGCCCGTATCAATCGTTTGGAAGATGACCTCAGAGTAAAAGACAGCCGCATTGACAAGCTGTACGAAGAGAATGAAGCTCTCAAAAGCAAACTCAACGACTTGAAAAAAGCGTTGAACTAACGAGTTCTTGAATTGATGAGTTGTCGAGTTGACGAAGGACTTATTTCGTCAACTCAACAACTCGTCAATTCATCAATTCTTCACGACTCTTTCCGCCCAAGTCTTATCTTCTGACCTGACCGTAATAAGGTACATGCCTTTCGTAAACGCAGACATGTCTATACTCGTATTTGCGCCGGTGTTTTGTGCAAATACCTGACGACCAAGCACATCACTCACCACAATTTGATAATTCGCTATATCGGTTTGGATAGTAAGTAAGTCATTGACCGGGTTCGGGAAGATGGAGAATTTTTCGCCGAAAGCGGGGTCGATACCACTTGTAGGTGAAAAACTGCCACCGCTACAAGGACGGATTTGATAACCATCTAAAAACGGTGCTGAACTTGAACCAAATTGACCACCAATTCCGCTTACCACAAACAGACTACCTACCGGAGGAATATCAGTAGGCAAAATATTGGTATCCGAATCAATACGCATCGTAATTGTATCTCCTTGCAGACTAATCAAATCAACATTATAACTACTTCCTGCCTCCCCTATTTGTGAAGCATCTACCACATCTACACCGAATAAATAAATAGGCATTGATTCCGTGGATTCGTTCAAGTCAAGCACTTCTTGGTAATTAGCCAAATTTCCCTGCGAAACCACCACAATCTCATCAGGCAACAACTGCGTCAAGCCACGAAACTGACTAATCTCACCCGAAATCTGCAACTCATCACCTTCCGTCACCACATAATCATTCACATCATCAAAAGAAAAAACTGAAATACCGCCCGTATCATCTACCAAAGCAAAATCATAGCCGCCGCCGCCACGAAAATCAATACAATATACAATCCCCGTCACCTGTACCAAGTCGCCGAGCGAAGTTGCTACTCCATCCGCGTCTTCGCCCGTAACAGTCACAATATCAACCGCTTGATAATCATTATCCATAATCGTAATCAAGACTTGATCTACAACGCCGATGCCACAAGTACCGCTGTTGTTCTCCAAATTCAAGACGACAGTACGCTCGCCATCTGTATCCGTATTATCTACAGTTGGTATCGTCAAAGTCTGCACCATATCACCGCCCGCAGTAAACGTAAGTGTCTGATTCATAAACAAATAATCTGCCGCAGGTGCAGTACCGCTTGTACTCAAAGTCACATCAACCGTACAATCGGTGGGAATATTGAGGGCAACATCTATACTCGCGGTATCACCTTCTGTTATGATAATTCCGCTTGAAGTAAACCCAAATTCCGGCGTAGCCGACATCTCCGTCGTGTAAGTACCAAATGGAACCACAGAAGCACAAGACGCATTATCTGTGCATCCATCAAGGGCGTCCACGCCACCATAGGTCCAGTTACTTTCTATAAATGTAGTCCCATCGGGTCCCGTACCATCGTTGCGATACGCCCAACTGTCGAGGTACTCCCAGCTTGTGCCGTTGCCATCTACGTCAATGTCACCAAAAATATCAATGACACTGCCGTTCATGTACAATTCTACCGCATCATCCCCGTTGATAGCCATAGAACCGTCTGCAAAATTTGGCTCAAAACCAAAATACGTCATAAACTGCATCGAATCCGTTGCCACATAAATGAACGAACCCGCCGTGTAAGCCCCCGCAGGGAATGTAAACTCCTCACCATCAGTACCTTGTCCATTGTTTGCAGAGCCGATACCATACATACTCAAGTCCGCGACATCTGCCGTCACGTAGAGTTCCACGCCTTTAGGTGTGCCGCCCGTTAGCGTACAATCATACACCCCTGTGATGATGACGTTCGCCTGTGCAGGCGTCATTAAAAACGTAGCTAACGCAAAAATCAGCGTAGCATGTAGCGTTTTTTTCATATTAAAATTTAAATAGTTGTAAAAAATATTCATGTATATTATTTTATGTTAGAAAAAATATTTTATATAAATTTGAGCCTTAGTGAAAGAAATTAAATAACATGTGCCATTATACTCGTCTTTTTTCCGTCTAAGAATCCTTTGAAATCCTTATCCCGAATCGGAGTTTGGGACAGGCTGTAGCTAAGGCTATGTGCGGCTTTCAAAAAATCCTTAGACAAAAAAACACTTCGCATTATGGGACATCTTATTTAATTTCTTTCACTTAAAAATACAATTAAGTTCAATTTAATGAGTTTATATACTTACGAAATTCAAACTTACGCTTAAATTTGCAATTCAAGCAATGTCAAAAACTATGGATATTGACTGGTAAGCAAAATTTCGTTTCACAAAATATACATTATTATGCACTACTCATTAGAGCTTTAAATTAATTAATTGTGAATTCTTTCACTAAGTAGTGGGAATTAAGGGAAGACGAAAGCATAATTCGCTATTTATCAGCACAATAAAAATTGTAATAAAGTTAATTTAAAATAAAATAAAATACAAATTAACGTAAATTATTGATAATGAGCAATTTACCTAATTATCCAGTTTCCTAATTACTCAATGTCCAAAGGAACGAGGCATAATTAAAAATATAATGAGCCAACATACTGATAGACTTAAAATGACGAGTACCAAATACCGAAACTTAGCCTTGATTCTCCTGCTGACTGTCTGGTTATCAGGGCTTCACGCCCAATCCCAAATTACAGTGCATACCGCCTCTACGGATGTTTTCAAGGCAGATTATCTATTCAAGCAAAGCTATGATTACAATCCTGACTTTATTCGTTTGCACAATGTAAAATCCATCAAATTATACTCAGAACTTATGCCTGACGAAGCCATGCAAGACCGCTTTTTCACCCAATACAATTTTAATGAGTGGGGTATGATGAGCGAAAAATTTTATTTTCGAGAAACCGAAGCAACGCCTATTCCACTTATTTTACACAAATTTTTCTACAATGATGATGAACAAATAGACCATATCGAGGTATATTATGAAGGGAAATTTGCAGCAACGACTTGGTTCGTTTACAAAGATGGTCAGTTGGAAAGTGTATTTGAAGAAGACGACAATGGGAAAACAGGCAACCACTCCGAATATCTCATCAGTAAGCAACGAATCAATCAAAAAACGACTTATAGCAACAACATAGTCAGGCAGTTAGAATACCACCTACCCGTTTCAGTATTACTCGAAAACCCCGATACACTTCGCCAAATGCAATCCAAAGATTCGAGAAACAAGAGGACTTATTTTTATTTATATGAAAATGATAAGATTATAAATGAATTTTGGTACACCCCTGTTGCGGTGTACGACATCAGTCGCGAATACGACCGCAACGGCCAACTCTCCAGCATCAAACAAGTCGGCAATAAAACCACCACTGCCACCTATCGTTATGGCGATACCGGCAATATTAAACGCATCAAAATCAATCGCACTAAACAAGCCGCCAAACAACGCCGATTCTTCTACGATGAAGCAGATGTTTTTATCCTAAGAACAGAAGTGAAAAGAAGTGGAGAAGTACTTGAAAGTTTGATTTATGAATATGAATTTTGGTAGATTCGTGTACTCGTTATTCGTGGACTCGTTATTCGTTATTCGTTATTCGTTAATTCGTTATTCGTTATTCGTTATTCGTGGACTCGTTATTCGTTATTCGTGAAAATGTTTTGCTTCGCAAAATACGGATTAACGAATTAACGAATAACGAATTAACGAATAACGAATTAACGAATTAACGAATTAACGAATAACGAATAACGAATAACGAATTAACGAATAACGAATTAACGAATAACGAATTAACGAATTAACGAATTAACGAATTAACGAATTAACGAATTAACGAATTAACGAATAACGAATAACGAATTAACGAATAACGAATAACGAATAACGAATTAACGAATAACGAATAACGAATATGAATCACCGCTTCAAGCCGTGCAGATTCTGCTCCGTAAAAGTTTGCGGAAATTCTTCTACACCGGGAAAACCCAGCTTAATATCGCGCCCATCGTGTGGAATATGTGCCGTACCAAAAATATAATCCCAAATCGCCAATGTCAAGGCAAAATTGATGCCGTAACGCTGCCCTTCGGGCAGATTGTAAGCATGATGCCAGATGTGCATTTCGGGGCTATTAAAGATAATTTTCATAAACGGACCAACTGCAAACGCTGTAAATATAATGCTTCCCACCACTATTCCAACTTCCTGAATGACAGGCAATTGCAGCTGATAACTTGCATAAAAACCAATCAACAAACCCAACACTGCGCCCGATACGCGACCACTTACCGTGATATTGGTGTGGTTATAATGTCCGACCATTGTAGTGAAAAAATATACGATAAAGAAATCGTCAATTCCGAAGCCAATCATCGCCAGCGGAATGTATTGAATCGCGGCATAGACTACATTTTCCATCCAATGATACCGCAAATGTGCCGCAAATCCCATCTGTTCTACCGAGTGGTGTACTTTGTGAAATTCCCACAGAAAATCAACGCGATGTAGCAGTCGATGTGTCCACCATTGAATAAAATCGCGCAACACAAAAAGTATCAGTAATTGTAACCAGACTGCCAGCGTTCCTATCTTGATTGCCGCCAGATTTTCTATGCCCAATATTCCCAAAAAATCATTAAATAAATTAACGACGATATTAGAAGCCGCATTATAAATGATGAGTGAAAACAAGAAGAAATTGAAGAACATATAGAAGAAATCTAACCAAAAATCCTTACGAAATTTAGGCTGATTTTTACGCCACGGACGCAGCACTTCCAATAGAAAAAAGAACGCAGAAACCACGATTAGCATATAAAAATAATTACCCCATCCAGGATGCGTAATTTCGTACCAAAGATAGCTCGCATAACCCCCGTAACTATCTGCAATTATTTTTAAATATTTTTCCATAAAAAATTAGGGATGACCAAGAAAATAAACTACCTCAAATGAAGCAGTTACTTTTTATATGTTTGGCTAAATTTGACGCATTCCGAATGCTTTCGGGATAAGGGCATGTTTAAAAATCATGCCTCCACCAAATGATAAGCCGAAGCTCGGTGTGCCAATTCCATCTTGCGCCCATGCTGTACAATCGTCGTTTTGGCGGCATGACAATCATACACAAATTCATAAGGGGCATTCAAATCCAAGTCACCTACATCCAAGCGAAAAATGCGGTCATACATCAGCCGACCATCTGCAATATGTCGTGTCACTCGAAACTCATTACGCTCTAAGTCAGTCATTTGTACCGCATGAAACCATGCCCCTGCGCCTCGTCCGCCGAGCCATTGTGCTGCGTTTGGCACAGATTCGGGCTTCGGTGGTTCCTGCATATTACCAACAAACGAAAAACCTTGTATCTCTTTATCCTTCCCGAAAGTATTCGTCACCAACTCCTTTGCCGTCCGTCGTCGCCCGCCTGCATAGGGACGCACAACACCTTGATACACCTCATACATACGCCCGTCCGAGCTACCATTAGGCACATTTCCGACAGGTGAAGGCGTGATAGTCATTGGATATTTAAACCTAAAATTTAAGCGCGGATTAAACGTTCCTGCCTTGAAGCTATCCGCCACAAAACGACTACAATTCGACCCTTCGCCAAACACACTATACGTAATACTTCCTTTATCCATCATATTACGTATATGCTTTTTTGCTTTATCATAATCCGTTTCATAACACAAAGATGCAAGCATGCGCCCATCTCCGTGTGTAGCTTCCGGATCAGATTCGAGGCGAATAAGTATCTCGTTTACATTCAGCAGATTACCTTGTGCATCAAACTTCGCTTTTACATCAGTCATCGCCAATTCCGGGTCGGTTGTTGCGCCACGTGTACGTGCCATACCGTCAGGTGTGATATAGCGTCCGAAGTCATGAAATTCGAGACTGCCTGTACTTCGATTAATCAGTGCCAAAGCAGCATGTCCACCACGAAATTTATCGTTTTTTCCCGCACCGAGCAACTGCAAAAACCGTTCTAAAGGACCGCCCGAAGTGCTGACAAAAGTATCGGGCCAAGACAATGTAATAAATACGCCCGTTGCTTGATTACTCATATTTTTACTACTACTTGATTTATTGATTTATTGATTTATTGATTTATTGATTTATTGATTTATTGATTTATTGATTTATTGATTTATTGATTTATTGATTTATTGATTTATTGATTTATTGATTTATTGAAGGGGCAAACGCATCAAAATGTTTTGTCCCGATGGGACAATGAAAAATGCTTCTTTTTCCATATCTTACCAATATTTTGCCTCTATAAGGCATCAAATTCATTCAGAATGTTCAGTTAGGAGCAAAATATCGGTAGAAAAATATGGTTCTCTGACAAATCCAGTGAAGTGAATGAAAATTTGGGCGTATCCCCCTCCTTATCAGTCGGGGGTCGGGCTATCCGGCACTCTCTCCACTCCGCTATCGCTACGTTACGTTCAAACAACACCTACTATCC
>Ga0209185_1000474_pt1 | contig 47452 bp, 37 predicted proteins | sample SidtaG_2_FD_187425 | JGI IMG/M metagenome (GOLD analysis project Ga0209185, IMG submission 187425) | Marine algal microbial communities from Sidmouth, United Kingdom - Sidmouth_Asex2 metaG (SPAdes) (version 2) | ecosystem: Host-associated > Algae > Red algae > Unclassified | place: Sidmouth... | reverse complement strand
ATATGTTTCACTTAGTGAAAGAAAATAAATAACTTGCCCCATTATGCTTGTTCTTTTCCCTTCTAAAAAACACAAAAAATAGTTCCGTAGCTATGGCTATGCAACGATTTTTTGAATTCTTTAGAAGAAAAAATTACGGCGCATTATGGAACAATTTATTTAATTTCTTTCACTAAATCTTCCTTACGTAGCTCGGCTATGCGCGTCAAATTTAGCCAAACATATAAAAAAAATAACTTCTTCATTTGGGGTAGATTATTTTCTTCCTCTTCCCTAAAAAAAAGTGCGTCTGCACTTTTGCTATTTCACCGTTATATGTGACAGCTTCATCAAAAAGTCATTCGATTTTCATTTTTTTTGAAAAAAAACTTTTCACCTAAAAGAAAAATGTTAAATTGGATGACCTTTTACCACTTTTAAGAAATATATACATGACCGCTAGCACTACACCAAAAATGGATGAGCAGCGTATTATTCGTCTACTCAAATCCGACAAGCAATCGGAGCAAGAGAAAGGCTTTGCTATGCTCATTGCCCAAAAAAACAACTTGTTGCGCAACCAAAACACCTATCATCTCAACAATCAAGACTTAGAAGATATCTTCTATGAGGCACTATTTATTCTTCAAGATAAAATCATCATAAACCAATTTGAATATCGAAAAAAAGGCTCCTTAGAAGCCTATTTTTACACCATTATAAAAAGGAAAATCTCCAACCAATCGAAAAAGAAAAGACTTGCAGAGCTCACGGGCGACAGAGCAATCGAAGGAGACCCTTTGATGTCTCTATTTAGTTATGAAGCCCTTGAACGCGTAAAGGAAATATTAGATAAAAAAATCGGTGAAGACTGTCGTACAGTGATTATGAAGCACTATTACGAAGGCATGAAACACAAAGAAATTGCGGAAGAATTGGGGCTTTCGGTAGGAACTATCAAAAACAACAGCTCAGGTTGCATGAAAAAATTGAAAAACTTCATTAATCAAGACGAGCAACTAAAGAAAATCATTATTGACCTACTCAACAATCCATCATGACAAAATACACAGAAATAATAGACAAATATCTCGACGGCGAAATGAGCCCACAAGAAGCCCTCACCTTCGAGCAACAGATAAAAACCAACCCCGACCTCGCCTACGAAGTACGGCTACACCAACTCGCCATAGCAGGTGTACAGCATAGCGAAGAATCTCGTTTTCAGGAGTTTAAATCACGAATGAAAGCCATTGAAAGCGATGAAAAAGACGAAACACCCGTCGTACGATTGAATCCCAAGCGTTCGGGCGCAGTACGTTGGGCGATGCGGATTGCGGCGGTATTAGTCCCGTTATTATTCCTATATTTTCTATTTCCTTTTTCGGGAAATAAGAACAATCCACTCGCAGCCACGACCATACAGCTCGTCGAACTCCACACCACAAGCAGCAGAGGCGATGCCCCAAGCCCACAGACTACACTACTCGACGAAGCCATCCAATCATTCCAACAAAAAGACTACCAAGCCGCTATCGCATCATTTGACCAAATCATCAAAACAAATCCCGACCAACGCGCCACTGCATTATACCTTAAAGCCGATGCCCTTTATCGCTTGGGCAAAAAAACAGAAGCTCGAAATACCCTTAAAAAAGTCCTCAACGAAGACGATGATGCCCTCAAAACAAAAGTAAGAGAAGTCTTGGATAAATTATAATTTCAAACACCAAACGCCATGTTTTCAGCTTTTTTTTAATTTAAGCTTGAAGTTGAGGTTGAGATTGATGATTTATTTGTTTTTCGCCGTAAAATCCCCGAACTTGTGTCATTTATACTAAGTCCAACGTCAAAATGATGATTAGTGAATAGTGATAAGTTAAAAATTCGCGTAGCGAAAACCAGTCACCAATCGCCAATCACCAGTCACCAACATGAGCGAAAACAAGAAATTTATCCAAAACATGATGATACGTCTGCCGATAGTCCTCGCTCTGGGGGCATTGCTATACTTTGCCTTTCCGTACCTAAAGCCAGCAGCCGAAGAAATTCCTGCCGAAGTGATACAACTCACAGCAGCCGAAATACAGGAGCAAAACTGGGTCGATTCCATCTATAATGTCCTCTCCGAAGATGAGCGCATCGGGCAGACCTTTATGCTACGTGCACACTCTGACAAGGGGCGCGACTACGAGCAAAAAGTCATGGAATTGGTCAAGACCTATAGTGTTGGTGGCTTGTGCTTTTTTCAAGGCACGCCACGCCGACAAGCCGAACTTCTGAACGATTATCAAGCCAATGCTCGACTACCGCTCATGATAGCGATGGATGCGGAGTGGGGACTTGGGATGCGCTTCAAAGCGGCAGGTTTTAGCTTTCCGCGCCAACTCGCTCTGGGCGCGATTTCGGACAATCGACTGATATACGATATGGGCGTAGAAGTGGCTCGCCAATGTAAGAGATTGGGTGTTCACGTCAATTTCGCACCAGTGGTAGACATCAATAATAATCCCGATAATCCCGTTATCAATGACCGTTCTTTTGGGGAAGACCGTTATAACGTAACTGCAAAAAGTTATATGTACGCCACTGGTATGCAAGATGGTGGCATTATGGCTTGCGCCAAACACTTTCCCGGACACGGCGATACGGATGTAGATTCGCACTACGACCTGCCCATCATTCCGCATGGGGTGAATCGCTTGGATAGCGTGGAGATGTATCCATTTAAAGTCTTAGCACAACAAAAAATACAAAGCATCATGATGGCGCACCTTTCTATCCCTGCGCTAGATAATACGCCCAATTTGCCGTCTTCGCTTTCTCCGAAAATTACGACAGATTTATTGAAGGAAAAAGTCGGTTATGAAGGCTTGATTTTTACGGATGGATTGGGGATGCAAGGTGCGCGAAAGCATTTTGCAGATGGCGAAATCGAAGTTCGCGCACTCGCTGCCGGAAATGACGTTCTGTTACTGCCACCAAATGTGCCGGTGGCGTATTCTGCTATTAAAAAAGGACTCGCCGACGGGACATTGAATTGGCAACGAATAGAAGAGGCGGTCAAGAAGATTTTACGGTCAAAATATCGCTTGGGTTTGACTTCATTTACACCGATTAATCTGACCAATCTCGAAAGCGACCTCAGCCCTCCTGCCGCATTTATGTTGAAGGAAAAATTGGTGCAACAATCACTCACGACTGTTCGGAATTATGATAATATTTTACCCATAAAAAATACGAATAACATCGCTACACTCGCTATCGGCGAAACAACGAAAACAGATTTTCAAAAATCCATCGACCAGTACGGTTCTATCACCCATTTAAATCAAAGTAAAAAAATTTCGGCAGCTCAATCAACGGCTTTATTGAACAAGCTAAAGACGAAAAATTTGGTCGTCGTGAGCTTGCATGACATGAGCAAATATTCCAAAAAGGAATTCGGTGTTCCTGCTCCGGTACGCGATTTTTTAGAAAAACTGAATCGACAAAATAAGGTCATACTCGTCATATTTGGAAGCCCATACAGCTTGCGATATTTTGATAATTTTAACCATGTCATGGTTGCGTACCGCGAAGATGATATGGTGCAAGATGTAGCGGCACAAGCCGTATTTGGCGCAGTAGGTACGAATGGAAGATTACCTATAACTGCTTCGCCATTAAGTACTTATGCAACGGGAGTTGCGACGGAAAACTTAAAGCGACTCACTAGTGCGAAGCCTGAAACGGTGGGGTTTAATTCTGGATTATTGAAAGCCGGAATTGATTCTATCGCCAATTATGCACTCGAAATTGGAGCGACACCGGGCTGCGTTGTGTTGGTAGCAAAAAATAAAAAAGTGGTCTTTAAAAAAGCTTACGGACACCATACCCAAAGTAAAAAACACCCAATGCGTACCGACGATATTTTTGACCTCGCCTCGGTGACGAAAGTTGCGGCAACGACACTTTCACTGATGAAATTATATGATGAAGGCAAGGTCGATATTAATAGTACAATGAGTACATATATGCCCGAATTGCGGGGTACGAATAAGCAAGATGTAATCATAAAAGATGTTCTTGCCCACCGTGCGCGATTGTTTCCGTGGATTCCTTTTTATGAAGAAACATTGACTAAAAAAGGGCGGCTGAAAACGAGTGTTTATCAGGGTAAAAAATCGACAAAATATAGTATTCAGGTTGCGAATAATATTTATATGAATAAAAACCATGTAGATACGGTTTTTAAGCGTATTCACGACTCCAAATTGAGGAATAGAGTAGAGTATAAATATAGTGATTTGGGCATGATTATGTTTAGTAAAATGGTCAATGATATTAGTGGAAAATCTTTGGATGTGTACGCCGATGAGCAGTTTTATACGCCGCTTGGCTTGAAAGCAACGACATTTTTACCACTCAAAAAATATAATAAAAGTCGCATCGTGCCTTCTGAAAACGATCGCTATTTTCGTGGGCAAGTCTTGCGCGGACATGTACATGATATGGGCGCAGCAATGCTCGGCGGCGTGAGCGGACACGCAGGCTTGTTTGGCAATGCGGAGGATTTGGCGGTCATTTTTCAGATGTTGCTCAATGGCGGTGAATATGGTGGCACACGCTATTTGCAGCCTTCGACAGTAGATTTATTTACCAATCGGTATCCGGGGGCAACCCGTCGTGGCTTGGGTTTTGACATGAAAGAAACCGACCAACGCAAAACTGCAAATATCGCTGCGTCTGCTCCTACCAATACTTTCGGGCATTTGGGTTTTACAGGCATCAGTGCGTGGGCAGATAAGGATAACGAACTGATTTACATATTTTTATCTAATAGAACATATCCTAAAATGACGAATTATAAATTGGGAAGAGAAGACATTCGACCTCGCATTCAGCAGAAAATTTATGATGCGCTTGGTTTGTAAGGTTTATCGGGGTTATGAGGTTCGTAAAAGTAACTGATTTTGCGTAGCAAAAACTTGTTAGGGAAGAGGAAGAAAATAATCTATCCCAAATGAAGAAGTTATTTTCTTTCACTAAGTGAAACATATAAGAAAAAGAACAATTCAGACGGGTAGATTATTCTTTTCGTCTTCCCTTACCTAATTTCCCAGTTACCTAATGTCCAAAGTCCAGTCACTAAGTAACGAGTAAATAATAACTTCACGATTTGGACGGCTTCTTTTGCCCTTATTTTCCTCCTCGAAAACAGTCATTTATCCCGATAAACTCCCACTTTCAAGAAGAAAACTAAGGACAAAATAATCTCGTCGAAATCGTAAACTTATTAGACTTTATTTAGGAATATTTTGTATGCATGGAACTTTTGTATTTTTTCGATAATCAAGCCTCATTTTGAGCTGCATACCCTACGGTACGGGGCGAAAAATAGGGGAAGAGTATCGGAAAAAGACAAAGTTAGCTGCATACAAAATTTTTCTAAATAAAGTCTATTATTTGCTCGTTACTAACTAATATACTCACCACTGAATTTGTCAAAGAACCAACCTTATAAAATAAATGCTGTAAACCAACCAAAAAGTAAGTTTTTTTGAAATTCCTTCCAAAGAAATAAGTTATAGTTATTATTTCCTTCAAAAAAAAACCTTATCTTTGGTTTATCAAGGATTTATACTAACACCAAATTTTCTAAAAAGCATTAGAACTTCACCCATATACTGCACTTACTCAATCACACTATTTACGTAATATCACATTTGTAGACATTATATACATTTTAATTTTGAATGTATTAACTGCTCTTAATGTGAAGATTTTTATTGGTTTGTAAAATCTGTTTTACGTAGCTCAGAAATTGTGTCATTAAAAATCAAAAAAATTAAAGGCTATTATGACTATTACTCAGTTGCAATACATTGTCGCGGTGGATACTTACAAGAGTTTTGCAAAGGCAGCAGGACATTGTTATGTTTCGCAGCCCGCATTGAGTATGCAGATTAAAAAAATTGAAGAAGAGCTTGATGTGCTCGTCTTTGACCGCAGTAAAAAACCGGTACTCACCACAGATATCGGCGCGCGTGTCGTGGAACATGCCCGCGTGATTATAAAAGAAGTACAGCGAATGCCCGAACTCATCAAAGACCAGAAAGACGAGATTAGAGGGACTTTGCGAGTGGGGATTATCCCAACTTTGAGCCCTTATTTATTGCCGCTTTTTGTTACTGATTTCATGGCGAAATACGCGGATATAACACTGATTTTTGAAGAATTGCTTTCGGAAGAAATTATTGGAAAACTAAATACTGACCAACTTGATGTCGGCATTCTCGCGACACCAATTCAAAAAAAGTCTATCATCGAATTACCCCTGTTTTACGAAGGATTTATTTTTTATGGTTCGCAGGAAAGCCCACTGCTCAAACGAAATCATATCGCACTTTCTGACCTAAATCTCAACGAAATGTGGTTGCTCAAACACGGGCATTGCTTCCGTTCGCAAAGCATTAATATTTGTTCAGACCAACGTCATTCGGCTGATAGGCGCATATATTTTGAAAGTGGTAGCCTCGAAACCCTCAAAAAAATGGTGGAAGGTCGCTTTGGTTACACCATATTGCCGGAACTTTCAACGTTAGATATGACCGAAGAACAAAAGAAAAATATCCGTAAATTTGAAAACCCCATGCCTATGCGCGAGATTAGCATGATCATGCACCGTAGTTTTGTGAAAAAACGACTCATAGAACTCCTACGCGACGAAATTCTTCAACGGATTCCCGAAAAAATGAAAAGCAAAGACCGTGGGAGCCTCGTCGAAATCACAGATTGAGGGGAGAAATGAGTAAGTGAATAAATGGTCAATTCCGAAAAGCATTATTTCATTCCAATTTACTCATCTATTCATTTACTCATTTTTCTTCCGACATAAGTATTTCTATAAGTTCTCAATGAATGAATTAAGAAATTTTAACCTTGTGATTTTTAGATAATATTTACTGGTTTTAGTGGAAAATGATTCATTCATTCAAAATTCATTCACTCATTCATTGAGGATTTACGTATTTCTTATAAAAGAAAAGCACTCTAAATTGAAACATATTTTGTTAAAAATCAGTATAGTAGTAAAGAAAGGTGTGAAAATTCAGTAGTTTTCAACAATCAAAGGATTGTTAAAAAGTACTCTAGTTGATAAAATGTATTTGTAATTTATTTCTTTGTAATAAATTGAAATTAGATAAATTGTAGATGTATATCGCTGATATAAAATAGATTTCGTATTTCATTGTTCGTTAACCTTATGTTAAAGCAATGGCTTGAAATAACAAAGACAGTCAAATTATTATTATATTGCTATTCTTTTGACACACACACGAACAATTAAAAATTCCAAGACTATTAATCTAACTAATCAGTTTGGAATTTAGATATTGTTTTTGGGAAATTGTAAATTTATCTAAAATAGCGAACTGTATGAGACAATTGGTGCTTTTGATTTTGGCAAGTATTTTTGGCGGATGCATCGCATTAGGTGGTTATCAGCTCATTCATACCATCAATGATGAATCATCTTTTAATGAGCAAGTGAACTATTCTGTGCTTGCAAACGTTAGTAAAAATAGTAATACGGTAAATGCTAATGCGCCGGACAATTTTACTAAAGCAGCGGAAAAAGGAATGCCGGCGGTCGTGCATATTACGGCTAAAAAAACACAAGTCACCGCAAGACAAGAGAAAAGAGGCAGCGGTTATGACGATTTTTTCCGCGATTTTTTCGGCAATGGACTTTTCGATGCGCCGATGCCACAAGAAGGAACAGGTTCGGGAGTGATTATTAGTAAAGACGGATATATTGTCACGAACAATCATGTAATAGATTTCGCAGATGAAGTGAGCGTAACGCTACACGACCAACGAAAATTTACCGCAAAAGTCATCGGTAAAGACCCGACGACAGATGTAGCGGTTTTGAAAATAGAAGATAATGACCTTCCAACGCTGAAACTTAGTAACTCGGATAAAGTAAAAGTCGGCGAATGGGTACTCGCAGTGGGCAACCCTTTCAACCTAACCTCGACAGTCACCGCAGGAATTGTCAGTGCCAAAGGGCGCGACATCAACATACTTCAAGGTAATACCGCCATCGAATCATTCATCCAAACCGATGCAGTCGTCAACCCAGGCAATAGTGGTGGAGCTTTGATCAATATGGAAGGCGATTTGGTGGGCATAAATACTGCAATCAAAACACGCACAGGAAGTTTTGCAGGATATTCTTTTGCCATACCTTCTAATATAGTCAATAAAGTCGTAGAAGATATAATTGAATTTGGAGAAACACAACGAGGATTTATTGGCATAAATATTGCAAATATAAATAATGAGGACTTAAGTGACCTTAATTTGAACATTAGCGAGGGCGTACTTGTTGAAAGTGTAGTAGAAAATGGCGCAGCTATCAAAGCAGGTGTTTTACCAGACGATGTTATCACAGGAGTGAATGGTCAGAAAGTGAAAACCACCCCCGAACTACAAGAGTTGGTCGGAAGATTGCGCCCCGGAGATATAGCCGACCTCGAAATAATACGCAGAGGAAAATTAAAAAATATTAGTGTCCGTCTGCAAAAATAATACAACATTATAAATCGTTACATTAACGATCCGATTAATAAAGATAATAAAGAAGTTTTTGGGTTTCATTTGGTTTTAGTCACCTGCCATCTCTCGATGGTGGGTGATTTTTTTTTAATGCAAGAATGATGAAATACGATAATGCGAAAACATCACAGCATTTCATCATTATTAACTTGGCATAATTATCGCGGCATAAGCAGAAATTAAATCTCCCCACTCGACCTATCGACTTATGAACTATCGACTATCGGCTATCACCCTATTATTTTTCCTATCTATATTTGCTGCAAATGCACAACAAGAATTGGGACTGCATTTCATGGACGATATTTGGCAAGCCAGCCAAACGAACCCCGCCATGATGAATAAGCACAAACTAAGCGTGGCTTTGCCGGGCGTAGCGGCGGGCTTTTATAACCCTGCATTTTCCATCAACGACGCTTTGCACAATAGAAACGGCGGTACGGTTATCAATCTCGACGACATCATACCCGAATTGGATGACCAGAACCAATTATTTGGAGAATTTCAGGCAGATATATTGGGGGCAGCCTATCGCTTTGGCAATATACAAGCGGGCGTCTCGTGGTCGGTCAGAGGCAGTGCGTATTCGGATTACACACGCGAAATGCTCGATGTACTCTGGAATGGTAATGCAGGATATATCGGCGAAACGGTAAACGTAGCAGCTGATTTTCAATTCACTTTATATAATGAAATCGGTATTTCGGGGGCGTACAACTGGAAAGATAAACTCACTTTTGGTGCTAAACTCAAATTACTTAACGGACTTTCTGACCTCTCCACAGACCGCGACAATCAAACTTTGAGCCTCGGAACAAGTGACGATGTGTATCAAAGTTCTTTTACGACAGATTTTATATTTCGTCGCTCCGGTTTTGCGAGCGTCGATGGCGCGTACGAACTTTTAGATGGCTTGCAATTGTACGATTTTAATGTTGATGGAAATTCCGGCTTTGGCTTCGATTTTGGCGTGACCGCCAACCTGATAGATAAATTGACCTTGAGTGTGTCTGTGATAGATTTGGGACGTATCAAATGGGATACAGAAGCTCGTCACTATGGTACTCGTGGAAAGTATAATTATGGCGGACTTGACCTGTTTAGCTACGCAAGCGCAGACACGATAGATTCTGACCGACTGACCCAAGACCTTAAGGAAATTGCAGATACCATCGGCGCAATTCTCGATATTCGTATCATTTCCGAAGAGGCTTACACCACACCCTTACATACACGCGGCTACCTTAGCGGTAGTTACAAATTGATGGACGACCTCACAGTAGGAGCTTTATTTTATTTAGAAAATACGCGATTGGGTATGCAGCCGGGCTTTGCCCTTAGCGCGCGGAAGAAGTTTAATAAGTGGGTCACAGTGGGCGCGACCTACGCTATGCGAAATAATAGATTTAATAGTCTCGGACTCAACGCCACGGGGCATCTCGGTCCGGTACAAATTTATCTGGCATCAGATAACGTTACAGCCGCCGTGAATCCTTACGGCAGTAAAAACTTCAATTTTAGAGGCGGTATCAATCTTGTTTTTGGGAAATCGTAGTGCGTTGATTCGTTATCCGTTGACTCGTTATTCGGCTAACGTGAAACGATTTTTTTGCGAAGCAAAAAATACAACGAATAACGAATAACGAATCAACGAATCAACGAATCCAACGCAATGCGTCCTTCATAAATGGCTTTGCCGATGATGACACCAAAGCAGTCGATTTTCTTTAACGCTTCAATATCTTTCATCGTCGTCACGCCGCCGCTTGCAATGAGCTGCAAATCAGGAAATTGACGACGAATATCGCGGTACAAATCCAATGCCGTGCCTTGCAACAAACCATCTTTGGAAACATCGGTACAGATAGCGTACTGTATGCCTTTTTTTGTATACGCTTCGAGAAAATTATTTAGGGGTAAATCGGCGGTTTCTTGCCAGCCGTGTATCGCTATGTTGCCATGCAGTACGTCTGCGCCGAGTATGATGCGTTCGCTGCCGTATTTTTCGAGCCAATTTAGAAATAAATCCTTGTTTTTTACGGCTATCGTGCCGCCAGTGATTTGTTTCGCGCCACTCTCAAATGCAATTTTAATATCTTCGTCGGACTTGATACCGCCACCAAAATCTATGTGCAAATCGGTGTATGTAGCGATGCTTTCGAGCGTTTTTTGATTGACGATGTGCCGTGCTTTCGCCCCGTCTAGATCAACGAGGTGCAAGCGCGTAACGCCCGCATCTTGAAAGGACTTTGCGACTTCGAGCGGGTCTTCGTTATAGACCGTTTTTTGGGCATAGTCGCCTTGTGTGAGGCGAACGCATTTGCCGTCGATGATGTCTATGGCTGGTATGATGTGCATATTACTTTGATTTCGCTGATTTTGAAGTGAGAAAAAAGTATTTGGAATTAGTATTTTTAATAAAAATTAATAATTCATAAAGTGTTGACAATTAAATACTTATAAGTTTAAACTGGTTTTTGATAAATCATGCTTCAAATTATCAACAACAAAATAGAAGCCAATTAAAAGCTTAAATAAATTTAGTGTGTCAAATCGGTGACATTAAAGGTACGGTAGTACCGTCCCCGTTTATAGCAAGGTCTAAAGAACAACCAATTAAGGTACGTAGTACCGACACCGTTAGCGCGTACAAACGGTGTCGGTGCTACGCACCTTGATTAGCTTTGGGTTTGCTTTTTCTACAAACGGTGTCGATGCTAACGCATCTTATCGGTATCGCAACGACCACCGATTTTTGACACACTTAAATAAATTTATGTTTATTTTTTAATTTTATAAATATTTAATAATCAATTAATAAAATTTATTTTTTTACTTAAAAATCAGCGAAACGCAAGATATTAAGTTCAAGTTCAAGTTTAGGTTCTTTGACAATTTTTGCATTTGGAATGAAATTAAAGATTTGTGCCTTGCCTGTTCCACCCCCAACCCCCTCTAAAGGGGGAGATAGGAGCGAGAAATTCTTCGCGAAGCGAAAAATCTCCCCCTTTGGAGGCAGGGTTGATTGGTTCTAAATGAAAAAATGTTTTCATCAAAATGCTATTTTGTAATGAGTCCCCGTCATTCGTTGGGATAAGCCCCAAAGGGGCGACATATTATAACAATGGGTGTAAGCCCATTGCCCCAAATAAACTCACATCGCCAGCCCTGAGGGGGCGACATAGCGCAGTATTTCGCCCTTTCAGGGCTGACGAAAATACTATAATTTAACATGGGGCTGACACCCCAAGCTGACGTATTACACCCCTTTGGGGCTTGTCCCGACGAATGACGGGGCTATCGGACAAAATAGAATTTGTGTGAAATTCAGAACCAATCACCCCTGCTTTGGAGGGGGCTGGGGGTGGAACAGCGTGAAAACGAATGTTCAAGAATTTCCTAAAATCAGAATAGACTCCCTAATTTCTCTTTTTGCAAAAATTGTCAAAGAACCCAAGTTCAATTGGGGTGATAGAAAATAGTTCTGCGTTTGGTTGCGCAAGGGATAGGAGGTGTTGTTTGAACGAAGTGGAGCGATAGCGGAACGAAGAGAGTGCCGGATAGCCCGACCCGTTAGGGATGCGCCCTCTTTACAATGATGAAATGTGATAATGCTATAATGAATATTAAGCGCACATTCAATGCGGTGCAAGCTGGAAGCTCACGTTACGCAGCTAAAAAATTCCGCAAAATCTGCTCGCCGACACTCCCCGATTTTTCAGGGTGGAATTGGGTGGCATGAAAGTTATCTTTTTGAATGGCGGCACTGAATGGCGCGATATAGTCGGTGGTCGCAATGGTATGTTCGCCTTTTTCTACATAATAACTATGCACGAAATAAACGTGGCTTTCTGTTGGTAAATTTTCAAATAAAACATTATCCAATTCACCAATCGTATTCCAACCGATGTGGGGTACTTTTTCTTTGTTTTTGGGTAAAAATCGTTTTACTTTTTGTGGAAAAATGCCCAGGCACTCCGTATCGTTTTCTTCCGAATAGGTACACATTAGTTGCATACCGAGACAGATGCCAAGCGTAGGTTGGGTGAGGGTGGGAATGAGGGTGTCAAGACCCAATTCGCGGAGGTATTGCATGGTGGTACTCGCCTCGCCTACGCCGGGAAAGATGACTTTATCGGCTGCGCGAATGGTGTCGGCATCGTTGGTGAGGGTGGCTTGTACGCCGAGCCGCTCCATCGCAAATAGGACAGATTGGATGTTTCCGGCGTTGTAGTCGATGATTGCCAGCATGGTATTGTTGTGTTTTGTGTCGTAGTTTTATCTATCAAAGTTGTTGAATTTCCTCAAGAAACTCATCAATTTTGACCACATCAACTTTTGGAAAAGGAGTTATTTTGAGAATATTAAAATGTCGGTCATTCGTAACGATATATTTTGCACGAGCTACTATGGCACAGTCTGCGAACTTATTGTCCTCTTCATCTGCTTCAATCAAATTCCACTTGAAATGTGCCTCGACTTTTTTGACATTTGACTGTTACACGAGAAATTCTGCAATGTTATTTGCAACTCGTGTATTGGCTTTTCTTTCAATGACTTCGGATATTCGTTGAGGATTTCGTTCGTGATAGCGATACTGTAAGCACCCTCTATCAATTTGTCAAAAATCGGTCGGTAGTCCGATTTTTTTGGCAAGCACATCAGTAATGCGTTGGTGTCTAATACGACTATCATGGCGTGCTACTACTTCTCACGTGTTCCTGCCCCCATACTTTCATGGTTTCATTCGTCCAACCGTTTTCTTCCCAAAGTTTATCCATTTCTTCGGTAGCTTTATCTGCAAAATACTTGGCGAGCATACTTCTTATTTCTAATAATTGCTCATCACTCAATTCGTATTTGAATATCTTTAACAATTCAAGCTGAAGATTAGATAGTCGATTGTTTTTACTCATGTCAAATATTTTATTGAGAATGACAAATGTGGGGTCTTTGTTTTGGTGTTTTGGTGTTGAAGTGTCATCGTGTTGTGGTTACTCGATTTGCCAAAGGCAAAAAAACAACCACAACACAACGACACCCCAACACTAAAACACTATCGTGCGAAAGCAACCGCGCGTTTTTCGCGGATGACGGTGACTTTGATTTGTCCGGGATATTGCATTTCGTCTTGTATGCGTTGTGAGATGACGAAGGACAATTCTTCGGCTTTATTGTCGGTGACTTTTTCGCTTTCTACGATGACGCGGAGTTCGCGTCCGGCTTGCATAGCATATACTTTCTGAACGCCGTCGTAGGAGAGCGCAATGTCTTCTAATTCCTTGATTCTCTTTAAGTAACCTTCGAGTATTTCGCGACGTGCGCCCGGGCGTGCGCCAGAAATGGCATCGCAGGTTTGGACGAGTGGGGAGATGATGTACTCCATTTCTACCTCGTCGTGGTGTGCGCCTACGGCATTGCAAACGGCTTTGTGTTCGCCGTATTTTTCACACATTTTCATACCGACAAGGGCGTGCGAGAGTTCTGTTTCTTCGTCGGTGACTTTGCCGATGTCGTGTAGGAGTCCGGCGCGTTTTGCCATTTTGACCATTTTCTGCGGTAAGCCCAATTCGGCACACATGATGGCGCAAAGGTTGGCGGTTTCGATGGAGTGTTTTAGGAGGTTTTGACCGTAAGAAGAACGGAAGCGCATACGCCCGACCATGCGAACAAGCGGTGTTTTGAGTCCGTGTATGTTGAGTTCGATGACGGTGCGTTCACCGATTTCCATGATTTGTGCTTCGAGTTCTTTGCGGGTTTTTTGAACGACTTCTTCGATGCGTGCCGGGTGGATGCGTCCGTCAGCGACAAGGCGTTGGAGCGATAGGCGGCAGATTTCGCGGCGTATGGGGTCGAAACTCGAAATAATGATGGCTTCGGGCGTATCGTCCACGACGATTTCGGAGCCTGTGGCGGCTTCGAGTGCGCGGATGTTGCGCCCTTCGCGTCCGATGATTTGTCCTTTGAGGTCGTCGGATGGCAATGGAAAAACAGACACGGTATTTTCGATGGTCTGCTCGGCTGCCATGCGCTGTATGGATTGTATGAGTATCTTTTTGGCTTCTTTGTTGGCAGTGACTTTGGCTTCGTCGATGCGGTCTTTTACGTAAGACATCGCTTGTGATTCGGCTTTGTCTTTGATGGCTTTCATGAGTTCTTCTTTGGCTTCTTGCTCACTTAATCGGGCAACTTGTTCGAGTGCTTTGACGTGTATTTCGTTGGCTTTGTCGAGTTGTTCTTTCTTTTTCGCAACGATTTCGAGTTGTTTGGTGAGGTTGCCTTTGATGACTTGAATTTCTTCTTCTTTTGCTTTTACATCATCGAGTTTGGCGTTGATGCCGTCGGCTTCGCGCTTAAGTTGTTGTCGCTCGTTTTTGAGGTTGCCGCGCAATTCTTTGATTTTTAGTTCTTCTTCTTGTAGTTCTTTTTTGCGAGAAGTAGTGCTGTTTTCAAAGTCAGATTTGAGTTTGACGTATTTTTCCTTGGCTTGCAAGATTTTTTCTTGCTTGATACGCTCGTTCTTAGATTGCGCTTCGCGCAAAAAGCTTTTAGATTTGCTTTCAGCTTCTTCGGTAAGGCGTTTGGCAGTGCTGCGGGCATCGAGTAAGATTTTATCGGATTCGATGTTGATGGCGTCCATTTTTTTCTGTGTGTCGCCTTTTCCCAAAAACCAGCCACCTCCTGCGCCCATTATGAGCGCAACTATCGCTGCTATTATGATTGCTATTTCCATTTTTTAATATATATTTAAATGTTTATTTAGGTTGATAGATTCTTGTGATTCGTTTAATCATTAATGTGCAGTAGCACCGACCCCATTTGTAAAGACTCTTTAAACTATTTTCTCTAAGTAACGAGTAAGGGAACACGAAGAGAATAATCTACCCGTTTGAATTGCTCTTTTTCCTATGTGTTTCCTCAAATCTTCCTTAAATACAGGGAGTATTCGCGTCAAATTTGAGAAAACACATAGAAAAAATAGCTGCGTCAATTCGGGTAGATTATTTTCTTCCTCTTCCCTTACTAAGCAGGAAAGATAAGACGTTTTTTACGAATTAAGAAGATAAGTGTCGTGATTCGTGACTCGTTGACTTGTGATTCGTTTCATAATTAATCAAGAATAAATTATTAAGCACCTGTTTGCGTTCGCAAATAATTGATAACAAGTAAGTTAGAACTTTTTTAATAATTTTATTTTGCAATAATAATAAAAAAATAAATAAAGTCTATTGTACACGATGAAAACATTCACTCATCAAATATTGTAGCATTAATGCATTTCAATATTATCGCATTATCATTCACTCAAAATTCATTCATTCAACATTAGCAAGCAAACTATCAATGTGATGAATTTTATCTGCCACCTCTTGGTCGATTTTGGATTGACGGGCTTTCTGCAACTCTACGGCATAGGTCAACAATGCCATTGAAAGGCAATCTTGCGTATCTTTTTGCGTATAAGTGAGTTGAAAGCTGCTGACTTTTTCGTTGACTTCCTTGACGATTTTACGAATGGTATGTTCGTCGCTCGCCTTGATTTTCAACGGATAAGACCTGCTCGCTATCAAAACCGTAATATTTAATGCTTCTTCGTCTTTCATAAAATAGTGGACGGTGAATGGACGGAATTAACCGTCAATCATTCACCATTAATCGTTATTTAAATATTCAATACATTCCTCCACTTCTACAGTGTATTTGTCTATCTTTTCCTTTAGTTGTGCAACGTCGATAGCTGCAGTATTGTTTCCTGTGGGGGCGATTTGTGGGGTATTTTGTGCTTTTTCTTCTAATCGAAATTTAAGGCGATTATTTTCTTCGGTCAAATTAGTATTTTCTTGGGTCAATCGCGCATTTTCGGCGATTAATTGTTGGATTTTGGTGGTGATGTGGTCTAATTTGTCCGGTATGTTTGTCATGTTAATTTTGAATAATTTTTAAATGCTGAATAAATTTCTGCGATTGCTTATTTGACAAGTTCGATGATTTTGTGGGCGGTATCGAAGCCGCGTTTTACAGTATCGTAAGACGGTGTTCCGTGATAGTAGCCCGATAAATGTAGGTCGTCGTAAACAATATTCAACCAACGAATGACTCGTTTATTTTGCTTCGCAATGCGTATTCTGTAATCGTCGATGCTTTTAGGCTTTTTGAATTTCGCGCCTTCTTTCTTCGATAAATACTCACCTAATACCAACAAAGTTGCGCTATACGCTGTACCCGACGCCATTTTGACATACTTGATATCACGATACTGACCGTCCATCTTATCGGCTTTTTTCAGCAAATCTTTTGCGTTTTCCATGTAACGCATCGCATCTTCGTAAGGCGTGAGAATTTGAACCATTATTTTTTCGTTTGTTTTGATTAATTTGATGATTTTTTCGGCATCTTCCATGCCTTGTTGGATTGAAGCCACCGACGGCGTACCATAATAATAACCAACAATGTAAAGCATAGCATGTGCCGTACTCAACCAACCTGACAATCGCTTGTGATATTTTCCGGTGTAGTCAAGGTAATCATTAAAATCTTGTGGTGGCACAAAACCTTTTCCTTCTTTTTTCCTCAAGTACTCATTCAAAGCTATCAATACGCCCTCATACGCCATTTCGGAAGCAATTTGGACGTATTCAATATTTTCGTAACTGCCCTCGTCGTCTCTGGCTTTCTGTAAGATGTCCTTTGCATCATTCATGCGACGCAAGGCGTTTTGATATGGTGAAAGACTGTGTAACATGATAGTTTTATTTGTTGTAAAAATACATTAAAACTACCTAAAAATCAATCACCAATCAACTACTTTCGAATCTCCGCCCCCAATTTCCCTTCACAATTCGACATGATTTTCGACATCACTTTTTCAACGTCTTTATCTTTTAATGTCTTATTATCGTCGCCGAAAGTAAGGCTGACCGAATAAGATTTTTTCCCTGTGCCTACTTTGTTTTCATCCTCAAATATATCAAATAAATTCGTGTCTTTCAAAATCGGTTTACCAGCCGAATGTATGACTTTATTTACATCTGCAAAGTTAATATTTTTATCTAAAATAAGCGTAAGGTCGCGCCGTACAGTTGGATATTTTGATAATTCGCTGAAAAGTAACTTATGTTTCTTCAAGGCTTTAAGGATATTATCCCAATTGAATCGCGCATGAAAAACATCGCTTTTGATGTCCATTTTACGAGTGATGCCCTTGTGTACGCGCCCAAATGTGACAAGCGTACTCGGTCCGCGATGGTATTTTTGACCGAGTGCAAATACGTCATCATTCGCACTTGTTTCCTGATAGCCCGATAAGCCCAATCGCTGCAAAACATTGACCACGATGGCTTTTAGGTGGTAAAAATTGGCGGCTGCCTTGTCGCTGTTCATCCAATGTTCGGGCTGGCGTTGTCCGGCGAGGAAAATGGTGAGTTCGCGTGACTCGCTGTAATCTTCGTCTGTTTTGCGGTAGCTTTTGCCAAATTCGTAGAGTTTTACATCCGTATTGCGCTGATTTTGGTTGCGCACTACCGCTTCCAATCCGCTAAACAACATCGTTGGGCGCATCACATCCATGCCTTGATTTGAGGTATTATTGATGTACACCATTTCCGTTTCGGCTACGGGCAAAATGTCTTTATAATACTTCGAGGCTTCGATGGAGGACGCCATCATTTCATGATAACCATTGGCACAAAGTAGGTCGCTGACCATGTTTTGCAAGGCTCGCGCATCGGGTTTTTCGGCAAAATTTATCGTGATATTTAGCGTTCCCGTCATCGGCACTTTATTCAAGCCATAGATGCGGAGAATTTCTTCTATCAAATCCGCCTCGCGTGTCACATCCGCCTTATTCGTGGGAATGGCAACGGTGAGCGATTTGTCGTTTTTCTCCAAAATATCCATATTCATCGCTGCGAGAATGGCGTGTATTTCTTCCTTCGGAATATCGACACCTATCAAGCGATTGATATTGCGATAAGTCGCCGTAATCTTTGCTTTTTCAATCGGCGTAGGATAAATATCGACGATTTCGGACGCGATTTCACCGCCTGCAACTTCCTGAATCAGCAGCGCAGCACGTTTGAGTGCGTAAACGGTAATATTCGGGTCGCTGCCTTTTTCAAATACCTTCGCGGCATCGGTACGCAGCAAGTGGCGCGTACTACTTCGACGCAAACTACGGGCTTCAAAATGCGCCGCTTCGAGGAAAATCGCCGTCGTTTCATCCTTTACACCTGATGTCAATCCGCCGAATACACCACCGATACACATCGGATTAGATTGCCCGTCGCAGATGAGGAGGTCTTCGGCGTGGAGCTTGCGTTCTACCTCGTCGAGCGATCGAAATATAGTGCCTTTCGGGAGATTTTTGACGATGATTTTATGGTCTTTCACTTCCGAAATATCGAAGGCGTGAAGCGGTTGACCGAGTTCGTGCAAGACGAAATTGGTGACATCGACCACATTATTTGTAGTCCGCACACCAACCGCCGCCAAGCGATTGACCAACCATTCTGGCGAAGGACCGATTTTTATATTTTTTATGGAAACACCCGAATAACGCGGACAGGCAGCCGTATTCTCGACCGTGACATCAATCGGGAGACTGTTGTTATCAATTTTGAAAGCGGAAACATCGGGCTTCGTGACTTTGCCTGTGTGTCCGTAGTTGATTTTGAGGGCAGCGGCTACGTCTTCGGCACTTCCCAAGTGAGAAGTCCCATCGGAGCGATTGGGCGTTAAGCCGATTTCGTAAACGTAGTCTTTTTCTATGTTGAAATGCTGTGCCGCAGGTGTGCCAACCGCCACATTATCAGGCAATACCATGATGCCATCATGACTTTTGCCGAGTCCGATTTCATCTTCGGCGCATATCATTCCGAATGATTCTACACCGCGAATTTTAACTTTTTTTATTTTGAATGGCTCACCATCGCTTAGATATAAAGTAGCGCCGACAGTAGCGACAACGACTTTTTGACCTGCGGCTACATTGGGCGCACCACATACAATTTGTGACAGCGATTCTGCGCCGATATTGACTTTCGTAAGCGACAATTTATCGGCGTCAGGATGTTTTCCACATTCTACGACCTCGCCAATGACCATACCTTCCAGTCCACCCGGAATACTCTCAAAAGGGTCAATGCCTTCGACTTCCAAGCCGATTTCGGTGAGCAAATCGCCCAATTCTTCTACGGGCATATCGGTATCAATGTATTGGCGCAGCCAATTGTAGGAAATTTTCATGTGTTTTGTTTTTAATGAATGATTGAATGAATTTTGAATGAATGAATCACGAAAAGGACAATTCATTCATTCAAAATTCACTCATTTATTCATTGAAAAATGCAAATATAGGGTTTTGGTAGGTGAAATGTGAGGAGTTTTTGGTTTGGGCGAGATTTTTTTGCTGATAATAAGGTTTTGCGTACCCGAAGATGTAGAGAAAATTCATGAATTTTCTCTACATCTTCAAAGTCGTACCAAGACTCTGCAGGTTCTGCGTAGGGGTGCGGAATGACGGTTGCTTTTTTGGGAATTTGGAATTTGTTTCTTGGAGTTTAAAATTTACTTACTCCCTCGGCGGCGGGTCAATACCCATCCAACAATTATAAGTACCCAATTCGGGTTGTCCTGATTGTTTGAGGTATAAAAATAACTGCATCCGATAAGCGGAAAGGTAAGTGATGACCGTTTTTACGGTGGCTTCGCCGAGCGTGATTTCTTTACCTGCGAAGGTTTTGACCATTTTAGTTTGAAGGTCGGCATCGCTGTATCCGTTGAGTATAGTGGCGACTTGCTTGTATTGCTCGTCCATTGCATCGGGGAAGGTGTTGATGTCCATTTCCTGTGCTTCTTCTACGTATTTTTTGAATAATCCTGAAGCATCTTCACCTTTAATTTGAGCGCGATGCCATGCTGCAATAGACGCACTTACGTAAGATAAATACCTCAATAACTCCTCCGTCGTCCGCATATTTTCGCCGGGACTGAAGGTGAGTTGTTCAGGTTTCATTTTACCAAACAAATGTCTGATAATTTTAATTTCTTCTCCTATTACAGCGAGTATTTGTTGTGTTGTGTGCATAATTTTATAAGTTCAAGGGCTAAGGGAAGACGAAAAAAATAATCTACCCGTCTGAATTGTTCTTTTTCTTATATGTTTCACTAAATCTTCCTTACGTAGCTCGGCTATGCGCGTCAAATTTAGTGAAAGAAAATAAATAACATGTGCCATTATACTCGTCTTTTTCCGTCTAAGGAACGAGTAAAAATACGTCGCATTATGGGACATCTTATTTAATTTCATCCCAAAGTTAAGTATTTTTTTGAAATTGAGCTTAAATACGCTTTTAGAATGGTATTTTTTAATATGTAAAGCTTTTGAAAATAAATAATTACATATTTTTTTACCTAAAAGAAATAAAATATAAAAAATTATGCATTCATTTTACTAAATTTGAATAAAGAGGGAGAGCGTTTAGTACAAATTCCAACCCCATTTCCTAAGTGAAAGAAATTAAATAAATTGTTCCATAATGCGCCGTAATTTTTTCTTCTAAAGAATTCAAAAAATCGTTGCATAGCCATAGCTACGGAACTATTTTTTGTATTTTTTAGAAGGGAAAAGAATAAGCATAATGGGGCAAGTTATTTATTTTCTTTCACTTATACACATAGATATACCAAATAATGGCGGAGAAGAATCAAGAGGAAGGTTTAATAACGTCAGAAAATACATTAGTTATTATTCCGGCAAGCGGGGATGGAGGAGAGATACCTACAACTTTACTTGCTTTTAATGGAAAGCCACTTATTCATTATGCTATAGATATTGCCCGCCAAATCGCAGAAAATATTGAAATTTGTGTAGCGACCAGTGAGATAAGTATCATTAAAGTTGTGAATGAATATGGGCTTTTCGTGCCATTTATGCTGCCCAATGAGCTTTATGCTAAGGTCTTGGATGTAGATGAGGCGGTGCTTCATGTGATAGATCATTATGCACGCAAAGAGGTCAATTTTGATAAGATTGTCCTACTCTCACCTCGGTCTCCTTTTTGCAAGGTTGAATATATACAGGAAGCCGCAAATTTGCTGGAAGAAGATGTAGAAATGGTAGCTGGTGTCAAAACATTGACTGAACCTGAAGGGCGGTATTATCTGACGGAAAATAAAGAGGGCTATCTGCAAAAACATACAGATATGCTAAAATTTGAGAAGGGGGCAATTTATAAGTATAATAACGCTTTTTCTATACTCAAAACCCGTGCAATACGACAATATCCGCGCTCATTTTTCCAACGTATTCGCAAATATGTGATGGACAAAAAAGGTTCTGTTTTTGTAGAAAATGCAGCGGATATTGTGCGTTGTGATGAGATTTTGAGCAGAAATCCAAATTCAAAAAAATAAGCCCAAACTCAATGATTAATTCATTTTTATCGTTACTTAGCGAGTTAATTATTGAGCTTGCACTTCTACTTAAACTTGTTTAGCCTTCCATTTTCACCTTATAATACATACAATCCTGTTGCTTGCCTGGCGAAAATTTCATCTGTGATTGTATTCTTTTAGTGACTTCAAGAAGTATTTCGTCATCTTTTATCGTGGATTGCGACTTGATGGTCTGTGCTTTGATAACTCGTCCGTATTTATCGGCACACACATAAATTACGACTTGTCCCTTTTGTTTTAAGTCATTAAGTTTTGCTCCGCGCAAAACATTTCTTGCAGTCAAATCACCTGCTTCCACTTCTGTACTCGGCGGTGTCGGGCGACTACCGATAATTTTTCTTTTTCTCAAACCTGAATTCACAACTGCCGGGGCATTCTTCGGTGTTTTTTCATCTAAATTAAAAGTCATTTCACCACAAGAATTAAGTAATTTCTTGACGGCATTGAATTTCATCTCTAAGGCTGTATTCGCAACTTTTGAGAGTGTTTGCACATCTTTTATCGTAGATTTTGTGCGCGACACTTGCGCTTGCGTGACTTCGCCTGCCGCATCCGCACAGATATACACGACTACCGTTCCGGTATTCTTGTGTTGACTGAAATCAACATGATTTAGTAAAATTCTTTCTTGAATACCATCGACCACCTGAGCGGAATGCTCCTGTGCAATAACAAAATTAAACATCAGAGCAACAAGGAAAGCAAATACGATTTTTTTTGTAAACATGGTTTTGAGTTTTATTTGAAAAGTGATTTTGGTCGGCGAACAGATAAACTGCGGGCAACAATCAATCCAAGGGAAGACGAAAAAAAATAATAAGAGCATATTTAAATGTCATACCACCTTGGCTGAGCCGATACGGTATGACATTTACTTTCTATTTTTTGTGATTTTCCTACTCCGTTCCTTCGATTCGTACCTTATAATACATACAATCTATTCCTTTTCCGGGGGAAAATCTCATTTCAGCTTTCACCTTTTTGGCGGCAGCCAGTAGAATATCTTTTTCTTTAATCGTGGATTGCGACTTTACGGCTTGTGCTTTTGTGATTCGTCCATACTTATCGGCACACACATAAACAACGATTAAACCATCTTTCTTCACAATAGATTCAAGGCTTGGGCGACGTATCATATTTCGCCCGCCCAAATCGCCTGTACCGCCTTGCTCTTCACCATCACCGAGTCCGCTTGCGGGGTTGGGCGAGTTGCCACTTGTGCCATTGCCGGGGCGCGAAGGGTTGCCGGCAGGCTTCGGTACAGGAACTGGTTTTGTGCCTGTACCCGGATTTTTAGGCGATTTCGGGGCTTTCGTGGGTTCAGGAATATCACTTTTACCACTTCCTTCCGCTTGCTTTGGTGGCGTAGGTTTTGTTGGTTTTGGTTCATTAGATTTTACGGTCTGCTCTTCGGGAGCAGAAACCGGACTTGGCGCAGGCGCACTCTCTACGGGCTTGGGCGTAGGTTCGGGGTCGGGCATAGGCGTGGGTTCCGGTACGGGGTCGGGCTGTGGCGCAGGGGTTGGCACAGGCTCCGGGTCTGGCGGCGTGGGTTCTGGCTCTGGTGGCGCAGCAGTCTGTGCAGGCGGCAATTCGGGTGCCTCCGGCGGTGCTTCGGAAGCTGCCGACTTTTCTTCTGTTATCTCCATTTCCTTCGGCTCTTCCGGTGGCGGTAGCGGCGGAGGGGGGGGTGGCGGAATGTAACCCAAATCAATGACGACAGCTTCCCGCTTTTCCTCCACATCTGCCGACATGAACGGAATCCAACATATCAGCAATAATAGTGCATGAAAAGCAAACGAGTAGACCATACTCCGCTTTTTATTTTTTTTCTCCCTTTGTGTTTCTTCTATTTTTGACATATTGTATTTCGTTTTACGTAACACAGACATTCCTGTCTGTTTTTCCTGCGATACATTCAGTATAATTTACAATTTCAATACCAAAACCTATGCTGACACTTGTTTCTCATTAATAAAGATGCTAAAATACCACCTTTTGACGTATGATGCCATAAATTACAATTTTTATTTTCAAAATACTACACAAATTGAATCTTGCTTGGGGATGAAAATAGGGGAACGAAAATTCGTTTTAATAATACGTAATATATTGTCTTTTAGTCTTTCGGGTAGTTTACTCGTCGGACATTTCTAAAATGTCAGACGAGAGGCAATTTGTTTTTGTTTGAAAAAGCAGTCAATAATAAAAAATATTTTAATTTGCAATAAATTATTATTCAGTAAAATAGCAGGACACTGTTGTCGGACATTTTTAAAATGTCAGACAATTCAAGTTTATCCTTCAATTTAAGGTTCTGCTGAAATAAGGATATTTTTGAATTATTTTATAATAAAAAATATTTATAAATAATTCATTTTTAATAATAAATAAATTACAAAATAATTTTAATTAATTAAAAAATGGTTATATTTCAGTGCGACCTTATAATAAAAAATTACGGCGCATTATGGAACAATTTATTTAATTTCTTTCACTTAAAGTGCAAAATGAGGGCAAAATATTCTGTCAAGATGGTAAGGGAAGACGAAAAAAATAATCTACCCGTCTGAATTGTTCTTTTTCTTATATGTTTCACTGAATCTTCCTTACGTAGCTCGGCTATGCGCGTCAAATTTAGCCAAACATATAAAAAAAATAACTTCTTCATTTGGGATAGATTATTTTCTTCCTCTTCCCTAAAGTTATTTTTTCACGTTCTCAAGACAGATACGTTAGCTATTATCCATAATAATTTCCCTATTTTTGCAAAATATAATATTTTAATATTAACGCATTAGCGTATTACCAATTCATTTCCCGAAACGAGTACGGGATTTCGTTTTACTCAACATTCAAGATTCGCTCATTCACTCATTAATAACATGTCAAAAACAAGAGTTCGTTTTGCTCCCAGTCCTACCGGACCGCTACACATTGGCGGTGTCCGCACGGCATTATACAATTATTTATTTGCTCGAAAAACGGGCGGTACATTCATCCTCAGAATTGAGGACACAGACCGTACCCGCTACGTTGAAGGCGCAGAGCAATACGTCCTCAATGCGCTGAAATGGTGTGGTTTGAATCCCGATGAAAGCATTGAAAAAGAGGGCGATTACGGACCTTATCGACAATCGGACCGCAAGGCAATGTATATCAAATACGCCGAGCAATTGGTCGAAAGCGGACACGCTTATTACGCCTACGATACGCCGGAGGAGATAACGGAAATGCGCGAAAAACTCAAAACATCCGAAGATCCAAATCCGAAATATGGCTACGCTTCGCGCGGCGGTATGAAAAATACGTTTAGCCTTTCTGTAGACGCTATCAAAGCATTGGACGATGCTGATACGCCGCGTATTATTCGCCTAAAAGTAGAACCTAATGAGCAGATTACATTCAAGGATATTGTGCGTGGTGAGGTAACATTTAGCAGCAATGAGTTGGATGATAAAGTCCTCCTAAAAGCTGATGGAATGCCGACTTATCACATGGCAAATATCGTGGATGACCACGCGATGGAAATTTCGCACGTCATACGTGGCGAGGAGTGGTTGCCGAGTACGCCGACGCATGTCTTGCTATATCGTTACTTGGGTTGGGAAGATACAATGCCGCAATTTTGCCATCTACCGCTCATCTTGAAACCGGATGGCAAAGGCAAGCTCTCGAAACGCTACGGCGCGAAAATGGGCGTCCCTGTTTTTCCGATGGATTGGTTTGATGAAAAAGAAGACGCCACGTTTATAGGCTTCCGCGAACAAGGTTTTTTACCGCAAGCAGCAATGAACTTCTTAGCGTTTTTGGGCTGGAATCCGGGTATAGAGCAGGAGATTTTTACGGAAAAAGAATTGATAGAAGCCTTTGATTTAGAGCGAATTAATAAATCGGGTGCGCGTTTTGATATTCAAAAAGCACGTTGGTTTAATCAGCAATATATCATAGCCGCAGATGCGACTGAATTGGCTACGCTTGTGCGTCCGCAAGTAGAGGGGCGCGGACATTCACCTTCGGATGAATACCTCGCTAAAGTCTGTGACCTCATGCGAGAGCGATTTGAAACGTTGAATGAATTTTGGGAAAATAGCCGCTACTTTTTCGAGGAAATCACGGAATACGACAACGAAAAAATCATCCGCAAACGCTGGAAACCTGAAAATCATGACAAGATGCACGACCTGAAATCTGCTATCAATCGCCTACAAGATTTTACGCCCGAAAACATCGAAAAGCAGGTCAAAGAATTTATGGAAGCAAATGAATTGGGTATGGGTGCAGTGCTGCCTTTCCTTCGATTGGCATTGACAGGAACGACCAAAGGCGCGTCGATTTTTGATGTGATGTCGGTACTCAATAAAGAGGAAGTCGGCAAAAGACTTGCGCGAGGCTTTGATGATTTTGACAAAATCAAGGAAAATGCTTAACTTGTTTGTTCGTTATTCGTTGATTCGTGTATTCGTGTATTCGTTATTCGTGTACTCGTTAATTCGTATTGTTTTTTGCCTACGGCAAATCATAACGAATAACGAGTCAACGAATAACGAGTAACGAGTAACGAGTCAACGAGTCAACGAATAACGAGTAACGAGTCAACGAATAACGAATCAACGAATAACGAGTCAACGAATAACGAGTCAACGAATAACGAGTAACGAGTAACGAGTCAACGAGTCAACGAATAACGAATCAACGAATAACGAATCAACGAATAACGAATCAACGAATAACGAATACACGAATAACAAATTATGAAAAAAGATAAGACACCGAACGAAAATAAACCTGAAGTACACGAAGAACTCAAAGGTTTTGAAATCAAAATCAATGAATTTGGCGAAGTCGTTTCTACTATCGAAAAGGAAAAAATTAATAAGTTTTTAGATGAAAATGTAGAAGACCGCAAGCTGAAAGAACGAGACGAGAATCAGGACTCGTAAAGTCTGTACAGACGGTTTCAACCGTCTCGATTTTTTCAACTAAATTTTTTTTATGGCAAAACATAAAAGACAAAAGGAGATTATTTCAAAACAGTTTGAGCCTGTCGTCGAAGAATTGAAAAAAAATCTTCAACCGCTTCCCGAACCTCAAAAATGGAATCACTGCATTGATGTATTTAGCAAATGGAGAGGCAATTATTTCTACATTATGCAAAAATACAAAGTCGGCGGAGAAAATCGGCTTAAGGATTTCTTTGATGCCGGAATCGCCCGTTTGGAATATTACGGCGAAGACCGATTCAACCTTTCTTACTTCAGACACACAGGCAAGTGGGAACCGCTTTTTATGTATCAGGACATCTCTTTTGAAGAGGCAAAAAAAGCCATTTTAGAAGATTCTATGTTTCAGGTTTTTTAAAACGTAACACAGACATTCTTGTCTCTTCCTCTTCCCTTAGGCTAACGACCCACCGGATTCCGAAACAGCGTCATACGCACCTGCATACGTGTATATTCGCGCTCGCGTACCCAGTTTGAATGTAAGTCAAAATAGGTCGAATCCGCAAAATCGTTAAATACATTTGAGTAGATAATGTATTCAAATGTATCATAACGTACTTCGTCAATATCCCTAAATTTCCAAGTCCCTTCGCGCTGCAAATCGCTATCCAAACGCCTGTATTTATTCGGCGAACCTGTCGCTATTTCGTTTGGATTGATGCCTTTTTCTTGCACATAATCCGTCATATCGTCTCGCACATCAAAGTAGGGCAAATGTGCTAATGATGCCTCCCATCCTTGCGAAATTTGGTCGGGATAGACCCATAAATGCCCTGTCATTAAACCGAAAACAACCACCCAAAATAAAAGTCGCACCCTGCCTGAAAGTCCAAACTCGTCTGCTACTTGCAAAGTGTCAGCCATGTTTGGACTTTCGGATACATCCAAATTTCCCTCATCAGTCCACTCGTCTGACACCTTTGAGGTATCAGGCGAGTGCGTTTTCGATTTATTATTTTTATTATTCAAAAAAGAAAAACACCACGCCACACCAATCACAAACATCGCAAAAAATGGCAACAAATACCGATGTTGAAGCGTACCAATATAAGGCAACATCACAGGCGCAAACACAATAATTGGCGTGATAATAAGGACGATTAATGACCAATTTTGCCCCTTCTCGTCTGACACTTTTGAAGTGTCAGACGAGTTACCAAGCGAAGTCCACCCCCCAGCCCCCTCCAAAGGGGGAGACGCAATCGTATCACCAGATGACTTTAAGTTCTTTTCGCCAGCCCACTCGTTGGACATCTTTGAGATGTCAGACGAGACGCTCGTTTGCAATTCCCCCTTTGGAGGGGAAACCATGTTTATCTCCCCCTTTGGAGGGGGGTGGGGGGCGGACTCGCGTAAGAATTTCACCAAAGCCAACCCCACGACCAGCCAAAGCCAAACCCGTCCAAAATCCAACAATCGCCAACCAAATACTGCGATATTTTTCAAGATTCCGATGCCTTCTACTCGGATAAAGCTATTTTTCCACTGCATATCTGCCCGATTGAAGCCGATCCAACCTTCGATGTAGTAATGCACAAACAACCAAGCAACTGCGACCAATCCGGCAGGAATATATTTGACAATGAGCAAGGTAGCGCAGTACTTCCAGCCCGTGTCTCGCGTACTATTTGAAACACGGACTGGAAGTACTGTGCTACGATTTATCAAAACCTCACTCAAAAATACCACCGCAACTATCATCACCCCGCGCGTATTGAGCAGCACGACGAGGCAAGTCGCCAAAATCTGCCAAAAAACCTTGTGATACAATATTGACCGAATGGCAAGAAGATACAAAAAAAGTATCGGCAATTCGGGCGTTACCATCGTGGATTGGGCGAGTATCGTGGGTTCGAGTACGAAGAGGATGAGGGCGTAGGGCTGCCATTTCTCCGATAAAAAATATCGCACGATAAAGAAAAATTGCGAAGCAACACCCAATAAAAATGGTAACATCGACAGGTGACTCACTATCAAACTCTGCCCCAAAACCTTCCACCACAAAGCCAAATACATCCCGAAAAATGGCGGATGACCAGCGTTATTTTCGGTAGGCAAAAAGAAATACGCGAAATCATGGTCGTAATACCACTGCGCTGCTATGGACGATTGTACGATGGCATCGCCTCCAAAAAAAGGCAAGCCCAACGACAAGGTATTGACGAGAACGTAAAAGAGGCAGAACGCCGTCAGGTATTTTTTTTCTTTTTTTTGCAAAAAAATATATAGTTTTCGTAACACAGACATTCCTGTCTGTGCCGCGTGAAGCACAGACAGGAATGTCTGTGTTACGTATAAACAATTTAACGAGTAATTTTGTCTAAATAAAATGCGAATCGGCTGTAAATATGCTAATTTTGCAGCAAAATAGGTAGTCCGTTCACGAATCGGGTACAACTAAGGAACAGGGTTTTAATAAATGCAGGTTCTTGACGACTTTATTTTTTTCTTTTTCAAGGCATGAAAACCGCGCATAGCCAAGCTATATAAGGATTTTCATAACGTAGAAAAAGGGAAAAGGAAAAAGTCAAAATCTGCATTTATTGAAACCCTGTCCTAAGCGATGGAACATGTTCCATTGGAAAGCAGGGAACAAATTTAATATTCCCTAAAACAAATTAAAAATTGTGTCCCAAGCCCCCACGAATTACGAATTACGAATCACGAAAGTATGGCAGACAAAGATACATTATTAGAAGAAGAACCGAAGAAAGGGAAACTCAGCCGCGAGAGTTTCCGTGAGGCAACACAGGTTTTGAAATTTATTGCGCCTTATAAATGGTACTTTATTGGTGGTTTGATACTGCTCGTATTGGGCGGAAGTACGTTTGTTTTTGTGCCAAAAATCATCGGTGAGATGGGCAATGTCGCAACCGGAGAATCGAGCTGGCCTCTCACGCTTGGGCAATTGGGGATGCTGCTTGGTGGCTTGGCGGTATTGCAATCTATGATGTCGTTTGTGCAGATTTTGTTGTTTACCAAAGTCAGCGAATCGGGCATGGCAGACCTGCGGACGGCGGTGTTTCAGAAACTCATCACGCTACCGATTCCGTATTATGACGAGCGTCGGGTGGGCGAAATGACGAGCCGTATTACCAATGATGTTTCTACGCTTTCCAGTTTGTTTTCTTTTACGCTGGCGCAATTTGTTCGCCAACTCGTGACGCTTATCGGGTCGATTATTATGATTGGTTTGATGTCGCCGAAGCTATCCTTGATTATGCTTTCGACTTTGCCGCTGATTGTTTTGTTGGTGCGTTTTGTGGGCGGTCGGGTGCGTAGGCTCTCCAAAGCTCGTCAGGATGTGTTGGCAAAAAGTAATGTCATTGTCGAAGAAAACCTACATTCGATACAAATCGTAAAGGCTTTCGTGAATGAATTTTTTGAGAAAAACCGCTACGGCGGAATGGTACAAAACGTAGTCGATGCGAGTATGAAACTCGCCTTTGCACGCGGCGGATTGGTGGTGATTATCTTTGGAATGTTGTTTGGTTCGCTATTTTTTGTGGTGTATATGGGCATGGTGATGGTGCAAAATGGCGGCTTATCGCTCGGTGATTTTTTGGCGTTTGCGATGTACACGATGGTAGTGGCTGGGGCGATTGGTTCGCTTGGTGGGATTTATGAGCAGGTACTGACGGCACTCGGCGCGACAGAGCGTGTTCGTGAGATATTGAACGAACCTTCAGAGATAGATGTCATCGGCGCAGCATTGACCGACGACCAACGTTTTCAAGGTGTTATAGAATACGAAAATATAGAATTTACTTACCCGACACGGCCCGATATTGAGGTCTTGAAAGGGATTAGTTTGAAAATACAAGAAGGCAAAAAAGTTGCTTTTGTAGGCGCGAGTGGTTCGGGGAAATCGACTTTGGTGCGTCTCCTCCTCCGCTTCTACGAACCTACGGGCGGTCAACTCCTCATCGACGGCAAAGCGGCTACGGATTACGACCTCGCCACCTACCGTCAGAATATGGCGATAGTGCCGCAGGAAGTCATCCTATTTGGCGGAACGATACGCGAAAATATCCTCTACGGCAAGCCCGAAGCCACCGACGAGGAAGTAATGGAAGCTGCTGAAAAAGCAAATGCTTGGGAGTTTATCAGCACTTTCCCCGAAGCACTCGAAACGATAGTCGGTGAGCGCGGTGTCCAACTTTCGGGCGGTCAGCGTCAGCGCATTGCGATTGCACGCGCGATACTCCGCAACCCGTCGATTCTACTACTCGATGAAGCCACTTCTGCCCTCGATGCCGAGTCGGAGCGCGTGGTGCAAGATGCCCTGAACGTCCTCATGGAAGGGCGCACGTCTATCATTATCGCACACCGTCTGGCGACCATCCGCGATGTAGATTGTATTTATGTGTTGGATAATGGTCGGGTTATCGAACAAGGGACGCATACGGAATTGTCTCTTATTGAAGATGGGGCTTATAGTAATTTGGCGAGGTTGCAGTTTGATTTGAATGAGGTGTAGAACGATGCTTCCAGCTCGTTTTGTGTTTGTTTTGCGCTATGTGTGTAAGGCGCGAGTTGGAAGTGTCGCGCTACGAAACAAAATATCCGCTTCCTCTAATTCCGGAAAATCACCTATAATTTCAGCATGAGACATGCCTGCTGCCAACCACGATAAAATGTCGTACACCGTAATCCGCATACCGCGAATACAGGGTTTGCCGCTGCGTTTGCCGGGTTCTATGGTGATTCTTTCTCTGTAATCTTGTTGTGTTGTCATAGTTCAAATGTAGTGATTTTCGACGATGAAAGCAAGTACGTAGCGCGACACTTCCAGTTCGCGTACTCGCGTATGTAGAGCCAATCTAATGCGGAACGAGCCGGAAGCGTCGTTTTACGATGACAAAGCCACCAAATTAAGCTAATTCAACAAACTTCCGCTTATAAGGTGCGTGAAAAGCCAGCACCAAATCATCTTTCGGAATACCCATTTTAATGAAATCATCCACCACGCCTTCTGTCCAGTCTTGACGAATCCATATTTTATCTTCCTTCAAATCAATGTGCAACATACATGAAAAAATATGTTCGTATTCATCCCATCCCACATTGATGAGATAATAATGTCCGTGTTCGTCATCAAAAGTTATCTGCGATTCATATTCATCATAATTGTGAATAACATTAGGATGATGATGCTTTTTAATGACATTCTTGATAGCTTCGCGGTATGTTTTTATCTTATCCATTTTGTAATTTTCTTTTCTTTTGGGTCGAAAACCAATAATTTTAGTTCTTCTTCCTCAATAGCATTTTCACCAAAAGGATGTTGAAAGAAAACATCATACACATCCATAGGAATAGCAAGAAATAGGACACGTTCCGGATTAGTATTTTTCAACATTCGACGGTAGTTGATGAATTGCCCCAAAGCCCTATGAAAAGAATACATCAGCGACTTATCCACAAAGCTTTTAATTTCAACAGCTATCAACTGATCTGATTTCACCGCCCCAATCACAGGTTCAGCCCCTAAGTCAATTTCGACATTTTTTCCTTTAAATGCAACATAAAGCGGGTCATCAGTGATTTCCCAACCGTCTTTAATAAGGGCTTCTTTAACATCTTCGTGAAAAATATCTTTTGCCATTATGAGTTGTAATTCGCTTTGATGACGTTAGAAAAAATAAGTTATTTAATACACTGTTTTATAAATTTATTTACATTTTTTGACGTTTATTTTGAAATGAATCGAATCAAAAATGACGCGAATACTCACTGTATTTAAGGATTTTTTGGTGAAGAGTCATTTTAAAAGAAATACTCAAAAAAGTAAATAAATTTGTGAAACAGTGTATTAAATTGCCACCAATAATTCCTCCAGAGAAGCCTCGCCCCAATTGACCTTATCTGCGGCTTCCCGAAATTCTTCGTAAGTACACGGCGTATAATTTTGTTCTGTCGTGAGTTGTTTGAGTGTCACGTCTTCACGTATGGGCGTGACGGCTTCCATGAAAGCAGGTGTCTCGTCATTTTTGTGATGGATAATTTCCAACTTTTGACGTATCGCTTCCAATGCCGTTACATCTTCTACTTTGGTAAGTAGATCTTGTATTTCTGACTTGATTTGTTTGGCTGTATTCATAGGTCAAATATAGTGATTTTCGACGATGAAAGCAAGATATGATTTATTTTGTGAGTAATTTGGCGAGATTGCAGTTTGATTTGAATGAGGTTTAGGTACAAACTCGTTGCTGAACTTGATTCTTGGCTCTTACTTTAGCGTATAGCTCAACATTCGATTCATGTGATACAGATACAATTATTAAGTAGTCTTGCAGGTAATCTTCATCCCCAATCCACCTGTCTTGACAAACTACAACTACACAAAAAGGCGTATTTTCGTCTGCATTTCCAATTTTTCGCTTAAATGTAGCTATTCCTTTTTGATAAACAGATTTCTTCCTCTTCCCTTACATTCCAATGATTCAGGTCTTATACCTTTATAAAGATGACAATACATAGTACATCCGAGATAGTCAATTCTCGTTTTGCGAGTTGGCGGGTCGTAAACAAGTGTCATTGAAATAGATTTAAATCGGAATGAATCGTACAAAAATACCTCAGAATTTGGTACTTGGATTTTGTAATTTAAGTTTTCTTTTTTGGTACTTGGATTTTCTTTTTTTAAATTTACTCATAGTATCATACATTTTTTTCTACCTTGTAATCTATTTTAAAAAAAACCGAAACCATTTTTTCGCAGAGCGAAAAATACGTACACATAATATTACACCAACATACTGATAGACAAATAACTATGTCAAAAATACGAGCCGCTATCACGGGCGTACACGCATGGGTACCTGAATTTAGATTGACGAATGCCAAACTCGAAAAGATAGTTGATACCAACGATGAGTGGATAGTTTCGCGTACGGGTATCAAAGAACGCCGAATCTTGAAAGGAGAGGGTTTGGGAACTTCCGACATCGGCGTGGAGGCGGTCAAGGGTTTATTAGAAAAGACCGGAACAGATGCCAAAGAAATTGATTTTTTACTCTGTGCTACGACGACACCCGACATGCAATTTCCGGCGACAGCTAATGTAATTTGTGACAAAATAGGCGCGATCAATGCTTTTGGTTTTGACCTCAATGCAGCGTGTTCGGGCTTTATATTTGCACTCACAACGGCGGCGAAATTCATAGAATCAGGCACACACAAAAAGATAATCGTAGTAGGAGCGGACAAAATGTCTTCGATTATTGATTATGAAGACAGGCGGACTTGTATCATTTTTGGCGATGGTGGTGGCGCAGTGTTGCTCGAAGCGGCTAAAGATGAAGATGCTATACACGATTCGGCTTTGTACAGCGATGGTTCGGGACGAGCATATTTGCACCAAAAAGCAGGTGGTTCGGTGCATCCGGCTACAGCAGAAACAGTGGCAGCAAAGGAGCATTATGTATTTCAAGATGGCGCGCCGGTATTTAAGGCGGCGGTGAAGAGCATGTCTTCGGCTATCAAAGCGGTACTCAAAAGAAATGACCTTGATGTTGAAAGTTTGGATTGGCTTGTACCGCATCAAGCTAATAAGCGTATTTTGAGCGCAGTAGGAAGTATGGTTAGCATAAAGCCCGAAAAGGTAGTCATCAATATTGAAAAATACGGAAATACGACAAGCGGTACTATTCCACTTTGCTTGTGGGAATGGGAAGATAAATTCAAAAAAGGCGATAAAATCGTACTTACTGCATTTGGCGGTGGCTTCACTTGGGGGGCAATTTATCTGACTTGGGCGTATTGACTTGACATTTTAACACATAAAAATTTGTCAACTTTCAATTTTTACTTAAAAATAACTTAAATACTTAACAATCAACCATTTGAGCCTTTTTTGTAATTAAGAAAATTATAACACTTTTATTGCTAATTTGCTATAAAGTTTGTTTGAGTACTTGCATTAAGTATTTAAATGTTGTAATTTGGCTCATCGTAAGCCTCAAAAAAGATTATTTCGTCTCGACTTACCAACACAAACTTTTTTATAATAGTTCCATCATTTTATTGAAGGATAGGCAGCTTTCTGTTTAAAAGGCAATTTAGGAAAGGCGAAAGAAATAACCTACCCGTCTGACTTGTTCTTTTTCTTATATGTTTTAATAAATTCTCCTTATCCCGAAAGCATTCGGGATAAGGAGAATTTGGTAAAATATAAAGGAAAAAGAACAAATGGACTACTTTTAATCTTATTTTTTAACCAAACGAAAGAAAATAAATAACTTGTGCCATTATGCTTGTTCTTTCTCCTTCTAAAAAGCACAAAAATAATTCCGTCTCGGCTCAGCCGAGATGCAATGACTTTTTTAGAAGGCTTCACTAAAAAGGAATTTTTTAATTAAATTATAATATTAAATTTTTGTATTTGTTTAAATTTAAATAATATAAAAAATTTAATTTTCATAAATTGAACTAAAAAAAATCCTTATTTCAGTAGATACTTAGAAGAAAGATTACGGCGCATTATGAAACAATTTATTTAATTTCTTTCAACAAGAATCAATCTATTAAACGTATGAAACATTTTTTATTAGTTTTCGCAATATTGCTGGCAGGCTTTACTACAGTCATGGCGCAGCGTACTGTTACGGGAACAATCACAGATGAAAATGGTGAGTCTTTGCCATTCGTCAACGTTTCTATTGAAGGAACGACCATCGGTACTACCACCGATATTGACGGCAATTACACACTCGAAGCGCCAGCTGAAGGCGGTAATCTTGTGATATCCTACGTTGGGTATCAAGATTACAAACAGGCCATCGGCGATGAAGGAGACATCAGCGCGAGCCTTATTCCGGGAGTTTCTCTCGAAACCGTCACCTTGATAGGTTATGCGCCGCAAAAGCGGAAAGACATCACCGGAGCAGTATCTTCCATATCAGCCGAAGATATCGAAGATGTACCGCTTCCGAGCCTCGAAACTGCTTTGCAGGGAACGGCGGCAGGCGTCAATGTTACTAAAAACTCTGGTAAACCCGGTGGCGGTATTGATGTAAACGTGCGAGGTAGAACCTCCATTTCTGCCTCCAATCAACCGCTTTATGTCGTAGATGGTGTACCGATTATTTCCGGCGACAATTTTGATTTTTCACAAGCTGATATCGGTGGAAGTAATCTTTCTGTTATCTCCGACCTCAATCCGGACGACATCCAATCCATCGAAGTCCTCAAAGATGCCTCTACAGCTGCCATGTACGGTTCGCGAGCTGCCAATGGCGTTGTCCTCATTACGACTAAGCGCGGTAAAGCAGGCGAAACAAAAGTTAACCTCAATGCAGCCTATGGAAATGCTTGGCTGCCACAAAAAATCGACGCGATTACAGGTGATGAATACCAGCAATACTCTGTCGAATTATGGGGACCACTACTCGACCAACTCGGTTTGGAGCGTTCGTGGCAAGCGGTACAAGACAATCTAATCGGACCTATCGGCAACGCGAACTCTGTCTGGCAAGATGAAGTATTCCAAACTGCACCACAGCAAGAATACAGCGTTGGTATTTCCGGTGGTTCAGAGACGACCAAGATATATGCTTCTTTGGGTTTGAAAGATGAAATGGGCATTATCAAAAGTTCAGGCTTTGAGCGTTTCTCTGGGCGTTTGAATGTGGATCACCTGATTTCTGAAAAATTGAGCTTCGGTATGAACATGGGCTACAATCGCTCAAACACCGACCAAGTGCAAAATGACAACAATATTTATGGTGTACTTGGTGCTTCTCTGCTTATTCCTCCTGCCGTTCCTATCAGAAATGACGATGGAAGTTGGGGTTCTGCTTTTGGTATTGAAAATGCAGTTGCTGCGGTGACGGATTATCAAAATAATATCATCAGAGGACGATTTACAGGCAGTGTATTCGGCAAGTGGAATATCACAGATTTCTTGACCTTAAAATCTTCCTTGGGTACGGATTTTATTGACTCAAATGAAAGAATCTACGAACCGCGTACCCTCCAATCTTCTGCTACCGGACGCCGCATAGATGCAGGCATCAAAAACGAACGATTTATCAATGAAAATACTTTAATTTTCAATAAATCCTTCGCTAGAAATAATGTCCAAATTGTTGCAGGAGCAAGTTTTCAGGAAGATGTAATTAACAGCACTTATACTGAAACAGTAGATTTTCCAACGGATGAGTTTACCGGACTTTCTTCGGGAGCTACGCCTGTTACGACCAATGGTGGCTTTACAGGAGATAATATCCAATCCTACTTCGGGAGCTTCAATTATAATTTTTCCAACAAATACTATTTAGCAGGTACTTTCCGTGCCGATGGTTCGTCTAGATTTATCAACAACAAGTGGGGCTTTTTCCCCGGTGTATCCACAGGATGGAATATCTCGGAAGAAAACTTCATGAAAGGCGGTGCCTTTGACCTCCTCAAACTCCGTGTAGGATGGGGACAAACAGGTAATAATACTTTTGGCAATTTTGCCTCCCTCCAATTGTATGGAGGTGGCGCGAATTATCAAGACATACCCGGCACTCGACCATCTCAACTGGGTAATCCTGATCTGAAATGGGAAACAACGACTCAAACAAATGTAGGTTTGGATTTCAGTATTTTGAACGGCAGATTTGGAGGTAGTGTTGACTACTACATCAAGAATACCGAAGATTTGTTATTGGACAAACCCATTCCAACGACTTCAGGTTTCACAACTGTTTTGCAGAATGTCGGTGAAATGAAAAACACCGGAGTAGATTTATCGCTGAACTCTACCAATATTCAGAAAGATAACTTCTCATGGTCCACTACACTGACAGTAGGCTATTTGAAAAATGAAGTGGTCACACTTGTAGATGGGATTCCTTTTGACGCAGGTTTTGCCAATAGAATTGCAGAAGGACGCCCACTTGGTAGCTTCTTCGGACACGTCACTGACGGCATTTTCCAAAATCAAGGAGAAATTGACGCCCATGCTACCCAAGCCACTGCCTCGCCCGGCGATATTCGATTCCAAGACATCGGAGGCGGCGCAGGCGAGGATAATATTTTGGGTACTGCCGACGATCTCGGACCCGACAACATTATCAATGATGACGACAGAACGTACATCGGCAAGGCATTGCCTGATTTTACGGGAGGAATTAGAAATCAACTCAATTTCTACGGCGTTGACCTCAACTTCTTCTTCCAATTTGCCACAGGCTTCCAAATCTATAACAACAACCTTGCATTTACAGAAGGGATGAACAGCGTATTCGCGCCCTCACGCAATGCTTGGGAAAACAGATGGCAACAAGATGGCGATCAAACAGATATTCCACGCCTCATTAGAGATGACCCGAACAACAACCGCCGAAATTCTGACCGCTTTGTAGAAGATGGCGATTATATTCGCCTCAAAACCCTCACATTGGGCTACACACTTCCGACAGATGTTACTGAAAATATCGGTGTTCGTAGAGCGAGAATTTACATGAGTAGTTTTAACCTATTGACCTTTACAAAATATTCAGGCTTCGACCCCGAAGTCAATATTTTTGATGGTAGCAACACCGCACTCGGTACTGATTTCTTAACCTTCCCACAAGCACGTTCACTAGTGTTCGGGATTAATGTTGGATTCTGACTTTATTGTTTGTACTTCGTTCTAAGTCAACTCGTTAAATGTTTTTAAAATATCAGACTAGTCACGTTTGTTCTTCAATGTAAAAATCAAATAATTACAAACGTATTTTTGTTTATGTAAATGCTAATTATAATATAAAAAACATGCTCTTACTTGAAGAACGAAAAACATAGTACAAAGAAGAATGAACTAATATATTTTAATTATCTCAATGTTTTGATTGTATGATATTGTGAAATAACACAATTTTACAATCAAACAATTATAAAACATAATTATGAAAATAAATAATTTTTTAATACTAATTGCGACTATATCACTTAGTCTATTTTCGTGTGCAGATTTGGAAGATATATCTCCCATCAATTCTATTCCGACTGAAACTGCCATCACCACCGAGGCCTCTGCAAAAGCTGCCCTCAATGGTGTATATAGTGAAGTGCAAGATGCTGATTTGGTCTTCGACGGATGGTTGGCATTGCCACAATTTTTCTCTGACGAAGCCAATGCTACGGGTACATTTCCGACTCGTCTGGAATTTGGCAACTTGAACGTTTTTCCTGCTAATAGTACGATGGCTACTGTATTTTCGGACTTGTATGAAGTCATCAATGTTGCCAATAACGTCATCGCGCTCGTACCGGGCGTGAGCGAAGACGGCTTCACGGATGCCGAAAAAAATAACATTGTAGCTGAAGCAAAATTTCTTCGCGCCATGTGTTATCTACATCTGGTGACACTCTGGCAGGATGTTCCGCTTGTACTCGTCCCAACTGTAGATGTCGGAGACGTATTGAATGTAGTGATTAGTTCAAAAGACGAAATTTACAACCAAATCAAAACAGACCTCAATGATGCTGTGACGAATCTCACTGCTCCCAACTCCACTTTTAGAGCGAGCCAGCAATCCGCAAATGCTTTATTGGCGCGCGTTGCCTTGTATCAGGGCAATTGGGCAGAAGCACAATCAAAAGCTGAAAGCGTACTGGGTGCAGGATTTGACCTGACGACCGTGCCTTATCTCAGCGACCAAATTTATTCGCTTAATTTCACTACAAATGATGGTAACTCATTAGGTTTCTTTTATGGCACTGACGATTTGGGCGGTAGATATTCCATTGGTCCTAGTACTGCATTGATAGCTGCCTTTGAGCCAGATGATGCTCGATTCGCAGCTACGATTGATTCAAGTTCATTTACGCTGCCTTATGGTTTGAAATATCCAAGTTTTGAAGCAGCTAATGCCGGTGTTGCAACTGACCCGATTTATTTTATCCGCCATGCTGAAATGGTCTTAATCGCTGCCGAAGCTGCTGCCGAACAAGGTGATTTTGACACAGCAAGCACCTACTTCAATCAAGTCAGAACTCGCGCTGGATTAGCTGAAATTACATTGGATGCGGACAACTACGTAGATACTATTTTGAAAGAACGTTTTACAGAGTTTGCCTTTGAAGGACCTCAACGTTTGATTGATTTGCGTCGTCGTGGTAAGGCAGAGGAAGTACTCGGACCAATTGGTTACGATGCTTGCGATGCTGTTTGGCCCCTTCCACAGCGAGATGTAGATAGAAATGTTAATTTGCAGCAAAATAATTGTTGTAATTGCTAATTTCAAAACATTTTTGAAGAAAAATAGACGGCTATTGGGTTTTCCGATAGCCGTTTTTTATGTCACTTACTCACCGTTTTCCAAACTTTTATTATTAATTAGTTAATGAAAAGTTAATAAAATCAAAAGAAAGCCTTATTTTTGATGGTCAATGAAAAATAAGATAGCCATATTTGTGATTAGGGAGGAAAAAAAATACTTCGCATTATGGGACATCTTAAAGAAGAGGAAGAAAATAATCTACCCCAAATGAAGAAGTTATTTTTTTATATGTTTGGCTAAATTTGACATGCATAGCCGAGCTACGTAAGGGAGATTTAACATATAAGAAAAAAACAATTCATACGGGTAGATTATTTTTTTCGTCTTCCTTTAGTACATTGTTTATTAAATTTCTTATCGTTTTTGACATTTACTTTGAAATGAATCGACCCAAAAATGACGCGAATACTTACTGTATTTAAGGAGTTTTTGATTCGATTCATTTCAAAATAAACGTCAAAAAATGTAAATAAATTTATAAAACAGTGTACTAAGTATCAGGAATTAAATAAATGTATATTCTTCGCGTCGTTATTTTTTCTTTAGACAAACCAAATTTGACGCGAATACTCACTGTATTTAAGGAAAATTTGGTGAAGTATAAAGGAAAAAGAACAAGTTGAGAATATACATTTATTTTGTTCTTGATACTAAGATATATAAGAACTAAATGTTATATAATTATAAAGTCTTAATTTCTTAATCAAAAATCAATTTAATAACGTATGAAACATCTTACTTTAGTTTTTGCAATGATGCTCATGTGCATAAGTATAGCTTTTGCACAGCGCACCGTTTCAGGAACCGTGACAGATGAAAGCGGCTCACCATTGCCGTTTGCCAACGTATTTGTAGAAGGTACTACCGTGGGTACTACTACAGATATTGATGGCAATTACACACTTAAAGTACCGGAAGGTGGAACTACTCTCGTCGTAGCTTACACAGGGTATGGCGATATGAAATTGGCATTGAGTGACTCCAATAGCCTTAATTTTACGATGTCAGAAGGAGAACTCCTTGACGAAGTCATCGTTACTGCCGTAGGGCTTGAAGCCAATAGACGTTCGCTCGGTTATTCGGCGCAAAATGTAGATTCCGACGAAATCTTGGGTTCGAGAGAAACCAACCTTGTAACAGCACTCAGCTCCAAAGTAGCAGGTGTCACAGTAGGTAGCTCTTCGGGTTCACCGGGGGCTTCCGCCAACATTCGCATACGCGGTAGTACTTCTATCAACGGTGGCAACGACCCTCTATTTGTTGTAGATGGTGTACCTATCAGCAATAGTGAGTCGGGCAACGATGTAGATGGTGTAGACCAATCTAACCGTGCCATTGATATCAATCCGAATGATATCGAAGATATGACCATACTCAAAGGTGCTGCCGCAACTGCCCTTTATGGTGTACGTGCTGCCAACGGTGCAGTTATCATTACGACCAAAAAAGGAGTATCTGGTGATGCAAGAGTGACCGTTTCGGCTGCTTACTCTATTGACCAAGTCAATAAATTGCCTAATCGTCAAAGTGAATTTGCACAGGGGCGTCCTTCAGGTGGTGTCAATATCTACCGTGGACCTGAAACCACAGAAGGTTTTAGTTGGGGTCCTGCAATATCATCATTGGAGTATGACGGTAATTCTGACTACTTTTTCAACTCAAATGGTAGCTTAGTACCAGAAGGTACAGGTAATGGTCAGGCTGCTCAGGCATATGATCCATTTACCTTTTTCGATACAGGTAATACTTACGATTTGAATGTCTCTGTACAAGGTGGTTCGGATAAGAATACTTACTATATTTCAGGTGGTCGCTTGTCTTCAAATGGTATCGTACCTAATGCGACTTTCGAGAGAAATACATTCAAATTGACAACCAATTCGAAGATAACAGATAAACTTGACATTGGACTCTCTGCAAACTATATCAATTCAGGCGGTAATCGCATTCAAAGAGGTTCTAACATTCAGGGTGTAATGCTTGGTTTGTTGCGTACTACACCTACATTCGACAATGGCAACGGAAAAGAAGGTAGAGATGCTGCCGATGATGTAGATACTTATGTCAATCCTGATGGCTCGCAGCGTTCTTACCGTGCAGGTGTTTATGACAATCCATATTGGACTGCCAATAAAAACCCATTTAGAGATAATGTAAATCGTATTATTGGTTACGCTTCGGCATCTTACCAATTCACGGATTGGGCTAGAATGAGTTATAAAATAGGTCTTGACCACTATACTGACCGTCGTAACAATGCCTTCGACATCAATCCGGGAAGAAGTCCGGGTGCGGTTTCGCAGTCGTTTCAAGAAAATCGCGACTTGAACTCTGATCTTCTATTGACACTCTCGCCACAGATTTCTGACAAATTTGGAGTAAGTGTTACACTTGGTCAAAACTTGTTTGATTCGCGTTCGGCAACCCAGTTTTCAGATGGTACAACACTCGCGGTAAGCGATTTTTACCACATCAGCAATGCCATCGATGTAACTACTGGTGAAAGTTTTGGGCGAAAAAGAATTATTGCAGCTTTTGCTACAGCGGATTTGAGTTATTCTGATTACTTATTCTTGAACCTAACAGGTCGTAATGACTGGTCTTCTACACTGCCTGTGGACAATAATGCTTTTCAATCTTACTCTGCAAGTATGGGTTTTGCATTTACAGAGTTATTGGATTTGCCAAACAACAGTTTCTTACAATACGGTAAATTGAGAGCTTCTTATGGTAAAGTAGGTAACGATGCCTTCATTTATTCTACTATCAATTACTTCAATCCGGCATTCTCTGGTGGTGATGGTTTTATTGGTGGAATAGAATTTCCTGCATTTTCAGTCAGTGGATTTGAGCGTGATGAGCAATTGGGTAACCCCAATATCACTCCTGAAACCACTACCACGCTTGAGTTGGGAGCAGAATTTAAATTCTTTAAAGACCGTTTAGGCTTTGACTTTACTTACTTCGACCAAGAATCTAAAGACCAAATCATTGCGGTACAATTACCTGCAACAACAGGATACACGAGTATTGTTCAAAATGCTGGTGTTATCAGTAGTAAAGGTATCGAGATTGTAGCTTATGGTACACCGGTCAAATTGAGAAACAATGCTTTCCGTTGGGATATTGATTTGAATTTTACGCAAATCGAAAATACAGTAGAAAAACTTGCTGATGGTGTTGAAAATATCTTCCTGGCTGGTTTTACTTCTACTTCTTCTCGTGTAGTAGTTGGGGAGCCTTATGGTGCTATCTTCGGTTCGGGGTATCAACGCAATGATGATGGTGAACTCATTATCGGTGCGAGCGGTTGGCCCTTACAGGCTACGGGTACACAAGTTTACGGTGATCCAAATCCAGATTGGACAGCAGGTCTGCGTAATACGTTTACCATCATGGACGGCTTGAGAATCGGCGCATTGCTCGATATCCGCAAAGGTGGTGATATGTGGTGTGGTACTTGTGGTATCATGAACTACTTCGGTGTTTCTGAATTGACAGGCGAAAAGCGTGATGAAATTGTTGTTTTTGAAGGAGTGACCGAAGAAGGTACACCTAACAACACTGCGGTTGCTTTGGCAAGTGCCAATGATGGCTTGGGTGCCAACTACTGGGTACGTTACGGATTTGGAGGCTTAAGCGAAGCAAGTATTTATGATACTTCATGGATTCGTTTGAGAGAACTTTCAATAGGCTATGATGTACCTTCAAAAATGACAGAAGGATTACCATTTGAAAACCTTTCATTGACCTTGACAGGTAGAAACCTTTGGTTGACAACTGACTTTCCGGGCATTGACCCTGAAACGAATTTGACAGGTGCTTCAAACGGTATTGGTTTGGAATATTTTAATATGCCAAACACCAAAAGCTATAACATAGCATTGAGAGCTACATTTTAAGAACGAGGGATAAATAAATTAAGTTTTTTAACGTTGTTATTTTTTTCCTTTTTAAAGCGTAAAAACTGTGTATAACGAGTTATATAAAGATTTTTATCCCGATAGCTATTGGGACAGAAAAAGAGAAAAAGAACAAGTCAAAATCTGAATTTATTTTTGCGTCGTTCCTTAATACACTGTTTCACAAATTTATTTACTTTTTTGAGTATTTCTTTTAAAATGACTCTTCACCAAAAAATCCTTAAATACAGTGAGTATTCGCGTCATTTTTGATTCGATTCATTTCAAAATAAACGTCAAAAAATGTAAATAAATTTATAAAACAGTGTACTTAATTAAAAATCAAAAATTAAGTTTAAATCTATTATAAACTTAAACTTCAACTTGATAAAATGAATAATATTATAAAATCTATATTGTTAGTAGGTTTGCTTATTTTCTCCGCTTGCGAAAGCTTGGAAGAAATCAATATCGACCCTACTCGACCAACGGACGTGGAACTCAGCCTCATATTGCCGGGGACAATCACACAAACCATTTTTAACCAAGGTGCAGAGCCTCCCCGTGTTGCAGGTATTATTATGCAACAATTTGAAGGCTTTGATGCCCAGCAAGTTGCATATACTGATTATGTACTTCCTGATGTTACATTCAACAACTACTGGAGAACCGGCTTGTATGCAGGTAGCCTTCGTAGTGCGCAATTGATGATAGATAAAGCGGCTGTTGAAAATGCACCACACTATGCTGGTATTGCCAAAATCTTATTGGCAATCGGATATGCTGATGCGACTTCTTACTTTGGCGATATCCCTTTCTCTGATGCACTACAAGGACTTGATAATTTGAAGCCTTCGTATGATACACAAGAGCAGATATATTCAAACGTACAATCACTTCTCGACGAAGCTATGAGCGACCTATCGCAAGATGGCGGCTTGATTACACCAGGTTCTGATGACCTAATTTATCGCGGCGATACTGCTGCGTGGATAGCTACGGCACAAGCCCTCAAAGCACGTTACTTGATGCAAACCATCAAGCGTAATCCGAGCGCTGCTACCACTATTTTGGATATTATTAGAAATAGTGCTTTCCAATCTACTGATGCTCAACCTGAATTGACTTGGGGTACTGCTCAAACGGACAATAATCCATTGGCTAAATTTGGTACAGAAAGACCAAATACGTTGATAATTGATAGTCGTTTTGCAGCAAAAATGGAAGCAGCTAATGACCCACGTCAAAGTGCTTACATGAAATCTAGTGGTGATGATTATCTGTACTTTGATGATGGCAATGATGGGATACTTTACTGGGCACAAAACAACTCAACTATTCCATTGATTTCTTTGGAAGAATTGCAATTCATCGAAGCCGAATTGGAATTGATGGCTGGCAATGATGATGCTGCCAAAACTGCTTTATTGGCAGCTGTTACCACCAATATGGCACACCTCGGCATTGATGGTACAGACTATATCACTGCCTTAGATGAGGATTATGATGCTGCTTCTAACAAGCATGAAACCATCATTAGTGAAGCATACACAGCTTACTACGGTCAGGCTTTCCACCAATCGTGGGCAAACTACCGCAGAACAGGCTACCCAAGTTTGACACCTTCACCAACAGGTGATAATGGTCTCAACCCGGGCGGTGCTATTCCAAAACGCTACATCTATCCGATTTCGGAATCAGAAACAAATGCAGACAATCTCAAGGCAGCTATCGACAATCAAGGTGGTAGTGCTTTGATGAATGTTGCACTTTGGGCTTTTCAATAAAAAAACTAAATAAAGTCTAATGTTCAGACTACGTTTGCTTTGCAGCTTAATAAGTGAAAGAAATTAAATAAGATGTCCCATAATGCGAAGTATTTTTTTCGTCTAAGGATTTTTTGAAAGCCGCACATAGCCTTAGCTACAGCCTGTCCCGAACCCCGATTCGGGATAAGGATTTCAAAGGATTCTTAGACGGAAAAAAGACGAGTATAATGGCACATGTTATTTATTTTCTTTCACTAAACGTAGTTTTCAAAACGGAAATTAATTTTCAAGACTAAAACCTATAAGGAACGAGGCATAAATAAATTAAGTTTTTTGACGCCGTTATTTTTTTCTTTTTCGAGGCATGAAAACTGCGCATAGCCAAGCTACGCAAGGATTTTCATAACGAAGAAAAAGGAGAAAAAAACAAGTCAAAATCTGAATTTATTTTTGCGTCGTTCCTAATAGAAATTTTCTATTTTAAATAGTAAAAATAAAATGAAAAAAATATCATTATTCACACTTGTGGCACTACTTTTTGTCACGGTGTTCATGGGCTGCGAAGAAGAAGATACCTTTCCATTTGAGACAACGGGAGGTATCATAGAATTTACAAATGTTGATGGTTTTTACGATAAAAATGACCTTACTAGTTCATTTGGATTCGACCTAACTTCGCTCGGAGAAAGTATATCATCTTTTGATATATTGAAAAGCTATGATGGAGGTACACCCATTCTCCAAACAAGTGTTTCGCAACTTCCTGCCACTGTTAATATTACATTTGAAGAAGCCTTAAGCGGTTTAGGAATAATTACGGATAGTATAGATATTGGTGATAAAATTATTTTTTCAATTGCCAATGTACAAACAGCCAGTGGTTCGTATGATTCAGCTAACTCAATTGCGGCAGATGTATCTTGCTTATCCAACCTTGCAGGTACCTACAATTTTAGTACCGTAGATTACTTCTGTGATGGTGCTGCTGTGACTGGTCAGGTTAATTGGACAGAAGCCGGTCCTGGTTTATATGAAATTGATGATTGGGGTTATGGTTCTTACCAAGCGTGCTATGGCAATCCCGCTGCAAGTTGGGGTATGTTACAGTTGAAAGATGTTTGTAATCAAATTACTATTGAAGGAACTGATGCCTACGACGACTCTTGGAGTTTTACATCAATTACTGTAAATGGTGCTGATTTGATTCTTGGTTGGACAAACACCTATGGTGAAGCAGCCGAATCTACCCTCACACGTACAGACGGTACAGAGTGGCCACCACTTTACCAATAAAAATTCTATCCCAATAAATATACAAAAGCTCATCGGATTTCGATGAGCTTTTTGTTTTAGTGAAAGAAATTAAATAAATTGTTCCATAATGCGCCGTAATTTTTTCTTCTAAAGAATTCAAAAAATCGTTGCATAGCCATAGCTACGGAACTATTTTTTGTGTTTTTTAGAAGGGAAAAGAACAA
>Ga0209185_1000471_pt1 | contig 47520 bp, 31 predicted proteins | sample SidtaG_2_FD_187425 | JGI IMG/M metagenome (GOLD analysis project Ga0209185, IMG submission 187425) | Marine algal microbial communities from Sidmouth, United Kingdom - Sidmouth_Asex2 metaG (SPAdes) (version 2) | ecosystem: Host-associated > Algae > Red algae > Unclassified | place: Sidmouth... | reverse complement strand
TACGGATGATGAGGAGGATGAGCGCAAATAACCATTGGGGCCAGGAATAAAAACATTCCATAAATAGGCCGGATATATGAGAGCAATGATTTTTCTCTCACACTATGATCAAATATCTTGCAAACGGAGTGGGTTCATATATGTAGGATATTAGGGTAACGCAGGAGCAGTTACCGAGAATAACCATGACATAAACTTAATGCCTTGCCTAAATTGTTTTTAGTTCCCACTGAAACCTGCATTTTGAATGGTAACGGGTATAGATTAATAATTAGCTCATCCATTAGATAAATATAAAGTAAAAAAGCCCTCGCATTGTTAAACATTACGGTTTAAATGCTAGGGCTTTTTAGTATCTATCGAGCTCTTAAATGCTAACTACTTCACTTCGTTAAGTTCAAATATCATGGTGGTTTGCGGAAAGCTAATAGGTAATTGCATACCAAATTGCATTAACGCTTCACCAGTAAAAGATTTTCCATCAACTTGACTAAGGACCGAAGTTGAAAACTCTTTGTGCTTAGTCGGCCAAATAAAATCAAGTCGGTAAGTTTTATTAGCGGCTAAACCATTAAAACGATATTTTTTGGGTGCTGTACGTTTAGTTTCATTGATGCTGTTATACGAAAATAAGGCGTGTGTTTGAGTATTATTCACGATACCAAAATCCATAGAGTCGCCATCGCTATTTGCTCGAATCAAATGTCCGTTATGAATAAGACTACGATGCTTTTTATGCAAAGCAATAATATGCGTGAGTTGCTCCCGTTCGTGGTCGGTGAGTTCACGGGGATCCATTTCTATTCCCATATGACCAAAAAAAGCAACGCCAGCTCGCATTTCAATACTTATATGTTTACCGGTAATATGGCAATCGCGGGGTCCTACGTGCGAGCCCATAACATCAGATGGGAAAAAGTAAGAACAACCGCGTTGAATATCTAGTCGGTCAACTGCATCGTTAGAGTCTGAGGTCCAAACGCGATCGGTATGTTGTAATACGCCGTAATCAATGCGTGAACCACCAGATGCGCAACTTTCAATTTCAACATTTGGGTGGGCTACTTTTAAACGAGCAATTAGCTGATACAAGGCAGTTGTTTGTTGATGAATGACCGGCTTGCCATTATGTCCGCCAGCGTGGTTTATATCTCGGTTCATATCCCATTTAATATATAAAATTTTAGGGTATTCAACTAAAATATCATTAATAGCATTGTATAAATATTCAACAACTTCATTGCGTGTTAAATCTAAAACTAATTGATTTCTAAAGCTGAGTTGTTCATTTCCTTCAGTTTGTATTATCCAATCAGGATGCGCACGGAATAAATCACTATCAGGGTTTACCATTTCAGGTTCAAACCATAAACCAAACTCCATACCGCAGGCATTTACATGGTCAATTAATGGCGATAAGCCGTTAGGGTAAATATCTTTATCAACGACCCAGTCACCTAATCCTGCTGCGTCTCCTCTTCTGCCTTTAAACCAGCCATCGTCGAGTACAAATCTCTCTGCACCAACTTTACTGGCATGCTCTGCTAATGTTTTTAAGGTATCAACATCATGATCAAAATAAATACCTTCCCATGTGTTGTAATGAACTGGACGTGGCTTATTTCTTACTTTTTCATTTAATAGCTGAGTACGCACAAATTGATGAAAATTATGCGATAAGCCGTTAAAACCATTTTCTGAATATGAGGTATATAAAACAGGGCTGGTATAAGACTGGTTAGTTTCAAGCTCTATTTCACCGGGAAGTAAAAGTTCGCCTAATTGCACATAACTACGCCCTTCTGGCAGTAACTCGGCACGTAATTTATTGTTACCACTCCAACCTAAATGAAAACCATAACATTCGCCGCTATTCTCATCGGTAAATTGGTTATGCATTAAAAAACCAGGGAAGTTATCATGGCTAGTTTTACCTTTACGGTTTTCGCGTACAAAACTCCCTAAGAATAAATCTATGCTGGTACGCTGAAACTCGTATGACCAGCGTCCACCAAATGACATTATTTTATTCATAATATCTGGCATAGGTATCGTTGGCGCTGCACACCAATTAACATTTAAGACTTTTTCCCCTATATTTACAAGCTGCGTTGAAAGCGCAAGCACATTTGATTGAGGTGCTATTTTAAGTGTATGAATGGTTTTAATTTGTCTGATATCGTCTACCGATTCAAAAACCACTTCGTTAGCATTATTTTGAATAACCTTTGTTGTTTTACCTCCCAATGACCAAGCAAAGTCACTATTAGTAACCTCAATACCCGGAGCACCTGTAAAACCCTGCCCTAGCAGTGGAGACAGTGAAATAGGTGCTTCTACTACTACAGCACATTTAACTTCTTGGCGAGTTGATAAAAGAGTTATCATCTGCTCTGTTGTGTCACTACTTAATTTTTTTCCCCAATAAATAATTGCTGGAGTTTGATTATTACAATCAATTAATAAAGTAGCAGAGTCACTGTGTAGTTGAACAAATTCAGGTACTTGCTTCATGTATTAGTTCCTATTAAAAGGTTAAATGTGTTGTTTACAAGTATTGCAATACAACAATATTCTCTTAGAGAATGTTTTGAATAAATCGATTATAAGAACTATTTTAAAAATAAACAATCAATATAAGTTCGAAAAAGAACAATTTAAAGTGGAAACTTTATAAAACTCCTTTACAATTAACTGCTATGGAAGTTTAAAGGCAATACAAGCCACTAAAACAAAATAGAGAGAACAAAAACGAACATTTTCGAAATATTTATATTCTCTTTGATAAATAAAATTATAACTAAAACTATAAAATCATTACAAAAGCGAATAACAAATTAAACAACAACAACAACAGATTAGGATAAAATTTCATGCTAGGTGTGTGCTATTACCCAGAACATTGGCCAGAGTCTATTTGGGCTGAAGATGCCAAAGAAATGCGCGAATTAGGATTACGTTACGTACGTATTGGTGAATTTTCTTGGTCGAGAGTTGAGCCTAATGAAGGTGATTATACTTTTGAATGGTTGGATCGCGCCGTAGAAGTACTTTCAGCCGCCGGATTAGAAGTGATCATGTGTACACCCACAGCAACACCGCCTAAATGGTTAATTGATAAGTACCCTGATATTTTACCGGTAGACATTAATACCGGTACGGTACGTGGTTTTGGTTCACGTCGCCATTATGACTTTTCAAGTCAAAACTACTTTAGTGCAGCAATGAAAATATCAGAGGTGTTTGCAAAGCGTTATGGTAATAACCCTGCTATTTGTGGCTGGCAAACTGATAATGAAATAGCCTGCCATGATACGACTCATAGTGGCTCTGAAAATGCAAAACTTGCCTTTCAACAATGGTGTAAAAAGAAATACCAAGATATTGATACATTAAATACTGCATGGGGTACGGTGTTTTGGTCAATGGAATATCAAAGTTTTAAACAAATAGAATTACCTATTTTAGCAGTAACAGAAACCCACCCTGCGCATCAGTTAGATTATCGTCGCTTTAGTTCAGATCAAGTGGTGCATTTTCATAACGAAATGATCAACATTATTCGCCAACATTCACCTAATCGATTTGTAACTCATAACTATATTCCTATGGTAGATACGCAAACCGACAATTATGCATTAGCTGAAAATTTAGATTTTGTAAGTTACGATAATTACCCTTTAGGTCGTTCAGATTTATTTTTTACCAATAGCTCTGCAAAAGAGTTTAAACCATACATGCGTACTGGACACCCTGACTTTGCGAGTTATTCGTTCGATCAAAGCCGTGGTGTAAGTAAGAAAAATTTTTGGGTAATGGAGCAACAACCGGGGCCTGTTAATTGGGCTAATCATAATCCGCGTCCAGAGAAAGGCATGGTTAGGTTATGGTCTTGGCAAGCATTTGCACACGGTGCTGATTGTGTTTGTTACTTTAGATGGCGCCAAGCTCCGTTTGCACAAGAACAAATGCACGCAGGCGTAAAGCGTAACGACAATTCTAAAGCCGCTGCATGGGCTGAAATTGAGCACATGCGCGACGAATTAATAAATACCGGCTTCACTACTACCGATCCTGTACAAGCAAAAGTAGCCATTGTTACTGGCACTATTAACCAATGGGTGAGTGAAATTGAGCGCCAAAGTGATAGCTATAATCATCAACAAGTTGAATTTGAATACTACTCTGCACTGCGCCAATTAGGTTTGGCGGTAGACTTTATTTCAAAACATTGTGATATAAAGCAATATAGTTTAGTGATAGCGCCTTGTTTGCCTATTGTTGATAAAGATTTTATTGAAAAATGCAAAGCGTCTAAAGCTCATTTTGTTTTTGGACCTCGTTCTGGTAGTAAAACTGAGAATTTCAGCTTAGCTCCTACGTTAGCTCCCGGTTTACTGCAATCCCTAATATCAATAAAAATTATGTCTGTAGAAACCATTAGACCTGATTGCAGCGAGGCTTTAAATTATAACAACAATAACTATGAAAGCCGATGCTGGCGAGAAGAATTAGAAATAACAACCAACGCCAGCATTGAAGTGCTAGCTCATTATCATGATGGTTTGCCAGCAGTAGTCCGCGAAAATAATATTACCTACATTGGTTCTTTAACCTGTATAAACTTTTTAAGTGATTTTTTTGCTCAGTTAAGCTCAGCCCTTAAACTCAAAACAATAAAACTACCTAAAGATATGAGATTGGTTCAGCGTGGTAATTTGCTGTATTTATTTAATTATGCAGGGGTTGAGCAAATATTTCCTCAGCCTGAATTAGGTACTTTTATTATGGGTAACAAAAAATTAAAACCTTACGATGTAGCAATAATAAAATTAGAGAACGTTTAAACCCGTTATCAATCAAGATGCTCGTTTCAGAGCGCATGAGCGATAATGTTTATAATAAGTAATTCAAGGCAATACTTTATTGCAATGGTTATTCTCTTATAAAAAGCATTAGCGACGAAATCATTTTTTAGAGTAATTAACGCTCAAGCGCTTCTTCGATGGGTCTAAAAACAAGTTAAAGAATAATTAAATTAAATAGGTAAAGTTAAAGATAAGCCCAATATAAAGCGCTAATTTATGTCACTATTGTTTTTAATATTTTAAATATGTAGTTGGGTAAATTTAGTGAGTAGTATATGGGCAATTTAAGCAGAACAATTTTTAAATTTTTAAAAGAGATCAAGTCAAGTTACTGGTGTATACCTACACTAATGCTTGTGATCACCATAGGGTTATCACTATTAAGCATTGAGCTTGATGCTTATTTAAGTATAAAACAAAAAAATGTTGGCTTTTTATCGTGGATTTTTTCTAACCAAGTTGATGGCGCAAGACAAGTTCTATCGACCATTGCTGGTACAATGATGACAGTGGCCGGTGTTACATTTTCAATGACCTTGATCTCTATTTCATTTGCTGGCGCTCAAATTGGCCCTCGTATTTTATCTAATTTTATGAATGATAGAGGTAATCAAATTACCTTAGGTACATTTATTTCAACTTTTGTATTTTGTTTACTAGTGCTAAGAACTATTACTGGTGAAGCCGAAGGCGAGATACAATTCATTCCTCATATTTCAATTTTTATTGCTTTGGTGTTTGCCTTTTTAAGTTTGGGTGTTCTTATATACTTTATTCATCACATACCTCAAAAAATGAGTATGACTGAATCTGTTGATACTACAGGAGACGACCTTTTAACTTGTATAGATTCTTTATACCCTGCGTACAAAAGTAAAATGAATAAAAATATCTATGAAAATTTTGATCTTTATACACATTATTCAACTCATCATGTCATAAAGGCACGAGGTAAAGGTTTTATTGAATATATAAATTTAGAAGCCATTATTAAGGCCGCAAAAAAGCATAATTGCCTTATCGAACTTTACAAAAGACCAGGGAATTATATTTGTGAAGGTGTAGATTTATTGTGCGTTCATGCTAATGAAAATAAATCAGATGATATATATCATGAAATAACTAATGCAATTATTTGGGGAGTTAAACGTTCAAACAACCAAGATATAATGTTTCCAGGTCAACTTTTAGTAGAAATTGCCGCTAGAGCACTTTCAGCAGGGGTAAATGATCCTTATTCTGCAATTGAATGCTTAAATCAATTACAAGCCGCATTTATTAAATTTTCAATTAAAGAAATTCCTGAAAAATTTATCGCTGATAACGAAAAGGTAGTACGAGTTTTATCCGAGCCCATTCACTATAGTGAATTTTTTAACTTGATCATGGATTCATTACGCTCTTTTATCAAAACAGATACGTTATGCACTCAAAGAGTTTTAGAACTGTTAGTTTTTATTGATAATTTTGATACTGATAATCAATACTCTACAATGTATCGCGATCAAGCTACGTCATATTTCAATGCCTTTAAACAAAACACACAGGATGAAGCAGACATAACTTTGATAGAAAATCTTTACACAAAGCTCGGCTAAACTATACCCGTTACCATACAAGATGCTCGTTTCAGAGTACTTGAGTGGTAACGGATATGAATTTAAACTTGCTCTGTAATTAGCTCATCATTTTTAGAAGCAAATCTCGCAGTGCCACCAAAAATAAATTTGTTAACTAATAGCGCAAATGCGACACATGAAATCAAAGTAAAAAACATTAAATGAATATAATGTAAACCAAACGGTGCATGAAAAGGCGAAAATTCAAACGATAACAAACCATATAACAATACCCCAAAGAATACTGCTGCAATGCCAGCATTAGCATGTACACCTCTAAATAAAAGCCCAACTATAAATATCGACAATATAGGCATACTAAATAAGCCCCATAGTTGTTGTAGTAAATTAAGGATACTATCTGCTTGTTGGTAAACTGGCACTAACGCTAAACTAACAAAGGTTAGTGCAACTGTGATCCATGCACTTAACTTAGGTACATTAATATCAGCATTAATATAAGGTTCGTGAATATCACACACATATAAAGCCGTTGCCGAGTTTAAATTACTGTTGTAAGTAGATAATACAGCTGCTGCCATAGCCGCAGCAAAAATACCCGATAACCATGCCGGTAATAAATCCCCTGCTATTTGTCCGTAAGCTGCATCACCAATATCGCCATACAATTTATACGAAATGATTCCTGGTATAACAATAATGGCTGGCACAATAACTATACGAATTCCGATAGCGGCAAAAACACCTTTTTGTGCTTCCTTTAAATTAGGGGCTGCCATAGCGCGTTGTGTAATAACTTGGTTTGTACCCCAATAAAACATTTGAATAAAAATCATGCCGGTTAATAAAGTGTGCCAAGGTATAGGTGAATCATTATCACCAATAAAGGTAAGTCGCTCAGCAGGTATACCAGAAAAATCGTAATCTATAGCATTAAGCGCTAAAAATACTACAGTAATTGCCATACCCAATAATAAAACACCTGAATAAGTGTCAGAAACCGCAACAGCACGCAGCCCACCAAAAATAGCATACATGGCACCTAACGCTGCAAAAGCAGTAGCAATGTACATAATAGGAATATCAACTTGAAACATGGTTTGCATAAACAACGCACCGCTGTATATAACTGCTGGGCAAAATATCAATGCGCTACTAAGAAAAAACATAGTACCTATAACAGCTCTAATATGCTTATTGTTATAACGTTTTTCTAGTAATTCAGTGGTCGTAGTACAATTATATTTGTAATACACCGGTAAAAAAACTTTAGCCAACATAAATAAACCAATAACTGCGGCAAACTCCCACCATGCGAGTAATGCCATTTGATTACCGTTAGAGCCAACGAGTTGATCTGTACTTAAATTAGTTAACGTTATAGAGCCTGCAACAAAATACCAAGCTAAACCACCTCCTGCTAAAAAATATTCTTTGTTTTGTTGCTCTTTCCCTTTGCCCCTGCCATGCCCCCGACATTTTAGGTAAGTTAAAAAAGCGATTAAGCCGGTTATAATAATAAACACCGATATTTGTATTAAGTTGTCTGACATTATATTTCCTCTGCCTATTTATTATACATTCTATTGAGAGATAATAATTTTGCTTATTGTTTTATGATTTGTGTTTTGTGATTTTCGATTTGTGATCTTATGTATACTCAGCGCGACTAATTTCTAGTTTTATATTTTTTACAGGTAAAAAGTCAGTATTCGCATTATTTTTATTCACTAATAAATTAAGTTGGTATATAGACAACAGCAGGGCATAAATAGACGACAAGTAACCCTTTTGATTTAACTCATAAAAATGCTCTGAGGAAAGCGACTGCAACTTGTCTTCATCAATAGTGTGTAAGCCTTTTATGGTTTGTACGGAACCGTTTTCATAGTGTACCAACAAATAAACCTCCTTAATTAAACCCAACTTATCAATATGTTGAGTAAATTCATAGGTTTGCTTATCATGTTTAATATCAGCTTCTAGTAATTTTGTTTTTTGATGTAAATAAGGTGTCGCTTTATAAGCTTCATCAAATAAAGAGGTACCTTCATTTTCAACAAAAACAGTATCAGACTCGTTAATACCCATGGTGTAACGCTGATTATCATTAGGCGATTGCATTAAATATAATGGGTATGTTTGCATACAAATAGGTTTATAAGTTGCGCTCCATTTATGTTGTTGAGCGAATAAATTTTTTCCTGTTTCAAAACTTGTTAGTGCGATAATGACCCATTCGCCGTTTTTAGGGCTACGCGTTAAAAATACAGGAAAACTACTCACCGCTGTTCCTACTTCTATAACGCGTAAATTCATTGCATGTAAACTGCTTGCAAACACTATATCTGCATTTTCTAATACTTTAAGGTTTAGATGTTTTTTACTATTTAACTCTACTAATTCAATTGATTTAGCCATACGTTCCTCTTTTATTTTTATTAACCTTGAGTTTTTATGGGTTCATATTCAGCCACTGATCAATAAATACCCTGTGCGGCTGTAATGTTTGTAACATTTGCTCGGTGAGTTTTTTATTACGCTGGATCAGTATCTCTGCTTGTGCGTGGTCTTGGTATAAATAGGCCTGTTGGGTAAAGTCAGGGGTAAACCCCATACCGTACAATACGTATTGGTAACTTGCCGCAGGAAATAATTCATTTGCCCCTTGAAAGTCGCTGATTGTTGGCCCTTTAAATTTCCATAACGCTAAATCTTCTTTTAAAGATTCAGGTATAGTTTTAGGATCACAATGGGCTTGCCAGTAGGGTTCAGGGCGTTTGGTTAGCATATAATGCAATTTTAAAAAGTCTAATATTCTTGTCCAGCGATAATCCATTTGCTGGTTAAAACGTTTTGCAATAATTGGCGTAACGCTATTATCGGCAGGAAAGTTGTCTGCTATATATCTGGCAGATATCTCTACTAGCATAATAGCGGTTGCCTCTAAAGGTTCAACAAAACCTGCGGCCATTCCAACAGCAACACAGTTTTTCTCCCAAAATCTTTCTCTATGTCCCGGTGAAAAACAAAGCTTTTTAGCCGTTAAACCCTCAGCAGATTTACCAATATAAGAACGTAAGTTACTTTCTGCTTCTTCATCCGTCATAAATTTACTTGAATAAACATGACCTATGCCTTTACGATGCGTTAATCCTATATCCCATATCCAACCACAATTTTGCGCGGTAGCAATGGTATGTGTAGCAAGAGGATCATCTTCGTTATCATAAGGAACTTGCATCGCGATAGCGCGATCATTAAATAAAATATCATCAACGTGTTTAAACGGAACACCTAATGCTTTACCTAATAACAGCGAGGAAGCACCGGTACAATCTACAAATAAGTCTGCGCTAATATCGCCATGCTCATCTAACGAAATAAATTCGATACTGCCATCGTTGCTAAGTGTTGACGATTTCATTGTATCAACAAGGTGTTTAACGTTAAGTGTTTTAATACAATGATCTTTTAACATAACACCTAGTTCGCCGGCATCTAAGTGGTAAGCGTAATTACATGGACCTTGGTATTGCGCTTCTGCAAAAGTTCTGGGTGCTAAACCGGCTTCACATAGATGATGCTGAAAGTTAGACTCAATAGCATAATTTTCAATATTATTTACGTAAGGCGCTAAATCAATACGACCGTAACCTAATGGAACAGTAAAAGGATGATAATAAAAGTCGCCATTACCCTGTACCCAATTAACAAATTTTCCTCCTTGCTTAAAAGCAGCATGACATTTTTTAAACACATCACTTTCTTTTAAACCAATATCTTGAAGGGTATTTTTCATGGTGGGCCAAGTGCCCTCACCAACGCCAATGGTAGGTATTTCAGAAGATTCAACCAAGGTTATTTCTAACGCGTTACTTTTATGATGTGCGGCTATAATTGATGCAGTTAACCAACCAGCAGTACCACCGCCAACTATGACTATTTTTTTCATAATATTTGCCATTATTTCAGAATATTAAAATACAGTAGGTATTAGTAATAAGGTAATGTAAATCAGTTTTATTTGATATTTTAAAAAAAGTTAAATCATTATTTTTAATAAATAAATTATAAAAAAGGCCTATGTACATATAATTAAAAATTTATGTAATAGGCCATTAGTTAAATAATATATTTGTTAATTAATAACACTTAACTATTAATAGTTAAAACTTAGCACGAACACCTATGGCATACCGAGAACCGTTATCTTCTACGCTGTAAACTTGGTTAGCAAAACGACCAGTTTGAATAAGCTCTTCTTCAGTAATATTGATACCTTCAAAGAATACCGATACATTTTCGTTTATATCTAAACTCGCGCTAATATCTACTTGTCCAAAAGTTTGAGTATTTACTGGTTCGCCTGTGCTACCTCCGGCTGAGGCGTTATCTACATACCTTAAGAAACCTTCACGATTGTTATAAGCGATACGAGCTTGCCATGTATCTGCTTCGTAGAATACAATTAAATTTTGAGAATCACCTAACCCTTCCAGTGCAAATGTCTTTGAAGTATCGGCATCAATTTTTTCATCGTTGTTGACTACTGTAGCATTAGCCGTAAAACCAAAACCACTTTCAAATATATGTGTTAAAGCAATTTCATATCCGGTTACACGTGTAGATTCACCGTTTTGGGGACGAGTTACGCGATAGACTTCTGATTGACCATTTAATTCGTCTTCACCTTGTGCTTCTACTGGATCACAACCTGCACAGTTAAAGTCTGGACCAACGCGATCTGCTAACGTAAATGTTTCTTCACCGGTTAAAGTAATAATAAAGTCATTCACTTCTTTACTAAATACTGCAAATGAAAACAAGCTTGCATCGTCGTAGTACCATTCGTAAGAAATATCCCAGTTTTCAGAAGTAAACGGCTTAAGGTTTTCATTACCACCTTGCGCAGTTAAGTTTTGACGACGAGGTTCGTTATAAGTAGTTGCAGGCGAAAGCTGAGACATTGTTGGGCGTGTTAGCGAATCATACACCGCGAAACGAAGTACCATATCTTCTTCAATTTCTAATTTAACGTTTAAGCTAGGCAGTAAATTAGAGTAGCTGCCAGATTCATTAATATTTTGAGCAGGGCCAAAAGCATTTGAAAATAAAGTTGGATCGGTGGTGGGCAATACATCCGCAATATCACTTTGTACTGCTTGAGCATCGACACTGGTTGTTGAATAACGCGCACCAAAATCTACAGTTAATGGCATATCTGCTAATTCATAACCAAAAGTAAAGTTCATGTATAAGCTGGTTATATCTTCATTAATGGTATAGCGATTATTTTGTAACGTTGGTTCAATTGGGAAGCCTGCTGTTGCTAAATAATTAACATATTTATCACCATCGTATGAATAGAAGGTATCGATTAAGCCAGGGAAATAGTTTTTAGCAGTAAATGGTTTAAAGTCAATTTCATCATTTGGTGCAGCGGTGCCGTAACCACAAAAAGCACATTGGCTAGCAAAAATTTGAAAGCTCGATTTTTCACGTTCTTGGCGATAAAAACCAAATTTTGCTTTTTCGAATACATCACCGTCAGCTTCATAAACAAAATCTACTTTATATTCGTTAACTTGGTCTTCGTCAGTAAATCTATTACCTTTTTCGTTGTAATGTAATCGAGATAATGAAGCATTTGGTAGTGCACCATTACCGAAACCATCATGCCTTACAGTAGGGAGCGCACCGGTACTATCAAACTCGTAATTGTTTTCAATACCTACAACATTGAAACGATCTCGACCTGCGCGATCATTTTTTGCATTAGACGATGAAACATCAAATTCAGCGCTTAACTGATCAGATACTTGCCATTCAACATTTAAACCCATGCCATCAGTTGAAACATCACGAGAATTACGAGTATGTGATACAAAATCAGTCGCACCACCCACTTGATCAAACGTCAATAAAGTACCGGTTTCAGGATCAATAGTAGCATTATGAACACGGCCAGGCTCAAACCATGATGCTAAATCAGTGGCTACCGAGTCAACTTCAAATTTAGACACAAAACCATCAAGGGTTATGTTTACATCTTCGGTGGGAGCATATTGTAAAACTAAGCTAGCATTTGTGCGTGTACGTTCTTGGTTATCAACAATTTGATCCCAATTACGCGGAATGTAGGCATTTGAGTAAAGCACTTCTGGAACTTCGTTACCAGTAACGTCTGAATCATTTATCACACCGTCATTATTAATATCTCTAACACCATTGTTAGAAATAATCTGACCTGAACGCCAACCTGCAGTTTCTATACGGTTAATTTGTACTTCACGCTCGGAATGACTTACGGCGAGTAAAACCCCTACCGTATTATCTGCAAAAGTGTTACTAACTAATACAGAAGCAGCCGGTGAAGTTTTTTCTGAAAGACTTTCATACATGCCTTTTAAAGAACCAACCACTTGAAAACCTTCATAATCGAAAGGTTTAGCCGTTGAAATATTGATAGTTCCGCCAATACCACCTTCTTGAAAATTAGCAACGGATGTTTTAAATACATCAGCACCGGTAATTTGATCAGCGGCAATAATGTCGAAGTTGAATTCACGACCCGCGCTATCTGTAGCAATTTGACGACCATTGACTAACACTGTGTTAAATTGTGGACCAAAACCACGAACGGTTACGGCTTGACCTTCACCACCACTTCGGTCAATTGATACACCCGTAATGCGCTGCAATGATTCAGCTACATTGAGGTCTGGGAACTTGCCTAAATCTTCTGCCGCTATACCATCAGAGACAGAATTTGATGCTTTTTTATCAATCATTGCTGCTTTTAGGCTACCTAACATGCCGGTTACCGTAATAACTTCAACTTCTTGTTCATTTGTATTTTCTTCTGCTAAAACTTGTGTACTGCTTAATGCAGTAGCAATAGCTAAAGCAATACTTGTGCGCTTACCAAATGTAGAAACATATTTAGTAGACATTATCTTCCCCTTGTTGTGTTGTTGTTTTGTTGGTGTATATTTGTAGTTTTGTTGTTGTATATAAATTAAAGTTTTAGTACTTTATTATTTTACTGCCTTTATAGCCGTTATCATTCAAGATGCAGATTTAATCGTTAATACTTTTATAAGAAAGCGATCATTACAACAAAGTATTGCCCTTAAATTACTTACTATAAACATTAACGCTGAAGTGCTCTGAAACTAGCGTTTTTATTGATAAAGGGTATATAAACTGATGAAATATTTAAGTAATTCAAATCAGCTTTGTACTTTTTTAATAGCTGCTAGCCATTGGTCGTAAAGCCCGTTTCTCTGCATTGCTGGCATAGTGGGTTTAAAACTTCGTTCACAGTGCCACATTTCAGCGAGTTGCTCGGTTGATTTAAAAACCCCTGCTTGTAATCCAGCAAGATAGGCAACCCCTAATGCGGTTGTTTCAATTATTTTTGGTCTATCAACTTCAGCGCCTAATATATTGGCAAGAAAAGACAATACCCAATTATTAGCCACCATACCGCCATCAACTCTTAATTTGGTAGGCCTAAGCCCATCATTTTCCATGGCTTTTTGTAAATCTTTAGTTTGATAACAGACTGATTGCAGACCTGCCGTAACTATTTCTTTTATGCCTGAGTCTCGTGTTAAACCTAAAATGGCACCCCGAGCATTAGGATCCCAATATGGCGCGCCAAGCCCAGTAAAAGCAGGAACAAGCATCACGCCATGATCAAATGGCATACCTTCAACTATAGTTTCAGTTTCTTTAGCGTTATCAATGAGTTTTAAACCATCACGTATCCATTGAATCGTTGCACCGGCCATAAAAATGCTACCTTCAATGGCATACGTTGGCTTACCGTTTAAACGATAAGCAACCGTTGTGAGAAGTTTGTTTTTAGAGGTAAGTGCCTTATCTCCGGTATTTAACATTAAAAAGCAACCTGTTCCGTAAGTACTTTTAGCCATACCTTCTTCAAAACACGCTTGACCGAATAATGCTGCTTGCTGATCGCCTGCAACACCTAAAATAGGGATAGCTGCGCCTAAAATATCAGCAGCACAAAACCCAAACTCACATGAAGAGTCCATCACTTCTGGTAAAATTGAATGGGGAATATCAAACAGTTGAAGGAGTGCATCATCCCACTGCTGGCTATGAATATTAAAAAGCATAGTACGCGATGCGTTAGTCGCATCGGTGCGATGAACCTCGCCATGGGTAAGGTTCCATAAAATAAAACTATCGACAGTACCAAATGCTAACTCACCATTTTCAGCTTGTGATCTTGCACCTTCTACATTATCCAAAATCCACTTTATTTTGGTTGCAGAAAAATAAGGGTCGAGTAATAAGCCCGTTTTATCATTTATCAGTGTTGAGGTTTCTGTGTTGCTAATAGATTCACAATAGTCAGCGGTTCTTCTATCTTGCCAAACAATTGCGTTATAGAGGGTTTTACCAGTTTTTTTATTCCAAACTAGAGTCGTTTCACGCTGGTTGGTTATGCCTATCGCTATTATTTGATTGGCAGCTACGTTATTTTCAGATAATACACGTTTACATACGTCTAAAACACTTTGCAAAATGTCGGTAGGGTTATGTTCAACCCAGCCATCATGAGGAAAGTGTTGTTCAAATTCAGTTTGGGCAACTGCAAAAATTTGACCTTGCACGGTAAACAATATAGCTCTTGAACTGGTTGTACCTTGATCTATAGATAAAATATATTTACTCATGGTAATAATTATTATTCCGCCCGCCCCAATTTCTTGATTCGATAATGCACATGTTAAAAAATTAAATCAACATTTATTTTCAATTTCGAACATTTTTGTTACTTTTCGAATTTTGGTATACCAAAGGTTATGTGAGATAATTATTTAAGTGAACAAAAAAATTTTTAGAAAATAATAATTGTCGAGATAATTGACGCTATAGCCGTTACCATTCAAAATGCAGGTTTCAGTGGGAGCTAAAAACAATTTAAGCACAGATTTCAAGTTCCAGACGAAATCTAAGTACAGACATCCATGTATGCAAGGCATTAAGTTTATGTCATGGTTATTCCATGACTACACTTAATAACGACGAATAAATTATTTTTAGACCCATCGAAGAAGCGCTTGAGCGTTTATTCCTCTAGAAAGATGACTTCATCGTTAATACTTTTTATAAGGGAACAACCATTACAATAAAGTATTGCCTTGAATTACTTACTATAAACATTGACGCTCACGCGCTCTAAAACGAGCATATTGATTGATAACGGGTATATACTTTAACGATATAAATGGAAGGCTATTATTCATGAGTTTAAATCAACGACAAACTGAGTTGGTTGAGTTTGTTCACAAAACAGGCTTTGTAACTATTGACAGTTTAGTACAGCACTTTAATGTTACACCTCAAACGATTAGAAGAGACCTAAATAAGCTAGCGTCAGAAGGGGCAATTATTAGGCACCACGGCGGCGCTGAAGCAACTTCAAGCAGTGCCAACGCCCCCTACCAGTCCCGTAAAATAATGAACTTAGACGCTAAAGAAAAAATAGCCAAAGAAGTGGCTAATCTCATTCCAAACGGTGCCTCAATTTTTATTAACATTGGTACAACAACCGAGACAATTGCTAAGGCTCTGCTAAATCATACCAATTTAAATATTGTTACTAATAACATTCATGTAGCTACCATTTTATCAGTTAAAGAAGACTTTAAAGTTATTATTGCTGCTGGTGAAGTTCGCCATAAAGATGGTGGTATTATTGGCGAAGCAACCTGTGACTTTATCAGCCAATTTCACATGGACTTTGGTATTATAGGTATTAGCGGTATTAGCTCAGACGGCTCTTTATTAGATTTTGATTTTAGAGAAGTGAAAGTAGCACAAGCAATTATCGAAAATTCTACTACGGTTATTTTAGCAACCGATCATTCTAAATTTGGTAGAAATGCTATGGTTAAACAAGGCAGTATTTCTCAAATAGATCATTTATTTACTGACCAAGTACCAAACGATGAATTAAGTGAAGTATTAGAAAGTCATCATGTAATAACCCATGTTGTTTAGTTACAATTATATATTTTACCTCCTAATAACGCTTAATAAAGATGCAGATTATCTGCATCTTTATTAATTTTTTATATATTTACGTTTTTTATTTTAAATAATAGTTAAAAACGAAAAAAAACGAACGACTTTTCTCATTTAACTCTGCTCTCCTTGGTATCAACACCAACTATATTCACCCATTTTTCAAGTTTTATTAAAATGCAAACACCACATTTTAGTTTAAAGATAAATTGCTCATTAGTTTTATTACAACTAAAGCATTGCATTGTCTTGAATTGATATTACTCAAGCGCTCTGAAACGAGCATTTTGATTGGTAACGGGTATAGATAGGTTTGCTCAATTAAGTTAGTTTTGAATTGACCATGTCTTAAAGCAAATTGGCTGTACCATAAATTAAAGCTATTATTAACATTTAGTTATAACAAGTAAGAGAAAACTGAAAAACTGTGATAACATCTTATTTTTATTAGATAACTTGCAACAGTTTATAAATATGATTGATCCAGATAATAGCCCTTTGGTCTCGCCTTTATTAGCTAAAGAAACATCTGTTTATGCAAAAATCCTTAACGATATAGTTAATGGCTTATTTGTTAGTGGAGATCGATTAATCACTACGGCTTTAGCTAAACGTTACAACACCAGTATAAATCCTATTCGAGAAGCATTAAAACAGTTGCAAGGTGAAGGCTTTGTTAGCGTTGAGCAAAACAGTGGTGCCAGAGTTACCAAATTTGAATACCATACTTTAAGAAATGTATTCGAAATCTTACAATTGCTTGAACCCTACTTAATGGAATTTTTCGTAGATAGCCATACAGAAGAGCAACTTGCAGCTTTGCATACGCTATTAGAAAAAATGGAGGCTTTAACACCTGAAAGTTTTGCGGATTACCGTATTCTTGATGTGCAATTTCATTGGCTAATGTATTGCGAACACTATAATAAAAATGCCGTGGATATATGGCGAAAAAACCATCTTGTTCTTCATGCTATGCATGTAAATTCTATATTAAACTATTCAAGGATCGGGCAAAGTATCAAAGAGCATAAAGAAATACTACAAGCAGTTACTAACCGCGATGTCGAATTAACATTATCTATACTTAGAAAACATATTTTAGGCGGTGAACAATACTGGTCACGTTTTATCAAGTAATATTTTTATTCACAAAAGCACATTATTTAAACCTGTAAGTATTACTTTGATACTTATACCCGTTACCAATCAAGATGCACGTTTCAAAGCGCATGAGCGTCAATGCTTATAGCAAGTAATTTAAGGCAATACATTATTGTGATGGTCGCTCCCTTATAAAAAACACTAATAACAATTTTATTTAAAAAGGTTTTACTCGCTATTGTTTTTACTCAATACTTTAGTTTTATTTTCTTTTTTTCTTCAATTTTACTTGCAAAAGAACATAAACGAACACTATTATACTCAATAACGAAAATCCACATTCGGGTTTTAAATAAATACTTTTTAAGTAAGTGAGTAAAATAATGAGTAATACGTTTGATATCGTTGTAATTGGCGGTGGTATAAACGGGACAGGCACCGCAGCTGATGCTGCAGGCAGAGGATTAAAAGTTCTTTTATGTGAACAAAATGATCTTGCTTCTGCTACCTCATCTAACAGTAGCAAACTAATTCATGGCGGTTTACGTTACTTAGAACATTACGAATTTCGTTTAGTTAAAGAGGCATTAGCAGAGCGTGAAGTACTTATTAAAAATGCGCCACACATAATAAAGCCTTTAACTTTTAGGCTTCCTCATCAACGTCATTTAAGACCATCTTGGATGATTAGAGCAGGATTATTTTTATACGATAATTTAGCTAAACGTGTAACTTTACCACCCTCAAAAGGTATTAAATTTTTAGACGATAGTGCTTTAATCCCTTCAATAAAAAAGGGTTTCGAATATTCTGATGGCTGGGTAGATGATGCACGTTTAGTTGTACTTAATGCTTTATCAGCTAAAGAAAATAATGCCACAATACTTACAAAAACAAAATGCATAAAAATCATTAGAGAGACAGATTTTTGGCTAGTAACTTTAAAAGATGTGTTCACAGGTGAAGAAACTGAAGTAAAAACAAAAGCTATTGTGAATGCCTCTGGCCCTTGGGTAGCCAAATTATTTAATGGCATTATTCCTCTAAAATCTCCTCAAAATATTCGCTTAATAAAGGGAAGTCATATCGTTGTTCCTCGAATACATGATGAGGAACAAGCCTATATGTTGCAAAATGCAGATGAACGAATAATATTTGTTATACCATTTGAAGAAGAGTTTTCATTAATTGGTACTACCGATATTGAACATAAAGGTGATCCAAGTGATGTAAAAATTTCTGATGACGAAATTAATTATTTAGTAAATATTACGAACCAGTATTTTAATAAAAAAATATCTCGTGAAGATATAATTACCACTTATTCAGGGGTAAGGCCTCTGCTTGATGATGAATCTGATTCGGCCCAAGCCGTTACAAGAGATTATACGTTGGAATTAAGTGATAACAATAAACTTACCCCTATTTTATCTATTTTTGGTGGTAAAATAACAACTTATAGAAAGTTATCAGAAGCTGCAATTGATAGAGTAGCCCAATATTTCCCTGATGTTGGTCCTCCTTGGACGAAACATAAAGCCTTACCCGGCGGCGACTTTAACAATAAAGTTGAGCTTGAAGATGCACTAAAAAATAAGTATCCACTTATACCACATGCATTAATTAAAAGATTTGTTAGAAGTTACGGTTCTTATAGTGACTTATTATTAAAAGGTAAAACCGATGTGAATTCGTTGGGGGAATTTTTTGGAAGCGATTTATATGCGATTGAAGTAGATTATTTAATTAAGCACGAATGGGCGTTAACTGTGGAAGATATTATTTGGCGTCGCTCTAAAAGAGGCTTATATTTAAATCCTCAACAAGTAAAGAAATTAGGTGATTATATTCAAAAGCATCAAAGTGTTATTGCACGCAAGACTTTGAGTAAATAAGGCGCAATTAAACATTTTCTACATTGTAATTAAGCTCTGGATATTTGTGCCTTAGATAATCGTGCTTTAAATAACTGAGCTTTTATACCCGTTACCAATCAAAATGCTCGTCTCAGAGCGCGTGAGCGTCAATGTTTACAGTAAGTAATTCAAGGCAATACTTTGTTGTAATGGGTGTTTCCTTGTAGAAAGCATTAACGACAAAATTATTTTTAAAAGAGTAAACGCTCAAGCGCTTCTTAGATGGGTCTAAAAACAATTTTCACTCAAAATTCTAATTAACTAAACAACTTAATTTATTAGCCCGTAATTAAAGGATCAAAGCTTTTTACCACTTCATCAATAGCTTTCATTTGCTCTAGATAAGGTTGTAGTTTATCTAATGGTAACGCACAAGGTCCATCACATTTAGCTTGGGTTGGATCGGGGTGAGCTTCAATAAACAAACCAGCAATACCTATCGCCATTCCACTACGTGCTAGTTGAGCCGCTTGAGCCCTTCTACCATCGGCTGATTCACTTCTACCACCAGGTTTTTGTAATGCGTGTGTTGCATCAAAAATAACCGGAGCGTAGCTTTTCATTTCATCCATAGCGAGCATATCAACGACTAAGTTGTTATAGCCATAACAACTACCACGTTCACATAAAATCATCTTTTCATTACCTGCTTCACCAAACTTAGTAATAATATGACGCATTTCGTGAGCGGCCAAAAACTGAGGTTTTTTTATATTTATAATGGCATTAGTTTTTGCCATAGCAACAACAAGATCAGTTTGACGAGCTAAAAATGCCGGTAATTGGATAATATCAACCACTTCAGACACAGGTTGCGCCTGAAACGTTTCATGAACATCAGTAATAATTGGAACATTAAAAGTATTTTTAATTTCTTCAAAAATCTTCAAGCCCTCATCTAAACCTGGTCCGCGATAAGAGTTAATTGATGATCTATTGGCTTTATCAAATGAGGCTTTAAATACATAAGGAATGTTAAGTTTTTGAGTTACTTCAACATAATGCTCAGCAATAGTCATGGCTAAATCTCTAGACTCTAATACATTCATGCCACCAAACAATGTAAAAGGTTGATCGTTAGAGATATTAATATTATTTAGTTGTATAGACGACAACGCCATGATTTTTCCTTGTAATGTTATTAAGGTATTTTTACTTAAAATTGTGCTTAGGCTGTGTAGTTTACAGCAAACTGAGCTGAGCTAATGTAATACGTTATTTACAATAGTTATTTTATCTAACTGCATTTTTAATAGTTGTGCTGCGGGATCTTTTGGGCAATGCTCAACAAAATATTGATAATCATCATAGGCGACTTTAAAACAGTCGAGCTGGTGCAGTAAAAATCCACGATCTCTTCGCTCAAACGGATCTTCTGGTCGCAGTTCAATAAGTAAATCAACGCACTTGAGTGCTTTATCAAAAACAGACTCTTTAATTAGGGCATTTTTTAACGCAGTAAGATGTTCAATAATTAATGAAGTTTTATCCATTGGCAGCAATTCTATATCACTTGGATCGCCTCCAATTTCATCCATGCGATCATCAAGTTGATGCCAATCAATAGATTCGCCGCTAATTGGATCAAAAATTATGGCGTAACTATCATCACAAGTAACTCTTATCATCACGTTATCAGGCACAAAAACTATATCAGCCTCAAAAGCACAGCTTTCAAAAATATGTTGTAGAATTACAGCTTTAAGTGTAGGTGCGAGTAAACGGTATTGAACTCCAAGATTCATTTTAAATGAAATGACAGGCCAAAGAGCTTTAGGGTTATCAATAAACATTTGGTCTACAAATATTTGATTAATTAACACTTCTACTTGCTCTAACGGATCTTCAATATCTTTGATTGATAAATCGCAATGTTTAATTATCTGTTCAATTGCGTCATTTGAAGGTTCATTTTGTTTAAAAATAAAACCTTCAATAAGCAAAAATAGATCTAATAAACCTTTCTCATTAAATTGCAGTTCTGATAACAGTAATTGGTTCTTCAAAATAATTATATATACCCTAAATTATATTTTAATGACTATTAGTAGCGATTAGCCCTATTTATTTATACTTACGAGAGTTATATGGGTTAAACAACTAAATTTAAAGAGGTTAGCTAAAAGAAAATACCTTGCTTGGTAACTGCTAATTTAACGGCAATACTTATCCATGCCAATGAACCCACAAAGCCAAAAATTCGCATAGCATTTGTTTTAGCTAATTTTAATGTGTAAAAACCCATAAAAATATACCCTAAAACTGCTAATAATTTTTCACCTAACCATAATTGCTCCATGGGGTTCATTGATAATTTAACAGCTAACCCCACACCTAATAAAAGTAAAAAAGTATCTATCACGTGCGGCGCTATTTTTACCCACTTTTTATTCAGTTGTTCTGAGTTCGTTAGCAACCAAACAAATCGTAAGGTAAATAAAAGTACGCTAAGCAGTGCTAAAGTCATGTGTAAGTGTTTCATTAAATTTCCTAATATTTTTAAAAGCTATTATTAAAGGTATTTTTAGGTGATACTCTTTATTAAAAAACACCAAAAGTTATTCTATTATTTCCAGCATAATCTTTAATTGTCTCAATGAGATTAAATTGCCTTTGAGACAGTATATTTTGCACTTGCTCGGCTTGGTTATAGCCATGTTCGAAAAACAGGTAGCCCCCTTCTTTTAAATACGATACTGCCTGTTGAGTTATTTTTTCAATATCGGCCAGACCATTATCCTTTGCAACTAATGCACTAAGTGGTTCAAACCTTATATCGCCCTGTGTTAAGTGAATATCTTTTTCATCAATATATGGGGGGTTGCTGATAATAATATCAAATTTCTTATTCGCTTCCACCGCTGAAAACCAATCACTTTGATATATTCGAACATTGTTGACGCTGTGATGCTGAGCATTTTTTTTAGCGAGAGTTATAGCCTCTTCACTGTAATCAATGGCTTCTATATCCCACTCAGGCTTTTCAAAAGCTAGTGCAATAGCTATAGCTCCCGTACCTGTACCTAAATCAATGCAACTTACTTTATTAGTAAAGTGTTGTTGTGCTTTAGCCAAAACTTGTTCAATTAATACTTCAGTATCTGGTCGCGGTATGAGTGTTGAAATATTACAAAAAAAATCCAACGACCAAAATTCTTTAACACCTGTAATATAGGCAATAGGTTTACCTAATAAACGTTCTTGTAACAGTAACTTAAAAGATAATAATTCATTGGTCGTTAAAATTTTTTCAGGCCAAGTGTATAAGTAATTTATTTCTTTATTTAATACAAAACTCAATAAAACTTGGCTATCAAGTTTGGCACTGTCAGATACCTTAGCAAGTAATGAAAAACCTAAATTAACTTGCTCTTGTATACTATTTATTTTTGTAGGCATTGCACCTTTCACTATTTATTTGTTCATTTATTATTTATTTAAAATTTAATTTATTTAAAGTTTACTCATTAAATAAAGTCAAATAAATAATTCAACCTAAGTGCTTAACTGAATAAGTGCCTTAGTGATTAACCAATTAAATTATTAAGGGGTTAATCAGAGATTTCAGCAAGTAAATCTGCTTGGTTCTCTTGCATAATAGGTTCCATGATCAGTTGTAAATTACCTTCCATTACCTCACCTAAACGATAAAGAGTTAGGTTAATACGATGGTCACTCATACGACCTTGTGGAAAGTTATAAGTACGTATACGTTCAGATCTATCTCCACTTGCCACTAAGTTACGACGAGATGATTCTTCAGCACTTCTGCGTTTTTCATCTTCGGCTTGTTGTAAGCGTGCTTGTAATACTGACATCGCTTGAGCTCTATTTTTATGTTGCGAGCGTTGATCCTGGCATTCCACCACAACACCTGTAGGTATATGGGTAATACGAATAGCTGAATCAGTTTTATTAACATGTTGACCACCAGCACCCGATGCTCTAAAAGTATCAACTTTTAAGTCAGCTTTATTGATTTCAATCGCTTCAGATTCAGGAATTTCTGGCATAACAACTACTGTACATGCTGATGTATGCACACGACCTTGAGATTCTGTTTCAGGCACACGCTGTACGCGATGACCACCTGATTCAAATTTCATGTGTCCGTATACACCATCACCATTAACTTTCATTACAATTTCTTTAAAGCCGCCCTGTTCACTTTCATTTGAGTTCATTAACTCAATTTGCCAGCCTTTCTTTTCAGCATAGCGGGTGTACATGCGATACAAATCGCCAGCAAAAATTGCAGCTTCGTCACCACCAGCGCCAGCACGTATTTCAACAAAACAATTATTGTCGTCTTTTGGATCTCTTGGCAATAATAATATTTGTAACTCGTCGGTTTTTTCTTCAACTGCTTTTTTAGCGCTTTTAAATTCTTCTTGCGCCATTTCACGCATATCTGGATCATCGTCTTTAAGCATATCTTCTGCGGTGGTAAAATCCGAAACGGCATCTTTATAAGCATTAAAAGCGGAGGTTATTATTTCTAATTGAGAAAATTCTTTAGATAAGTTTCTAAACTTCTCTTGATCTGAAATTGTTTCAGGGTCAGAAAGTAATGCTTGAACTTCTTCAAAGCGTTCAGAAATTATTTCAAGCTTTTGATAAACAGAGTTTTTCATTAAATTTTTCTTTTTATTGGGAAATTTTTAGCCAAGCTAAAGTTGCACTATTCTAGTGCTTATTAATCTTACAGTAAACCGACAGTCAGTTTTGTTATGGTTTAAGATAATCATGATTAATGTACTTAATATTGGCAAAATTATTCACGGGTAAATTAATATACAGATGAAGTTATGGTTTTTTGTCTATGTCAAAAATATCTCTTAAATAAATTAGCTTGTCTAACTCTCCGCCTTGAGCAGCATTTTGCAAGGCACTGGTAGGAGCATGCATAAATTTATTCGTTAATTTTGTGGCTAATTCGGCCACTACTGCTTCTGGATCTTTATCATTTCTAAGCTGAACAAGTGCCTTTTCAAGTAATTGATTGCGGCTTTCTAAACACTGTTTACGATAACTTACAACGGTATCTTGAGTATTTAATCCACGCAACCACGACATAAAGCTAGTAGATTGCGTGTTAACAATACTTTCAGCTTCAAGCGCAGCTTTACGACGGTTTTCCATATTTTGCGCAATAATACTGTGTAAATCGTCAACGGTATATAAAAAAACATCATCTAAGTCAGCAACCTGTTCTTCAATGTCTCGTGGTACGGCTAAATCAACCATAAAAATAGGCTGATGTTTACGTTTAGACAAGGCATGTTCCACCATGCCTTTACCAATAATAGGTAACGTACTACCAGTAGAGCTGATCACAATATCAGATTCACTCATTCGATCAGGAATTTGTGCCAGGGTAATAACGTCAGCGCCAAACTTATCCGCCATTAACTCAGCTTTTGCAATGGTGCGATTGGCTACCGTTATTTTACCTACTTTATTCTCATAAAGATGCTTAGCAACCAACTCAATGGTTTCGCCAGCACCAACGAGTAATACTCGAACTTTTTCTAATTTAGCAAAAATGTGTTTCGCCAAGTTTACTGAGGCAAAGGCGACAGAAACTGCACTTGAACCTATTTCAGTTTCTGTTCTTACTTGTTTGGCAACACCAAAAGTTCGTTGAAATAATCGATCCATCACTAATGCCATCGAGCCTGCGGCTTTCGCTTGGCTATAGGCTTGTTTCATTTGACCTAAAATTTGAGGTTCACCTAAAACCAATGAATCTAAGCCACATGCCACTCGCATCATGTGGTTTACGGCTTGTTGGTCTTGATGAATATATAAACTGGGTAAAATAGTTGAGGCTGGCACATTATGGTATTGCTCAAGCCAGTTAATTAAACGTTCTTGAGTTTTATCGAGGGTATTGTCTTGTACTAAATATAATTCAGTGCGGTTACATGTTGATAATATAGCCGCTTCTTTACATTGCACAGAGTCAAGCATACTTTGGAGCGCTGTTGATAATGCATCAGGATTAAAAGAAATTCTTTCTCTCACCGATACAGGAGCAGTTTTATGATTTATTCCAACAGCAATAATAGACATAATGCTTTAAATTAAGCCTTATAAAAGGTTATAAAGTATTGTTTATATAACAATAATAAAAATAATCTTTATATTATAACGTAATAGGCATTAAACTTGTGCCCTATTTTTAATGAAATGCCTATATTGGCTGTAAATATCGATTGCTTTGTCATAAATAAGTACATTTGAATAATAGCATGTAGACAATGATTGAAAGCATTAGCCTCTTTGTGGTCAAATATAACCATTAAGCGTTTTTAAGAGTTATTATGTTACTTTCCAATATTTTCTTTTTTCATCTCTGGCTTGTCTGGCATAAAAAACTGGTTAGCCCGCAATTTAAAAAAACATGTTTAACAACTTCTGCTCAAATAAATTCAAAATCACCTCTCAAAAAATGCTCAGGTAGATTACTTTTATTCATAGTTGGTTTTTTATTATTAAGCGGTTGTACCTCGATGCATACTGTGAATGATATTGATGAAAATTATTCAAGTAACTTTAAAAAGCGACAAGCGAGTTTAGCCCAAATTAATAACTGGCAAGTCAAAGGTAAAATTGCTTTTATTAAAACTAACGAACATGATAAAGACCGACAAAGCGCGTCACTATTCTGGAAAAAATCTAAAAAAAATCAACAACTTAATTTAACTACATATTTAGGTATTAACGTGCTTAATTTAACATCAATTAATAATATTCATCGTATTGAAATTGGTGGAAAATCTTATCAAAGCAATAACCTGAGCCAACTTATACAGTCGTTAACTAACATTACCTTTCCTGCTGAAGCCCTTTCTTATTGGATAAAAGCTATTCCGTTTAATAAGCAAGATAACTTTACCTTTGATCCAGTTTCAAACTTACCTTCAACATCAACTAGTTATTACAATCAACGCGACTGGCTTATACAATATTTGTCTTATCAAACACTTAAACAAGGTAATTCAATCATTGCCTTACCTAATAAAATTAAAGTGGTGTCGGAAGATATAACCATTATTATTGCCATTAACCAATGGACTTTATAGGAAAAAACGTGACTTCAGAAAATTTTATATCGTTTCCCTCTCCTGCCAAAATAAACTTATTCTTGCATGTGGTAGGTCAACGCGCCGATGGTTATCATGAATTAGAAACTGCCTTTCAATTTTTAGATCACAGCGATACGATCGAATTAAGCATAAATAACAGTAAAAACATTGATATTTTAACGCCAATTAAAGGAGTTAAAAACTCAGACAACCTTATTTATAAAGCGGCAACATTGTTAAAAAGTCATGCAAAATGTGAATATGGTGTACAAATAAAATTAACTAAAATATTACCTATGGGTGGTGGTTTAGGTGGTGGTTCGTCAAATGCTGCTACAATTTTACTAGCACTCAATAAACTATGGGATATTAATTTACCCACAAAAAAACTTGAAGAGCTAGGGCTTTTATTAGGTGCAGATGTACCTATTTTTATTAATGGTTATGCTGCTTTTGCACAAGGTATAGGAGAGGTACTTACTCCAATAATACCTCCTCAATGTTGGTATTTGGTATCTAAGCCAGATTGCAGTATTGCTACACAAGAAATATTTAAAGATCCTAAGCTCGTTAGAAATACACCAAAGTTATTTAGCCAAGGTGTTGATCTACCAGATGAACAATTAGATAAGCAATTAGATAAGCAATTAGATAAGCAACAGCAGTCTTCAACTCAACCTGCCTCTATAAAATCAATAAATAATTTATCTACAAAAATAGTTGACGGTAATATTCTCAGTAACGATTTTTCAATGTGCCATAATGATTGTGAGGCTGTGGTAATAAAAAACTATCCTAAGGTTGCCAAGCTACTGGCTTGGTTGGTAGAATACGCGCCGTCAAGAATGACCGGTACAGGTGCTTGTGTTTTTTCGCAATTTCACTCAGAGACTGAGGCGAAAAAAGTACAATCCATGCTTCCTATAGGTATAGAATCGTTCGTTGCTAAAGGCATTAATCAATCTCCGCTGATAAATGCGATTAAAAACATTTAATAAATAAAAAAATTTATCCTAACAGTTATAGGGTAGGTTGTATAAAAGTCCTGCTCGCATTCACCAAGATGCGGCGTTGTAATTTTAATATCAAAGTTTTTGAGGAATTGACTGTGCCTGACATGAAGATATTTGCGGGTAATGCCACCCCTGAACTGGCCAAACAAATAGCTAACCGCCTTTACATTACACCGGGCGAAGCAAAAATTGGCAGTTTTAGTGATGGGGAAATTAGCGTAGAGATTACTGAAAACGTTCGTGGGGCGGATGTATTTATCATTCAATCTACTTGTGCACCGACTAACGATAACCTAATGGAACTTATCGTAATGATCGACGCACTTCGCAGAGCTTCTGCCGGTCGTATTACCGCGGTTATCCCCTACTTTGGCTATGCTCGCCAAGACAGAAGAGTGCGAAGCGCCCGAGTTCCTATTACGGCCAAAGTTGTTGCTGATTTTCTTTCAAGTGTAGGTGTAGATCGAGTTTTAACGGTTGACCTTCATGCCGAACAAATCCAAGGCTTTTTTGATGTGCCCGTAGATAACGTATTCGGCACACCAATTTTGTTAGAAGATATGAGAGATCGCGAATTAGACAACCCGATTGTAGTATCTCCGGATATTGGTGGAGTTGTAAGAGCGCGAGCAGTAGCAAAATTATTAAATGATGCTGATTTAGCCATTATCGACAAACGTCGCCCAAAAGCTAATGTCGCCCAAGTTATGCATATAATTGGCGATGTTGCTGGTCGCGACTGTATTATTGTAGATGACATGATTGATACTGGTGGTACCTTAGCCAAAGCGGCTGAAGCCCTAAAAGAGCATGGTGCTAAACGTGTAATAGCTTACGCAACTCATCCAGTATTATCAGGTAATGCAGCAGAGAATCTTAGAAACTCAGTATTAGATGAAGTAGTAGTTACTGACTCAATTCCACTTACAGATGAAATAAAAGCGATTGGCATTGTTCGCCAACTAACTTTAAGTGGTATGCTTTCAGAAGCTATTCGCCGTGTTTGTAATGAAGAATCTATTTCAGCTATGTTTGACAACGCTTAGCCTAGCAAAGCTCAATTTAACAAGGCTTAGCTTATAAAACTTAAGCAAAACGGTTATAAATTTTATAAAAAACGCTATTTTAGCGTTTTTTTTCGCCTATAAATTCACCTACTTCGTTTATTTGGGTATAAGTCACTTAAAAGCTATCTCGAAATATTTGAAAGAAATTCCTATTTAAAGTGGCACTAGGTATAATTGCAGCCAATTAACCAAAGTTTTGCTAAGAGTTGTCCTGTTGAAGTCACCCGATAAAGTTACCCAAACGAATAAACTATTATTCGATTACCCTAAATATTGGGCTGAATGCTACGGCACAGCACCTTTTTTACCCATGTCTCGTGCTGAAATGGACGTACTAGGTTGGGACAGTTGCGACATAATCATTGTAACTGGCGATGCTTATGTTGATCACCCAAGTTTTGGCATGGCAATTATTGGTCGCATGTTAGAAGCGCAAGGTTTTCGGGTAGGTATTATTTCACAACCTGACTGGAACTCAAAAGATGCGTTTATGGGCTTAGGCGAGCCTAATTTATTTTTTGGTGTTACCTCCGGCAATATGGATTCTATGATCAACCGCTACACTGCTGAAAGGCGTATGCGACATGATGATGCTTACACTCCTAATAACGAAGGAGGTAAAAGACCAGACCGCGCAGTAACGGTTTACACTCAACGCTGTAAAGAAGCTTACAAAGGTGTACCGGTTATTATTGGCGGTATTGAAGCCAGCCTACGACGAATTGCTCATTATGATTATTGGTCAGACAAAGTACGCCGTTCAGTTTTATTTGATGCTAAAGCTGATTTACTCGTTTACGGAAATGCTGAACGTCCACTGATTGAAATAGCGCACAGAATAGCGAATGGCGAAGATCTAAAAAATATTACCGATGTTAGAGGTAGTGCATTTTTAGCCAAACACGCCCTACCCGAATGGAAAGGTATAGATTCAAGAAATATAGATAAACCAGGAAAAATAGACCCTATTCATAGTCCGTATCAAGACATGACTGAAACTAGCTGTGAAACAAATAGCAATGAAGCTGCTGAAAATGAAGCAAATTCATCGTTGGCTACCGACGTTACAAAATCTCCTCAAGTTATTGAAATAAAAAACTATCAAAATAAAACCTGGAAAGATAAAAAGAAACCATGGCTAACCACTTACATCAACTTACCCACTTATGAGCAAGTACGCGACAACAAAGTATTGTATGCACATGCCTCTCGTATTTTTCATCAAGAGGTTAACCCAACGTCAGCCAAACCTTTAGTGCAAAGTCATGGTGATAGAATAATATGGCTTAATCCACCGGCTCAACCATTGACTGAGGCGGAAATGGATAGCGTATTTGATTTAAATTATCAGCGAGTGCCCCACCCAAGTTACGGAAAAGCTAAAATACCTGCATACGACATGATCAAAACCTCAGTTAACATTATGAGAGGCTGTTTTGGAGGTTGTACTTTTTGTTCCATTACTGAGCATGAAGGGCGTATTATTCAAAGCCGTTCAGAAGAATCAATTTTAAATGAAATTGAAGATATAAAATTAAAAGTACCGGGCTTTACTGGTGTAATATCAGATTTAGGCGGCCCTACCGCTAACATGTACAAACTGCGCTGTAAAAGTGAAAAAGCCGAGGCCACTTGTCGTAAGCCATCTTGTGTGTGGCCAACAATTTGTGGACACCTAGATACTGACCAAACACCTACAGTAGAGCTTTACCGTAAAGCACGTAAAATACCGGGTATTAAAAAAGTTTTAATCGCCTCTGGCGTACGTTACGACTTAGCGATTGAATCACCCGAATATGTTAAAGAGCTTGCCACACATCATGTAGGTGGTTACCTAAAAATAGCACCAGAACATACCGAAGAAGGCCCATTAAATAAAATGATGAAGCCTGGTATGGGCAGCTACGACAAGTTTAAAGAAATGTTTGATCATTACTCTAAACTTGCCGGTAAGAAACAATATTTGATCCCTTACTTTATCTCAGCTCACCCTGGCACCACTGATAAAGACATGGTAAACCTTGCTTTATGGTTAAAAGAAAATGACTTTAAATTAGACCAAGTACAAAATTTTTATCCATCACCATTAGCTAATGCCACGACCTTGTATCACACCGAAATTGATTCACTTAAAAACGTGAGAAAAAACAGTGAAACGGTAGCAGTTCCCAAAGGCACCATTCAACGCCGATTACACAAAGCTATATTGCGTTATCACGATCCGGTTAACTGGCCCATCATTAGAGAAGCATTAACTAAAATGGGGTTGAAAAAACTTATTGGTTCACGTCCAACCTGTTTAGTACCAGAAGAAACACGTGGCGAACTTAATAAACAACACTATAAAAACAATGGCAAAGGTAAAAACAATTCGGCTGGTAATAAAACATCACCCGGGCAAACCAAAGCAAGTCCAAAAGGCTACGGCAAAAAGCCGTCCTCCAAAGGTAAGCAAGGTTTAACTCGATTTACTGAAAATCAGTTTAATGATCGAAAGCCAAGAACTAAATAACGACTCATTAAGTGACGAAGTATTAAACAATAGTAAGCTTTGTGTTTAAGTAAAGTGTAAACAGAGCATGAAGCATAAAATATATAGAATTTTAATTGAAGGAAAAATAAAACGTGTTAGCTGCAAATAACATTACTCAACAATTTGGTGCAAAGCCTCTTTTTGAAAACATCTCACAAAAATTTGGTGGCGGAAATCGCTACGGTCTAATTGGTGCCAATGGTTGTGGTAAATCTACCTTTATGAAGATTTTAGGTGGCGATTTAGAACAAAGCAGTGGCAACGTAAATTTAGATCCTAATGAACGTATTGGTAAACTTCGTCAGGACCAGTTTGGTTTTGAAGGAAATTCTGTGGTGGATACTGTCATTATGGGTCATACCGAATTATGGGCGGTTAAAGAAGAGCGCGATCGCATTTATGCCTTACCAGAAATGAGTGAAGCAGAAGGTATGCGTGTTGGCGACTTAGAATCTGAATACGCAGAAATGGACGGTTACAGTGCAGAAAGCCGCGCCGGTGAATTATTAATGGGTGTGGGTATACCCGTTGAACAACATTACGGATTAATGAGTGATGTGGCCCCTGGTTGGAAACTGCGTGTATTGCTCGCACAAGCCCTTTTTTCAGATCCAGATATTTTATTACTAGATGAACCTACCAACAACTTGGATATTCATACCATTCAATGGTTGGAAGAAACCTTAAACGAGCGTGATTCAACCATGATCATCATCTCGCATGATCGCCATTTTTTAAATTCAGTTTGTACTCATATGGCTGATTTAGATTACGGAGAATTAAATGTATTTCCAGGTAATTACGATGAATACATGCTGGCTTCAACTCAAGCAAGAGCCCAGCTTATTTCTGATAATGCCAAGAAAAAAGCACAAATAGGTGAGCTACAAGCATTTGTTGCCCGATTTTCAGCTAATGCCTCAAAAGCTAAACAAGCAACATCTCGCGCAAAACAAATTGATAAAATACAGTTAGCTGATGTTAAAGCCTCTAGTCGTGTTAATCCGTTTATTCGTTTTGAGCAAGAAAAGAAATTATTCAGAAATGCCTTAGTACTAGAAAATGTGAATAAAAGTTTTGACAACAACCATGTACTTAAAAACTTATCTATGATGATTGAAGTGGGTGAACGTGTCGCTGTTATTGGTGAAAACGGAGTCGGTAAAACAACCTTCTTGCGTATGTTAATGAACGATGCTGGCTATGCTAATGATTCTGGAGAGTTAATCTGGTCTGAAAATGTAAATATTGGTTACTACGCTCAAGATCATGCCCATGAATTTGAAACCGACATGAACCTATTTGAATGGATGAGCCAATGGCGCCAACCAACAGATGACGAACAAGCAGTGCGTGGTTACTTAGGTCGATTATTATTTTCAGCTGATGATATTAAAAAATCCGTTAAAGTACTCTCTGGTGGCGAACAAGGTCGTATGCTGTTTGGTAAAATAATGATGCAAAAGCCTAATATTTTAGTGATGGATGAACCTACCAACCATATGGATATGGAATCTATAGAATCTTTAAATATGGCAATGGAACAATTTGAAGGAACGATCGTGTTTGTCAGTCATGACCGTGAATTTGTTTCAAGTATCGCAACACGTGTTATTGAGCTTAAAGAAAATAGCTACAGCGACTTTGCTGGAACTTATAATGAGTATTTGGCCTCTCAAGTTTAGGTCTAATACCAAGCGCATTAATGAATTGAATTACTTATACCCATGACCCATGTAGATGAGACATTTATTTTAATCACGAGTAACTCTAATGAATAAATAGCGATGTCATTGGCTATTTAAACAAGTATAAATGATCAATTGGTTATTGATATAAAGTAAATTAATCCATTAAAAAAAGGCTTTAACTCCTGAGAGTTAAAGCCTTTTTAGTATTATAAATTTATAGACTCTACTTAATCTTTCTTAAATAAATGTACATCTTGTTGTGGGAACGGAATAGAACAACCAGCCGCTTCTAAAGCAAGTTTGCCCTGCTCATGAATATCAAAGAAATATCCCCAGTAATCATCAGTTTTAACAAATGCACGATACAAAATATCAACCGAGCTATCATTCAAATTAACCACCGCTACAACGTTACCTTCTTCTTTTAAAATTCTAGCATCGCTATCCATTAATGAAACTAATGTATCTCGAGCAACTTTCATATCATCTTTATAACTAATAGAAAATGTTACTTCTACTGCACGAACAGGGCTTTTGGTGAAGTTGGTTAAGTTGCCGTTTGATAATGGGCCATTTGGAATAACAATAATGCGTTTATCAAATGTCTCTAATAAGGTAACAAAAATTCCCATCTCAATAACAACACCTGACTCACCTTGGGCTTCAATATAATCGCCAACACGAATTGGACGAAATATAAGTAACATTACGCCACCAGCAAAGTTAGACAAACTGCCTTGTAAAGCTATACCAATAGCTAAACCTGCTGCACCTAATACCGCAATAAACGATGTGGTTTCTATGCCAACCATAGAAGCAACACTAATAATTAATAACACTTTTAAGAGAATGTTAATGCCACCCGTTAAAAACGAAATTAAAGTATCGTCTTTCATACTTTTAGAAAAGGCAACATTCACTGCTTTGCTAATACGTTTAATTATCCATAAGCCAATAATTAATACCACTAACGCCATTAAAGCTTGTCCGCCGTATTCAACAGCATAAGCAAATATTTGATCTGAATATTTTTCGATTGTTTCCATCATCTTTCCTAATTAATTTAAATTCTGCACTGTAGATTAACGAATAAATAAGTAATGTCTACATTTATTTACATTTTATTAACACTTGTGACAAATTATTTCATTGACAAGTTGCTTGTTGAGTATAGCTGCAAAAAATTTTATTAAGCGATTTTATTCAGTATAATGAAACACTAAATTGTTAAATTTAAAGAGTATTCCTTGTTAAGTTATCGCCACGCCTTTCATGCTGGAAATTTTGCAGATGTTTTAAAACATACCGTGTTAGCCAATGTACTTGCATACATGACTAAAAAAGATAAAGGATATACCTATATCGACAGTCACTCAGGTGCAGGAATGTATCAACTCAATGAAGAATATGCGCAAAAAACAGGAGAATATAAACAAGGTATCGCCAAACTCATCAATAACACCGATATACCACAAGCATTAGTAGAATATATTGATTTAATAAAGTCACTTAATCAACCCGACGATTTAAAAAACAAGTCTAATTTGCAAGATGATCTACAATTAATGTTTTATCCGGGTTCTCCTGCGATTGCAAAAGCATTTTCAAGAAGGCAAGATAGCGCGCATTTATTTGAGCTACACTCTACAGACATTCACTATTTAACTACATTTTGTGAACGTTGGAGTAAATCTCACGTTAAGCAATCTGACGGTTATCAAGGTATTTTATCATTACTACCGCCACCAAGCAGACGTGGCGTGGTGTTAATTGACCCACCTTATGAATTAAAAGAGGATTACACCAAGGTAGTTAAAACCATTGTTAGTGCTTATAAAAAATTTGCTACCGGTACTTATATTTTATGGTATCCCGTTGTGAAACGAGAATTGGTTGAGCAAATGAAAACCCAATTTATTTCGAGTGATATAAGAAATGTATTACAAGTAGAATTTTGTATGCTGGGAGATACCGACGCTTACGGTATGACAGGAACTGGGCTGTTTATTGTTAATCCACCTTGGCAACTAGCTAAAGACTTAGCAGAAATACTACCTTATTTAAGTACACATTTACGCTCTGACTCAGTCAATCATCAACCTAACTACACGCTAGAACAAATTGTAATAGAGTAAAAACAAAGATTTAGCTCAGGAAAATTGTATTTAAAAAAACTGAGCTATATCCTTATAATTAGGGTTTAACGTGAACTTTTATAAATAAAGAAGTAGTTGCCTATTAAACGAGTAAAATGATCAATCGGTTATTGATATTTATATAACTGCACAAAACTAAGTTTCTTCATTGTCATCACGTTCTTGTAATACACTTTGTTTACGCATAATAGGTCTATGACCAGCCTCTTCACTCATAAATTGTTTTTTAACTAATTTACGGGCTTTAGGTTTAATCGTATGTTGAGTATTGTTTTGTTTTTTAGCTTGCACTACTACTTTAGGCTTTTTAGGTTTGATGCCTTTAAATTTAGCTTTTAGCTCTTTTACAGTGTCAAAAACCACCTTTTGTTGGAGAAAGCCTTCCACATTTTTCAGGCTTAACCAATCTTTAGGACCAACAAAAGAAATTGCATCTCCTAAGCTGCCAGCCCTACCCGTTCTACCAATACGATGTACAAATTCTTCGGTATGTTTTGGCATATCAAAATTAATCACATGAGACACATTAACTAAATCTAACCCGCGTGAGGCTAAATCTGTAGTCACTAACACTTTATGGTGTCCTTTACTGAATTTGTCCATTATTTGGTTACGTTGACCTTGATTCAACTCACCACTTAATGCGATGGAATCATGCCCTTCCTCATTCAATACAAGCGACAAACGTTCGGTATCACTTCTGGTCGCAGTAAAAACAATAACTTGCTGAATAGACTCGTTTTTTAAGAAGTATTGTAACAAGGCTTGTTTATGTTCAAGGTTGTCGCATAAATAAAAGCGTTTAGTAATATCTTCATGTTCGGTATGCCCAGCGTTAATGGCAATACGTTTAGGTTTTTTTAGTAAGGCAAGGGCAAAATCGTTAACCTGAGCATGATCTAATGTTGCTGAAAACATTAATGTTTGACGTTTACGATGGTCGGCAGCTTCATTAATTAAGGTTAGTTCCTTTGAAAACCCAAGATCTAACATGCGATCAGCTTCATCTAAAATAAGTAATTCTAAACCGTTTAAATAAAAGTGACCTTGTTTAAGGTGATCAGCTAAACGCCCAGGTGTCGCAACAATAAACTGAGGATCTTTTTCAAGCACTTTAACTTGGTCGTTAAAATTCTCGCCGCCTAAAATAAGAACCGCTTTAAATTGTGAGCCAGAAGTTAATAGTCTTAATTGTGCAAATACTTGTTTGGCAAGTTCTCGGGTGGGCATTAAAATAACAACTCTTGGATCGCGTTTACTCAAAGGTCTATTTTTAGCTAAACGTTGCATTGCTGGTAATAAAAAGGCGAGCGTTTTACCTGAACCTGTTTTAGAAGAAGCAATTAAATCATGACCTTTCATAGCAGCAGGAATGGCTTGTTGTTGTATTTCTGTCGGCTCGGTAAAACCTAAATGCTCAACGATAGACATTAATCGTGTATCTAAACCAAAATCACTAAACTGCAAACTAAACTCCAAGGTAAATTCTTAAACATCATGACCATTATAACCTTTATACTTGTTATCACTCAAGATACTGATTTCAGTGGCAACCAAAACAATTTAAGGATCAATTAACATTTAAAGATAAAAAATCCTGTAAATGAAATATTTACAGGATTTTAATTTTGATTAAGTGAAGTAGTGATACCCGTTATCAGTCAAGATGCTCGTTTCAGAGCGCTTGAGCGTGTATCCTTTAAAAATAACTTCTATTTAAAGTATTACATTAATAATCTATATTTAATGATTCAATAAAAGCATTTTCAACAGTACCGGTGGTATATAAACCAACATTTTTACCTGTTGAAATAGTTTCAAATTCATATTCTATTTTTTCTTCATTATCTAACAATATCTTTACGGTTTTATCACTAACGTTAACAGTCAGCACATAGTTACTGTTTAATAATTTTTGCTTACCTGTTTTAGCAACAATTTTTCCACCGGAATTAGAATTAGCAGGATGTTCATATAAATAAATACCACCATATCTCCCTGAATATATTCGAGCTGAATAATAAAAGTCTTCTGAATTATTAAATAATAAATACAAATGATACTTACCCGACTCATTTGCGCTCACATCCATTGAAATAGAGTATTTACTACCTAAATCAATAGCATTTTTTAAAGTTAATTGACTTGCACGGCTTACGTTAACGGAATTATTAACAACATCCCAAGTGCTTTGTTGCCAGTACGCTTCATCAAGTTCATCAAAATATAAATCAATCTCTTTGGCAGTAGGTACTGTTGGGTCTGGAGGACTTGGTTCATCATCGTTGTCTGGATCAGGTTTGCCATATTCCATTTTAAAAGATTTAATACCAGCGCGGTTTCCTAAAGAAAACACACCGTTATTTACACCGGTAAAAGAAACTTGATTTTGGTATGTTATATGTTTTTCACCATTTAAATAAACGGTGGCTATTTTGTCTTTAACCAACACAACTAGTTTATATTTATCTCCATAAACATTACTTATTTTTTTCTGAGCAACAAGCTTTCCACCTAAATTCCAGCTTGTAGAATGCTTATAGATGTATACTCCTCCATAACGACCAAACTTAACTCTAACACTATAAAAACCATCTTCATTATTACTAAATGCAACACCTTTATCTGCAGACTCACTTTCATCAACGGCGATGTTTAATTCCATTCGATAATAATTTTTAGCATTAATATCATTATTTAAATAGAGTACACCTGCTTCACTGGAATATAATTGTTTATCGTTAATAAACCACACATCGTTAGTATCCCAATCATCAGATATAGTTTGCTCAAAACTATTGTCAAACACATTGGCATACGCTGTTGGTTTATCCGGTATAATAGGATCAGGTATTACAATACCGTCATCCACTGATGGTAGCTTTTCACCTTTCTCAGATAATATCCATAAATACGTGCCCCAATAATTACTTCTATTTCCCCAATTAAAAGCACGTTTAGTCTTTGAGGAGGCACTACCACATTTTTTTAAATAAGTATCATGAAGTCGAGTAATTCGATCTTTTAATGCTTTTGCTTTTGTAGCGTCGGTTTCAAAATAGTAACCTACCGCTAAACTAAATATACCTTCAGGTGTATGGCTATCAGTGTACCAACCTTGCCCTTTAACTAAGGCAGCACTACTCGCCACCGATGAAGCACTGTAAAGGATCATCTCGCCATTTTTATTACAACCATTTCTCCAAGCTCCTCCACCTGGAACATCATGTAAACTATCACCAAACTTATCTAAGTAACCTTTTGAGTTAGCAAAACCCCACTTCTCCATGGCTTCACTAGCAAAACGTATCATTTCTGGGATCCTTTCATCTTCTACAAGAAAGTAAGCTTGCCACAATCCATCCATTATATTTTCTGTCATCCAAGGAGAAAACCTTCGGTCGTCTAAGTTACCATTGCCTGGAAAACTTTTACCTTCGTGAACTCTCCAAGAGTGTCTAAAGCTACCATCTGCTGGAAGTTTATCGGGGTTATTGTTTTGGTGTTGGTATAAACTTTCAAGGTGTTCATCAATGTAACCTAATATTTTAGGCTGCGCTGTTAGCTGGTAGGCATTCACGTAGTTTAATATTGATAATCCAGCTGCACGCTCTGTAAATTTTTCTTTTTCAGAATCATATAAATCAGAGCTATCGGCTTGATAATAAAATCCGGTTCTCACCAACTCAATCATGTTATTGAGTAACTCTTCATCATGTTTTGTATCATCACCGGTAAGTGCTAAATGTATTTTTATAGGTTCTACATAAACATATTTGGTATCACACGACTTTACCGCAATATCACTTATACCTAATCCACCTAAACATCTTCCTTCGCGGGTAATGTGTTTATTCCAAAAACGATATGAAACAAATGCTTCTTGGTAACAGCTCATATCAGAGTTTCTCATACAGCCTTTATATAAAGACGATACCCTATCGTATAGCCAATTAGCGAAACTCATTTGGGTAAAGTCTAATCCGCTAGCCCATGCGTATTGACCATTCCAAAAGGTTTGCTGGTGATCATTATTCATGCCCTTAAAAGGAGGAATAAGTTGTGATTGCTCTAACCAATTAACACTCATTATAGAAAAAACAATGGGATGTCTCATTCCCGTTTTTTTAGGATCGCTACTTACTTTAGTACCTTCATCATAATTAACTTCACTAATATCATTTGTGGTATCCCTTGCACTATTAAAAGAAAATCTATAAGTGGTGGCATTAGTCCCTTTTTTTAAATAAAACTGTACCTTTACTGCTCTAATAGTATTTTTAGGCGCGTTTTTCCAGTGCCAAAATAAAGTAGGTTTAACAAATATAGGAACGTTATTACCTTCATCATCATACACACGAAGTAAGTCAACATTTTTTAATTGACCTGGTGCAAAGGGAATTCCTGTTGTTACTAAGGTTTTAGACGTTAACGTTTGTACAGGTGTTAACTGAATAGTTTGATCTGATTGATCTGCATTTGCGATTGAAATAAAAAATAATGAAGTAAAACATATTGAAACTGAAAACAGGTTTACCGCAATATTCAGAACTTTATGAAACATTTTCATAAGAAATCTCCTCAATATTTAATAAAAAAAATAGTACCTTTATATTTTAAAGCGGCTTCACCTTATTTTGTTAAAACTAGAGTTAGAACAAAAATCATACAAAAAAGTACTCTACCATCACTTTAGCTCACAACAATTTAGTGTCAAGCAAATCAAAAAACACATACAGTAGTTAATTATAATTGTATAAATAAACAGTAGTTAATCTATTGAATATAATGAAAAAAAGATAATTTAAAAAACTTTCGTAAATATGTATCAAGACGTAAATGCAAAGTTAACGTTTGTCTCTATGAGGTTAAAGTTTTGATCATTCGAAAGTTATTAATTTAACTGAACTGTGCGATAGGGATTAAAAAATCTAAAAGTGAATTAAACACTGTGTTTTTTTTATAAAAAAAAGGACGAAAAAGTTCGTCCTTAATCGCTTAAATTTAAGCGTAATGAAACAAATCTCGAAAAGTAAAAAGCCAAGCGTTAAAATATAGAATCAATTAGCACTGTTGGTAATTCTTTCTTCGACCACTTGTAAAGCAAAATCAATTCTAGCAAGAACTTTTTCTTTATCTAATAAAGCTAAAGTAATATCTAAAGAAGGTGAGTTTCCGCCACCTGTAGCTGCAACTCTTAACGGCATTCCTACTTTCCCCATGCCTACAGATAGTTCCGTAGCTGTATCATTAATAGCCGCATGGATAAGTTCTGGTGTCCAATGTACTAATGCAGCTAATTTAGCTTTAACTAAAATAAGCGGCTCTTTAACAACAGGTCGTAAGTGCTTTTTAACCGAAGTGGCATCTAGCTCATCAAAATCTTCATAAAAATAACGGCTAATTTGAGCCATTTCTTTTAACGTTTTAACGCGGTCAGCTTGTACTTTTACTACATCAGCAAGTGCTGGACCTTTTTCAACATTAATACCTTGATCTTGCATATGCCACGCTAGATGAGTCGCTACATATTCAGCATCCATTGTTTTCATGTAATGCTGATTAACCCAAATAAGTTTGTCGGTATTAAAACCTGACGGTGCACGATTACAATCTTTTAAATCAAACAACTCAATCATTTCTTTTCTTGAAAAAATCTCTTTATCTCCATGAGACCATCCTAAGCGCACTAAGTAGTTTAATAACGCTTCAGGTAAGTAACCATCATCACGGTATTGCATAACACCAACCGCACCATGGCGTTTAGATAGACGTTTACCATCATCACCTAAAATCATAGGGATGTGAGCATATATAGGTAAAGTTGCGCCTAAAGCTTTAAGTATATTAATTTGTTTTGGAGTATTACTAACATGATCATCTCCACGAACAACGTGGGTAACTTTCATATCCCAGTCATCTACAACAACCGTTAAATTATAAGTGGGCGTGCCATCAGAACGCGCAATAATTAAATCATCAAGTTGGTCGTTACTGATAGTGATATTACCTTTAACCATATCTTCAATAACAACATCACCGCCAATTGGATTTTTAAAGCGTATTACATAGGGTTTATCATTCGGGTGGTCAGTCCGATCGCGCCATAAGCCATTATATTTTTCTATTTCACCTTTTGTTTTAGCTTCTTCGCGCATTACTTCAACTTCTTCAGCGGTGCAATAACATCGGTAAGCATTTTCTGACTCTAAAAGTTGTTCAATCACTTCTTTGTAGCGATCAAATCGTTTAGTTTGAAAATATGGACCATGAGTCCAATTAAGATCTAACCAATTCATACCGTCCATAATAGCGTCAACAGACTCTTGAGTAGAACGTTCAATATCGGTATCTTCAATACGAAGAATAAAATCGCCACCATTTTTTTGAGCATATAGCCAGCTATATAATGCAGTACGAGCACCACCTACATGTAAATAACCGGTAGGGCTTGGAGCAAAGCGAGTTGTTAAAGTCATAAAAGTCTCACGAAAAAAGCTAATTAAAGTTAATTGAATTAGCAAATGGGTTATATACCCGTTATCAGTCAATATTCACGTTAATAGTGCCAGAATAACAAACGAGTATAGATAAAAAATAATGGACAATATTTTAACAGGCTAATGAAATGAATACACCATTTGTATAGGCTTGAGTTAAATTGTTTTTTCAGCAAAAGAATATAAATCAATCAGGGTGTTGAAAATACCAGCAGTTAAACAATAATATTTAAAAAACTAGAAAAAAACGCTTTGTTTTTGTTGACAGCTTTTTCTATCTCCCTATAATACGCCCCCACAGAGACGGACGATTAGCTCAGTTGGGAGAGCACCGCCCTTACAAGGCGGGGGTCACTGGTTCAAGCCCAGTATCGTCCACCATCTACTTTAATGCTGGACACTCTGTATAAAATGATTGGACGATTAGCTCAGTTGGGAGAGCACCGCCCTTACAAGGCGGGGGTCACTGGTTCAAGCCCAGTATCGTCCACCAATCATTTCCTACTGTATTTTATGGCTTTATTTAGCTATTTATATGGACGATTAGCTCAGTTGGGAGAGCACCGCCCTTACAAGGCGGGGGTCACTGGTTCAAGCCCAGTATCGTCCACCATACTTACTCCCTTTAAAAATCAATAACAACTAGTAAATATTAACTAACTTTAGCTATTTTTTAATATAATCCTACAGTTAACCAAATCTATTTTCCTTAAAAACACTTCAAAATTAACGATTACTTAAGCATTACCTGTCTTTTTATTGGATTGTTATTACTTACCCTCTCTGTTAAAATCGCGCAATAAAATTTAGTATTGTTATTTCGTGGTTCAGCTATCTCGATACTAATTATAAATTTAAAAGTTTATTAAGGGCGCTGAAACTTTGAAAAGTAAAAATAAAACAATGACTGAATTGAAAAACATTATAAAAACAACCAGTTGCTTTTTACTTGTAATTTCTACGGCATCTCAAGCAGAAGAAAGAACAGGTTTGTTATTAAACGGCGATGTATCGGCTGAATATTCTGATAACGTGCTCAATAATTCAAAAAACATATCTGACACTGCAATCATACTTAACCCCAAAGTTAGGTATTTAGCTCCAATAGGTAAACATGATTTTATCTTTAGCTATAGAGGCGAGTTTACCAATTACTTAAAAGATAGTAACTTAAACTATAACGCCCAAAAACTTGGTGCTAGGTTACTTTTAGATCATAGTAATAAAATAAATACCGAGTTTTCATTAGGCTATGACAAAATTAATGAAGCACCTGGTTCAACTAATTCATCGACTCAAGATCTGACTGAATTTAACCAATATAGTGATAAGTCGGCTTTAGCAAAATTTTACTATGGACAAAGAAAAAGTTTAGGGCAATTTGTTTTTGATTATAAATACGTTAATCGCAGTTATCTTAATAATAATCAATCATATAGGGATGTAGAACAAAACCAATTTAGCGCTACTTTTTATTATCGAGTTGCTCCAAAAACTAGGTTACTTTTTCAAGCCGTTAATGAAAATTATGACTATGAAGATCGTATATTTACTAGTGGAAAAATTTTTAACCAATCAAATACTAATAATCTGTTTCTCACGGGTGTTGAATGGCAAGCAACCGCAAAGTCTTCAGGTACATTTAAAATAGGTTACCGAGATAAAGATTATGATGATGTCATGTTTAATGACACAAGCGGCTTATCTTATACGCTTGATATGTTATGGAAACCAAATACATTTACCCGCTTAAACTTAATGGCATCACGTCAAGGTTCTGAATCAGCAGAGCTAAATGAAGCCGGCTTTATAAAAACAACATACTCACTCGCTGCGTCACACGATATTACCGCTCGCACACTAGTTAATGCTAAATATACATTTAATAATAATGATATTATTTCAGATAGTGGTCGTTCAGATAAACGCCATACGCTTAAACTGGGTTTCAACCACAGCTTGCGTAAATGGTTAAATATAAAGTTAGCCTATAAATATCAAGAAAAATCATCGACTCTTGAGCGGTTTAATTTTAAATCCAATACAATATCAATATCGCTTGAAACCTTATTTATTTAATATTAATAAATTTTTATAAGCTTATCAGAGGAAAAAAAATGAAACTCACTAAACTAATATTTACCTTATGGATGAGTATCATAACGGTGTTATCCTTTAATACCCTTGCAGAAAACACAAACAATTATAAAGTTTCTACAGACGATGAAATTTCCATTATTGTGTTCAATGAACCTGATTTGAGTATAAATAAAACTAAAATTAGTGCAAATGGTACTATTTCAATGCCCTTAATAGGACAGATAGACGTTAAAGGTCTATCTGTGATAGAAATTGAAAAAATAATCACTTCTTTGTTACTAGATGGTTATCTAAAAAAACCTGACGTTTCTGTATCTATTACCGAATACCGACCTTTTTATATCAATGGTGAAGTAAAAAGACCAGGAAGTTACCCGTACCGCAAAGACCTAACAATAGAGAAAGCAATAACACTCGCTGGTGGCTTTACTAATAGGGCATCTAAATCAGCTATCTCGCTTATTAGCGAAGTTGATAAACGCTTTGTAAAATCTGTATCTCTAAAAGACACCGTTAACCCCGGTGATGTAATTACGATCAGCGAAAGCTTCTTTTAAGGAAAGAAAATGTCACAAGTAACTCCCCATAATGTATCACCAGAGCGAAATAAGAACTCCGGCGATAATTTTAACCTCATAAAAAACCTTGAACCTGTAGATTTTGGACAATACTGGCAAACTATTAGACGAGCTAAATGGATTATTATGCTCATTACAATTGTTAGTTTAATTATTGGTGGGTTTATTGCGAGCTCTATGACCCCTACATATAAAACTTCTTCTAAAATCCTTGCTGATCCACAAAAAAAGAATGTAGATAAAAGTGAGCAGTACGTAAATACAGGCTTAGTATTCTTATATTACGAAACGCAATATGAAATTATAAAATCACGCAACATCGCTGAGTCGGTGGTTGATAAATTAAACTTAGTAGAAAAATATAAAGAAAACAAACAACGTTCAGATTTTGAAAAAAAATCTCCATTCCCTTTTGAAATACCTACATTTATTCTTAATTTAAAGAAAGACTTATATAGCTTCCTTTCTTTAAATAAAAAAAATAATGGTTCTAAAGTTACTGATGCACAAATTAGAATGAAATTAGCCTCTGGCATTCAGTCTAAAATTAGCGTCACCGGTGGCAAACGTAGTCAAATTATGAACATCACTTACGTTTCAAAAGACCCCCAAGAAGCTGCTGATATAGTTAACGCAATATCTGAGTCTTATATTCAATTTGGGTTAGAATCACGACTAAGCGAAGTAAAAAACACTGAAACTTGGCTTAATGACCAATACACCCAACTAAAGCAAAAACTTCAAGATTCAGAAACGCAATTAACTCAATATCGCTCTAAGCAAAATTTAGTTGATACAAAGCAACAAAGAGCCATTGCAACTACTCAGTTACAATCATTTAATAATGAATTAATCAAAGCGCAAACAGAACTAAGCGCTATTAAAGAACAATATTTAGCCATTAAAGACGTCGAAACCGACTCAAAAGAATTTTACTCGCTTAGTCCAGTGCTAAAAAACCCAACAACAAGTGATATGGTAAAAAATGTCGCTAGCTTATCTCAACGCGTAAATGAACTGTTTGAACGCTACGGCGAAAAACATCCTAAAATGATCGCTGCACGTTCGGAATTAAACAGTGCTACCGAAAACTTAAAGGGTGAGGTGAAAAAAGTAGTTGATAATATAGAAAAAAACTACAAGCTAGCCCAATTTCAAGTCGACAATATTCAAAAGTTTATCGCCAAAATTAAAAAAGATATTCAATCGTTACAAGATGAGAGCTTTTCACTCATTAGTCTCGAACGAGAAGTAGAAAATAACCGAAGAATTTATGAAACCTTTCAAATGAGCCTGATGGAAACCAATGGCAAAAGTAAGTATGACAGTTCAAACATTTATATCATTGATCATGCGGCTGTTCCTAAACTTCCCTTTAAACCAAATATTAAATTAATTATTATTTTATCTGGGGTTTTTGGATTAATTTTTGGCATCGTACTAGCTTTTATTAGAGAAGCACTTAACAATACATTTAAAAACCCTGGCGTAGTGGAAGATAAATTAAAATTACCAACTTTAGGTATTACTCCACTGATAAAAGCTAATAAAAAATTAGGTAAGCCTGAAAAAAGATACTTAGACGACTCACTTTCACCTTTTGCTGAGAGCATTAATACTATTCGTACGGGTTTATTATTTTCAAACATTGATAATCCACCTAAAACAATTCTAGTTACCTCATCTCAAGCTAGTGAAGGTAAATCAACATTGGCTATCAATTTAGCCTCTGCTTACAGTAACTTAGGTAAAACGTTACTGCTTGAGGTCGATCTTCGTAAACCTAGTATTTCTAAAAACTTAGGCATAACTAATAAATTGGGCTTAACTGATTTAATATCAGGTAGTGTAGACTCAGCCTCAAAGCTTATATTTAAAGAAAATGACGACCAACTAAACGTAATTACCTGTGGAACAATTCCACGTAATCCTTTGGAGTTATTATCATCTAAAAAGTTCGAAGAAGTGTTAGCGTCATTAAAAGCACACTACGAATATATTATTTTAGATGGCCCTCCTACTCTTCCAGTTAGTGATTCTTGTATTTTAGCTAACAAAGTAGATGGTGTGGTTTTTGCTGTAAAAGCTCAAGGCACAAGCATCAAAGTGGCACAAGAAGCCGTAAGTCGCTTGCAAAAGCTACATGCAAACATTATAGGTGCTGTATTAACTTTAGCTGAGCCACAAAAGATGAGTTATTACGGAGAGCATTATTACTCTACCGAGTACTATGGGGTAAAACCACTCAAGCTTGATACAAAGAGTTAATAGATATAACGTTGTTAGGATTTACTTATGATTGATTTACATAGCCATATTATTCCAGCAATAGATGATGGTGCCCGCACGGAAGATGAGGCGCTTGAAATGTTACGTATGGCTATTGATCAAGGTGTTACAACTCAGGTGTTAACACCGCACATTCACTTAGGACGATTTAATAATACAAGAAAAAATATTGAACAACAGTTTATTCAATTTAAAGAGAAAGTAGATCAACATAATTTGCCTATTAAACTTCTTTTGGGCGCAGAATGTCGAATTGGTCCTGAAATAATTCAATTAATAGGTAATGAATCTATTCCTTGGTTAGGTGTTCATAACGGTAAACGTACTTTTTTATTAGAGTTTCCGCGCATCGATTTACCCTTCGGTAGTGATAACTTAGTAAAGTGGCTATTAGCTAAAAATTACCTCCCTGTCATCGTTCACCCTGAACGGAACAGTACTTTCTTGAACCACAGATCTAAACTGCAAAATTTTATTGATTTAGGTTGCCCATTACAAATTACAGCAAGTAGCATTACCGGTAAATTTGGCTCTGAGGTGCAAAAGATGACCGAAGAATTATTAATTGAAGATAAAGTAAGCGCTATTGCATCAGATTGTCATAATTTAAAAGGACGATCGCCAGATTTATATATGGGTGTAGAAAAGGCTATAGAAATAATTGGTAAAGAAAAAACCAACTTACTTGTTAACGACATACCGGCTAAACTAACGTCTAAAAACGCATTCCATTAATTAACTTACATATTAACTCGTGAAGCTAAACATAGAGTAATTTTTTACTAATGTTTAGATAAAAGTCTATAATACCAATTAGTATAATTATGTGATCTAATATGTTTTTTTGCTCCTCAAGTATAAAATGATATTGAACACACATAGCTCCCAAGAATTAAAAGCGCTTTCTAACAAAGTAAAAGATCATAGAATGAGGTTACGTCTACTCGCGGTATCGCATTTTAAATC